>Ga0154020_10002969_pt1 | contig 20591 bp, 21 predicted proteins | sample Klosneuvirus_201_FD_109709 | JGI IMG/M metagenome (GOLD analysis project Ga0154020, IMG submission 109709) | Active sludge microbial communities from wastewater, Klosterneuburg, Austria - Klosneuvirus_20160825_MG | ecosystem: Engineered > WWTP > Aerobic digester > Activated sludge | place... | reverse complement strand
AGAAACCATTGTTCTATAAACTTCCTGTATGGATGCTGTTAAATCAACGTCTGCTTGTTTTACTTTTATAGATTCTTGGTCAGCTACAGCTTCTTCCTTTTTTAAGTTGGCTTTTTTTAACCTCTTATCTACAAATATTGTTGTGACTCCTAGTAATGCCAAAATAGAAATAATATCTTTCCAATGTTCAATTATAAAAACCATCATATACTAACAATGTTTTAAAAAAGGGGAGGATTTTTGCCCTCCCCGATATTATTAATTAGTAATACTTACGTTTTCTAATCCTAGCTTACCTGCTAACTTGTTCAATACTAGTTCCAAAGGTGTGTGTTTTCCTTGCTCTACCACTAACATAAAGTCGTGTGTGATATTACTTCTTCCACCTGCCATTTGAGATAAACTTGTATCTTGGTATTTGATATGGTACTGAACCAAACGTTTTCTATAAGAAATTAAAGACTCTTGGCTAAAGTTTGCACGAGCAAATAAATTACCTTTAAATTGAGTTTCTCCTGTATAATGTTGTCTTCCCATTGCCTCAGCTCCGAAATAACTTTGAGATAGGTTATTAACATCTTGAGCAAACTGAATTCTTCTTACTTTTCCAAATTCTGTGTCTACATCATAAGCAGGTACAAAGTTTAAGTAGTCTTGTTCTCTAACTCCAAAAGAAGCTGATTTAATCTTAGTTGAAGTTTCAATGAAAGGAATCCAATCTTGTTCGTAATTTTCAGGAACTAATGTGAAAGGTTTACCTTTAATTTTGATACCCATTTTAGCATCTTCATCAAACGCAGGTAACACTTCCTCCCATTCAAAACCTTCAAATTCTGTTGGGGCTTCTGCATAGAATGGATTTGCGAAAATATCATCACAATCTGCGCACTCAATATTTGAAGCTACAAAAGTTGAATAAGTTCTTTTACATCCTCCTGCATCTGCTGTTACAACTAATTCTAAAGCTGTTAAAGTTTCAGTCATACCACCTGCTGTTGCTGTGATAGTTGGGAACGATGTTGCGGGTGCTGTAAATGTTAATACTGCTCCTAAGCTTGTTACCACTACTCCTGTTGCTTCTAAAATAGCGGATGCATTGTTATTAACGAAGTTTGTTACTGTTACTGTAGTACTTGTGTCATACGCTTCATCATAAGTTACTCCTGCAATTACAACTGATGCATTTCCTGAACTACCTGTTAAAGTTGCTGTTCTTTTTGCATTTCCTGAATTTCTGCCTTCTACAATTGTTAGTTGAGGATATGCTTCTTGTAATTCTGAAAGTCTACTTGCTCCACAGTCTGTATCAGGAAGTACGATGTTAAATGTTTCCGCATTAGCATAACAAGTTTCTCCGTCCACCCATGTGTATGTAGCAGTTGTTGAGTCAGAACAAACAGTTGTAATGCTTCCTAAACTTCTAATCTCTGCTGTTGATGTTGCCGCACTAATTGCTAAGAATGTAGTAATTTCAGCATCTGTTAAAGCATCATCCAATACAATTGAATAAGTTCCTTTACCGCCATCTTGACCAATTTTAACTGCTGTACCTGAAACAAACCCTGGTAAATTGTCAACTGTTGTTGTTAAATCTGTACCTCCGTCTTCTAATGCTACATGGTAAACTACACCACTACCTACTTCTGTGTACCCTGCTAAACAGTTTGCACAACCTTTTCCTACTACATCATATTTAGTTACTGTTGCATCTGCTAAAGTAGCTGAAACTAAGTGTAGAATAGAATAAGTTGAAACTCCATCTCTTCTATTTGTTCTGATAACTTTATGGGTAGGGTATTGTACTTGAATTGCCGCTAAATCATTTGATTCTCCTGCGTCAACTACATTAATAGTAGAAGTAATCCAAGGAGTTCCTTGTAATTCTCTAGTATTAGTTGAATCAATAACAGTAAAATCTAAATAGTTAGACAATTTGTCATTTACAGAAACAAATCCGCCCATAGTTGTAGGTACATTTTCTGATTTTAAATCTTTCACTAATTTACGTACAACTTCTTGCATTGTTTGACCTTCCTTACGGAAAACTCTTTTAGTGATGACATGCTCTTTTTGTCCGAAAAACATTGCCAATGGGTGTCCATAAATTACAATGTCTAAAATTGCTGATTTTCCTTCAGGAATGAATAATCCCTCATCTGTTGAAATTCCTCCATAACCTACTTCTAACTCATCTACTTTTAACTCTACATTAGTAGGAGCATAAGCTTTAATGTCGATAATTCCTTCTAGTGGAAAAAATCCTGTTCCTTCAAAAGCAACGTTTTGTGCTCTCAATCCTGTTGGTAATTGTCCTCTACCTACACGAATTTCGATGCGTTCTTTTTTTGATAGTCCTGCAAAATCAGATAATACTTTAGCACCATTGGCTGTCGATTTATCTGTTACTATTGCTAGTTCACCTTTTGCTAAGTCTCTACCTCCTCCTGATGTTCTTACATTAGTAACGAACATAGGTTTAGTAATGCTTGAATGTGGCATAATTTAATTTAATTTTAATTGTTTATTTTATTTTTGTGTTCTAAGTGTTTGTAATTGGAAGCGAGGATTGTTTTGATTTATATCAAGATTAAATACCATTAGTGAAATTATATCATCTAAGGATTTATCATCCCACTCTATTAGAGATTTAGAATCGAAGTCTGATTCGGGATTATTGTCATTTATAAGAGTTAATTGACTTGGATAGCGATAGTAGTTAAGAAATATATCAGCTGTTTTAAAAGTGTTATCTGTGTAGATGGAGATAAAATCTGAGTTAATTGTATAAAGAGTTTCGTCCCATTCAAATGAAGGTTTTAGATATTCATCTTGCAGATACTCTGTTATATTCTCTGTCTGTACTTCTACGCAGTTTATTTTTCTTTTGCAGTTATCTTTTTCGGCGTTTGCTCTAAGGTCTGCTAAATCGAAATAGTTTTTTGGTAATTCAAAATTGTACTTGTCTTGAGTTTTGGATGAGTAAGGAATCCTTTTGTCTAAAATTAGAAACTTTTGGATATACCTTACATCATCTATACCTCTATTTTGTAAATGAAGTGTTAAGAATTTATTTTGAGCTTCATTATATAACAAGCAAAATCTTTTGTTATCTACGGCGATATTATCATTCGTCCCGTTTTGTTCAGACTTGTTTAAAAATCTGTCTTTTACTTGTTCTATTGTTGTCATCTATTATTCTACTATTTCATCTAGTAACTCAATAATTGTTTTATATTGTACTGAGTCTTTATTCATACAGAATTTTGCTATGTCTTGTAGGCTAGAACCTAAAAACTGTTCTCCTGTTGCTGTTACAAATCCTCTTTTGTCTTTTTTGATTTTACTAGCTTTTTGTAATCTTTTTGCTCCTGCGAAGAATTCCATTTCTTCTTTTCCTGCCTCTGAATCATATTTTACAGAAGCTTCTAAGAATCTTTCTACAAAATCCATCCCTGTTTTTTGGTCGTTGATTATGATTGAGTAATCATCTTTCAAATCTTCAACATCTACTTTAGAAGGGTTATCTCTTCCAATATATTCAAGAACCAAGTCTAGTTTGTCTCTGTTACTATCTGCCATAACAACAAACTTTTCAAAAGCTTGTCTACGTTTTTTAGTCTTTTCTCTTGATTTGTTTTTAACATCTTGAGGATTACTAATATTAAATTGAGCATTATTTCTATAGAATGGGTTTTTTTCGTCTTTATTGCAAACATACCCTTGAAGTAAAGCGTTAAATAGCTCGTACATTTCAATAGGTTTATTTGTATCAAACTCTTTATTTACATAAAGCTCATATCTATAGTGCTTTAAAAATTCGTTAGTTTCGTGTGCAGATAAATCTACATTTTTTAGTGCTTCAAAAGGTTTTTTAACTTCCTTTATATAAACAGGTACTAATTCTTCTTTTTCAGCATTGGTATAATATTGTAAACATGGGGATTGTGGGTAAAATCCTGTATCATACATGTTTTGGTTTTCATCGTAATTTATACAATCTACTATAGTATTTTTTTCAAAGGGTAATCTAGTAGCTTCAATCTTTTTTAACCCGTCAGGGGCTGACCCATCAAATTTGTGGTCTAAGATATATTTCTTACCTTTTTCAATAATTGTATTACCTATTTTAATTTTTGTAGGTTCTGTAGTTTTTTTTGTAATTGCCATTTTTCTTTTTTTAGTTTTTTAAATTAGCTCCCCCGTGGTTAGTGAGGGAGCTTTTTATTATTAATTATCGGATACCTCCAAATTTGTTTTTTAACTCTAGCATAACGAATTTAGTTGGGTCAGGCATCCACATTGCACCAAAACCGTAAATCCAAAATCCTTCTGCCATTAATTTGTTTGAAGCTACGATGTCAGATGCTTTCTTAGAAGAATAACGTCCGTTTTCTCTACCCCAAACAATAGCATTTCTTTCAGGTCTAACTAAGTAAACATTATGTTTTGCCATAGTTTCTCCACCAACAGCCTTAGTTCCTTCAGGAAGTGTAGCATTGTTAGAATAGAATTGGTTTGTTACATCCCAAATATATCCTGAATAAGTTGTCCAATCTTTTCCGCCTGGGTTAATACCCTTACGTCTAATATCTGTTTCTTCTGATAAGTGGTCTAAAGTTCTATCTAAAGTAGCTTTTAACATACCTACTCCTGGAATATTAGCTTGACCGAAACGAACATAAGCTACTTGCATATTATCTAAAGCTCCTGTAACAATTGCTTGAGAAGAAACTCTATCTGAACCTAAGATAGGTGCTAAATTTGTAATTTGTGCGTTTGCTTGTGCTTGAATAATTCTTTCGATGTTATCATACAATTCACTTCCACATTCAATGTTTAAGAAAGTATCTTCAACTCTTGAATTATTGTGTAAGTATACGTAGTTTCTCACTGCAACTAAGTCTGCAATTTCAACTCCACCTTTTCTGTTGTAAGTAAAGATTTTACCACGTCTCATTTGTTGCCACATTCCTTCATTGAACTCTAATGTTCCTTTAGCAGAAGATACTTTTGCACCTTCCATAAACATTAACGAGCTGTTAAATCTTTCGTTAAATGACTTAATTGTAAGCATTTCAAGGATGTCTGCCGCAGTGTTAATTGTACCATTTGGAGTTTGTGCTTGAACTAATGCCAAGTTTGAACCCTCGTACATATTTTGTATCTCTTGTAAGTATTTTTGAGTATCGGCAGTTGTATAACCTGACTGTAATTTATAAGAGTCAGCTTTTCCTGTAAACCAATGTTCAGCTCCTTGCCCACTTCCTAATTTGAATTCACATTCAATATAGTTTGTAGTTCCTGGTAAGTGAGGGATACCTAATTTTTCAGAGTATTCTGTGATGTAAGCATTAGAGGTTACAGTGTAAACTACGTCTGCCTCTAAAAGATTTGCAGGATATACTTTATTTCTGTCTTGTTCTGAACCAATAAGTTTTACATAATGCTCATACCCATGACCTACATATTGTGCTTCTTGGTCATCTACCATTAAGAAAAGTCCGTAAGCTTTGTCAACAGAAATTGATTGGAAAGGTGCTAATTTTTTGTTAAGTACAATTCTAAAAGTTGTACCATCTGCTCCTAAGTATCCATCAGCTGATTCTCCTGAAGTATCTTCAACTGTTCTTAAACAATTATCTGTCTCTACTGCCATCTTGTATCTAAAACCACCATCTTGACCGTTTACGTTCAAAACTTGATTGTTAGTTACAACTTTCTTGTAAAGAGATGTTGCTAAATTAGCTTTTTGAGTTACTCTTGAATCCCAAGCCGTTTGTAACAAAACCATGTTACGCATAGGGTCTAACTCTATGAAAGAACTTAACAGCGTACTTGAGTCAAAAGCTCCTGTTTGTGCTTGTATAAGTTTTTCAGATGTAATAGGTGCTACACTTATATTAGTAATACCTGCACCATTAATTTGAAAATTTTGATTTGAATGCATTTTTAATATTAATTTTTATTTGTTATTTTTGAAAAATTTCGTCATAATTCTCTTCTACTGTTATAGGAGCTCTTTTTGCAGGTTTGGTAGTTTTTAAATCTAATTCAAACATTGGTTTTATTCCTTCTACACTTGCTTTTAATACAGGTTTACTTGCAACCCATTTTTTATAAGCCTCTCTGTCAGAAAGGAAAAATGTGATTTCTGCCAAATCTTCTGCTTTACTTGTTGCTTCAAAGAATAACTTTTCAGTGTTTGTCATTCCACTTTCATCAACTTTAGTTGCATTTTCTATAAAAACTTTTTGAAGATTTTCAGGTAAGTTTTGTCCTTTATAAAAACTAGAGACTGCTTTTTTAGTCTGTTTCTGTGTTTCTTTTTCTTGTTCTAATCTTGCTAATTCGGCATTCTTCTTGTTTTCAATCTCTTGAACGTGTGCAGAAAGATGAGAGTTAACAATTCTTTCGGCTACTGTATCTAACTCTACATTATCTATATAGTGTTTAACTTGAGCTTCTATGACACTCTCAGCAATACCTTTATTTCTTAAATCCCAAGCTACTACATCTATTTGTAGTTGAGTGTCATCTGCTAGTTTTTCTTTTGTGGCGACCCATTGGTCAATAGCACTTACATTATTCTTAATAAGTTCTGTAATGTCTCCACCTGCCTTTCTTACAGCTATTAGGTTTTTAGTTACATCATCTAATCCTTCTGTTGAAATGTATTTTTCTTCTATCTCTTTACTTTTTGCTGACTTATAATTGGAAACTATACTTTTATATGTTTCCTCGTCTACATTTTCTAAGTCTGATAAAAATACGCTTTCTTTTTCTCCGTTATCTTTTACTATTGAGATAGCAATGTTTTCTAAAAAACTGTCTTCTATTAACTGATTAATCCTTTTTTTGTAGTCAGATTGTTTAGGAGATTCTTGAGTTATAGTAGGTTGTTCAACTACTTCTTCTTTCTGTTCAACAATAGGTTGTTGTTCTACAACAGGTGGTTTAGCTTCCTCTTGTTTTTGAACATCTTCGACACTTTTAAATATGTCGTCAAAATTACTGGCTATTTCTAATGAACTTGGTCTTTGGTTTTCTTCCATTTTTCTTTGGCAAATTTATGTTATTATTTTATTGTGTGCAATTATGTTAAATTTATTGTACTGTTTGAAATTTTTTGTTAAAGGTGATTATTTGTTTGACAAAAAATTTTAAACGTACTCATATTCTATTTTTTCTTTTCTAATCCAATTTGTTACTGTTGCTTCACTTACACCTAAGTGTCTTGCTAAACTAGCTTTAGATGGAAATATTTCTTCTGTCTTTATATTTCTTATTTTAACTCCTGTTTTTTCAGTTTGTTCTTGTGGTAGGTGTACTTCACCATCATAATCATCTAAAAATACAATATTAGTTCTATTAAATACTCTAGAGTCAGATAACATACCATATAATCTTGCAAAAGTCATATTCTCTGATTTAGCGGCTGAGCTAATACTATTAAATATTTCTTTGGTTAATGTGTTTATACATTCTCTAGGTTTATTTCTTTTAATTTCAGGTTCTATAACACCATATTTTAAATAATCTTCATACAACATTATGGTAGTAATATTTCTACTGCTTGGTATATTAGGATTTAAATAAGCTAATAAAGTGCATACTTTTATGTTAACATATTCAGAACAAAGTGTTATACTACCAAAAGTTTTTAATGTCTTTGTACAAATATATTTAATATTTTTTTCAGAGGCTTTTATTCTATAATCTCTCATTTTCAATAGTCTTTCTTGGCTATAAATTTGAGGTTTTGCTCCTTTACTTCCTTGCCCACCATCCGTCATATTTACAAGAGTTCCTGTTTTTAAATCTCTTCTTCCATAGTACATTATTAAAACTGTTTCTAACTCACAAGCTTCTTCCCAAGTTAAGTCTGACTTTAACACTTGTACTTCATGTCCATGTCTCCTAACTAAATCCTTCCAAAACTTACTTCTTTTATTTGTATCATAAGCTCTGTCTACTTTTTCTCCTATTCCTATATAAAATACTTCTCCACATGGTTTTAAATGTCTATAAATTACTGCCATTAAAATTAATTTTTGTTGATAATAGATTCTTGTAAAGAATTCTGACTTATTTGTTTTCTAAGATTAAATTCCTGTGTTTTTAACAAGAAATCCTGTTTTGCTTTTTCTTTTGCGTTTAAGTCTGCCTTTTCTTTTCTTTCTATTTCTCTTGTTTTTATAAGTATATCAGAATTATTTTTATTTTCTTGTATAGTTGTTTTATAAGCTGTTGTTAAGTCAGCAAAGTTATCTTCTTTAGTTGAAGCACTGTCTCGACCTAATGCTTGTATATACTGTTCTTGTAAATCAAACTCACCTTTTATAGTTAAAAGCTCTTTTTCATGTGCTTGTTTATCTTCATTTGCTTCTTTTGTAGCTTTCAATTGTTTGTCTAACTGTTCACTTTCAAACGCTCTTTGGTCTTCTGTATTTTTTTGTTGTAGTAATCTCATATCTTTAGCAATTTGCTTCATTTCAATGATATTAGGATTGGTAAATATATCGACCAAACTTTCAAAATCTTTCTGAATAGTGTTATCTGCTAACAACATTCCTTTAATTGCTTCTACAATAGCCCTATCTCTTGAACTGCTTGCAGGAAATACATTAAGTTTTCTCAAAGGGAAATAGTCAGGGTCTTCTGCTAAAATATCTATAAATGCATTTGCTCCATCGGAGTTTTTAATAAGTCTATTACTCACCTTACCATTAACTTCACAAATTTGCGCAACAGCTATGTGAAGCTCATTTACTTTTGCTTTTGAAGTGTTAAACTCATCAATAATATTTGACATCAAAGCATAAGAAGCTGTTTTTTGTACATTAACTCCTTCTGCTGTTGTGTATTTTGTTGGCTCACCTAACATTTGAGGCGTGATACCCAATTGACGTAATCCCTCGCTTCTATAATATTCTGCCATTTCTTTTCTATAAAGAACTTGGTCTCTAAATACTATTTCATTTCTTTGAAAAATATTTGGATATACAGTACTTCCTTGTGTATTTACTCTTGACAAATCCATAGGAAGAAGCTTAGTCATTCTAATAGTATCTAAAGTGTTATACAAAGCTTCTTGTGTGTCTTCGTCTTTATATTCGGCAGGTAGTGCATTTATATCTAAAGAATAAAAAATTCCAGGTTCATCTGCTAATAATTCTGTATTTTGGTTCATACAGATGTTATGTAACTGTTGATATGGAAATGCTTTTGTTATTGGCGATTTTGAAATCAATCCTCCAACAGGTATTTTTACGTGAAATAGATTACTGTCTCCTTTTATTTGTTGTAAAATAGGTCTTGCTCCAAGAATCATGTCATCCTTTACAATCAAACTATTTTTACCTTTTATTACTACCATGTTCCAAACTTCGGGAATATGGTGATACGTTAAAGTGTTTACATGGTCTTCTATGTTACCCTCTCTTAAAGCTGTTTGTAATTCTTCTAAAGATAATGTTTTTTTAATCTTTATTTCATTTTCAATTACAAAGTCTTTAATTAATTCTTCTGTTGTTGTTTTTACGGCGATTGCTCCTACTTCATTTCTGTAAATTAAAACACCTATTCTTTTCATTGAACGCCAATACACTTCCATAACTTCTAAAAGAGAATTATCTACGTCTATATCTGTTCTTAATCTTTTAGAATTTAATCCAAATCTTCCGAATTCGGCTCTTGGCATGTAATGTCTAGTAACATCTCCATTCTCATCCATAGTTTGCGCCAATGGTGCTCCTATAGCGTCTTCCATTTTAACATTTACTTGGTGGTCAAAATAATTTTTAAATGGTACTATATATTCTGTAGCAAAAGGTTCTGTTCCTGATGGATTAACGCCCGTCTTAAAATCTTTATCTTGCCCCCAAAAATTACCTACTTCTTCTTGCTGTTTTGTGGTCATTAAGTGCCCATATCTTACAAGAGCATCACTTAAACTCATCTCTGTAAGTCTTCCTACGTACTCTGAATCTTGTGGATATTCTATGTCGGGCGTTTGAGCAAAAAATACTTCTTCAGGTTTCCAATATTCAATGGTGTAATAATCATACCCCATTTTAAAGTGTCTAAACCATCTACCTGTTAAAATGTAATCTGTTAAAGCTTTTTTATCTTCTCTGTCTAAAGTAAACTTTTTCTTGTCGTTAGTTATGACATTATTTGCCCAATCAACGGCAATTACTTTAAAGTTTTTTTGTAACTCTTTTTCTATTTCTTTTGGCGTCAGTTTTGCAACTTCTGCTTCAAGCATTTGAACATATTGTTGTTGCTCTTCCTCAGATTGAAATTCTTCTTGATTGGGATTAATTCCTTTTTTTAAGAGTAATTTATTTATTTCTAAATTAATAATAGCTTTACCTCTTTCTTCAAATAGTCGGGTTCTATCTCTTATATATTCGTTAGTAGTATATTCATCAGTAGCTTCTATTCTGTATAGGTCATCTAAAGTTCCAAATGTCGCTATGATAGAATTAGAAATAATTCCTAAAAAATCAAAATGTTTTAAGTGAGTAGAAATAGCTACATCAGAAGCAAGTCTTTTATAAGCTCCTTCATGTGAAGTTCCTAATAAAGTTTGCTCAATATCAACAGCTCTATAGGTGTATTCACCTTCAGTCATTTTTCTAATGTCTGAAAATACAATATTTCTATTTAACTGTTTTTTAGCTTCTGTATAGAAAAAGTCATTGTGTGCTTCTAACCAAGCTCCTTTTTTCTTACTAAAAGGTATTAATTGAAAAGGTATTTGCTTTATAGAACTGCCACCTTCTAAGTTATTATATATAGAGTATTCTGACATTTGTTTGAATTAATTTGCAAATATAGTTCATATAAATGTATTTCTCAAAAAGTTAAAATTGTTTGTTGATTTTATTTTTATCTTCTTCTGTCATTGAAAAACGTTCTTTTTCTACTTGTGTTAAAGTGTTGTATTCTTCTCGGCTCTTTTGGTTTTTCATTCTCTGTTTCTTCCTTTTTTTTAAAGTTACCTTTTGGATATATATAATTTTTTTCGAGAAAATGCAAAAATCCTACGCTTCCAACATTCCCCATTAGGCGGTCATAATTACCTGATTCTGAGAAGTTTATAATTTCAGATAGTAACCATATATCATCAATGGTTTGGACTCTTTTTATAGTATACTTTTCTCCATTTTTTTCTAAAGTTATATTTTCGTTTAAATAGTTGGCGTACATCGCTATGAGTTTATTACGACTCTGTTTAGGTGTCCACCCATATTTTCTTGCGTCATTATCACTAAACTTTAAAGCAGAATTAAAATCAATATGTTTTTCTAATATTTCCTCTTCTAAATGTTTAGATTCTAAATATGTTTGAAAAACACCTAAATCCTCATTCTCAGGAAATATTGAAGCATTATAATATTGCAGCAATAACAATACATTATCATTATACTCTTTATATGTTTTTGGTCTTGCCGCATAGCTAGCTACTAATTTTTTACCACTAGGGTCTCCGAATAAAGGATATTTGTATATAGAAACAGTACCGACAGAATCTGTTGTAGTTGTTTTTTCTTGCTTATAGAAATCCCCAGATGCTATATAATAGTACCTTGGAGTCTTTTCATGGTCAGGTTCTTCAATAATCAAATAAGGAGCATCCATATTTCCACCACTAAAAGGAAATTCTACTAAGTCTTTAGTGGATATTTCTGGTGTTATTTTTCCGTCCTCACCTCTTACAAGTTTTCTTCTTCTATCCCACAACCCTGTTTCTAATAGATGGTCTCTATGTAGTTTTGCTTCTTCATAAGGGAAGGGGTTGACCTCGTTACTCAAAAAACATTCTTCAGGGGATATAGGGTATTGCACCGTTCTTTGTTGTAAAAGTAGTGAATCTCCCTCTGCCTCTTTTCTCCAAGCTATGATTTTTTTTAAGTTACCTTTCCAATCTGTTATTTGTATTTTATTTTTATTAAGGTCTTTTGCATTCTTTAGTCCTAAGAAATCTCCGAATGGTTTTTCTATTTTTACAAACCCCTCTTTATAAGCCATTTGTGCGGGTACAAATAATGAAAAATTTCTAGGTTTCCAAGAGATAGATTCAGGGTCAACCCACTCATTTAATTTATCCCAATCCATAGAAAGTAAATTATATTTTTGAGGGCTTGATAAAACTTTCATAGCATCATCTGATAAAGAACTTTCTCCCGCAGTTCCTGCAAGAAGTGGAACACACTTAAATCCAAAAGGTGTTTCAAAAGAAGGTATTGCAGCAAGATATGCTTTTAAAAAATCATATTTACCTATTTCGTCATTCACAAATGCGCTTGGAGCTCCTCCTGCTGTCTTTTGTGATGATGTTTTTGCCCCTGATGCTAAGTTTTTTACTTTTATTATAGAATAGGGTATTGTATTTGAAGCATCTTCTTTTAAACCTAATAAAGTGTCACCACTTTCCCATTCTTGTTTTAAAATTTCTAATTTAAATGCGGGTGGCATGTGACTCATAGAAGTTCTAATCTTATTAGTTAAATCAGATAAATCTCCATCATTACCCCCTGTTATTGTAGCAACAGAGTTATACTTTGTGTAAGCTTTCCATTGAGTATATGACGCTAATATTACAGACTTAGTAAATCTTCGAGTTCCGTAAAATAAAAGTCCCTTGTCTTTTGCATCTTCTGCTCGTTTTAAATTTTCACAAAAAAATAATTCGTTGTCTCTTAAATAAGGATTTATGGTTGGCTCTGTTCCATTTTCTTGTGGTATAGGGGTTTTAAAAATATTTATATGCCAGTACAACCAAGGATGAATCCAATATCCATTTATTGTTATTCCCTGTGTTATTTTTAATAATTCAGAATTCCAAAATTCAATTACAGATGAATCCTGTTCGAAAAAATGTTTTTTATGATTCCATTGAGGAATATCTTTAGGGTTCATATTTTTTAACATTTCATTAGATGAAAATACGTCCCAAGTTACATTTAATCCTTTAGTTACAATATCAATGTCAGGTAACTTTAAACAAAGTGGCTCTTTCATTAATAAAGATGCTTTTTGGTCTTTGTAAAACCTTAACTGTAAATTATCAACAGAGTTTGTGATATTCAACTTAGATATTGTATTCTGTATATCTATTTTACAATTAAAAACTTCATCCTGGAAAACTATCTCATTATCGTTGAATTCAATCTCACTTTCTGTTAAATCATCTGTTTGTTTTGTAATAACTTCCTGATTATATCTTAAATAGTCATTACATTTTTTCAGGTGTATATTTATTATATTAACTGTAAAATCTATAAATTCTTGTGTTTTTTCAAGATGTCTATCTCCTGATGCTTCATTAATAAAGTCAGTTAATCTACCTAGTATAGATGTAGTTAATTTATTTTCTTGTTTAAATAGTGAAGATTTACTTTTACTAGAAGAGTCTAAAAAACTTTTAATATCTTTTTCTACTTCTTTTATTTTTTTGTCGCGTTCTTTATCCTTACTTTCGTGAACTTCTAGTAATTTTTCAGAAAACGATTTCATTTTTGAATTAAAAAATTCTAAGTCATTCCATCTATTTGCTTCAATTATTGCTTTATTTCTTAAAAAGTACTCTTTATGGTCTTTTATGAAAGTATCTATAAATTTACTCATGTTTACTAATTATTTCTTCTATTGGTAAAAACAAATTGTAGCATTCTGTGTATCCTGCAAACCAATTGTTAGGTTTATATTTATATTTTTTATATTGTCTATGAAGTTCGTTTTCTAAATCATAAATATACCCCGCTTCTCCAAAATGAAGATGTGTAACTTCAAAATTATAGCATATATTACTTTTTGTAAATCGTTTAGTTATGTCCAAAAAAGTTTTTCCAATCTTATAAAAAAATTCATTATTATCACTAAAACATTTTATTAAATATACACATGCTTCTCTACCATTTGCTTGTTTTACATATCCACTTCTAGTATAACCACATGTACCTTCTCTGCCTTTAAATAGTTTACTTTGGTTTTCTGAAAAGCACTTTTTACATTTTGTACCCGTGAGATGATTTGAAGGTAGTATTTCAAAGTATTCATTGTGTATATTACATTTTATTTTTACTTTTTCCCTACTACTTATATATAAAGTATCCGTATAATCACAGTCATTTTTATGAACTTCTTTAGCTAATTGTATGAATTCTTTTGTAGTTTTTGTTCTTATCTTTGAATAATTTATAGCACTGCACTGAGGGCAACCTTGACCTTTAAAATGATTTTGCATGTATACGGTAAATTCTCCGTGTTCTTTACAAACAACGTCTATTTTTCCTCTTGAATTACCAACTATAGTGTTTGTATAATCATTTTTATCTCCATATATGCTCTCCACTTCTTTTAAAAATAACTCTTTATTAGTAGATTTTGTTATCTTTTTAAATGTTTTTCTTTGTATAGTTTTTGATAAAAAATATTCAGGTTTTACTTCCAAAATTTCACCCTCTAATATTATTTTTACAGGTGTTTTACAATTAATGTAATCTACCAAAGAATAGTCGTACTTATTCCCATATTTTTCAATAGCTTGTTGTATAAACCTGTCTGTTCCTTTTCTATTAACTTCGCTTAATTTTTCTAAAGCACAATTTGGACAACCTGATTTATAGTGTATTTTTGGAGTTTGTAGGAACGACCCATGTTTACTACAAATTATTTGAACTTCTGTTGAAATATTAAAATAATTTACTTTTGAATAATCATATCTATCTCCATGTGTTTCTTTGGCTTTTTTAAGAAACAATTCATTACTGCCTCTTTGTTTACTAGCTCTTGATTCTACACCACAAGCTTTACAACCTTGACCTGCTAAATGTGAATTTGGGGCGATGGTGTAATCTCCATGAAGTTTACATGCTATTATCACCTTTTCTTTACTCTTTACATAACAAGTTAAGCTGTAGTCATACACGTCTCCATGCACAGCTACAGCTTTTTCTACGAATTCCTCTGTTTTATTTTTCTCCAACTTTACTCTTTATATATTTCTGAGTTTCTAAAAATTGGTTTTTATAGTAGTTGTATCCATCTTTATCTACTACTTCTACTTGGTCTCCTTTTACTGAATAGGTTAGAGTGAATTTTATTTCTTTTAATTCTTCTTCTATTTCAGTTTTTTCTGCGGGATTTTCAAGTTGTTTGTAAGTTTGATAAGTGTGATAGAGTCTTGATGTTAGTTGAGCCAAATCTCCTTCCAAAGCAGTTATCCAAAATATTTCTTTATAGGATATTTCATTTACTTCATCCTCTTCCTTGTCAAAAGTTTTTTTGGCAAGTTCTGCTTTTAATTCAGGAAGTTTTGTGTAGAAATCTTTTAAGTAGTTCTTAACATCTAAATACTCTTTAAAACATTTGTCTAAATGTAGTTCTAATTTATTTTCCATCTACCCAAGTTTTAAATTCTTCTTCTGTGGTTTTTTCGTCTGAATAGTAGTCTTCTTTCTTTAGTTTTTGAATGGCTTCGTACATTTCTACATCTGTCATTTCAAAAAATCTTTTTTTTGCGGTTTTTTCTATTTGAGTTAGTTTTTGCGGAATATTATATCCGTCATCAATTAAAAATAAATCAAATAATTCTGTGTGGATTGCTCCTGTATAACTTAGTTGCGACATGTTCCTTGTATTTTTAAGAGTATGGTTTTTTTATTGTTAATTATTTCTACTGTTTTTACGAATGTTTTATCGCAATTTTTATATGCTAATGTTGCCGTTAATGTATTGCCGTCTATAACTGTTCTATCTATGCTAGTACATCCACATTTAGGGGATATAGCTACTTTACTAGAATCTTCTACGCCACTAATTTTTATAGTGAACGGTCTTGGTGTGTCTCTTTTTATTTCACCCATTAGTAATACATAATCATTACCTTGTTTTTGTAGAGTGAAGTTGTCGTTTGATATTTTTGTTATTTCCATTGTTTTTTATTTTTTTTGCGCCGAATTTGGTATGTATATTGACTTCCACTTATTTAAGTTACAGTCTTCATCTTTTTCAACTACTTTAAAAGCAAGTGTACATGTACAGATACTACAAGCCGAATTATCTTCATTAAATTCACCTGTTGTTACAAAGGTTAAAACATTAGAAAAAAAGTTTACAACCTTTTGTTTAAATTTTACTTTGTTTATGTTCTTAGTATTGAATTCACATACATTACATATTTTCATTCTTTCTATTGCAAAATTTTCTTTTTCCCTAAACCTGGACATTATAATCCTTACTACTTTAAGTTCTGAGAATTTTATCATCTTTTATACTTAATTTTTTTGGTGTTATTCCGTTTGTTAAAATATACTCTACTAATTGTTTTTCCGTCCTATCTCTCTCTACTGTACCTTCTTCTTTTAATAGTTTACTAGTATCAAAGTCAAGGTCGTATAAAACTCCAAAATTGTTAAGTCTATAAGCTACTTCTCTTGAATTAAAAGCTCCTAACTCTTTATTGAAATATCCAATCATACAATCCAAAAGGTCTTTTACATCTGCTTCGTCTAAACCTTTTCTTTTTGAAGCGTATTCTTTTATTAAGTCATCCTTTAATTTATATTCCATCTTACACCACTTTTATTGCTAAAATATTTGGTTCTGTTACGTCTATGTAATATTTTCTTAATTCTTCAAAATCGTTATGTAATATTTTTCCCGACCTATTTGGTTTGTCAAATAGTATTTTTTTATCTGAAAGTCTTTTAACTATCTGTCCATAATTTGCGGAAGATGTTTTATAGGTAAGCATAAAAGATTTTTTAGCTCTTTCATTTACGCCTCCATTATACATTATCTCGCAAAGTAAGTCTAACTCTCTTCCTGTTACATCTTCAAAAGAAAGTATACATAGTATTCTAGTAAGTTGCCTTACTTTTTCTATTTTATTTTCCTTACATGGAACTACTAAAAAAGGTTTACTCATCTTTTTTTAATTTTCCAAATATTACATCTTCATTTGCAACAGTTAAGATGTCCTCTTGGCATTCAGAATACTCGACTTTTCTTAATAAATCAGCTCTAACTAATACTACATCTTCTTTATCATAACCTAACACACAACGTTCTCCTAAATTAACAATCTTACATTTAATTAAAGAATCTGCTTTTAGGTCTTTTTCGTCCATTGATGCAAACAACCCATCACTTTTAATTTTCTGTAATAACACTCTCTTGTCGAGAAATTCTATACAATCTATGAAATTCATCTTCTTCTATTTTTTTAACTTCTTTTTTTATATAATTTAACACATGAAATTGATTCTCAAAACAATACATCTCTAAAACATCATAATATAAATATAATCTTTTAGGCATATAAAAATAATACACATATATTTTATCTTGTCTCCAAGCATTAACAAGTACAAATGTTACAACGCTTGTTTTAAAAATTCTAAGATTATTTACATACTTATAGTATGTTATTTCATCCCACTTTTTAAGGAAGTTTAAAAGGATTCTAAAAAACTTTTTTCTCATTATTGTGCAAATATACGCATAATTTTCTTACCTTCCAAATGTTTTAACATATTTTTAACATTTAATTACAAAAAATTTTATATATTTGCAAATTCAAATACTTTTAATTATATTTGCAACTTAAAACCACAAACATGTTTTACCACGACGATAAATTAGGATTAGAGGAATATAGAGGTCATATTTTAGACAGTATATCAGGTGTTGTAGTTAATCCTAACTATATAAAAGATAATATTGACTTCTTTAATAATATTATATTCAAGATGTTTCAAGATTATGATGGTTCACAAATTGAGCCAATATCTTTAGGTAAGCAGGTTAAAATGTTAAATATGTTTTTAGCTGTAATGTTGCAAGAAAAACCTGACTTAACTTTACCTGAAGACACTGTTTAGTTAATAAATTGTTAAAATGTTTGCATAATTAATTTTAATTTTATATCTTTGTTTTGAAAATTTTGATTTGGGTGGAATTTAATTCTGCCCTTTTCTTTGACAAATAGTTTTAAAAATTTGTATAATTCAAAATAATGTTATATATTTGCCGTATGAAAAATGATTTAACGACAATATAACTATGGGAACAGATGAGTAAAAATGATTTAATTCTTTACGCAGGAACAGAAGTTTAAAATAATTATCGGTGTATTTTCTATAAAGCTGTTGATATGTTTGCCGAGTATCTTTTTAACGGCTTTATTTTTTTCTGTTCTTTATCTTTTTATCGGCGGAAAATTATCATCACAAAAATAGTCGAGGGGTCTGCTTGGTGAAGACGCTAGCTTGTCACGTTAGAGATGGAGGGTTCAAATCCCTTTTCGACTGCCATAAAAGTTCCAAAATTACCATAGTGAGGAACACTTACTTGTCTTATGGACTATTAAGAACTCTAATGCGAGTAGTAAGTTTAACTATTAATAGGTAATCGGTTGCAAACGGTTAATAGTTTCTTTTTTACAGTTTAGAATTGAGCTTTTCAATCCGTCTCCTACACTACATTAGCTTTTGTGGTGGACGTTAAAAAAGACATACATCAGTTTTGAATAGTTGTGGAAGCCTATAAAATAAACTAAAAATATTAAACGTAAATCTGCTTTAAAATTTAATTAACCCTGTTTCCACTTTAAGGGTTTTTTATTTTTATTGCGGATTTTTTATTTTATATACCCTTAATTTATGTTCCAAATTGTTTCAAATGTTTTTAACAGAAGTATTATAACATCTTTATCTTTAGATGAATATATTAATACTATGAAAAATCCTGATTTTGTAAGAAAATCTCAGGTTGATTTAGCCAGGGAAACTTATAAAAATTCAGAATTAAAAAAAGATGACCCTCTTTATAAAAGTATTAAAAATTCATTGCCTTGTATTACATTCTTAAATACTTTTAACAACTATGTTATTAATGAAAATATAGTTAGTCCTACAGGATTTATGTATGTAGATGTGGATAATGTAAGCGATATTGACTTCTCTGTGTATCCTTTTGTTGTATCTTATTGGAAATCCCTTTCTAATAACGGATATGGTGTATTAATAAAATGTGAGAATATAGGAGAGCTACAAGATAATATAAAAGAACTTTCTATATTTTTTAATATAACATTAGATAAAAATGCAGTATCTAAAGATAGACTTAATGTTTTAGGTTATGATGATAATATATACTATAACCCTAATTATACTTCTTATGTTTTTAGTGATTCTAAAAAAGTATCTCTAGGTTACATTAAAGAGTCTTCTATAAGGTTGCAACAAATTGATACTAAAAATGAAGTAGGAGACATAAGATTTTCAAACTTAAAAGATTTAATAAAAGGGTATGATTTTAATGGAGAACCATTTATTGACTTAGGAGAAAATAAATTAGAGTATGCAGAAGTATTTGTACCTAAGAATATATTTGAAGGGAACAGAAATAAATCTATGTTTGTATTATGTAGTCAAATTAGAGGATTAAATGCGTGGATTTCAGAAAGTATGTTATTTCGTGTTTGTAGTACAATAAATAAAGACAAATTTAAACCTGAACTAAGTATTCACGAATTATCTGAAATTGTTAAAAAAGTATACTCAAAAGAAAACCCTGTAGTAATGCTTAATAAAACTAAACGTATATTATTTAATCCTGATTACACACTATCAAAATTTGATAGGCAATCAATGGCAACAAAACAAATAAGAGCTGTAGAAGCAGTAAAAAATACATCTAAAATAATAAAATGTGTAGAAGAGTGGGATTTTGAAACAAATGGTAAGATAACACAAGATAAGATTGCTAAAATGACAGGTTTTGGTATAGCAACAATTAAAAGGCGTTCAACAGAAATAAAAAAAGTTTTTTCTATTTTAAATGAAGAAAACTTGCACAACTCAAATTAATTTAATATATTTGCAAAATAAATAGGTATTAATATGACAAATCAAGATGTAGCAGATAAAATATATAGTAGTTATTCTATTGTTTCGGGAGAAAATAATAAAGAAGAAGCTAAAAAACATGCTAATGCATTGATTGATGCACAAATACAATTAATGTTTCAAGACGAAGGTAACGTGATTATTGAACTAGATAGAGAGTTGTATTTAGATGATTGGGAAGAAATAAAATATATTATAAACTTAAAATAATTATGGGAAGATTAACAGAATATTTTCAGTATTTAGAAACACAACCCGATAAACTTATGGATTTTAAGTTTAGAAGTGCTTGGATTACTATAAAAGATGAAGATAAAAAATTAAGAAGAAAATTAAAATTATATCAAGACAAATAATATGAGTTTATCAGGAGGACAATTAGCGGGTGGTAATTCCACAACAGAAAAAGCAGATAATGATTTCTATGCAACAAATCCACAAACAGTTATAGAGTTTTTAAATCAGACTTTTGATGAGTTTGAAGATGTAAAAACAATTTGGGAAAATGCTTGTGGAGAAGGTCATTTATCAGATGTATTAAAAGAGTATTTTGATTGTAATTTTATAGACACTGATTTAATAGATAGAAACTATTGTGAACAAACTGTTGATTTTCTAAATTCTGATTTCAATCCCAATGCAGATTTAATTATTACAAATCCACCATTT
>Ga0154020_10002968_pt1 | contig 20593 bp, 14 predicted proteins | sample Klosneuvirus_201_FD_109709 | JGI IMG/M metagenome (GOLD analysis project Ga0154020, IMG submission 109709) | Active sludge microbial communities from wastewater, Klosterneuburg, Austria - Klosneuvirus_20160825_MG | ecosystem: Engineered > WWTP > Aerobic digester > Activated sludge | place... | reverse complement strand
GCACCGGCGGCCTGTACGCCGAGGCCGAGGCCAGCGCGGGCCGCTTCACGGTGCGCACCGGCGCGCGCGCCGCAGCCGGCGCCGCCCACGCCGACGGCGATCCCGAGTCGGGCAGCGCCGCGGTCGACGACACCTGGCTGGCGGCGGTCGGCCACGCCGGCGTCGAGCTGCGCGCCGCCCGCGGCGTCACCGTACTGGCGGGGGTCGACCGCTCGTTTCGCGCCCCCAATCTCGATGATCTGACCTCGCGCCAGGCCGTCGGACCCGGCTTCCAGTTCGAGAACGCCGCCCTGCGCGCCGAGCGCGCCGTGACCCTGGAGCTGGGCGCTCGCGCCGAGGCCGGCCCCCCGCGTGACGGACGCCCCGCGCGTCGCCTGCGCGCCGAGGCCTGGCTGTACCGCTCCGCGGTCGCCGACGCCATCACCCGCGCGCTGCGCACCGCCGCCGACTGTCCGCCCGCCACCCCGGCCTGTGGCGGCGCCTGGTCGCGCTTCCAGCTGGTCAATACCCCCGGCGACGCCGTCGTCATTGGCGCCGAGGCCGCGCTCGACGCCGAGCTGGGCGCCGGCGCCTTCGTGCGCGCCACCGCGTCGTGGGCGCGCGGCGAGGGCCCGAACCCGCAGCAGCGCCCGAGCGATCCCACCCTGCCCTACGTCGAGCGCGTGCCGCTGTCGCGCATCCCGCCCCTGGCCGGCACCCTGGAGGTCGGCCTGCGTCGCGGCCGGCTGTCGGCGGGCTACGCGCTGCGCTGGTCGCGCGCGCAGGATCGCCTGGCCCCCACCGACCGCAGCGATCCGCGCATCCCCGAGGGCGGCACCCCGGGCTTCGCGGTGCTCGACCTGCGCGCCTCGTATGCGCTGCACCACCTGCGCGCCGCGCTGGTGCTCGAGAACCTGACCGACGCGGCGTACCGCGTCCATGGCTCCAGCATCAACGGGCCTGGCCGCGGCGTCATCTTCACAATGGAGGCTGGATTATGAAGCGATTGCACTGGACCCTGTCCCTGCTGCTGCTGGCGGCGCCGCTGGCGGGCTGCGGCGAGGACGACCCCGCCGAGACCCCCGACGCCGCCATGGCCGACGCCAGCCTGGGCCCCGACGCCAGCGTGGACGCCGGGGGCACCCTGGACGCCGCCCCGGTGTGCCGCGCCGACGGCGGCGCCGCCTTCCCCGGGGTCGACAGCGCCAGCTGTCTGGCCAGCGCGACCGACTACACGCCGCGCGTCTCGGGCTCCAGCACCGACACCTGGGCCGCCTGCATCTCCGACGACAACAGCTACCACCCGTTCAACGCCAGCATCAGCACGGTGGCCCGCATCGCCGGCTTCGAGGCCATCGCGGCCAAGCTGTGGGGCGCGACCCAGCCCAGCGCGCAGGACTTCATCGACGCCCGCGTCACCTACCTGGAGGCCAATGGCCTGGAGTCACGGCTGTCGCGCCGCGAGGACGAGCACTACCCCGCCGCCCCCGCCGCGTGCAACACACTGGACGCCACCACGCTGGCCGCCAACACCGACCGCTGCGCCGGCCCGGCCAGGCTCGCACCCATCATCAATGCCGCCTTCACCGCCGGGGGCATGGGCCTGCAGCCGCGCGTCAGCGCCGCGCGCATCGAGGCCGCCCTGCTGTGGTTCCTGCTCATCTCGCCCTTCAAGGAGGCGCGCACCTGCGCCACCGCGGCGGCCGACTGCGACTCGTCATGGGCCTACTACACCGGCGGTGAGCCGCGCAGCGGCGGCCTGGGCCTGGCGCGCTACCTGCGCGCGCTCAGCCCGGCCACCCACGATCGCATCTGGGACGGCGCCCTCGCGGTGCGCTGCTGGCGCGATCTCGACAACCCCACCGGGGCCGCCGCCAACCTGGCCATGCGTGATCAGGCCGTGGCCCAGCTCGACAAGGCGATGATCCGCGGCGTCGCCGTCGTGCTGCGCGACCGCGTCGCGCGCATCGATCACTGTGGCACAGCGGCCCAGGCCGACCTGGCCTTCGCGCAGGTGCTCGGCGTGGCGCTCGACCGCGCCGCCAGCGCCGCCAACCCGACCATGGCCAGCGTCCTGCGCACCCAGCTCGCCATGACCGACCCCAGCCAGGTCGACCGCGCCGCCGTGATTGCCGCCATCGACGCCCTGTTCCCCTGCCCCTGAGTCCCGGCGAGCACACGCCGGGGCACTTCTCAGGCCGGCGCGCGCTGAGCCGGCGCGAACAGCTCGCGCGCGGTCAGCGCGAGCACCGCACCCAGCCCCAGCAGGAGTAGCCCGGCCGAGGGCACCGCCAGCCATGACAGCGACTCCTTGGCCGCGTCGGTGCCGCCGAGGCCGGGCGCCGCGCGCGCTGCCAGCAGCCAGAACACCGAGTAGCCCAGGCCTCCGAGCCCGGTCGCCAGCGCGACACCGCGGCGCAGGTGCGCGCCGGGCCGGCGCAGCGCCGCGAGCAGCAAGATGGCGCCCAGCGCGACCGCGCCGATGGCCCCGCCGTGCAGGTGCGCACGCTTGTAGTAGCTCCAGCTCTTGTCGAGCACGCTCTTCATCTTGGCGGCGTCGCCCTGGTACACGCTGTCACGGACCGCCTCGGCGCGGGCGGCCAGTCCGCCCTTGAGCTGGCTCTCGAAGGCACCGAAGGCGCCGCCGAAAGCGAAGCCGAACAGGATGGTCACCAGGGCGAGCATGGCGCCCCAGCGCGACACCCGCAGGCGCTTGATGAAGTCGTCGTCACTCATGCACCCCGTGCGCTGCACACGGCGGGCCACTCGAGGCCGCGCCGATCGCCGCGGAAACAACGCCTGCCGGCGCACCACCCCGAAAGGCTCCGCACGATTTGCCGGCATGCGCGGGAATTGCGCGGCCCGCCCTACCCGCGCGCCGGCTCCTCGGTCAGCCCCCACTCCTTCTCGATCAGCTCCAGGATCTGGATCTCGCGGCCGACCACGCCGCCCTCCAGCACCATCTCGCGCACGAAGGCGAAGAACACGTCGCGCGCCTCGGGGCGCACCTCGGCCAGGGCGGCGCGCAGGCCGGCCTCGTCCTCGATGGCGTCGGCACGCTGGTTGGCGAACTCGACCTCGACCGCGTCGAAGGCCTCGATCAGCCGCTTGCCGTGCTCGGCCACCGCCTCCAGCGCCTCGGGGTCCGCCGGTCCACACAGCCGCATCACCGCCACCAGCGCGATGCGCTCCCGCTCGTTCAGCTCTGCCAGCTCCATGTCGTCATGGTACCCCGTCGCGGCACCCACGCGATATCGTCGCGCCGAGAGGTCGGTCCGCCCCTCGCGCCGCCGGCCGCGCAGCCTGAGGGCCCTTCACCGAGCCGGGCCGGGCGGCGCAGCTAAGACGAAGTAAGACCGATCTGTCGCGACCAGGCTAGGCTGCGCATCTCGTGGGCGGAGGCGTGACCATCGGGCGTAGGATGCAGCTGCCAGACGACATGACGCAGCGTTCGCCCCCAGCCCGCCCAGTGCCAGGGCTCGCTCCGGTGTTCCCCCAGCCGGTGGGCAGCTTCGCGGGCCGGCGCGCCGAGCTCGACCGCATCCGCGCGCACATCGACCACGACAACCTGTTCTTCGTCTACGGCGTCGGCGGCATCGGCAAGAGCGAGCTCATCTACCAGCTGATGCGCGAGCTCGCCGCCGAGCCGCGCTGGGCCGACGCCACCCCGGTCCTGATCGACGTGCGCCCAGGCACCACGGCGCCGCGCGTGCTGGCGCAGCTGCTGGCGACGCTCGGCTCCGGGCGCGCGCCCCGCCGCGGTCAGCCCACCGAGCAGGCCCACCTGTCCGAGCAGCTCGAGCTCGTGGCCCGGCGCCTCGACGAGCGCCGCCACCTGCTGTTCCTCGATGATGTCCACCACCTGCCCCCGGCCGAGGTCGCCGAGGCCCTGGGCTACCTGGCGCGCCACGTGCGGCAGAGTCGCCTGCTGGTGGCGTCGCGCCGCGAGCTGCGCCTGCCACCAGGGGCGCCGCCGCCGGTGATCACCAACCTGGGGCCGCTGGATGCCAGCGCCGCCGAGGCGATGATGACGGCGCTGGCCAGTCGCCTGCAGGTGCCGCGCCTGGCGCCCGAGCAGCTGATGCGCAGCAGCCACGGCAGCCCCTTCCACATCCACCGCCTGCTGGTGCGCCACGCGCCCGAGACCGGCTCGCTGGACGACACCCTGGCCGAGCTGCCGGCCACGGCGCGGCGCCTCCTGCTGGCGGCGTCGGTGGCGCAGCACCGCCCGGCGCTGGCCACGGTCGGGCGCGCGCTGCCCGAGCTGGGCGGGCTGGACGACGCCGTGCGCGAGCTCGAGCAGGCCTTCCTGGTCGACCTCGGCCGCGGCGACCTGGTGGTGCACGACCTGGTGCGCGAGGCGCTGCTGGCGCACACCGACGCCGCGGCCCTGGCGGCCGCCCACGACGACGCCGCGGCGCTGTGTCAGGGCGCGCTGGTGGCCAGTGCACCGCCGCCCCTGCTGCTCGCGGTCGACGCCATCCATCACCGCCTCGCCGCGGGTCGCCCCGCCGAGGCCTGGCGCCTCATCGAGCGCTGGCACTCGGCGCTGGCAGCAGCGGGCAGCGAGCACCTGCTGCAGGAGCCGCTGCAGCGCCTGCGCGCCGCCCTGCCCACGCATGAGGTCGCCATCGATCTGCTGGTGGCCCGGGGCCTGGTGCGAGCGTCCCTGGTCGAGCAGGCCAGCCGGGTGCTGGCGCAGCTCGGCGCGGGCCGCAGCGACGCCGAGGAGGCCCGCTTCGCCGTGCTGGCGGGCGAGATCGCCCAGCGCACCGGCGATCTGCCCGGCGCCGAGCGGCTGTTCGCGCGCGCGGTGGCCTGCGCCCACGATCCCGACGCCCGCTTCCAGGCCCAGCTGCAGGGCGCCAGCACCGCCATCTTCGCGGGCGAAGGCGACCGCGCCCGCGCCCTGCTGGCCGCCGCGCTGGCCGAGCTCGGCGCCCCGACCCCGCGCCAGCGCGCCCGCGCGGCCTGGGCCCTGGCCGTGAGCTGGATGTTCGACGAGCGCTACGAGCGCGCCGCCGAGGAGGCGCACCGCGCCCGCGCCGCGCTGCCCCCGAGCGGCCACGACGACCTGGCCAACCAGCTGGCCATGGCGGAGACCCTGGCCAGCATCGAGTGCAACGACATGCCGCGGGCCCGCCGCGCCGCCGGCCTCATCGACGAGGCCGGCCTGCGCGCGCGCGTGGCCGCGCTGTACCGCGCCAGCGTGCGCCACGCCGACGGTGACGCCGCCGGCGCCAGCGTGGCGCTGCTGGAGGCCCACGACTACCTGCGCGGGCACGGCGACAGCATCAACGCCTATATCGCGGGCTACCACGGCAGCGCCGCGCTGGCCGAGCTCGGCATGCTGGGCGAGGCCCAGGCGCTGGCGCAGCGCAGCGCCGAGCTGGCCGAGCGCGCCGGCCTGCGCGCCCCGGCGGCGCGCTCGCTGGCCCAGCAGGCGCTGTTCGCCGCCGAGGCGGTGCAGTGCGGCACCGCCCACGCGCTGGCCGACCGCGCCCTGGCCAGCCCGCACCTGGGGCCGCGCTCGCGCGCCAAGGCGCACTGCGCCCACGCCCACGCCTTCACCATCGAGGGCGACATCGCCCGCGCGCTGGAGCACGTCGCGCACGCCCGCGCCGCCATCGCCGCGCCCGAGCTGGCGGGGGCGCACCTGGCCATCGACATCGAGCACGCCGCCATCGACCTGGTCGGCGGCAACCTCGAGCACGCCGTGGCGCGCGCCGAGCGGGTGGTCGCCGACCTGCGCCGCAGCTCGCGCGACTACGACGTGGCCAAGGCGCAGCTGGTGCTGGCCGCGGCGCACGTGGCGCGCGGGCGGCGCTCCGACCTGGTGGTCGCGCAGCGCACCCTGGCCGAGGCGCGCGGGCTGGCCGACGCCGGCAAGCTGCGCTCGATCCAGGTCGGCTGCGCCATCCTGTCGGCCGCGCTGGCCCGGCGCGAGCACCGCGACCGCGCTGCCCACGAGCTGCTCAGCGACGCCCTGCGCGAGCTCGACCCCGAGCGCGGCAGCGTCTATGCCGGCACCCTGATGGCGGCCCTCGACAGCGAGGGTGGCAGCGGCATCGCCGCCCGCGTCGTGCCCGGCGCGATGGCGCTGCTGGCCCACCTCGGCTTCACCGAGACGGTGGACTGCTACCTCATCGATCAGCACGGCCGACGCGCCGCCACCGCCGGAGACGTCGCGCGCGAGCGCGAGCTGCGCGATCTCGTGGTCGACGAGCTGCGCGCCGTCATCGTGGCACGACGCGGCCAGCTCGAGATCACAGGGCGCCCGATGCTGTGCACGCTGCTGTCGGCGCTGATCCAGGCCCGCGGCGCGGCGGTGCCCCCCGACGCCCTGTACCGCCAGGTCTGGGGCGTGGCCGAGTACCACCCGCTGCAGCACAGAAACACCCTGTACGTCGCCATCAATCGCCTGCGCAGCTGCCTGCGCGAGGCCTTCCCCGCGCGTGAGCTCATCGAGCGCGCCGGCGCCGGCTGGCGCCTGGCCGACGGCGTCGACGCCTGCGTACTGCTGGCGGTGCGCAAGGCGTCGTGAGCCGGCCCCGAAACAGATGATGTAAGAAGCGGCCCCCGGCCCGGCTGCTAGGTTGCGGCTGAGCGAGTGCCCGAGACCGCGCAAACGCCCCGCCCTCCCGGGCCGCCACCGCCCGAGCCGCCGCCGGATCGGCTGGGCGGCTACCGGATCTACGAGCGCCTGGGCACCGGCGGCCAGGCCTGTGTGTACCGCGCGCGGCGCATCGGCGACCCCGACGCCTGCGACGTGGCGCTCAAGCGGCTGCACCCGCACCTCATCGAGGACGACTCGGCGGTGCAGTCGTTCGGGCGCGAGGCGCGCATCGCCTACCTGCTCGACCATCCGGTGATCCGGCGCGTGCTGGCGCTGTGTCGCGAGCCCGGCGAGCTCTTCATGATCATGGAGCACATCGAGGGCGTGGCGCTGAGCACCGTCCTGGAGCGCGCCCGGCGAGCGCGCCTGCTGCTGCCGCTGCGCGGGGTGCTCACGGTGCTGCACCGGCTGTGCGACGCGCTGCACTACGCCCACGAGCTGGTCGACGAGCGCGGCGCGCCGGCGGGCCTGGTGCACCGCGACGTGTCGCCGTCGAACCTCATCGTGACCAGCAGCGGGCGCCTCAAGCTCATCGATCTCGGCGTGGCCCGCTCGCAGTCGGTCGATCACCAGTCGAACTCGGGGGTGGTCAAGGGCAAGCTCGGCTACATGGCGCCCGAGGTCATGCGCAGCGCGCCGTTCGATCGTCGGGCCGACATCTTCTCGCTCGGCGTGATGGCCTGGGAGCTCTTGACCGCGAGCAAGCTGTTCCCGCTGCGCAACCCGCCGGTGGATCTGGAGCGCATCCGCGCCCGCGCCGTGCCGGCGCCGTCGAGTCGCAACCCGGCCTGCCCGGCCGAGCTCGACTTCATCGTGCTGCGCGCGCTCGACAAGGATCCCGCCGAGCGCTGGGCCAGCGCGGCGGCGCTGGCGGAGGCGCTGCAGACCGTGGCCATGCGCCTGGGCGCGCGGCTGCTCGATGGCGCGATGGCCGAGCTGGCCGAGGTGGTGCCGGGCGCGACCACGGTCAGGCTGCAGGCCCAGCCGGCGCCGCGCGCGCAGTCGGCCCTGGCCCGCGGCACCCCGGCGGAGCTGCCCAGCGCGGTGCTGATCACGTCCGAGCCGCCCGCCGCGGCCGAGCCCGGCGAGCCCGCTGGGCTGTCCGAGCCGGCCTCGGGCGCCGGGGCGGACGCCGCAGGGAAGACCTCGCCGCCCGAGCCGCCCGAGCGACCCCTGCCGCCGGCCTGGCTGGCCCGGCTCGCCGCCCCGCAGCCCTGCTCTCGCTGTCCGCGCTGGCTGGCCCTGGGCACCGCCGCGGGCGCGACCGGGACCTACCTCATCCTGCTGCTGGCCATCCACGCGCTGCGCAGCACCTCGCCCCACGGCGGCGCCGCGCCGACCGCCCTGGCGCGCGCGGCCATGGCGCCGCTGGCCGCGGCCACGGACGCCAGCACGGCGCGCGACGCCGACGCGCCGCGCGACGGTAGCGCACCGGCTGACGCCAGCAGCGCCGACGCCAGCGCACCGGCTGACGCCAGCGCACCGGCTGACGCCAGCGCACCGCCTCCCGACGCCGGAGCTCCACCCGCGCGAGCCCGCGCCGCGACGCCAGCCTCGGCCGGCCGCCCCCTCGTCGTCGACACCTCCGCGCTGACCCGGCTCGTCGGCGCGCCGCCGCGCAGCCGGCGCTCCCCGGGCCCCTTCCGCGCGCGCGTGTGCATCGACGCCACCGGCGCGGTCGTCTCGACCACGCTGCTCGCGGGTCCGCGACGGCTGCAGCGGCGCATCGCCAGCGCGCTCGGCCACTGGCGCTACCTGCCCTATCCAGACCGCGACCAGCCCCGCTCGGTCTGCTTCGAGCTCGACTCTCACGTCGAGCCACACCCCGAGCGCCCGCGATGAACTGGATTCGCCCTGGGCAGCTCGCTATCCTGTCGCCATGTCCACGGCCAAAGAGCTCCGGCAGTCCTTCGCACGCTTCAGGGATCTCCCCGCGCATCTCGATGACGCCGCCCGCGCACAGCTGGCGACGGCGCTGACCGAGGAGGGTGCGCGCCTGGGCATCAAGGGACCCGCGGCGCCCATCTTCACCGCCGGCGTGAACGGCGACGTCATCATCTGCGTCGTCAGCGACCACGACGGCGCGGGTTTCCTCATGCGCGTGCCCGCCGACAAGGTCGACGCCCAGCTCGGCGCCGACCTCGACCGCATTCACCGCCGCGTCTTCGCCGGCGGCGCCGATCTCGAGCCCGAGCAATGGGACGCCGCCCTGCGCGTGATGTCGGCCCTGGGGCTGGAGATGGACAGCGCCGAGGACATGGCCAGCTGGGGCAACGACGAGGGTTCGTCGTTGAGCGCCGACGACCTCGCGCCGCTGTGGCTGCGCTGGCAGGGCTGCGACCTCCGGTCGTGGGCCCAGCTCGCAGAGGCGCCGTCGCGCGTGTGCGCGTTCAATCGCGCCATGTGACGTCCGATTGGCGCCACGCCTTGACAGAACCGTAAATACCATTTACTAACTACATGTGACTCACGAAGAGCCCCGGACCCCGCGCGAGCGCCGCCATGACGAGAGCGCGCGCCGCATCCTCGACGAGGCCATGCGCATGGTCGAGCAGGGTGGCCTGGAGGCGCTGTCGATGAACCGCCTGGCCGAGGCGGTGCACTACACCCCGGGCGCCCTGTATCGCTACTTCGCGTCCAAGGACGCCCTGCTGGCGCAGCTGGTGGTGCGCATCCTCGAGGATGTCCGCCTGGCCCTGGCCGCCGCCCTGGCCGCGCTGCCGCCGCGGGCCACGCCGCTGGCGCGCGTGCTGGCGCTGGCGCTGGGCTACCGCAGCTTCGCGCGCCGCGAGCCGCAGCGCTTCGGCCTGCTGGCCATGACCATGGCCGAGCCGCGCGTCCTCATCGACCAGCCCGAGGCCGCGCCCGTGGTGACCCTGATGCTGGCGGTGATGCAGCCGCTGGGCGCCGCGCTGACCGCGGCCGCCGAGGCCCGGCTGCTCGCCCCCGGCGACCCCGCCGAGCGCACCATCCTGGTCTTCGCGCTGCTGCAGGGCGTGCTGCCGCTGCACAAGCAGACCCGCTACGCGCCGCGTCTGCTCGACATCGATCACCTGCTGTCACGCGGCCTGCGCGCCCTGCTCATGGGCTGGGGCGCCAGCGCACGCGCCGTCGACACCGCCACCCGCCAGCTCGCCAGCATCGGCGACGCCGCTGAGCCCCCTCGCACCGGAGCAACCTCATGAACGGCACCGTCAGCATCCTCGTCGCCGCCCTGCTGGGCGCCCTGACCTGGTCCTTCCTCGAGTACGCCATCCACCGCTGGCTGGGCCACAGCAAGGTGGCGCCGAAGAATCCCTTCGGCGTCGACCACATCCGGCACCACGTCGAGGGCGGCTACTTCAGCCCGACCTGGAAGAAGTGTCTGGTCGGCCTGGTCTTCACCGGCGTGCTCGCGGTCCCGGCGGTCCTCGGGCTGGGCACCGCCCTCGGCCTCGGCTACGTCGGCGGGCTGATCGCCTTCTATGCCACCTACGAGCTGCTGCACCGCCTCGAGCACGTCACCGCGGGGGTCGGCCCCTACGCGCGCTGGGCGCGGCGCCACCACTTCACGCACCACTTCACCGATGCGCGCAAGAACCACGGCGTGACCTCGCCGCTGTGGGACCTGGTCTTCGGCACCTACCAGGCGCCCAGCACCATCCAGGTCCCGCGCAAGCTCGGCATGCCCTGGCTGCTCGACCCCGCCACCGGCACCGTGCGCGCCGCCTACGCCGACAGCTTCGTGCTCAAGGGCGGGCGCGACCCCGAGGCGAACCCGAGCTAGCGTCTCCGGTCTACACTGGCCCCATGTGTCGCTGGCTCATCATTCCCACCATCGTGGCGCTGGCTGACCCGGGCGTCGCGACAGCAGCCCCACCACTGCCCCTGAAGCAGGCCGTCGTCGAGGTGCTGGCGACCGCGCCGCGCCCCGTCATGGTGTTCACCCTGGCGCGCAGCGAGCTCGACCGCCCCGACGCCGCCGCGCTGGCGCTGCCCGCGGCCGCGGCGACCCACCTGCAGCGCCACGACGAGGCGCGCGCGGCCGAGCGCAGTGTCGGCGCCGCGGTGCGGGCCGCCAGCACCGACGCCGAGCGCGCCGCGGCGCTGAAGCAGCTGACCGCGGCCAGCGCGCGCACGCGGATGGCCCGCCAGGCCGCGCTGGGCGCGCTGGGCGGCGCCCAGCGCAACGCCGCCGCCGAGCTGCGCTACGCCGAGCTGCTGCGCGATCAGGCCGAGGACGACGCCGCGCGCGCCGAGGCAGCGTGCAAGGACCCGGACGGTGACTGCCTCAGACCAGCCGACCTGGGGCCGACCCTGGCGGCGCTGCGCCGCGGCCTGGCGCAGGCCCCCGGCACGCCGTGGTTGCCCGCGCTGCGCTACCTGCTCGGGGTCACGCTGGCCGATCAGGGCGACAGCGCCGAGGCCAGCGCCATGCTGGCGGCGGCGCTGGCCGACGGCGCCGCGGCCGCGGCCGGGCCGCTCGCCGCCGAGCTGAACCTGCGCCTGGGGCTGCTGGCCGCCGACAGCGGCGACCAGGTCAGCGCCGCAGCCCACTTCGACGCCGTCAGCGCCGGGCCGCTGCGCGCCGCCGCGCTGGCCCTGCGCATCCCCATCGCCTCGCGCATGGGCGACTGCACCCTGGTGGCGCGCGCCAGCGCCGAGCTGCGCGCCGCGCCCGACGCCGCGGACTACCTGCCCGACGTGACCTGGTTCGAGGCCGACTGCCTGCTCGATCCCGGCAGCGGGGTCGACGCCGCGCGCCTCACCACGCTGGACCCCGGCGGCGCCACCGACGTCGCCGCCCAGGCGCAGCGGCTGCGGCTGGACAGCCCGCCGCCCACCGGCCCGCGCGAGCTGCTGCTCGAGGCGGCGCGCCGCTGCGGCCTCGCCCTGCACGCCCGCCGCGCCCTGCAGCTGCCCGCCAGCTTCGCCCTCGCCGGCACACTGGCCAGGCTGACATTGAAGCCCAAGGCGCCCGCGCTGGAGAGCTGCCTGCGCACACGCCTGACCGGGCAGCGCACCCGGCTGGCCCGCGGCGCCAGCCTCACGCTGCGCTGACAGCTCATGGGGGTCGCCGACGGGGCCCGCCGCGCGCTACCCTGCGCCGATGCGACCTCGCGGCCTCGGGACCATCGGCCTCGCCCTGACGGCGTGCACCGCCATCGGCTGCGGCAAGGGCGAAAAGCCCCTGGCGCCCAGCTTCGACGCGCTGGCAGCACGCGCCTGCGCCTGCGAGGACGGCGCCTGCGCGACTCCCCTGCTGGCGGAGTTCGACGCCCTGAAGGCCCGCGGCAAGCAGCGCACGCGCGCCAGCCAGCAGGACCACGACGCCTACGATCGCTTGCAGTCCTGTGTGTGGCCCTTGCGCGCGCTGCTGACGCCACCGACCCTCACCGCGTCCCTGAAGAGCATGACCATCCGCGGCGGCATCCTGGACTTCGAGGCCAGCTACCCCGACTCCGCGCCGCCCAGCGCCAGGTACGACCTGACCCTCGAGCTGCCCGCGGCCGGCTGCACCGTGACGCTCGACGACGCCACCCGCCAGGCCAGCGCCGGCGGCAGCAAGGGCAACACCCACCTCTACACGGTCTCGCTCGACCTCCACGGCTGCCGCGCCGGCGCCTACGGCAGCCTGCCCTTCACGCTGACGCTGCGCGGCCACGGCCGCAAGGGGGTGCTCGCGCGCCTGGAGGCCGCGGTCACCGGGGACGCCGCCACCATCGCCGATCCGTGGGGCCCCAAGCCCGATCTGTCCCGGCTGCGCACCGAGCTGGCCGCGCTGGCGCCGCTGGCGCGCGCCGGCGCAGCCCTGGGCGCCTGTCCCGATGGCCTGCGCGGTCGCGTCGAGGGCGTCGACGTGGGCGACCTCGAGACCTGGGGCGGCGCGAGCAAGTCCACCGCCATCGGCTGGCTGCGCAGCGGCAGCTTGCTGACCCTGGGCGCGCTCTGGGATCGCGGCGAGGGCGCCACCAGCACCGGTGCCGACGACGACGCCGCGCGCTTTCTGGGCGAGCTCGTGCTGGTCTACGTGCCGGATGAGCGCCGCCTCCCGGTCCTCGGCGACAAGGGCTTCGAGGCCGGCCGGTGGACCGGCCACGCGGTGCTGGTCGACCGCAAGGCCGGCAAGGCGCTGTGCGCCACCGCGCTGACCGTGACCAGCTCGCCCGAGGTCAGCTACACCCGCACCCGCAACAAGAATGGCAACTGGTCCGACGACGCCCACGCTGCGGTACGCAAGGACTTCATGGGCAACTTCGCTGGCGCCATCGCCGCCGCGCTGAAGGCCGTCGCGCCGAGCCTGCTGCCCCCTGACCAGCCCTGAGGTGAGACCAGCGCCGGCCCCGCACGACCGCCCTCGCCTGCCCGTCCGACTTCGGCTAGCCTCTGGCCCAGATGCCGCCGCTTCGCCTCCGTCACCTCGCCGTCGCCTGCGTCTTCCTCGTCGGGACCCTCGCCGCGGGCTGCAAATCGGAGCGGCCGGCGCGCTCGCGCGGGGTCTCCAACCTCGACGAGCGCCCGCTCATCACCAGCAGCTTCAGCGAGACCTTCGACCGCCCGCTCAGCAAGAGCGACTGGAACGACACCTCGACGGGGTCGTATCGGGTCGAGAACGGCACCCTGCGCATCAAGGGCGCCTACAACCACCCGCTGTGGCTGCTGAAGCGGCTGCCGCGCGACGTCCAGATCGACCTCGACATCACCTCGCACGACGCCGCCGGCGACCTCAAGGTCGAGTTCTTCGGCGACGGCGTCTCGTTCGCCCCCGACAAGGGCCAGTACACCTCGTCGGGCTATGTCGCCATCTTCGGCGGCTGGCACAACACCACCTCCACCCTGGTGCGCCAGTTCGAGCACGACCCCAACCGCCGCGAGCGCACCGACCTCCGCGTGGTGCCCGGCCAGACCTACCACTGGACCATCAAGCGCGAGGGCACCAAGGTCAGCTGGGCGGTCGACAACGCGCCCTTCCTCGAGATCCAGGACCCGCAGCCGCTGTACGGCACCAGCCACTGGTTCTTCGGCTTCGACAACTGGGAGGTCGACACCACCGTCGACAACCTGCGCATCAGCGCCCTGGCCCCCAGCGCACCCGCCCTGCCGGTCGAGGACCCCGCCACCGCAGGCCGCTGACCACCGGTGACCCGGCGTCAACCCCTGAATCATTCCGCCGACGAAGCCCGAGCCTCGCGCCCGAAACCGGGCTAAGATGTCCCTGCGCTCCGTGGAGCAGTTCGGCAAATACCAGCTTCTACGACGGATCGGCGCCGGTGGCATGGCGGAGGTCTTCCTCGCCCGCTCGGCGGTCGCGCAGGGGCTCGCCAAGCTCGTCGTCATCAAGAAGATCCATCCGGCCTTCGCGCGCTCGAAGCACTTCCTCACCATGTTCGTGGACGAGGCCAAGATCGCCCTCAGCCTCAACCACCCCAACATCGTGCAGGTGTTCGACTTCGGCCAGGTCTCGGGCGACTGCTTCCTGACCATGGAGTATGTCGAGGGCCTCGACGTGCTGCGCCTGATGCAGTCGGCGCAGGCCCTGAAGAAGCGCATCCCCTACGGCCTGGCCGCCTATGTCGTGCAGCAGATGGCCAAGGGCCTCGACTACGCCCACCGCAAGACCGACGAGTATGGTGAGGCGCTGTCGATCGTGCACCGCGACGTGTCGCCGCAAAACCTATTGGTGTCGTGGGACGGCGCGGTCAAGATCGTGGACTTCGGCATCGCCCGCGCGCGCGACGTCCACGAGGACGAGGGCGTGGTCAAGGGCAAGTTCGCCTACATGTCGCCCGAGCAGGCCGCCGGTCGCCCGGTCGACCGCCGCAGCGACATCTTCTCGGCCGGGATCGTCCTCTACGAGCTGGCCACCGGCAAGCCGCTGTTCTCGCACCTGCGCGGCACCGCCGCCCTGGAGGCGGTCAAGTCGGGCGCCTTCGCCCGCCCGCGCGAGGCCGATCCGCAGCTGCCCGGCGACCTCGAGGAGATCATCCTCAAGGCGCTGGCCTACCACGTCGACGACCGCTACCAGACCGCGCGCGACCTGCAGCAGGCCTTGCTGCGCTTCTTCTACCAGGTCGCCATCGAGAGCGATCTCGCGATGGACTCGGGCGCGCTGGCGGCGTTCGCGTCGCAGGTCGTGCCCACGGACCAGCGCAAGCCGGTGGCCTCGCAGCTGGCCAGCGAGGGCACCATGGTGCCGGCGGGGCCGCCTGGCACGGCGCGCGGCAGGCCCGGCGCGCCGGCGGGGCGCCCGCAGTCGCGCGTCGATCCGACCCCAGCTGCGACCGTCAAGGCAAGCCCCGGCGTGGTCCCGCGCGCGACCCCCGGCGGCACCCCCGTGGCCCGGCCCGCGGGCACCCCATCGCCCACGCCAGCGCGAACCGCGGAGCCGCGTGACGGCTTCATCCGCAGCGGCACCTCGGTGGTGCCCGACTCCGATCCTGGCAAGCCGCCACGGCGTGCCAGCGGCAGCGGCAGCGCGCCCGCGCTGACCCCGGCGCCGACGCCGACCCCGGGACGCTATGGCGAGGACTCCAGCGAGCTGCACGCCAGCGGCCGCGAGGTCGTCCTCGATCTGCGCGAGCGCAAGCACGTGCTGGTGGTCGAGGGGCGGATCGTGGGCGCATCGTCGCGCTCGGCGCTGGCGGACTTCCTGCACATCGCCGACGACATCGCCTACAAGCTCGACGCCTTCTGCGATCACATCGACGACACCGGCTTCACCTACCTGCTCGGCATCCCGGTCGCCGGCGAGGACGACGCCGGCCGCGCGGTGCGCCTGGCGCGCGCGCTGGAGGAGGCCGCCACCGGGATCGCGCGTGACCACCTGTCAGCCCCGATGGCGCTGGCCATCGGCGTGCAGCGCGGCCTGGCCCTGGTCACGCGCGGCAGCAAGGACGCCTTCGAGTACCAGCTCATCGGCGCCACCGCGTCGATCGCGCGACGCCTGTCCGCCGAGGCCAAGCCCAGCGAGGTGCTGCTCGGCGGCGGCGCCTACCGCGTGTGTCGCAACGAGTGGAACTTCGACGATCTCGGCGAGATCGATCTGCCCGAGGACAACGAGACCTCGCCGGGTGGCGCCGCAGTGATGGGCGGCCTCGACGACGACGGCGCCCCGGTGCGTCGCGCCAAGGTGTACCGGCTGCGCGGGCCCAAGGATCGTCTGGAGCGCATGGCGGGCGGCCCGGCACCCACCACGCGCATCGTCGGCCGCGAGCTCGAGCTGCGCGCCATCCGCGATCTGTACCGGCAGACCATCGTGACGCGCGAGGCCCACCACGTCCTCATCGTGGGCGACGCCGGCGTCGGCAAGCGCACGCTGATCGCCGAGTTCCTGCGCGGGATCGCGGGCACCGACCACGTCGTGGTGCGCGCCCGCGCGCGCAGCTCGGCCAGCGACATCCCGTACGCGGTCACCGCCGATCTGGCGCGTGACGTCCTCGGCCTCGGCGAGCGCGTCGAGCCGCGCGAGATCCGCCAGCGCCTGGAGCTGTCGGCCGAGCTGCTCTGGCCCGGGCAGACCCACTCGCCCGAGGTGCGCGGCGTCATCGACACCTTCTCCATCCTGCTCGGCGTCGAGGGCGGCACCTCGCCGGGCACCGATCCGCGAGCGGCGCGCGCCGACGTCGACCCCGGCGAGTGGCGCCACCGCGTGCAGCGCGCCCTGCGCAAGCTGCAGGAGCGCTTGGCGACTGACCGCCCGCTGATCGTGGTCATCGAGGACTTCCACTGGGCCGACAGCCAGTCCTGGGAGCTGTTCCACGACATGGTGCGCGACCGCGCGCGCGCCCCGGTGTTCGGCCTCGGCACGTTCCGCGCCGACGAGCGCAGCGATCTGCTCAATCGCTCGGCGCAGCTGGTCCTCGAGCTCGGCGACCTCGGCCCGCGCGAGCGCGAGGAGCTGGTGCTGGCGCGCTTCGGGTCGACCCCAGGCGGCACCGCGCCCGGCGACGAGGAGGCCGCCGAGCTGGCGCGAGAGATCCTGTCCAAGACCGGCGGCAACCCGCTGTTCATCCGCGAGTGCATCGAGTCGCTGCTGGAGCGCGGCGTGCTGGCGCCAGCCCCCTCACAGGGCACCGACTCCGGCGCCAGCGCAGCCGCCGGCATGCCCCGCCTCAAGTGGGTCAAGCGTGACGCCCCCATCCAGGTCCCGACCAGCGTCGAGGCCCTGGTGGCCACCCGCCTGGATCGGCTGCCACCGGCCGAAAAAGAGGCGCTCGCGCACGCCTCGGTGTGGGGCCCGAGCTTCGCCGCCACCGACGTCTCGGTGCTGCTGGGGCGCGACGCCGCCGACGCGCTCGACAAGCTGACCACGCGCGGCCTGCTCGAGAAGGTCGCCCCCGGTCCCGCCGGCGTGCCGCTCGAGGGCGCCTACCGCTTCCGCAACGAGATGACCATGGAGGTCGCCTATGGCGGCCTGCCCGCGGCCGCGCGCCGCGAGCTGCACCGCGCCGCCGCCGAGCGCCTGCAGAAGTCGCGCTCGTACCGGCGCGGCCCCGACGACGCCGAGATCGCGCGCCATCTGGCGCTGGCCGGCGAGGCCATCGCGGCCTCACGCGCCTTCGTGACCGCGGGCCTGTATGCCCGCGACGTCTCGGGCGCCGCCCTCGCCCTGCGCCACTTCACGCGCGCGCTCGAGCTGCTGCCGGCCGAGGCCGCGCACGCCCCGCAGCGCTTCGAGATCCACGCCGAGCGCGAGACCCTGCTGCGCGCGCTGGGCCGCCGGCCCGCCCAGCTGCGCGAGGTCCACGCCATGCGCAAGGCGGCCACCGCGGCGCCGCCGGGCACCGCGTCCGACCGCATGCTGGCGCAGGCGCTGACCCGGCTGGCGCGCTTCTACCTCGAGGTCGCGCGCGCCCCGCAGGCGCGCCGCGCCCTGGTGCAGGCGCTGGAGACCGCGCGCCGCGCCGGTGACAAGCTGGTCGAGTCCGAGGCGCTGCGCCTGGAGGCCCAGCTGCTCAAGCAGATCGGCCGCAACGCCGAGGCGCTCGCGCTGTGCCGCCAGGCCCTGGCGCTGTGTGGCGAGGACCGCCCCGGGCTGCTCCAGCGCGGCATGATCCTGAACTCGCTGGGTACCGTGCACATGCACATGGGCCAGCCGCGCGAGGCCATCGCAGCCTACGCCGAGGCGCTGGTGATCTACCGCCGCCTGGGCGTGCGCCGCATGGAGGCGGCGACGCTGAACAACATGGGGATCGTGTCGTCGTCGCTGGGCGAGTTCGAGGAGGCGCTGGCGCACTACAAGCGCTCGCTCAGGATCGATCAGGAGCTCGGTGACCGGCTGGCCCTGGGCATCAAGCTGTCCAACATCGGGCAGTGCTACCTCGACCTCGGCGACGACGACAAGGCGCAGCGCTACCTGGGCAAGGCGCTGTCGCTGGCCGGCCAGCTGGGCGACTCCAGCGGTGCCACCGACGCCATGATCTCGCTGGGCCAGGTCCACCTCAAGCGCGGTGACACCCGGGCCTCGCGCGAGATGCTGGAGAAGGGGCTGGCCGAGGCCATCGCCGGGCGCAACCGCTACCAGGAGATCCGCGCCCTGGTCTACCTGGCCTTCTGTGATGTGGCCCCGGGCGGCCGCGCCGAGGGCGCCCTGGAGTACGCACGCTCGGCGGCGCGGCTGGCGCGCGACGCCGTCATCCCGCAGGGCGAGGTCTACGCCATGGCCGCGGAGGCGCTGGCGCTGGCGCAGACCGGCCAGGTCACCGAGGCGGCCGAGCGTGCCAGCGCCGCGGTCGCGGTCATCGACGGCGGCCGCGAGGTCGAGGGCGTCGAGGAGATCTTCCACATCTGCGGCCGCATGCTGCGCGAGGCTGGCCGCCTCGACGAGGCGCGCCGCATGATCGGGCGCGCCTATGCCGAGGTGCGCTCCAAGGCGCGGCGCATCCGTGACACCGCGTGGCGCGGCCGCTATCTCGGCTCGCTGCCCGCGCGCGACATCATCCAGGATCACCGAGCGCTGGGCGGCGAGCTCGCGGCGGACCTCGGGCACGTGCTGGGGCAGGAGGTGCCGGGCGGGGGCACACCTGTCAGCACGAGTCCCAAGTCCGGTCCGGAGCGCCCGTGAGGCCCACATCGGCAAGCAAACCCGCACCCCCGAGGTCCACGTGAGCGAACCCGCACCGGAACGGCCGTTCGACCTGGACCAGGCGCTGGGCACCCTGGGCACGCGCGATCGCGCGCTCATCCTGCCCCACGACAACCCCGATCCCGACGCCATGGCGGCGGCCTTCGCGCTGGGTGCCCTGCTGCGCCACGCGCGCGGCATCGACTCGGTGGTCGCCTATGGCGGCTACGTCGGGCGCGCCGAGAACCGCGCCATGGTGCGCGCGCTGCACCTGCCGCTGACGCCCATCGACGAGGTCGACCTGGGCGACTTCCCCATCATCGCGCTGGTCGACACCCAGCCCGAGACCGGCAACAACTCGCTGCCGCCGGGCCACCGCATCGACATCGTGGTCGATCACCACCCGCCGCGCAGCGCCTCGGCGCGCGCGCCCTGGTGTGACGTGCGCGAGGGCATGGGAGCGTCGTCGACCATCACCTACAAGTACCTGGTCGAGAAGCAGGTCCCGCTCGACAGCAGCCTGGCCACTGCGCTGTTCTATGCGCTGAAGTCCGAGACCCGCGACCTCGGCCGCGAATCGACCATGAACGAGGCCGAGGCCTACGCCGACCTGGTGCTGCAGGCCGACCACAAGCTGATGTACGAGATCCAGCACCCGCGGGTGCGCCGCGAGCACTTCGTGGCCCAGAGCCGCGCGCTGCGCGCCGCCATGATGCTGGGGCCGCTGATGGTGGTGAACCTCGGCGAGCTCGACTATCCCGATCTGGTGGCCGAGATCGCCGACCTCATGCTGCGCTACGAGAGCGCACACTGGGTCGTGGTCATGGGCCGCTTCCACGGCCGGGCCTACATGTCCCTGCGCACCGACATCGAGGACGGCGGCGCCGGCCACCTGATGCGGCGCGTGGTCGGGGCCAAGGGCGCCGCCGGCGGCCACGGCATGATCGCGGGCGGTCGCATGTTCGCGCGCGTCGAGGACGACGACGCATTGAACAGCGTGTTCGACGACGTGGTCGACAGGTTCGTCAAGGAGCTGGCCATCACGGACGCCCAGCCGAGGTCGCTGCTGCAGCCGGGAGACGGCTAGCTGCAGCCGCTGGGCAGGCTGGGGGACGCCGCGCTGCGCGGGGTCGCCGCGGTGATGACCGACGTCGACGGCACGCTGACTACTGGCGGCAAGCTGCTGGCCTCGACGTACACGGCGCTGGAGCGGCTGGCCACGGCGGGGGTGCACGTCATCCCGGTCACCGGCCGCACCGCCGGCTGGGCCGACGCCTGGGTGCGCACCTGGCCGGTGGCCGCGGTCGTCGCCGAGAATGGCGGTGTCACGCTGCTGCCCCCGCGCCGCGCCGGGGGCGCGTGGCGCCGCCTGTATGCCCGCCCGCTCGCCGGGCTGGCCGCCGACAAGCGGCGCCTGCTCGACGCGGCCCGCGCCGTCGCCCGCGCGGTGCCCGGCGCGCGCCTATCGTCCGACTCGCGCTATGCCGAGGTCGACCTGGCCATCGACTGGAACGAGGAGGTCCACCTCGGCCCCGCCGCCGCTGGCGCCATCGAGGAGCTCTTGCGCGCGCGCGGCCTCAGCGCGGTGCGCTCGTCGGTGCACGTCAACTACTGGGTCGGGCGCTGGAACAAGCTGACCGCGTGCACGCGCGTCGCGCGCACCCTGGGCATCCCGGCGGCGCGCTGGCTGTTCGTCGGCGACTCGCTCAACGACGAGCCGCTGTTCGCGGGCGCCCCGCTCGCGGTCGGCGTCGCCAACGTGCGCGACATCCTGCCCCAGCTGGCGACCCCGCCGGCGTACGTGACCCGCGCCCGCGAGGGCCACGGCTTCGAGCAGCTGGCGCGCGCGCTGCTGGCCGCGCGGCGCCGCCCGGCGCTATAGTGCCGCCCCACAAGGAGCCCCGATGCCGCCCAAGACGCTGTGCCCCATCTCGCGCGCTGACTTCCTCGCCAAG
>Ga0154020_10002966_pt1 | contig 20594 bp, 14 predicted proteins | sample Klosneuvirus_201_FD_109709 | JGI IMG/M metagenome (GOLD analysis project Ga0154020, IMG submission 109709) | Active sludge microbial communities from wastewater, Klosterneuburg, Austria - Klosneuvirus_20160825_MG | ecosystem: Engineered > WWTP > Aerobic digester > Activated sludge | place... | reverse complement strand
TGCTGTCACCGGATACGAACCACAAAAAGGCATGAGTGTCGAGAAGGAATGCCATTACATGTATTTTTTGAACTCGTCAAGAGGTTCGTCAAAGTCAGCGGCAAGTTTAATTTTACCTTTAGCGAAGCCAAATTCCCTAGTCTTAAGGCTTGATTTACTTTTGGTTTTTTTTTTCAAAAACTCAACGAAGTGAGCCACCTCGTCGCGTAAGGTCTTTGGTAGTGAATTGATGTCTATTTTAAGAGAGGTATTAGTCATGATGTAAATTTAAATAAAATTACGGATTTTAAAAAGGGTCTGAAAGCCTTGTCCCACCGCTTGCACATAACGTTCTCCAAGCAGGGCTTGTGCCGCTGTCTGGATATTTAAATATATGAATGTCCGACCGAAACTACAAAATCGAAATTCGCGGCATAAGCCTTGCTTGGTGTTAGGCCCTCGCCAAGCCACGTTTTGGGTGACGTCCCGATGTCACCCGTTGATAAGATGATTTATTTCACAGAAGTCTTTTTGTTAGAAGTTGCGGATAACAAAACGTTATCAAGATTTCCGAGCGTCTGCTTATTGAGAAGTGAAAATAACCAAACGTTATACGCAAGTTTAAAGTCTAACGGTGTGTCCGGATAAAGAATGAGAATTTCCTTGTCTGATGTCTGCCTGTGCGAAGATTTTGTGCGTGGCCGAGCGTCGCTGTGTGGTCCGGCCGAAAAACAAACTTACCGAGAAGCTATTGAGTTAAGGTCTTTGTGCGTTGTGATGTCGAACCGAAGTTTGTTTTGAAGGCGCGTGCGGTCGCTGTGCGTGTATTTGTTTAAGTTATTGTCCCGGCTTGGTGGGGCCTAACGTTTTGCAAATTTGCTTCCGTTTTTTGCTTGTCCAAATTTAGCATTTGAGCGTTAACACGCAAAAAATGGAGCGAATTTGCTGTTACCTGCTGGCGCTGGCACACAGCTTTACCAACAAAAGTCCGTGTCCGCAAAATTGTCGCTTGGTTTGAAGTCTTTGTTTGTCCCGAAATAAATTTCGTCCTCGTGATAAAGAAGTAATGCCCATTGCAAACTTTCGTCGCAAACGGTTAAGTCGTCTGAACCACCATAATAAAAACTGTCGAAGTACTTTATAAATATTTTCCAGGGAACAATCATTGCGTCTTGTTCGTCCCAACATAAGTAAACGTTTTTGTCAAACGGGAGTCCGCGATGATATAACCACTTTTTAATTTCTTGTTTGTTGTCCGCCGTTACTCTTGCTTTGTCGATCGTCTGAAAGAAGCCCTTTTTAAAAGGAACGTCCGCATGAAGGTCTGTCTTTGAGATGAAGTCCGAAACGAATTTTGCGGCGTCTTTGTCGAGAGGTTTTAACTGGTCGAGATGAATGTCAGGAAGAACGTCGTACTTCGGGTCTATAAAACGCCACTTAAGTCTGAAGTCATTTATTGAAACAGAATGTTTGTCTATGTTGTCAAAGTCGATTTTCATTTTGTCCGATGTCCGTCCAGCGCTTGCAGGTAACGTTTGGCCAACTGGCGCCGCCGATTTACGGAAAGCTGGCTGGATTTAAAGATAGAAAATTCGTCCGGATTTTAAAAGAGTAGGAGCAGGCCCGCCACTATTGTCTGCCCGCGAAGCGGACCGATTTATTAAACAGGGCCTGCATACGAAAAGCTGTAGTTTGTCCCGGTGGCGCCAGTTGGCTGTTATAACCAGTAGCGGGCACAAGGATTTTTGTCGGAGTCAGCTAATTTATTTTTGTTTCCGTTTCGTTTTATTGTCCGGATGTCGTTTTGCATGAATGACAGCAGAAACTATAATTTGATTTCCGAAAATTTCATAGTTGATAACAAATGGAAAACGAGTCACAACAGCCTCATGAATGTGAGCAAACTTAATAGGGAAAAGTAATGGATTGTCTTTAATAATTTCAAGTAGATGAAAGACTTCATCTTCAAATTCAAAACCTAGTTCTGGAGCTTTATTGTTATAATAAGAACAGGAGTCTGCTATTTCAGAGATAGCTTGCTCAAGGATGATGATTCTGTAGGAAGGCACTTTAAACGGAAAGTTTTTGTTTTACACGCTTACGAGCTTCAGTAAGGGAGTAACCTTTTATTTTACCAGCTTTATACAACGCTGATCTTTTCAGAACTTCCTTTTGTTGTTCCTCTGTTAATAGGCTTGAATTGCTTTGACGATATACTTCTAAGAGCTTGTAAACAACCTCGAGGACTGCAATGTCTGCTTCGTCAATGTATTTGTGTACTTTAGTGCGAATAGCTGTTGTGGTCATGTCAACATGAATTTAACGTTAAAGATAATGATTTTGTCGTAACTATTTAACGAAGTCTGAACAAGTCCGGTAAAGGCTGAAGGCCTATCCTAATGGTTTTTGTCTGTCGGGGAATTGTCAATGAAGATTCGTCCCGCTTTTGGTTATAACGGATTGCAAGCAGGCATCCGTTTTTTGCTAAGTCCAATTTATACATTTGAGCGTTAACCCGCAAAAAATGGTGCTTGCTTGCTGTTATAAGTATGTGCGCCCACACGAAGTATTTGAGCGTGTCCGCCTGTCCGGGAAGCTGTCTGGCCAGATGCAAAGAGCCTGAAACGTTTTTGTGTTTTTGTTGTGCGCTGGCTGTCCTTTAGGCGGTTAGGCTGTTGGAGATTTTACAAGCTTATGCCGAAGCTTTGGTTTTGTGCTGGTTGGTTGTGTGGCTTACGGCATGTGCTTGTAAAATGTGCGGAGGTTTCTGGGTGTCTGTTTACACACAGGTCAACTGATATGGTTTACCTGGGCCTGGTTGCGGTTACACCGTAAAAAGGAATTTTAACACATGGCTGGTTTTTGGAAACAGGTGGTAAGTATGCACTGACCGTTAGCGATTGTGGTGGAAATCCTTTTGTGAGGAACGAACAAAAGATTGCAACGGAAAGCGCGACCCGGAGGGGAACGGCATAGTTTTAAGATTCTTGTGGATAATTTACGTGAACAGCGATTTTTACTGTTTAATGACTTTAGTCATCTGCCCCCGGTACTGGCTGTCAGATGTGATAAAATATATTCCTGGCGCTAAGTTATACAGACTAATCGTGTTTATGCCAGAAGAGAGTTGCTCAGTTCTTAATATTTGTCCTAGAGTACTAAGAATTACGATTTTCATTTCGACACTTGTCTCTATAAAAAATTCCCCGCTACTCGGATTCGGATAGATCATAAAAAGTCTGTCTTTCTCCTTATTATCAATAATTCCCGTGCATAATTCAACAGACTGTGTTACTTGTTGTGTGCCAATACAGCCATTGGGGCCTGAGCCGATCACCGTATACTGCGTTGTAACAGTCGGGGTAATTGCAATGCTCGAACTAAATGAATATCCATATAGTGTATATGTGACCGCCCCGCTAGCAGTGAGAGTAGCCACTTCGCCAACGCAGATCGATGTATTTAAGGAAACCAATTGTAGCGTTGGCTTCGGCAGTACTACAATCTGAGAGAGCGCTGCCGAAGGAGATACACAGCCATATACATTTGTACCTGTTATAGAGTATGTCGAATTCGAAGTGGGACTCACAATCGCAGAACCTGAAGAATACGTATAAGTTGTTGCGCCAGATGGCACAATTGAAAAGTTATCACCTGAGCAAATAGTGCCGTTGTTCGCCGTCACAGAAGGTGCCGGATTAACGAATACAGTTGAAATTACCGGATTCGAAATTTGACAACCGAAGGCAGCTGCTGTATTCGTACCAATAATAGAATATGTGGTTGTGTTAATTGGACTTACACTATTAGAACCGCCAGAAATCGTATAGCTAACTCCGCCTACTGGTACGATGGTAAACGTCTGACCTGCGCATATGGTGCCGCTGGTAGTTGAAATTGTAGGCCGCACCCAAACGGAAACCGTGCATACTGCTGGCTGTGACACACAACCGTATTGGCTTGCGCCTGTTACTGTGTAATTTGTATTTTGAAAAGGACTAACCACGAAAGTGTTCCCTGTGATCGAATAAGTTGTCGCTCCAGCCGGAGAAATAGTGTACGAATCGCCTAAACAGGTGAACCCGTTCGTTACTGATAGAATTGGAACTGGATAAACTGATACAGTCACTACAGTGATATCAACACACCCGTTCATTGCAACACCTGTTACGGTATATGATGTAGTTACTGTCGGACTAACATTGTAATTGCCTCCGGTTATCGACCACCACCCCCATCCCTGCACAGGACCCGAGGAAGCATTAATAAAAAAAATTTCCCCGGCACAAATACTCCCACTTGGTGTGACTGTTGTGGTGGGAGATGGAATTACATTAACATTGACAATCGCTGTGTTGGTTGCTGCGCAACCGGTTGAACTTGTTCCAGTTACCGAATACGAAGTATTTACGTTTGGAGTTACTGTGAAACTGCCTCCATTGATTGTGTAAGTGAACGCTCCAGAAGGAGTGATTGTATAAATAGTGCCGGTACACCTATTGCCACTGTTTACAGTTATAGTGGGGGATGGTGACACTGTCACTGTTGCGTAAGCACTGGATACACAGCCAAGAGAACTTGTCCCTGAAATCAAATAAGTTGTAGTGTACATGGGCGTAACAACAAAACTACCACCATAAATAGTATATGATACTGCCCCAGAAGGCTGAATCGTAAGTGTTTGTCCGCTGCAAATAGTTCCGGTATTAGCAGTAATTAAGGGTAGAGTATTCGCGCTTACGGTAATGGTTACCGCTATTCGAGTAGGGTTTATGCTATCACCGCACAGACTTGCTCCGGCATAATAGGTATAGATTCCCGCTGCTAACGTAGGCGTTGTGAAACTCGCCCCCAAGCCGACTGCTGTTGTCCCCGTTGAGGACGCATACCATGTAATGTTTCCATTACTTTGAGCCATCAGTGCAGCAGTATTTCCTGTGCAGAGAGTCGTGTTTTGTGGCGGGGTCACGTTAATAGGTGATGCTGGGGTATAGCACTCACTAAATTTAGCCAGATAAGTATCGAAAGTACCGCCCCCGAACGAAGACTGGTGAGAGCCACCTGTAGCAATATTCACTGTAGATGTCGTTCTGCCACAGAGATAAGCATTGTTATAAATATCAGATATGCATACACTACCGTAATCAAGACCCAAATCGCCGTAATAAGTGCCCCACTGCCTATTTCCGTTATTATCGAACTTAGCGAGGTAAGCATCATAAGTTCCACCTGTGAAATTTCCCTGAAAAGCTGAACCGGAGGCTATTGCATTGGTAGATGAAGTAATCCCAGAAAGGTAAATGTTACCATAGGAGTCGGAACTACAACTGAGCCCATCTTCCAAATTATTTCCGCCATAATAGGTAGCCCATTGCCGAATACCTGAGGAATTAAATTTCACCAGAAAAGCATCACTAAACCCATTTCCAATAGCCGACTGATAACTACCAGATGTTGCTATAATAGTGCCGCTATAAGGCACGTAGTAATTTACCTGCGTACCGGCAAGATAAACATTTCCCGAAGGATCGGTACAGCAACCCCAACCATATTCGTAATCGGGTCCACCGTAATATGTTGACCACAATCGCACACCTGAGCTGTTGAACTTCGCAAGGAAAGCATCCTGATAACCACCGTAAGAAAATTGATGACTACCTGCGGTCGCTATGATAGTACCCTGGGTCGTGCTGGCGTGACCAGCGACGTAAAGATTGTTATTTGGGTCCACAGCAATTGATGTGATTGATTCTCCTCCGGCTCCACCATAGTAAGTGCCCCAAATCCGCGATCCGCTGCCAGAGAATTTAATAATGAAACCGTCCTGGTTGCCGCCGGAAGTGCTTTGATGACAGCCCGGTGTGGCAATAATAGCAGTCGTCCCTCCGGAAAAATTCACGGGAAATTCTCCCGCAATATAAACGTCTCCATTCTGGTCAGTTGTACAAGCCACAGGATTGCCATAAGTGTATGTTCCCCACTGCCTAACACCGCTACTGTTAAACTTTGCAAGAAATCCGTTTGTTCCGGTGGTATACGTGCTGATAAAACTACCCGGACCGGCAATCACAGAAGAACTGCCCGGTGACCACCAACCGCCCGTGTTTGTATATCCGGTAAGATACACATTGCCGCTGCCGTCAATAGCGCAGGAAGTTCCGCTGTCCGTGCCGTCACCGCCATAATAACTAGCCCACTGCCTTACGCCTGCGTTGTTGAATTTCACCAGGTATGCATCGCCGGTCGAGTTAATACCGCCAGCAAAAACTGTTTGATGTGCACCTACTGTTGCGATCGAAAAAGATGAAGTTGTGTAACCACACAAATATAGGTTGCCGAATTGGTCAGTTTTTACAGAACCGGGCGTATCATCTCCACTGCCACCATAATACGTAGCCCAGTCACGAACTATGGGGTCTATCACCATCGGTTGCGAAGGATCGTAACCCACAATCTGAAAAGATAGCGTGTCTCCCGAAACTCGCCAGCGGGAAGGCAGTTCCTTTTGGTTTTGATAAACTTTTGGGGCTGCTTCTTCAATCTGCCCGAGCGGCGTCGAAATAAGTATCGACCCGTCAGCACGAAGTTTAATTCGAGTTGCTCCAGAAATAAGTGTTTTTATCTGCTGATAGTTTGCGAACGGCTGTACGATATAATCATACTTCAACGCACCGCCAGCATGGTAATAACGAATATCAATCTTGTCATAAATATTCCTAAGCGAAACGGCATTGAAAGAGTTGACATTTAAAACCCCTGATGGGCAACCAGCATTATAGAAATTTTCATAACCTGGAAGTATTCCTTCGCCTTTCCAGGAAACTTCAGGATTAGTATTAATCAAGGTTGCATCCAAACGATATATAACGGTCGTATCGGGAATTTTACGTTTCTCTTTTGGATTTGGACTATCGATTTCACGCCACGATTGAACTTTTGAAAATTGATAAGAAATACCGTTTTTTCTGATGTAATATGATATGTTTCCGGTTTGGCCAGCATAAACAATATCTTTTCGTGTGTTATGATTTTGATCGCGTATCTGACCGGCATTCTCAACGAAGATCACCGGAAGTTTAGAAAGTGATGCCTTACCCAAGACAGCGCCTTGAGGGCGAGCGTAGCTTGCAAAAAGTAAAATGAAGAAAATGTAAAGCAAGCGCATATCTATCGACATGATGTTCTTAAAGGTAATGCCAAAATTTGTACCACAAGCGTATTTTACTCACTAAAACAGCGTCTTTGCTAAATAACTTGGCGTATGAGGAACAATTCCTGTTTCCATCAACCGATTTGCGACAAATAATTGAATTCTGAAGTATTCAAAGGTTACCGTTGCCTCAGCATGAACTATGGTTCAGTAATTTGTTGTACGTTCTCATCAACATTTCTTGGATGGGCAACTCGTGAACACTATATTTAGGATACTTTTATGCTCCGTTATAGAATTTGTTTTTTGGTATTAGCTAGTCTCACAAGGCTCTGCGCTCAAAACGAGGCGTCTAAATGGTATTTTGGAGTTTATGCAGGATTGGATTTCATGACTTCACCGCCCTCTATTCTAACTAACGGACAACAGAATGCAGGCGAAGGATCAACTGCGATTTCGGATGCCGCTGGTAACTTGTTGTTTTATTCTGACGGCGGTACTATTTGGAATAGTGCTCACGTTTCTATGGCAAACGGAACCGGTTTAGCTGGCAGTAGTGCCGCGACGCAATGTGGGATTATCATTAAACAACCTGGCAATTCCAATATATATTACATATTCACTTTAATGCACAATTTAATAGGGGGGCTCACTTATTCAACGATCGATATGAACCTCGCCGCCGGAATGGGTTCTGTAACTGTAAAGAACACTTTACTTTTTGCTGGACCTTGTGTAGAGAAATTAGCGGCAACCAGACACTGTAACGGCCAGGATATTTGGTTAGTCAGTCACGATAATAATAATACGAATTTTAGGACGTTCCTGGTTACCTCGGCTGGTGTGAACACTGTTGCCGTGGTTTCAGCAGTTGGAGGCAGTCATTGGTTGTACCATGGGCAAATGAAAATATCGCCAAATGGAAGAAAACTGGCCGTCGCTTATGGCTTCTCTTCAACACCTTTCGAGGTGTTTGATTTTAATACCACAACAGGTGCCGTAACGAATCCGATATTGCTGGCACCGCCTATTGCACCAGCCATTACTATGAATTACGGTTGTGAGTTTTCTGCCGATGGAACAAAATTCTACGGCAGTACGTCTGACTATTATATAACTCAATGGGACCTTTGCGCAGGATCTCCTTCGGCTATTAGCCAGTCTCAATTTACATTTGCGCCAGGTGGCGCCATGTCTCTGCAATTAGCACCGAATGGGAAAATATATACTGCAAGGCCTGACTCCACGCAGGGTGTTATTAATAATCCGGAAATGGCAGGTGCAACTTGTAATTATGTTTATTCGGGGCAATCGGTTGTACCGAATATCGGCTTTTGGGGGCTTCCGAATTTCATGAGCAGCTATTTGAAAAAAGTAAGGCCTTTTGATTTCTCTATTGATAGCGCTGATTGTCAGAAGGTACACTTTTCGAAACCTTGTACTCCGGCTCCTGGTCCCAATTCCGTAACATGGGATTTTGGAGACCCTGGGTCGGGTTCAAACCAGTCTGCAGCAACGAACCCCATACACCAGTTCTCTAGTGGAGGAACATACACAGTTCAATTAATTATGTACTATAATTGTGGCTCTGACACTGTAATCAGACAGGTAGTTATTCCGAACGTGCCTACTATTACTATTAACGGAAACCAGTCCATTTGTGTGGGACAGACTGCAACTCTTCTCGCTTCTGGTGCAGTAAGCTATTCATGGAGTACTTCGGCTATTGGGCCAATGGTTAACGTTTCCCCTTCATCAACGTCAGTTTATACAGTGACTGGAAGCACGAGTATAAATAGCTGCAGATCGAAATCAACCTTTACAGTTGCGGTGAAACCTGTCCCGACTGTCGGCATAACTGGAAACCAAACTGTTTGTGAATCGGACACGTTGTTTCTCCAGTCTACTGGAGCAAATACTTATACGTGGAATACAGGGGCCACTGGGTCAGTTCAAATGATTGCGTCGCCGGTTACGGGATCAGTTATTTCAGTTACCGGCTCCGCTCAAAACGGTTGTCAATCGACGGCCTCGGTTTCCTTAAATACTTTTCCGAGCCCTACTATTATTGTCAGCGGAAATAATGAAATCTGTGCTGGTGAATCTGCAACGCTAAATGCATCGGGCGGTAACAGTTACCTTTGGCAGCAATATGGTTCGGCTCCATCTATTGTGGTTTCACCATTATCGACTACTATCTTTACTATCACAGGAACATCAACCCTTGGGAACTGTAATTCAACTGAGCTATACCTGGTAAATGTTTCTTTATGTACTAGCCTCCCAAATCAATCAATCACGGGAGAAAAACAATTATCTATCTATCCGAATCCGGCAGTTAACCGAATAAACATAATTACTGTTTCAAACACGGACATTACGATTTATGATACTTATGGAACAGTTGTTTATGTGGGGTTTATTGAAACTGGAGACAACTGGATAGATGTAAGCCGCTTCAATTCTGGAATTTTCTTTGTCTCTTCTCCTAACCTAACCGCTGAAATGAAATTCCTCAAAATCTTTGAGTGATTTTTTATTATAGATTAAAGTTAGTAAGCAAGACGTAAATAGGACATAAGAATAGCGTGCTAGAATATACCACACGCCGTGGCTTGCGTTTCCGACCGACCGGATGGCGATACCCAAAACCACCCGCCTGTGGCGGGCACCAGATCATTTTGTGCGGCAGCAATTTAGCTTATTTGTTTTTTGCCTAGCCCTTGCAAAAAACAAATGGTCAAATTTGAACGGCAAACAGGGCCGTGCTTAGGAAACCAACTGGATGCTGATCTACTTTACAGAATTGAAATTAAAGAATGGATCATAAACAAAACTGCAATCATTACAAAGCAGCATTTTAAGAACGGAAGAAGATAATAATGATTATCAGAAAGTAAGAAAGTGGCGAAATCCCATTCTTATTTAATGGATTTCTTTAATTCAAATGTGTCAAGGAGGAAAGTTGAAAGTGTTATGCCTGCGCCAACTGTTAATCTCGCATGCCGTTCATTGAGTCCTTTTGACCTTCCTGCCTTTCCGTGCCCGGTACCATAAAGATTACGCAATTCAGATATTTTTATTACAACTTGTCCAAGGTTGCTTAAAAGAATCTTGATAGTTTCCGCGCCCTTTTTCGCTTCGTCAACACCTTCAGGTAAGATGTCGAGTACTTTCTGAACCTGCTTTAATAACTTTGGTATATCATCGTCCTTATTTACTGGTATATCAGATTCAGCAAGAATTGTTTTTAAAATTGATTCCAGGAGTTCCTTAGTAGAACCAATGGCTAAGCCTGGATCTTGATCAACTGATTTTCTAATTCTTTCAATACTATCCTGAAACCAACCTTTATCTAATACACTTACCGCAGTTTTAAAATCTTCCAAATGAGCAATATGGCCACTCTTACTTATTTTGCCATTTTCAAATTGATATCCATCACGTTTTAAATATGAATTCAAAACCTGAAACCATGTTTTGTCTCCTCTCGGACCCCAAGTGAGTTGATTCTCATTTGCATCATGAAGTATATCTGAAAAAACAAGGAGAATTTTTCCAACAGATTTTGGATCGTTCCAGTCAGTTCCTTCATAGTATTTGGTTACTAAACCTCGTCGAGCGCCAGTTGGAATTTTATCAGGAGGCAATTCTACACAAGCGACATCGTGATTGTCAAAATATCTTGTTATATCCCTGAGACTTACATTTACAAGGTATTCTCGAAATTCATATGTTGTTTTTTTACTAATCAATTCCATGCGAGGATAACAAGCAACCCACTAACTATGCTGTAAACTGTTTTCATGAGTTTAATTTTGAAACAAGATACAATAAAAAACCCTCGCATATCTGCGAGCGAACATTTACACTATGCTTTAATTTTGTGCGGCTGGAATTTAGCTTATTTGTTTTTTGCCTGCCTCTTGCAAAAAACAAATGGGCTAAATTAGAATAGCAAACATGGCCCCCGCTTCTTCAGCGGGGGCCAAAAAGTGCGTTGGCATTTAACTTATGAGCGGACACGCTTTTTCGGCGTGGACGCGAATGGGTTAAATAGAATGGCAAACATGCCTCCGGCAAAAGAGGGGAGGACGGCAAATGTCCGGTGGACATTTGAGCGGGATTGTGTGTAAGCAAAACTCAAAAACGTTACCGGGAAAAAGGGGCGAGAACAAAAGTCCGGAATTGTCTGTCGAAGGAGTAGGATTTATTGTCCGGAAAGTTAGTGTTCTTGTCAGGCCGAGATCGTCCGTCCGTCATTGGGCGCATTGCTTATAACGTTTGGCCAACTGGCGCTGCCGCCGAGCAGAAAGCTGGCCTGATGTTAAAGATAGGAAAAGTGTCCGGATGCTAAAATAGTTGGTGCGCCGCCGCCACAATTGTCCCGCCGAAGGCACCTTAATGGAAAAACAGGCGGCGCTTATGAGAAGCTGTTCTTGTCCGCGGTGGCGCCAGTTGGCTGTTATAAGTATGTGCGCCCACACACAGTATTTGCCCGTGTCTGCCTGTCTGAGATGATGTCGACCGGAATGCAAAGACCAGAAACGTTTTTGGGTTTTTGTTGTGCGTCGGCTGTCCTTTATGCGTTTAGGCTGTTGGAGATTTTGCAAACTTATTTGGCGCAACTAAATATATTATTCCTTTGAAAGAAGCGCCAAATGTGTTTGCAAAATGTGTGCTGGCAGACATAGCAGTCTAAATCGGCAAGTATGACGTTTAGGGTACAATGGTAATGAACTGAGAGTAATGTTAGGTATTCATCGCAATCAAAAAGTCAATACAGAAACAAGAGAAAAGGATTAAATAGGTAAACACTGAGGCATTACTGGGAGATCTCCGAGGCATCACTGAGACATGACTGGGACATCTTTTTGGAAAATAGCGGCTTTTTCGCTATTCTTATTGAGTTAAAGGGAACATACAAAAGAAAAATTCACCGCAATTTCAATGTAATATAAAGGTACAAAAATATAATCCGATGGCAAAGCAGAAAGGGTTAATAAAAATAAAAGGAACGATTGGCAATCTTTCTTTTTACACAACAAAGCACGGAGATGTTGTGAGGACCAAATGGGGTCCAGACAAAGAAAGGCGTAAAAATGATTCTGCCTTTGAAACGGCAAATAAAAACAGTTCAGAATTTGGTGAATGTTCGGCTTCTGGTAAAGTATTCAGACAAGCGGTGGCTGAAATAATAAGCGGAGCTTCTGACAGCGAGCTCAATACTAGGGTGAATAAATTAATGTTTGCGGTAAAAAATCTTGACAAGAAATCTGAACATGGTAAACGCAACGTAGGAATGGGACTCCTAAACCCTCAAGCAAAGGTGCTGTTTATGGGTTTTAATTTCAATAAGGATGCTCCAATAGATAGCATCCTAAAAGCACCATACGTGCTTGAAAAATGGACAGGGCGCATCACCATTAGCAGAATTGCAGAAAAAGGGGCGGTCAAATTTCCTAAGGGGGCAACCCATGTTTGTTTTAGCGGAGGCTGGGCGAGGATAGATTTTATTAAGAAGAAAGCAGAGTTAAAAACCACAGAATTAAAATTGCTAAAAAAGAATAATGAACAAAAACACATTATATTAAAACTGAAGGCACCACCGAAAATAAAGGGAAGGGATTTTTTTATATTGAAAATTGGTTTCCTTCAAGAACAGGGAGGCAAACAATATGTTTTGGGCGATAGTAAATATAATTCGGCAGCTGTCATTGAAGTTAAATAAATGGAAAGTTATATATTAATATAAATTGACCCGTTAGATGGTAGAGGAAATCCTTTTTTCTGAAAAGGTTTTTTGGGGGTGGAGAAAAAAGATTGGATCGGACAGCCCGACCCTTTTGTAGGATGAGGGCAGGCCAGGGGGAACGGCCTTTTTTTACTAATGTTTAAAATGTAAGTAGCTATTTTGAAACAATAAGTCTTTTTCGGACTATATGTCCGGAGACTTCCTTGAATTCTATAGAATAAACACCAGGAACAAGTTTAGAAACTGAGATTGTTGCTTTCTTATTCTTGATAGCAGGTGAATCCCTCAGAACCAATTCACCTAACTGATTATAAAATAGAATTTCATTAAATGGATTAGTCTTATCAAAGGAATATTCGACTTCAATGAAATTACTAGCAGGATTTGGAAAGATCTTGATGTCGTTTTGGTAAACTCCAGTTTCAGATATGCCAACAGCATCCATAGACACCACTACCGTATCCCATTTCACCCCGCTGCACCAAAGCTGTTGACGCACTACATAAGTTGTTGTTGTAACTGGTTTTACCCAAATTCCGGCTATGGTATCAACCGTAATGCTTGTCGTTGGACTTGTCATTTGATACCAAATGCAGGACTCATCAATCTCTACATCACTTTCTCTGCCGATGTAAAGACTATCACCTACAATTACATTTTTATCAGGGCCTGCGTAGGCAGGGAGGTCCATTTCTATTAGGCTCACATCGTCAATATAAACATCGTTACTGTTAAAAGGCAAGGCGGGCTGAATTAAAAGTGTGTTGGTTGCTGCATTTGACCTGAAATTGCCAAGAACGCAGTATTTCTCCGTGCCTAAGGCTACAAAAGTGCCCTGAACAGGAATCCAATTCAATGTATCGGTTATAATACCGTTTTGGTATTCAACTTGGGGAAATAGGTATGTTATAGGGTCATTGCATTTTTGGATTGTATCAATATTCGAATCACCAAAAAACATACCATAGTTTTCTATTGCTACCCGATTATTGTTTGTGTTTACTACGTGATATTTTGCACAATAAATTGTATTTGGTTTTAATAAATGTTTAAGGCGGTTTCTTGGATAGGCTCGTGGGGGAACGCAAGTGTCGCAGAAAAACTGGCTTAGAATGAAGTTATTTCCATTTCTTGGAAGTTGAAACCCAGTTGAGCAATATGGAACGGTTCCAATGCCAGGAGTAGCAGTAAAAAAATAATACGCTCCTTTGGTTGTGTCTATTGGACCCCAATACTTCACCTTATCAAAGCCTTCAGAAGTAATAGTATTCGAAATCAATACTTCAAAGCCCCCATTGCTTATGTAGTTTGATATTTGAGCTTTTGAAGTGAAGGAGAAAAGCAGTATGCAAGAAAATAAAAGGTTATGTACCTCGAACCAGCAATTACTTACTAATAACGACTTTCCTTGTAAAAGTTTCATTTAAATTGTTTGCTATTGTTACAAAATACATTCCATTAATAAGGTTTAAATCCAAATCCCCAACAGAGTCCTTTATAATTAAATTACGATTATAGATTGTTCTTCCCAAAACATCCCGTATTGTAATTGTCAAGGGTTCGCTTTTGTTTTTCACTCGAACTGTAAAAAAGCCTGTCGATGGATTAGGGAAAATTATTATATCAAACTCCCTGTCACGGGTTTCTGACATCTGATTGAAATTTGCAAGCTTGGACTCGGTCCATTCGCAGGCTTGTGAATAGTCTTCAAGGCTAAGGTAAATTAGGCCGTATAAGGCCCTTGCTTTATAAATACAGGCCCCGTTGGTGCCCGGGCACAAATGTGCCAGATTGTATAAGCTTGTGCTGTCGTCAGCGTTAAAGTCGTTGTTCGTATAGGCAATATAAAGTCGATAAAACTCCTGGTAATTTTCTTCCACGGTATTTGTTGGACTCACATCATTATTAATGTTTGCTGCACCGGTTATATTTCCTTCATAAATCAATTGTTCTATAGCATAAAAATCCGCGATACTGCTGTTTGCAAGACTATCAAAAAAGTTAGCAAAATCGCCACCGCTTGGTCGCAAATCCTCGTTTTCGTACAAAAAGTCATAAAGGGCTTTATCAGCTATATATTTCATTTCATCTAATTCGTAATCATCAGAAATTGGGATACTGAGTTGAGGAGGATTCGTGCTAGTACCGCAAGTGTATGCGCCGAGTGTTGTTGTAAATAAACTACCATTTCCAGGAAAACCATACCATTGAGTGATCCCGACAGTCCCTGAATTTACACCTGGTTCCCAAGTTCCTGTTCTGGTTGTAAGTGGTGAGTTTATTGCATTACTTCCGATATCAACATAGGTGTTTAAATTACCACCTGTCCAAGAGCCTAACCATTGATTGTCACTAGGGCTGTTGGAGCTACCCTGCGGTCCAATGATTCCTCCCGCAAATAAGGTTAAACCCCAGCGCTGGCTTTGCATGAGGTTACCTTTCCATCTTGTGAAATTGTTGGGTCCTTCAAAAAGAAATCCTCTCCAACCTCCTGTAGTTTTATTACAATAGATGTTTGACGAACTACTAAAACCTGTGTGAACAAGCGACACGTAAATATTGGTGCTGGTATTCGAACTTAAAGTATTGCTATAAGCAGAAACGGATTGACTACTTGCAATAAATATAGCCGGTTGCCAGGTGCTGTACCCGGGGTTCAGCTGATCGTTATCCACAAGGCTGATTGTATTATTATATATTTTTGTGAAATTGTGCTTTGTGCCCACGAGCAGAATACCTTGTAGTGATCTGTCTATCTCGTTATTATAGATACTAATTCCAGTGCTGGTGGTAGTTTGCCATGCCGGTCCGCTAATTGGCGCATTTAGCTTTATACCAGCAACCATCCAGTTTGTTCCTTGTGAGGCAACGGTGCTGAGTGCCGGACTCATGAAATTATTGTGAATATCAATTTTCTTTACATAAATCCCGTTTTGTGTACCTGCGCCAATATCAAAGGCACCTGGTTTAAAAACTAAACCAGTGGGATGTAGAATATTATTAAAATCACAGTTTGCAATTGCATATCCGCCAAAACGGTTAGATATCGCGCTAAAACCATAGCTGCCTTGAATGAACCAATTAGGAGTTATTGTGTGAGTGCTTCGTACTGTAGCGTATTTAGCGTTCAAACTGAAGTTGTTTACTGTTGACACGGCAAAATAACAGTCCCAAAACCGGTTGCCCAAGCTTTTATTTGTATTGCCGTTTGGGTTTAGGTCGAGTAGGGAGTTAAACAAGGGATCGTAACCAGTTCCTCCTATTATCTCAGAATATATTCCGCTACCCGGTACAATTGGCTTTATATAGCCATTTCCAGTTGAAGTAGAATTTTGAAATACATTGTTGAAACTGTATACATTGCTGTTTGTTGAATGGATACCAACCCTATGGGCATCAAAAAGGTTAAAACTATTTGCAGAAGTTCCTGAACCAATTTGAATACCGTAATAATTTCCGGAGTTTGTTGCACCAACGTTTGAGAGTTTAATGGCAATGCTTGAAGATTCAGAAGCATAAGGACTTTTTAAATTTGTTATTGTGAATCCACTTTGGGCTAGATATGGGGGGGACAAATCTGTAGTGGGATTAATTGCTGTGCGTAAATCAGCGCCAACAGTGTTTAGAGTTGAAGTTTCGCCTACCTGTGGCCATTGTGTGGAATTGAATGGGAGATCGCGGCTGGTAAAAACACAATTTTCAATAAAGAAAGGATACGTTGTTAAAGTGCTTTGGTAATTACTTATTTTAATAGAAATATAATTCTTATTAAAAGTAGTATGACTCAGCTCAGCAATTAAGGAAACAGTGCTTGAGGTGTGACCGGTAATGTCAATTGCAAAGACAGCATCTTCAATTAGATTGTCAACGCTCGTATTCGTAAAAGTAACTTTGCCACCTGGTAGTACTTCGATTCCATCCCACATGTTTAAACCACAGGCGAAAAGGTGAGCACCATCTATAATTAGGTGGCCGCTATTGTAAACTGTTATTTTGATATCAGGTATAAAAAGTAATTCGCCTGAAATTGTTGTAGTACTTCCCGTCGGAACCCCCATGTTTAAATTAAGCATATTAGAGCCACTCATATTCGCAGGAAGCATAGAAAGTGAATGCGTGTACAAGGAAGCAGTAACTGTTGGACTACAACAGGCAGTATAAACATCAACGGAAACTGTACCTGTACCTGTACAATAGCCAGAGCTGCTCGCATTTACAGTGTAAATGGTGTTAACTTGAGGATTAACAACCTGAGCAGAGCCCGTTAAATTACCTGGCAACCAAGTGAAGCTAAGTCCAGGTACGGTGGGACTTATACTCGCTGTGACTGTAAGACTATTTGGCGCGTTGGCACAAAAGGTAACAGATCCGCTTGTTGTCAGCCCAATCGTATTCTGAATAACAATGTTTTGCCAAACAGTTCCAAAGCAACCTGAAGTGTAATTAAAAGCTACAGGATAATTACCTGGGCTGAGTGTTCCTGAAGCATTAAAATGATATTCAGTATTTGTACCATTAAAAGCAGAGGTTATCCCGGTGCCTGAAAATGATCCGGTAATTGCAGATGCATATTGAGCTAAATTGGTGTAGGATTGACCTACACAAATGGTTTGGTTCGGAACAGCAAAAGTTGGACTGCCGATTGGCACTAGATTGACATCATCTATGAAACAATAAAGCACAGCACTTGTGCCCGTAGTTGCAATTGAAGCTGTTTTTGAAGCATGAAGACCAATAAAAAATGCAGAATGATTTGTTAAAGTGGAGGAAAAAGCAAAAGTTCCGGTAACAAGCGCCCAGGTGTTGCTTGCGCTGACCGTAAATTCTTTGAGTTCATTTAATCCGGATGGGAAGTTTAAGGTGGGGGTTACTGGAAAGGCTGGAGCAGAAGCAAGGCTGATAACGACGGGTGAACTATTAGGGTTTAAATAAGTGTTGGTAGTCGGGGCTGGATTGGCGCTGTGATTCAAAATCCAGAAGGAAACTGAGTAAGATTGTCCTGGAACCAATGGTGAACTAAGCTGATTTTGCATTGACTCAACGTTGGTATTTGTTCCATTTACAAAATATCCAAGACCCACAACATTGGTGTTGGTCAGACTACCGTTGAAGTTTCCTACTGGCACATCAGTAAAAAGAGTTGAATTCCCAAGATTGAAAAACCCGTTGCCGGCGTTACATCCAGAAGCGAATAAAACGGGCAACAATAAATAGGGTTTCCAACAGCTAACAGTAACGGTAGGGGCCACACTACCAATTCCACCACAAGGAGGATTTGCAGCAGCTAAATTTTCGAATCCGCCGTTCTGCAGCATATTGCAAGAGTTGGAAGGATTACATCCATTCGGAATAAAATAGACAAAAATGTAAGTGATATTTCCAAATTGATTCGAGGAATTTTTTGGTAAATATTTTAGAAGGACTAAACCAGCGCCGATACTTGCAGTTACAGTTACGTCTGTGGCACTTGTTGTGAAAGTGGCATTATTATAGATTAATTCTACACAGGATACGGTCAAACTGTTTGCGGGAAGGTCATTTGAAAGAAGTGTGGTGAAGTTAATGACAGCAGAACCAGTAGTAGTTGTGAGTGTGTATACGCCTCCAGAGTAGCCGTCATTCATGCCAACAATGTTCATAGTAGGAGAGCAAGCACCCGTTGAATACGTGACGATAGTACTTGTTCCTTGTAAAACCGCATTACTGGTTAGTGTTCCTGTGAGTGGATAACCAATATCGCAAAGTACTTTATATTCTTCTTCTCTTGGAAATCTTTTCACGTAACAATGACCGGGGTTATTGAGTTAGACATGATAAAATAAAGATCATTGAATCCTGGGCTTGTAGCCGGTGTACAAGTGGTTGTAAATGCACCATAATCACAGATGTCTTCAAAATGACTTAAACTACTCCCGGCTGTATAACAGCTTGGTGTAAAAACAGTTGTTGTATATGTTGAACCAGCGAATTTTGCTCCAGTAGAGCAATCAGTGCTGTTAGAGCCACAACTTGTGCTTGCCGAAGTGGCAATAACGGTTGTTGAAAGTCCAGAATTAAAGACTACATTGCTGTTGGGACAAATCCCAGCGGTTGTACTTGTTAGAATCGGATTCAGAGCATGATCAACTAAAAATTTATCATAAGTTGTGTATAGGTTATTTCCATTAGGAATGAGAAGCCTCGAATTACCATTATAGTTTATTAGAGTACTGAAACCGAGCAAGTGTATTGCTTCATGCATAATCACAGTAAAAAGATCATGTTGACTGGCACTTATTGAAAGGGTGTTCATACTTGTATTCCAATTTAGATTTGGGTCTACATATAGGTAGCCATAATAAAAATTGTTAGATCCTGGAAATACGCTAATAGGAATATTCGCAAAGGGATCAATTCCCATAATGAGTGCTTTTTCAACTTGACTTAAGCCATACCCTTGATTAGGATTGGTTGGATAACTTGGATAAACGTAAAAAGGGCTAGCAAATCCAGCGCCCCCACCTGCAACATCCCCACAATATATGTTGATTTTTATGTTGTTAGGCAATGATGTATTAATGAGCGTAGAAAGAGTTAGAAAAACCTCGCATGCAACACTTTGTGCTGCGGCACTTGAAGCAAAGTAGCTACCGGGAGCAAAAAAAAGAGTAAAATACCCAGTGTTACAGGACTGACTCGGAACAGATTGAACAGTGTTACTTGCCCCAATTGGTTTTGAGGAATTTGTTCGTAAATCCACCAAATCAAAAGCGTCACCATTTTTATCTACCACAATATCAAAAATTCCATCCGGTGTAATCCATCGCATTGGGTCCTGGCCTTGTTGTGAATAGGCAAAATAAGACAAAAAAGTAACCAGAAGAGTTAACAGAACTTTCATTAGCTTTTCCATTCTAACAGCTTTTTAGTTAAAACCTTTTAATTGAACTCAACGTTTTTCCTTCAGAAAAAGTTCAACAAGAATTGAAGATGATGTTTTATAAAGCCAAGATACAATAGTTTTTTGTTAAAATTAGAGTAACTTGAATTAATCTCATTGATTTAACATTTACATTTTATAGATCTTTTTTGTAAGTGGAAAAATTAATAGAAATAGATTTGTGCGGCTGGAATTTAGCTTATTTGTTTTTTGCCTGCCTCTTATAAAAAACAAATGGGCTAAATTAGAATAGCAAACATGGCCACGCTATTTCAGCGGGGCCAAGAAAGTGCGCTGGCATTTAACTTATTTGCGGACCAGTTTTTTTTTGCTGGGACGCGAATGTGTTAAATAGGATAGCAAACAGCCGAAGGCAAAGAGGGGAGCAAAAACAAAAACCCAAAAACGCTAACGGAAAGAAAGGCCTAGAATGAAAGGCTGGAATTGTCCGATTGGAGGAGTAGAAATATTTTGCCGGAAAGCTACTGTTCTTGTCAGACCGAAATGTGTCAAGCCGAAGTGCTACTGTTCTAGTCTGGCCGAGAGTCTTATTGTCAATTTGGGCGCATTACTTATAACGGACCGCGCACAGGCCTTGTGCCGCCGTCCGAATATTTAAATGTACAAATGTCCGCCGAGACTTACAAGAGCCAAATGCGCGGCATAAGGCTTGTGCGCTGTTAGGCGCTGCCTTTATTGTCAGGCTATTTTTACTCTTTGGTCGAGTAATTCAATGTTGAAGTTTATCTTTGCATTCAGTGCTTTAAAAACCTTAATTATTGTTTCAAAGC
>Ga0154020_10002964_pt1 | contig 20613 bp, 18 predicted proteins | sample Klosneuvirus_201_FD_109709 | JGI IMG/M metagenome (GOLD analysis project Ga0154020, IMG submission 109709) | Active sludge microbial communities from wastewater, Klosterneuburg, Austria - Klosneuvirus_20160825_MG | ecosystem: Engineered > WWTP > Aerobic digester > Activated sludge | place... | reverse complement strand
TGCGACCGTGGCTGGTGGCGTCCTCCACCCGCAGGTCCAGGCCGAGCGCGGCCAGGTGGCTGTAGAACACGCTGGCGTAGTGCCCCTCGAAGCCGGCCAGCGGGTTGCGGCGATACCAGTCGCTGGGAATGCTGGCAAACAGCGCCTGCAGCAGCGACTGCAGGCCGGGCCAGTCGGCCTCGCGCAGTTGATCGCGCAGGCGGGTCTGGGCCAGCAGCAACTGCCGGGGCGGTACCCCATAGGCGGGCAGCAGGGCCTTGTTGAGGGCGGACTCCACCTCGCGATTGGGGTAACCCAGCGTGTACACCGGCTCCTGCTCGGGGCTGCCGGCGGTGGAGGAGCGGATGGTCAGGTAGCCGGTCTGGAACAGCAGGGCCTCGGGTTCGATCAGATCCACATCGAAGCTCGACAGCAGGGCCGCGTCGCTGTGCAGGCCGGCCAGGTCCGGGGTGAAGAATTGCCGATCGGCGAGCAGCCTGATCAGGAAGGTGGGGGTGCCGGTCTCGAACCAGTAGGAGGCAAAACGACGCTTGCGCAGCAGCAGCAGCACATCGAAGGGGTTGTAGACCGAGGTGCCGAGCCAGTGGTAGCCGTTGTACCAGCGGCGGATCTCGTCGCGGTCCAGCCCGGGCAGCTCCGGGGCGAACACGCTGTCGATGTCCGCGTCGGTGTAGCCGCACAGCGCACTCCAGCGCGCGTCCAGCGTGATGTCCTCCAGGTTGTTCAGCCCGGAGAACAGGCCGACCTTGCTGAACTTGCTCACGCCGGTGAGGAAGACGAAGCGCAGGTGTTCGTCGCAGTCCTTGAGGACGCCGTACAGGTCCCGCAGGGCATCGCGCATGCGTTGGGCGGTACCGGGCGTGGCGATGTGGTCGAGCAGGGGTTTGTCGTATTCGTCCACCAGCACGGCGACACGTTCGCCACGGCTGATGTGAGCCTGGCGGATCAGATCGGCGAAGTTGCCGGCCAGATCCTCCTCCGGCAAACCCGGCGGCAGCGCCAGGCCGAGCGCGACCCGGTTGATGCGCAGGTTTTCGCGGATGCGCTGCTCCAAATGGGATCCATCCGGTCCCACACCGCCGGAAAAGCTGATGCGGATGACCGGGTAGCGTCGGGACCAGTCCCAGCGCGTTTCGGCGGCCAGGCCGACGAACAGTTCGCGGTGGCCCTCGAAGAGTTCCTTGAAGGTATCGACCAGCAGGCTCTTGCCGAAGCGGCGCGGGCGACTGAGGAAGTAGTACTTGCCCGAGTCGATCAGCGTGACGGCCATGCCGGTCTTGTCGACGTAGTAGTGGCCCTCCTGGCGGATCTCGCGCAGGTTCTGGATGCCGATGGGCAGCTTGCGGCGCGGCAGCGGCGTGGGCGGGGGCGCGGGCATGGCGGGGAGTGTACGGTTCGTGCCGGCCGCTGACACAGGCCGCGCTCAGGGGTTCAGCGTCTCGACCTCGAAACCGACGATGTTGCGGTCCGCCCGGCTGAACTCCACGCCGATGAGGTGGATGGGCTCGCAGCGGTCGCGGTACTTGTCGGCGTAGCCGCGTGCCTGGATCTGCGCCAGGGCCTGGCCCTGGGGGAGGAGCTCCACCACCTTGAACTCGAAGATCCACACCGCCCCGGCGGCCAGCACCACCATGTCGATGCGGCCCTTGTGGGTGCAGTCTTCCACCCGGATGTCAAGCCCGAGAGCGGCGAAGTGGCTGTAGAACACGCTGGCCCAGTAGCCCTCGTACTGCGCGATGGCACTGTTGCGGTACCAGTCGTTTGGGATGCTGGCAAAAAACGCGCGGAAGAGATCTCGCAAGGCTGCCACATCCCCTGCCAGCAGCACCCGCCACAGACGGCTGACCTGGGGCTCCGACACCGCTGCATCGCCGGTGAAGGCCTTGAGCAGATGGTCGTTGAGGCTGGCCTGTACCTCCAGGTTGGGGTACTTGAGGGTGAACTGCGTGCGTCCGGGAAGAGGTTCCTCCTGATCGATGGTCAGGTAGCCGGTCTGGAACAGCAGCGCTTCGGGTCGCATGGATTCGACCTCGAAGGTCGACAGCAGCGTTTCGCTGGCCACCAGGTGACCGAGCTGCGGGGTGAAGGTTTGCCGCTCGGTGAGGAGCCGGACCAGGAAGGTGGGCGTACCGGTCTCGAACCAGAAGGGGCGGAACTCGCGGGTGTCGAACAGCAGCAGCACATCGAAGGGGTTGTAGACCGAGGTGCCGCGCCAGTTGTAGCCGTTGTACCAGCGTCGGATCTCGTCGCGGTCCAGCTCGGGCAGCTCCGGGGCGAACACGCTGTCGATGTCCGCATCGGTGTAGCCGCACAGCGCACTCCAGCGCGCGTCCAGCGTGATGTCGCGCAGGTTGTTCAGGCCGGAGAACAGGCCGACCTTGCTGAACTTGCTCACGCCGGTGAGGAAGACGAAGCGCAGGTGTTCGTCGCAGTCCTTGAGAACGCCGTAGAGGTCCCGCAGCGCATCGCGCATGCGTTGGGCGGTGTCGGGCGCGGCGATGTGGTCGAGCAGGGGCTTGTCGTATTCGTCCACCAGCACGGCGACGCGTTCGCCGCGGCTGAGGTGAGCCTGACGGATCAGATCGGCGAAGTTGCCGGCCAGGTCCTCCTCCGGCAAACCCGGCGGCAGCGCCAGGCCGAGCGCGACCCGATTGATGCGCAGGTTTTCGCGGATGCGCTGCTCCAGCTGCGATCCGCCCGGCCCCACGCCGCCCGAAAAGCTGAAGCGGATGACTGGGCATTTCCGCGACCAGTCCCAGCGCGGCTCGGCGGCCAGGCCGACGAAGAGCTCGCGGTGGCCCTCAAAGAGCTCCTTGAAGGTGTCGACCAGCAGACTCTTGCCGAAGCGGCGCGGGCGGCTGAGGAAGTAGTACTTGCCCGAGTCGATCAGCGTGACGGCCATGCCGGTCTTGTCGACGTAGTAATGGCCCTCCTGGCGGATCTCGCGCAGGTTCTGGATGCCGATGGGCAGTTTGCGGCGCGGTAGCGGTGCGGGCGGGGGCGCGAGCATGGAGGAGAGTGTACGGCGGGGCCCGGAGTCAGCTCCGGCCCGAGCCTCGGCGCCAAGGCAGGGCGCGCGAGCCGGGTGGGGGTACCCTCAGGACGCCAGGAACACCGCGAAGTCACCTGCTGCATCGCACCAGTGCTGCAGGCGGCGCCAGCCGGCGTCGTGCAGCAGCGCGGCGAAGCCTTCGGGCGTCCACTTGCAGGAGTTTTCGATGTGGATGCGCTCGCCCGCCGCAAAACCGCGCGCGCCGCCGGGCCAGCGAAGCGTCAGGTTGCGGCGGGCCTCCAGGTGCATCTCGATGCGCGACTTCGTCGCCTCGAAGCAGGCGACGTGGCGCCATTCGTGCAGGTCGAAGTCGCAGCCGGCCAGGCGGTTGAGGTGGCGCAGCAGGTTGAGGTTGAAGGCAGCGGTCACCCCCAGCGGGTCGTCGTAGGCGGCGTCCAGCCGGGACTTGTCCTTGACCAGGTCCACCCCGATCAGCAGAGCGCCGGCCGGCGCCAGCGCGCGTGCCTCGCTCAGCAGGCGCAGCGCCTCCGGCGGCGTGAAGTTGCCGATGCTGGAGCCGGGGTAGAAGATCAGCGCGCGGGGATCCTCCCAGCCCGCCGGAAGCGCCAGCCGGGCCGAGAAGTCCAGACCCAGGCCGGCCATCTCGATGTCCGGGTGGCGCTGCTGCAGCTGGGCCAGCGCCTCGGCCAGGTAGTCCACCGAGATGTCCAGCGCCAGGTAGCGGCGCGGCTGCAGGGCCGGGAACAGGCGGGCGGCCTTGGCGCAGTTGCCCGCCCCCAGGTCGATCAGGGTGCTGCTGCCGCCACAGGCCGCGTGGGCCGCTGCAGCCATGTCGCCGCTGTGGGTGGTGAATATCTGCGCCTCGGCACGGGTGAGGTAGTACTCGTCGAGTTCGGTGATGGCGTCGAACAGCCGCGAGCCCAGTGCGTCGTATAAAAACTTGGGCGAGACCCGGGCCGCCGGCTGTTGGAGCCCGGCCAGGGCCTCGGCGGCGAGTTGTCGGGCATCGATCTGCAGGGTCTGGAGCAAGGTGGGCGAGCTCATCGTTCAGCGGATCCGGTGGGGCCTGTCATGGGCCTATGGCATGTGAACCGTGCAGCATGCCACGGCTTGAGGTCCAATCCGGGTCTCGTTCCCCTCCCCGTACGGCCCACCTCCATTCCAGGAGATCACCACCATGCTGAGCCTGTCCCCCTCCCGCACCTTCAAATCCCTGCTGACCTGTGCCCTGCTGGCCTTCGGCAGCTTAAGTCACGCCCAGCAGATCTTCCGTGTCACCGCGATCCCGGACGAATCGCCTACCGAGTTGGCGCGCAAGGCGGCGCCGCTGGTGAAGTACCTGGAGGGCAAGCTGGCGGTGAAGGTGGAGTTCACCCCGGTGACCGACTACGCCGCCTCGGTGGAGGCGCTGGTCAACAAGAAGGTGGACCTGGCCTGGTTCGGCGGTTTCACCTTCGTGCAGGCGCATGTGCGCTCCGGCGGCAAGGTGATCCCGCTGGTGCAGCGCGAGGAGGACGAGAAATTCCGCTCGGTGTTCATCACCAGCGATGCCGCCATCAACGGCCTGGCCGACCTGAAGGGCAAGGATGTGAGCTTCGGTTCGCAGAGCAGCACCTCCGGCCACCTGATGCCGCGCAGCTTCCTGCTGCAGGCGGGCGTGGATCCCGACAAGGCCTTCCGCCGTGTGGCCTACAGCGGCGCACACGATGCCACCATCGCCGCGGTGGCCGCGGGCAAGGTGCAGGCCGGTGCGTTGAACATCTCGGTGTGGGAGAAATTCGTCGCCGACAAGAAGGTCGACACCACCAAGGTGCGCGCCATCTACACCTCGCCGGCCTACTACGACTACAACTGGACCGTGCATGCCGACATGCCTGTGGCCCTGCAGACCAAGCTGCGTGAGGCGTTCCTGGCGCTGAACAAGTCCACGCCGGAGGGCAAGGAGATCCTGGAGCTGCAGCGTGCCACCCGCTTCGTACCGACGAAGGCCGACAACTACAAGGGCATCGAGGCCGCTGCGCGCAGCGCCGGTCTGCTCTGAGCGCGGCGGCGATGAAAGTCGAGACCCAGGGCCTGGGCGTGCACCATCCGGCTGCCCGTGTCGATGCCCGCGCGGCGCTGGCACCGCTGAACCTGCGCATCGACGCGGGCGAGCAGGTGGCGGTGATCGGCCCCTCCGGTGCCGGCAAGACCAGCCTGCTGCAGGCGCTGGCCTGCGCGCTGCCGCCGGCACAGGGGCGGCTGCGGCTGGACGGCGTTGATCCCTGGGCATTGCCGCGCCGCAGCCTGCAGCGGCTGCGCGGTCGGCTGTTCCTCGCGCCGCAGACACCTCCGCTGCCGCCGCGTCAGCGGGTGATCACCGCGGTGCTGGCCGGCTGCCTGCCTGCGATGGGGCTGACGGCCAGCCTGGCCTCGTTGTTCTATCCGCGCGACATTCCGGCGGCCCACGAGGCGCTGGCCGCCTTCGACCTGGCCGACAAGCTCTTCGAGCGGGTCGATCGCCTCTCCGGCGGCGAGCGCCAGCGTGTGGGCCTGGCGCGCACCCTGCTGGCGCCGGCCTCGCTGTGGTTGATCGACGAGCCCCTGTCCGCGCTGGACCCATCGCGCGCGCGCCAGGCGCTGGCCGCTCTCACCGGCCAGGCCCGTACACGCGGCGCCACGCTGGTGGCCACGCTGCACCAGGTGGAGCTCGCACTCGAAGCCTTTCCGCGTGTGATCGGCCTGCGCGACGGGGCGCTGGCCTTCGACCTGCCGTGTGCCGAGGTGAGTGCCGCCCGACTGGCCGCCCTGTATGCCCAGCACGAGGCGGAGCTGCAGGCGCAGCCGATGCCAACCGAACCGCCGCCACCTGCCGTCCCGGCCCCGGTGGTGATGCACTGTCGCTGAGGGGCACAGGCGATGTCCGGTCGAAACCCAGTGGAACGGCGGGCCGATCCTGTGTGTCGACCGGGCTGGCCTCGCGTGAAACACCGCGTCGGGTATCCTGCGCAGGCCTGCACACACCCATGAACGTCGCTGCCCTGCCTCCTGTCGATCCGCGGCTGCGCGACCCCGCACTCTGGCCGCGCCTGGCCTGGGCCAGCGCCGCGCTGGTGCTGCTCTGGCCACTGGCCGTGGCATGCGAGTTCCGGCCCTGGCTGCTGTTCGAGGCGGAGAACCTGCGTGTCACCGGCCGCTTTCTGGCCGACTTCCTGCCCCCGGCGCTGGGGGCCGAGTTCCTCTGGATGGTGGCGCGCGAGACCTGGCGCACCGTGGCCATCGCCACGGCCGGCATCACGCTGGCGCTGCTGATCGCACTGCCGGCCACCCTGCTGACCGCCCGGGTGCTGTCGGTGTCGGCGCTGTCGGGCCGCATGGCCAGGGGGCCCTTCCTGCTGCGCCAGGCGCTGCGCTGGAGCCTGATCCTGCTGCGTTCGGTGCCGGAGCTGGTGTGGGCGCTGGTGTTCGTGCGGGTGGTGGGCCTGGGCCCGACCGCCGGTGTGCTGGCCATTGCGCTCACCTACGGCGGGATGCTCGGCAAGGTCTACAGCGAAATCCTCGACAGTGGTGAGCCCCATGCCACCGAGACGCTGCTGCGCAACGGCAGCGGGCGCCTGCAGGCCTTCTTCTATGGCCTGCTGCCGCAGAACGCGGGGGAGCTGACGTCCTACACCGTCTACCGATGGGAGTGTGCGATCCGTTCCTCGGTGGTGCTGGGCTTTGTCGGTGCGGGCGGGCTGGGCCAGCAGCTCGACAGCTCGATGAAGATGTTCTCCGGCGGTGAGGTGGCTACCATGCTGGGGGTGTTTGTCGGCCTGGTGGCGCTGGCCGACCGGGTCAGTGCGGCGCTGCGCCGCGTGCTCGCCTGAAGCCGAAAGGCCGTCCCGATGCGCGACCAGCCCGCTGCCAATCCTCCGTACAAGCTGCCGCCACCTTTGTTTGACGCCCGCTGCCGCGCCTGCTGGATGGTGGCCGGCCTGCTGCTGCTGGTGCTGGCGAGCTTCTGGAGCCTGGACCTGCAGGTGGCGGCCTTCTTCTCGGGTGAGTCGGCCCGTTCGATGGGCCGTTTCCTGGCTGAGTTCTTTCCGCCGGACCTGTCGGAGCCCTTCCTCGCCAAGGTGGGCGTGGCCACCTTGGAGACGTTGGCGATGTCCGCGCTGGGCACCCTGCTGGCGGCGCTGGCCGGCCTGGCGCTGGCCTTGCCGGCATCGCGCCTGCACGGTGGCGATCGCGCCCTGGCGCGTGCGCCCACCCGCCTGCTGCTCAATGCGCTGCGCGCCATCCCGGAGCTGGTGTGGGCTGCGCTGCTGCTGATCTCGGCCGGCCTCGGGCCGCTGGCGGGCACGCTGGCGCTGGCGCTGCACACCACCGGCGTGCTGGGTCGGCTGTTTGCCGAGGCGATCGAAAACGCCCCCTCCGGCCCCGGCGACGCTCTGCGCGCACAGGGTGTGGGCCTGCTGAAGGTGACCGCCTACGCCACGCTGCCGCAGGTGCTGCCGCAGCTGGTCAGCTACAGCCTGTACCGCTGGGAAAACAACATCCGCGCTGCGGCGGTGCTGGGCGTGGTCGGCGCCGGCGGCCTGGGGCAGCTGTTGGCCTTCCACATGGGGCTGTTCCACATGCACAAGACCGCCACCCTCCTGGCGGCCATGCTGCTGCTGGTGGCGCTGGTGGACGCACTGAGCTATGCGTCGCGGCGCTGGCTGATGCGTTGATGCGCTGCCTGCACCCATGAGCACTGCCCCCCGCATCGGCACTCTCTTTGCCTACGACTGGGATGCCCAGGGCTACGCGGCGCTGGCGTCGCGCTGGCGCTGCGACCGGGCCGGCTTCGACCTGTTCGCCTTCCCCAGCAACGCCCGGCTGATCGGCTTCGACCTGGAGCGCTTCGCCGCGGCGCAGGCCCGACGTGGGCGGCGGCTGGGCTGGGCCGGGGTGGTGTCGCACCATGAGCAGTTCGGTGCGCTGGCCGCTGCGCTGGTGGCCGAGCGGCTGGGGCTGCCCGGCCCGCGGCCCGAGGCCATCCTGGCCGCGCAGCACAAGCTGCACGCCCGGCGTGTGCTGCAGCAGGTCGCGCCCGAGGCTGCGCTGCCGGCCCTGGCGCTGCCCTGCGCTTACGGAGAGGACATTCCGCAGGGGCTGGACTACCCCGCCTACGTCAAGCCGGTCAAGGCGGCGTTTTCGGTGTTGGCGCGGCGGGTGGATTCGCGCGAGGAGCTGCAGCGCCACACCCGCTTCGGCCGGCGCGAGCTCTGGGTGATCCGCCGCCTGGTCGAGCCCTTCGAGCGCGTCTGCCGCGAACGGCTGCCGGAGGCCGGGACGGCACACCGGATGATGCTGGAGGCCCCCCTGCCGCCCGACACGCCGCAGTACAACCTGGACGGCTGGGTGCACCGCGGCCGGGCCCATGCGCTGGGTGTGGTCGATGCGGTGATGTACCCCGGCACCCAGGCCTTCATGCGTTGGGAGCATCCCAGCCGGCTGGATCCGGCGCTGCAGGCGCGCGCACTGGACGTGGCGCAGCGCTTCCTGAGCGCGATCGGCTTCGACCAGGGGGCGTTCAACCTGGAGTTCTTCCACGACCCGGTGACCGACCGCCTCAGCGTGATCGAACTCAACCCCCGCCTGGCCTCGCAGTTCGGCGACCTGTACCGGCGAGTGCAGGGACGTGATCCGCATGAGATGGCGCTGCAACTGGCGGTCGGTGGCGACCCGGGCGCCCTGCCGCGCCGCAGCCCCAGCGCCGCTGCAGGTGCAGGTGCAGGTGCAGGTGCTGCGGCCAGCCTGGTCTACCGCAGCCTGCGCCCCGGCGATGAACCGCCGATGCCCGATGCAGCCCGGCGCGCCGCTTTCGCAAGCGCCTTCCCGGATGGCCTGCTGTTCACGCTGCCCAAGACCGGCCACGCGCTGGCACGCGAGTACAAGTGGCTGGGCAGCCACCGCTACGGCCTGGTGCACCTGGGCGGGCAGGACGCGCAGGACCTGCGCGAGCGGGCCGAACGTGCCAGCGTGCTGCTGGGATGGCCAGCGCCCTACGCGGCCGATGAGGTGGCGCAGACCAGCGCGACGACCGCCGCATCCGTGGAACGGCCCGATCAGCTGCCGACGGCCGTGGCCGCAGCGGGACACACCGGCTCGTCCGGGCAGGCGGTGACCTGGCGTTGAGCTGGGGCTTCAGCCACGGCAAGGGGCGCCTGTATTGCACTGCTGTCGGCCCTGACCGAACCGTGGGTTTTATACTTATCAGGGTATCTTGCCGAGCCACCTCGTGGCCGTACACCCATGGACATCCCCGGCTTCCTGCGCGACAACTGGCCCCTGCTGCTCCTGGCCTTGTGGTTTGGCCACAAGTGGTGGCGCTCCCGACGCGTCAAGGCCCTGCTGCCGTCGCTCAGGCAGCAGGGGGCGCTGCTGCTGGACGTGCGCTCGGCCGCGGAGTTCGCCGCAGCCAGCGCGCCCGGCACGGTCAACATCCCCTTGGGGGAGTTGAGCCAACGCCTGGCCGAGATCCCCAAGTCCGTTCCCGTCGTGGTCGGCTGTGCCAGCGGCACCCGCAGCGGCATGGCCAGGATGCTGCTCAAGAAAAACGGCTGCGCCCAGGTTCACAACATCGGGGCCTGGACCAGGTTCCTGTGAGCGACCCACAGGCCGGATCGTTCACAGCTTCTGATCATTGAGCTCAGCGCGCCGCGGCCACGATCTGTCCGGCCAGGCGCTGCAGGGCCTGGCGCATCGCCAGGGCCAGTGCGTCCGGTTGCGGACTGGACAGCGGCTGAGCCCAACGGAAGGCGCCGACCTGCGGCGGCTGTGCGCCGTCGGGTGAGGCCAGGCTCCATTGCGCCTGCAGCAGCAGGTTGCGGCCGGAGGGGTCGGGCTGCAGCGCCTCGATCTGCAGGCGCAGCTGCCGGCCGATGCGCAGTCCGGGCGGCAGTGGTGCACGCCAGACCTGCCCGGGCCCGCCCAGCGCGGCGGCCAGGTCCTGCTGCAGCGCACGCGGCAGCGCGTCACGCAGCGGCTCGGCCCAGCGCAGCCCGGCGATGGGGCGCAGGCCGCTGGGCCCGTCGGGGCGCCAGATGCGGTCGTCGTCCAGCCAGGCGGGCAGCAGCAGCGGCTCCATCAGCTGCCAGGGCAGGGCGGGCACTGGCCTGTTCGGCGGCTTCGCCTGACCAGGCGGCTCGGACGAGCCGTCGAGTTCAGGCAGGCGCAGGCGCCGCAAATCGGTGGCGGGGCTGGCGCAGCCGGCCAGCAGCGTGGGCAGGGCACATGCGCTGGCCAGCAGCGCCCGGCGAGCGGGCATGGCGCACCGACGCCGCAGCGGCGGGCAAAAGGAGTCGGCAGGCTCTTTCACGCGGGCTCCGGTTCAGCGCGGATCGGTCGATGCCGCAGCGGGGGGCGGGGCAGGGGGTGCGGCCACACCACGCAGCAGTGCGTCGGGTTGTTCGCGCAGCAGTTCGGCCAGTTCACGCAGGGAGCGGGCGGCCCGGCCCACTTCGACCAGGCTGCGCTGCAGCTCCGGGGTCAGGCTGGATTCGTCGCCCAGCGTGCGGCGCAGCACGGCGGCGCTGCGGGCCAGCTCGGTGGCCGCCTGCTGCCAGGCCAGCGGCAGAGGCGCCTGCGGGGCCAGGGTGGCCTCGGCCTGCGCCGCTGCGGAGGCAATGCGGGCAGCGGCGCTGGCGGCCTGCTGGCTGGCCTGGGCGATGTCTGCCGCTGCACGTTGCCCCTGGCCCAGGGTGGCCTGGGCCGACTGTGTCAGCGGGCCGATCCGGCGTTGCATGCTCTGCGCGAGATCGCCCAGGCGCTGCGAAGCCTGGCCGAGCTGCTGGAGCGTCTGCTCGGTCTGCGGCCCGCCGGCCAGGCTGCGCAGTGCGGCGGCGGCGGCGCGGGCTTCCTGCAGCAGGCCGTCCAGATCGAGCCGGGCCAGTTGCTCCTGCAGCGACAGCGGCGCCGGTACGGTGGGAATCTCCGGCAGACTGTCGCTGCGTGGTGATACCTGGGCGCGAACAGCCGGTGCCGCGGCCAGGTCCAGTTCGATGTAGCGCTGGCCGGTCAGCAGGCTGCTGGTGACCAGCTGGGCACTCAGGCCGCGCTGCAGCAACTGCGGCAGGGCCGGCGCACCGGGTTGCGCGGTGGACTGCGCGGTGGTGCCGAGCAGGCGGTCGAGTTCCGGCCCCCCCAGCGTGACTTCCACCGGCAGGCGCAGGCTGCCGCCGGGGCCGTCGTGTGCCACGCCGATGCCGGTCACGCTGCCCATCGGCAGGCCGCGAAACAGCACCGGTGCGCCCGGCGACAGGCCGACCAGCGACCCCTCGAAGTGCAGCCGCGCGCGTTCACTGCGGTCGAACACCCGCAGGCCAAACACCGCCACCACCGCGGCCAGCAGCAGCGCCAGGCCAAGCAGCGTGAACAGGCCGAGTCGCCAGGCGCGCCAGTGCGGGGTCATGCCGGGCATGCCATCGGCGATGAGGACGCCGCCTGCGGCCGGGCCGAACGGCCCCGGCTCAGGAACTCGCGCACCTGTGCAGGCCCCTGTGCCAGCAGGGCAGCGGGGGTGTCCAAAGCCGTCATCGTGAGCGCCTGTTCGTCCAGAAAGAGGGCGCGGTCGGCCACCGCGAAGACGCTGTCGATGTCGTGCGTGACCATCACCACGCTGGTGCCGAGGTCGTCGCGCAGGTGGCCGATCAGCTCGTCCAGCCGGGTGGCATTGACCGGGTCCAGTCCGGAGGAGGGTTCGTCCAGGTAGAGCAGCGCCGGGTCCAGCACCAGCGCCCGGGCGATGGCGGCGCGTTTGCGCATGCCGCCGCTGAGCGCCGCCGGGGTCAGCTCGAAGCCCTGCGGCAGCCCCACCAGTGCCAGCTTGTGGCGCGCCCGCCGTTCGCGTTCGGCCGGCGGCCAGTCGGTGAACAGGCGCATCGGCAGCATCAGGTTGTCGCCCACCGTCATCGAGCTCCACAGCGCCCCGGCCTGGAACATCACGCCGAAGCGGCGGCGCAGCCCGTCGCGGGTGGCCTCGTCGCAGTGGTGAAAGTCGTGTGATCCGTAGAGCACCCGCCCAGCCAGCGGCGTCTGCAGCCCGATCAGGTGGCGCAGCAGCGTGCTCTTGCCGCAGCCGCTGGCGCCCACGATGGCCAGCACCTCGCCGCGGCGCAGTGTGAAGGTCAGATCGCGCTGCACCACCCGGCCCTGGTGTCCCACCGCCAGGCCTTCGACCCGCAGCGGTGCAGCGGCCGGGTCCTGGGCTTCGGTGGGGGCCAGCGTTGTCGGGGGGGCCACCGTCAATACCCCAGCGAGGTGAAGAACACCGTGGTGGCGCAGGCCGCCGCAACGATCCACACCAGCGCCTTGACCACCGCACGGGTGGTGGCCTCGCCCACGGCTTCGGCATCGCGGCCGGCGCCCAGGCCCTCGCGGCAACCCGCCAGGGCCACCAGTGCGGCGTAGACGATGGCCTTGAACTGGCCGATCCAAAGATGTGTCCAGGTGAGTGCCTTCAGGCTGCCGTGCAGGTACTCCGCCGCCGGCACGCCGAAGGCCGCCACCGCGGCCGGCAGTCCCGCCAGCACCCCCACCAGCATGCCGAAGGCGGTCAGCAGCGGCATCACCAGCAGCAGCGCCAGCAGGCGCGGCAGCACCAGATGGTCCACCGGGTTGACGCCCAGCACCCGCAGGGCGTCGATCTCCTCATGCGACTGCATGCTGGCCAGCTCGGCCGCGAAGGCCGCTCCCAGCCGGCCGGCCAGGATCACTCCGGTCATCAGGCCACCGAGTTCGCGCACCATGCCCACGGTGACCACATCGGCGATCAGCGCCTGCGCGCCGATGCGCGCCAGTTGTGCGCCTCCCATGTACGCCAGCATCAGGCCCACCAGGAAGCAGGTGAGCACAACGATCGGCAGCGCCAGCGGCCCGGTGCGGTCGAGTTGTGCGAGCAGGTCGGTGCGCTGCATGCAGCTGCGCCCCCGCAGCAGCCGGCCGAGTGCCAGCAGCACCTCGCCAAAAAATACCAGCGTGCCGCCGGCCGAAATGAGCGACGCCCGGGTCCCGGACGAAGCCCGATCGTGCATCTCGGCCGGTCCCGGTCCCGGTCCCGGCAGCGGCGACACCTCAGCCTTCATCGGTGACGCGCTGCCAGCGCCCGCCGCGCAGGATCTCGTGCGGCCGGAACAGCGACTTGTAGGCCATCTTCGGGCTGGCAGCAATCCAGTAGCCCAGGTACAGGTACGGCAGGCCGAGCAGGCGGGCCTGTTCGATCTGCCACAGCACGTTGTAGGTGCCGTAGCTCGCGCCCTCTTCGGGGGCGTAGAAGGTGTAGACGGCGGACAGGCCGTCCTCCAGCACGTCGAGGATGGACACCATCTTCAGCTCGCCGAGCTGATCGGGGTCGTCGGTGGGCGTGCGGAACTCCACCAGCCGGGAGTTGACGCGGCTTTGCAGCAGGAACTGGGTGTACTGATCCACCGAATCCTGGTCCATGCCACCGCCGGCGTGGCGTTCGTTCTGGTAATGCAGGTAGAGGCGGTAGTGCTCCGGCACGAAGCCCAGGCGCAGCACCCGGGCCTTGAGGTCCTGGTGCTGCCGCCAGGCGCGGCGCTGGCTGCGGTTGGCGTGATACTCGCCGACCGGGACACGCAGCGGCACGCAGGCGCTGCAGCCGTCGCAGTAGGGTCGGTAGGTGAACATGCCGCTGCGCCGGAAGCCATTGGCCACCAGGCCGGTGTAGGCCTGCGCATGGATCAGGTGCGACGGTGTAGCCACCTGCGAGCGGGCCTGCCGGTCCGGCAGGTAGCTGCAGGGGTAGGGCGCCGTGGCGTAGAACTGCAGCTGGGCGAGCGGAAGTTCCTTGGGGTAGGTCACGCGGAGGAGCCGTCTGCGGTCGGGGTTGGCGGGGCAGTGTCGATCAGGGACGCGGCGGCGGCTTCGGGCAGCAGCAGCGACCAGTGCGCCGGATCATAGGTCCAGGCCCGCGGCGGCGGCAGATCGACAACCCGAGTCAGGTGTCGCTCGAATGCGTCACGCGGGACCGGTCGAGCGCCCAGGCTGGCCAGGTGGCCGGTCTGCTGCTGGCAGTCGATCCAGTCGATGCCCTCGGCCCGGCAGAAGGCCACCAGTGCGCACAGGGCGAGTTTGGAGGCGTCGGTGCGGTGGGCGAACATCGACTCGCCGTAGAACATGCGCCCCAGGTTGACGCCGTACAGGCCCCCGACGAGTTGCCCGTCCACCCAGGTCTCCACCGAATGCACCTGCCCGGCGGCATGCCAGCGGCGGTAGGCCGCCTGCAGGCGCGGCAGGATCCAGGTGCCTTCCTGGCCCTCGCGTGCCGTGCCGGCGCAGGCGGCGATGACGCGGTCGAAGGCCGAGTCGAAGCGGATCTCGCCGCCCGGCGTGGCCAGGAAGCGCTGCAGCGCCTTGCGCAGCGAGCGGTGCAGGCGCAAGTCTGCAGTGGCCAGCACCATGCGCGGCGCCGTGCTCCACCACAGCAGCGGCTGGCCCTCGGAGGACCAGGGGAAGATGCCCTGTCGGTAGGCCAGCCGCAGCCGCGCCAGGCTCAGCCCGCCGCCGGCGCAGAGCAGCCCCTCCAGGCCCTGCGGCTCCTCCAGCGCCTGAGCGGTGGGGGGGAAGGGCTGCGGATCGGACTCGGCGTCCGACTCGTCGGGCAGCCAGGGCAGCATGCGTTGGGCCGGCTCGGTACGCGCTCAGCGCAACTGCAGGTCCTCGGCGCCGTATTCGATGCCCAGGGGCTCGATCAGCAGGCGCTTGGGGCCCTCTTCCACCCGGCCGGCCACCCAGGCGTCGATGCCCTGGGCGCGGGCGACCGCGGCGGTCTGCTCGGCCTGATCGGCAGCGACGAAGATCGCGAAGCCCGCTCCCATGTTGAGGGTGGAGTAGGACTCGTTGTTGTCCTGGCCGGCCAGGGTCTGGATGAACTTGAGCACCGGTGTCACCGGCGGGACGGTGCCGATGCGGTAGGTGAAGCGTCCCGGGTGGCGCAGCAGCTTGCGCCAGCCATGGCCGGTGATGTTGGCGCAGTAGTGCGGCGTGATGCCGGCCTGCCACAGCGCCTCGGTCACCGGCGAATACAGCACGGTGGGGGCCAGCAGCGCCTCGCCGTAGGTCAGGCCGGGGTGGTTGGCCGGGTCGATCTCGGTCAGGTAACCCTGCGGCAGGCGTTCCACCAGCTTGCGCGCCAGGCTCAGGCCGTTGGCGTGGATGCCGGAGGAGGCCAGCAGCACGATGGCGTCGCCCGGGCCGAGCTTGTCGCCCAGCGACAGGCGCTCTTTGGGGTTGACCAGCCCGGTGCAGCCGGCAGCCAGGTCGATGCGGCCGGCTTCGACGATGCCCGCCAGCGCCGGCGTCTCACCACCACCCCAGGCCACGCCGCAGCGGTCGCAGGCGGCCTTCCAGCCGGCCACCAGGGCCTGGGCGCGTTGGGTGTCGCCGAACCAGTCGGAGCCGCCGGCGGCCCAGTAGGCCTGCACCAGCAGCGGGGTGGCGCCGACGGTGATCAGGTCGTTGATGGCCATCGCCAGGGTGTCCTGAGCAATGCGGTCGTACCAGCTCTTCCCGGTGAGCCGGGCCATCTCGTCGGCCACCAGGGTCTTGGTGCCCAGGCATTCGACGATGGAGGCGAGGTAGAACGGCCCGACGTCGACCACGTAGGCCGATTCGCCGCGCGAGGCGGCCACCTCGCTGAAGCCGTGCGGCGCCAGGTGGCCCGCGGTGGCCGCGGCGGCGCGCTGGGCGGCGATCTTCAGGGGATCGATCAGGTCGTAGTTGACGCCGGCCTGTTCGTAACTCAGGCTGCCTGAGCCGCCGGTGGTGCCGGTGGTGCCGGCAACGGGGGTGTTCTGCGGTTGCATGGGGCGTGATTATCCCGGAGGTGCAAGGCTTCGTTGTCCGGACGCGATCGGTCGCGTCCGGTTGGACCCGGCTCGTAGAATCCCCCCCCTATGAGCTACCTCGTCCTGGCCCGCAAGTACCGTCCGCGCAGCTTCGCCGAGATGGTGGGGCAGGAGCATGTGGTGCAGGCGCTGGGCAATGCGCTCACGCAGCAGCGGCTGCACCATGCCTACCTGTTCACCGGCACCCGCGGGGTGGGCAAAACCACGGTGTCGCGCATCCTGGCCAAGAGCCTGAACTGCACCGGAGCGGATGGTCAGGGCGGCATCACAGCCCAGCCCTGCGGGGTGTGCGCGGCCTGCCGCGACATCGATGCCGGCCGGTACGTCGACTACATCGAGCTGGACGCCGCTTCCAATCGCGGGGTGGACGAGATCAGCCAGCTGCTGGACCAGGCGGTCTACAAGCCGGTGGTGGGGCGCTTCAAGGTCTACATGATCGACGAAGTGCACATGCTCACCACAACGGCCTTCAACGCCATGTTGAAGACGCTGGAGGAGCCGCCGGAGTACCTGAAGTTCGTGCTGGCCACCACCGACCCGCAGAAGGTGCCGGTGACGGTGCTCAGCCGCTGCCTGCAGTTCAACCTGCGGCCGATGGCGCCGGAGACGGTTTACGAGCACCTGCAGACGGTGCTGGCGGCCGAGGCGATCGAGGCGGAACTGCCCGCGCTGCGGCTGCTGGCGCAGGCGGCCCGGGGGTCGATGCGCGACGCCCTGTCGCTCACCGACCAGGCCATTGCCTTCGGTGGCGGTCGGCTGGAGGAAGGCGCCATCCGCCAGATGCTGGGTGCCGTCGACCGCAGCCATGTCACGCGCATCCTGGAGGCGGTGGCCGCGGCCGATGGCGTGGCGCTGGTCAACACCGTGGGCGAGCTGCGCGGCCTGGGCCTGTCTGCCGCCGGCACGCTGGAGGAGCTGGCCACCCTGGTGCAGCAGCTGGCGGTGCTGCAGGCGGTGCCGCAGGCCGCCAACCCCAACGACCCGGACCTGCCGCTGCTGCAGCACCTGGCCGCCCTGCTGTCATCGCAGGAGGTGCAGCTGGTCTACAGCGTGGCGGTGCACGGCCGCGCAGAGCTGCCGCTGGCGCCGGACGAATACAGCGGGCTGACGATGGTGCTGCTGCGGCTGCTGGCCTTCAAACCCTTCGGCGGGGCACCGAGGTCGCCCCGTGCGCCGGGGGAGGGTGTGGCCAGCCCGGGGACCGGGCCCGCAGCGAGGGTGGCTGCATCGACCGCTGCGGCCGCCCCTGCCGTGGCACCGGCCGCTGCGGCGGCGCTGCGCCCCGCACCGTCGCCCAGCCAGCCGCTGCGCCGGCCAGAGGCTGCCAGTGTTGCCGTGCCGGTTCCTCCTGTGCTGGCACAGCCTGCCAGGACAACCGCCGCCCCGGAGCCGGCGACCGTGCCGGTGACGTTGCCGGTGACGTTGCCGGTGGTGGCCGCCCGAGCCAGCTCGGGCTCGGAACCCAGCCACGGCAGTTCAGTGCCGCCCTGGGAGGATGACGATGCGGGGCTGATGGCCGAGCCGCCGTCGGCCCCAGCGGGGCGGCCGGAACCGCCCCCCGAGCTTGAGCCCGAAAGTCCGGCTGCGGCTTTGCGCAGGTCACCGTCGTCGGGGATTGAGCTGAGGCCCGAAGCAGAGCGCCCGGCACCCCTCCCCGTCAGCGCTGCAGAGCAGGCCTGCACCGACCGCTGGGTGGAGTGCTGCCGGCAGCTGTTTGAACGCCAGGCCCTGCATGGCCTGGTGCGCGAGGCCGCCTGGCAGGCGCAGTGTGTGCAGATCGACGAGACCGCCCAGCCCCCACGCTGGACGCTGCGGCTGGAGCGCGAATCGCTGCGCCAGCCCGGCCACCGCGACCGCCTGCAGGAGGCGCTGTCCAACCTGCTGGGCCAGCCGGTTCAGCTGGAGCTGCTTGCCGGTGCGGTGGGCGACAGCGCGGCAAGGCGCGAGGCCGCAGCCCGCGCCCGCGCCCAGGCGCTGGCCGAAGAAGAGATCCGCCAGGATCCGCTGGTGCTGGAGCTGCTGGCGCGTTACCCCGGCTCGCGCATCGTGCCGGGGTCGATCCGGCCGGTCTGAGTGCCGCGGTCCTTCCATCCGCCGCGATCCGCGAGAATGCCGGCCACCGGCTTCGTCCCACGAGCCTCATCCCTCTGTCGAAAGGAACACCCATGATCAAAGGACAACTGGCCGGCCTGATGAAACAGGCCCAGGCCATGCAGGACAACCTCAAGAAGGCGCAGGACGAACTGGCCAACATCGAGGTGGAAGGCCAGTCCGGCGCTGGCCTGGTGAAGGTCACCATGACCTGCAAACACGACGTCAAGCGCATCGCCATCGACCCCAGCCTGCTGGCCGAGGACAAGGACATGCTGGAGGACTTGGTGGCGGCCGCCTTCAACGACGCGGTGCGCCGAGCGGAGTCCACCAGCCAGGAAAAGATGTCCAAGCTCACCGCCGGCATGCCGCTGCCGCCGGGGATGAAGTTCCCGTTCTGATCGCCAACCGCCGCTAACCACCCCCCTCGACCGCTTCTGCCATGTCCGTGGCCCACCCTGGAGGCAGCGCCGACGCCCTCGGCCGCCTGATCGAGGCCCTGCGGCTGCTGCCGGGCGTGGGCGTCAAGTCCGCGCAGCGCATGGCCTACCACCTGCTGCAGCACGAGCGGGACGCAGCGCTGCGGCTGGCGCAGGCGCTGGACGACGCGGTGCACCAGGTGCGCCACTGCGAGCGCTGCCACACCTTCACGGAACAGCCGGTCTGCAGCACCTGCCTGGACCCGCTGCGCGATGCCCGCCAGCTCTGTGTGGTCGAGACCCCGGCCGACCAGGCTGCGGTGGAGCGCACCGGCAGCTACAAGGGGCTGTACTTCGTACTGATGGGTCGGCTGAGCCCGCTGGACGGCATCGGGGTGCACGACATCGGCTTGCCCGCGCTGCTGCAGCGGGTGACCGAAGGGGGCGTGCAGGAGGTCATCGTGGCCACCAATTTCACCGCCGAGGGTGAGGTGACGGCCCACGCCATCTCGCAGGCGCTGCAGCGCAGCGGCGTCAAGGTGACCCGGTTGGCTCGGGGGGTGCCGATCGGCAGCGAGCTGGAGTATGTGGACCTGGGCACCATCGCCCACGCCCTGTCGGACCGGCGCTGAACGGGCGCCGGCCGACCGGTTGCGACCCAGCGGTCGCACAGTGCCGTACAGGGCCGCATGCGGCCCGCCGGGCGGGCCGCCCCGGACCTTCAATCGTTGTTGCGGCCCTTGGCCACCTTGACGGCGGAGCGGGGTTTGGCGGCCGGCTTGGCAGCGGAGGCCGTGCGCTTGGACCCGGCCTTGGCCACTGCCTTGGCTCGGGTGGGCTGCCAGACCACCAGCGTCTGGCCGGCGCTGAGCTTGCTGCCGGCCGAGAGGCGATTCCACTGGGCCACCTGGGCGGCAGTGACACGGTGACGTTTGGCCAGGCTGGCCAGGGTGTCGCCCTTGCGGGCCTTGACGTTCACCTTGCGCAGCGGCGGCTGATCAGGCGCCAGTGCCATCTGGGCATGGTCGGCCAGGTGCTCGCTCACGTCCGCCTCGCGCTGGGCGCTGCGCGGCACCAGCAGGGCTGAGCCGGCCTTGACCAGCATGCGCGGCGGGATGCGGTTGACCTCGCGCAGCCGGGCCTCGCTCATGCCGCTCTGGCGCGCCGCATCGGCCGGGCGCATGGTCCGGGGCACCACCCAGGCGGTCCAGCTGGCCAGCGGGCCGCGGTGCTGCTTGAGGTTGCGCAGGAAGTGGTCTGCATTGTCGAAGGGCAGCAGCACCTGCGGGGTGCCGGCCGCCAGGATCACCGGATTGTTGTGCTGCGGGTTGAGCTGGCGGAACTCCTCTTCACCCAGGCCGGCCAGGCGGGCCGCCAGGGCCACGTCGATGTCGCGCTGGATCGGCACACTCAGGAAGTGCGGGTGGTTGCGCAGGTCCGGCAAGGCGAGGTTGAAGGCTGCGGCGTCGGCCACGATGTTCTTCACCGCCATCAGCTTGGGCACGTAGTGGCGCGTCTCCAGCGGCATCGTCAGGCTGAGGTAGTCGGTGGGGCGGCCGGCCTTCTCGTTGCGGGCGATGGCGCGCTTGACGTTGCCCTCACCCCAGTTGTAGGCCGCCAGCGCCAGCTGCCAGTCGCCAAACATGCCATGCAGGCGGCCCAGGTAGTCCAGCGCCGCCCGGGTGGAGGCGAGTACGTCCCGCCGGTCGTCGCGGAACAGGTTCTGCCGCAGGTCGTAGTCGCGCCCGGTGGAGGGGATGAACTGCCACATGCCCGAGGCCCGCGCGGTGGACATGGCCTGCGGATTGAAGGCGCTTTCGATGAAGGGCAGCAACGCCAGCTCGGTGGGCATCTTGCGGCGCTCCACCTCCTCGACGATGTGGAAGAGGTACCGTGAGCCGCGGTCGGTCATGCGCCGGACGTAGTCGGGGCGGGCGGCGTACCAGCGCTCGTGGTCCTGCACCAGTTCGCTGTCGAGCGCCGGCAGGGCGAATCCGGCGCGGATGCGCGCCCAGAGGTCGGTCTGCAGGGCCGGGGCATCGGTCTGCACCGGCACGTCCGGCTCCAGTGGGTCGCGGGGTTTGCCGGCGGCGTCCTCGGGTCGGTCTTCGGCCGGCATCGTGGCCATGGGGGGGGCCGGCGTCGGGGAGGCTGCAGGTCCGTCCAAGGCCGGCAGCGGGGCCAGCGGGCCTTCCCGAGGCGTGGTTCCGGCAGG
>Ga0154020_10002963_pt1 | contig 20623 bp, 14 predicted proteins | sample Klosneuvirus_201_FD_109709 | JGI IMG/M metagenome (GOLD analysis project Ga0154020, IMG submission 109709) | Active sludge microbial communities from wastewater, Klosterneuburg, Austria - Klosneuvirus_20160825_MG | ecosystem: Engineered > WWTP > Aerobic digester > Activated sludge | place... | reverse complement strand
TTCGCGCTGCGCATCGCGTCGACCATGGGACGCGACCAGGGCTGGCTGGCCGAGCACATGCTGATCCTGGGCGTCACCAACCCGGCGGGCAGGAAGTACCACGTCGCCGCTGCCTTCCCCAGCGCCTGCGGCAAGACCAACTTCAGCATGCTGGTGCCCCCGGAGGGCTACGCGGGCTGGAAGGTCACCACCATCGGCGACGACATCGCCTGGATCAAGCCGCACGACGACGGGCGCCTGTACGCCATCAACCCCGAGGCCGGCTACTTCGGCGTCGCGCCCGGCACCAACGCGCACACCAACCCGAACTGCCTGGCTTCGCTGAAGAGCGACACCATCTTCACCAACGTCGCGCTCACCGACGACGGCGACGTCTGGTGGGAAGGCCTGAGCGAAACGCCGCCGGCGCACCTGATCGACTGGCAGGGCCGCGACTGGACGCCGGCCATCGCCAGGGAAACCGGCGCCAAGGCAGCGCACCCGAACTCGCGTTTCACCGTCGCCGCCACCAACAACCCGGTGCTCGACGCGCAGTGGGACGATCCGAACGGCGTGCCCATCGACGCCTTCATCTTCGGCGGCCGCCGCAGCACCACGGTGCCGCTGGTCACCGAAGCCCGCACCTGGGCCGAAGGCGTCTACATGGCCGCCACCATGGGCAGCGAGACGACCGCCGCGGCCGCCGGCCAGCAGGGCGTGGTGCGCCGCGACCCCTTCGCCATGCTGCCCTTCACGGGTTACAACATGGCCGACTACTTCCAGCACTGGCTCGCCCTGGGCGGGCAGCTGGCGGCCCGGGGCGCGAAGCTGCCCGGCATCTTCTGCGTCAACTGGTTCCGCAAGGGTGCCGACGGCAAGTTCGTCTGGCCGGGTTATGGCGAGAACATGCGCGTGCTGGAATGGATGCTGGGCCGCCTGGAAGGCCAGGCCGGCGGCACCGACAACGTCTTCGGCACCAGCCCGCGTTACGAAGACCTGCGCTGGGACGGCCTGGCCTTCACCCGCGAGCAGTTCCAGAGCGTCATCGGCATCGACAAGGCCGCCTGGCAGCAGGAACTGAAGCTGCACGCCGAGCTGTTCCAGCAGCTCGAGCATCACCTGCCGGCCGAACTGCCGGCCACCAAGGCGCGCATCGAGGCGCGGCTGGCCGGCTGACGGCGGGCCGGGGTGCCGGCCACCGGGCTTTCGCCTCGATCACGACGCCCCCGGGGCCCGTTGGCCGGGGGCGTCGCCGTTTCCGGCGCGGCCTCATCATCGCGGGCCCATGAAGCTGCAACTGCTGTCGGACCTGCACCTCGAGACCGAGACTTTCGACCCCGACCCGGCGCCGGGCGCCGAAGCCCTGGTGCTGGCCGGCGACATCGACAGCCGCTGGGTCGGCTATGAACGTTTTGCCGGCTGGCCGGTGCCGGTGATCGTGATCGCCGGCAACCACGAGTTCGACGGCCGCGACTTCGACGCCGCGCTGGCCGGCCTGCGCGAGCTGTGCGCGCGGCTGGGCTTCGTCTTCCTGGAGCGCGAGGCACACCTCCTCACCGCTGCTGACGGCCGGCGCGTGCGTGTGCTGGGCAGCACGCGCTGGAGCGACTTCGAAGCCTTCGGCCCGGCCGGCCGCGAACGCGCCGAACGTGCCGCGGCCTACTACCTGCGCCTGATGGCGACGACGCGTGACGGCCAGCCCTTCGACGCCCCGGCCGTGCGCGCCGAAGCGCTGCGCTGCCGCAGCTGGCTGGAAGACGCGCTGGCACGCCCGGCCCAGGGACGCTGGGACAAGACGGTGGCGATCACTCACTTCGCACCCAGCCTGCGCAGTGCAGACCCGCGCTACGGCCGCCAGCCCGGCACGGCCAGTTTCTGCAACGCCGATGACGAACTGATCCCGCGCGCCGACCTCTGGTTGCACGGCCACCTGCACTGTCGGCACGACTACCGCGTCGAGCGTGCGGGACGCAGGCCTTCGCGTGTGGTCTGCCACCCCCGCGGCCTGGCCGCCAAGGGCGAGGCCGAAGGCCACGAGCCCTGCTTCACCGTCGACCTCTGACGCGCCGCGCAAGGCGTGCCTGCAGCCCGCCGCTGCGTCGGGTCAAGGCGCGCGCGGCCGACGGTGCCACACTCGCGGCGAGCGGCCCCGCCGGGGCCTTGCCAACGCAGGAGCAGACATGAAGATCCTCGCCGCCGTCGACGGCAGCCCCTACACGCGCCGCATGCTCGCCTACCTGGCCGCGCACGAGGAGTGGATGGGTCCGAACCACGCCTACACCCTGCTGCACGTCGTGCCCGCCGTGCCGCCGCGCGCCGCCGCCGTGATCGACAAGGCGACGCTGAAGTCCTACTACGACGACACCGCCGAAAAGGTGTTCAAGCCGCTGCGCACCTTCTGCGACAAGCAGGGTCTGGCGTCGACCTTCGTGACCCGGGTCGGCGCGGCCGCCGAGGTCATCTCGGACATGGCCAGGAAGGGCGGCTACGACCTGCTGGTGCTGGGTTCACACGGACACGGCAGCCTGGCCAACCTGGTGATGGGTTCGGTGGCCACCAAGGTGCTGGCCGGTTGCACGACGCCGGTGCTGCTCATCCGTTGACGGCGCCGCGCCCGGGCGCCGGGGCCTTCAGCGTCCCGGCCGCAGGCCGCGCAGGCAGATCGTCATCACCCAGTCGGTGATCTGCTCGTCGCTGAAACTGCCGCTGCTCTTCAGGAAGGCCGGAACCGGGTCGCAGCCGCGCGCGTAGACGGTGAACAGCACCACCTCGGCCGGCAACGCGGGGTCGATGTCGCCTTCGGCCTGGGCCTGCTGTATCCACGCGCCCAGGCGTTCGCTGACCTGGAGCAGCAGTTCGAGGTAGACCTTGTTGGCCATCAGCTCGGCGCGCAGGGTCGAGTTCTGCGAGGGCACGGTCGGCATCTCGCCGGCGAGCTGCTGCGCCAGCGCCCAGCGGATCACCGCCTCCAGGCGCTGGAAGGCACTGACGCCGGGGCGCGCCGCCTGCTGGTCCAGGATGGCCAGCAGGCGTTCCAGCAGCCGGACCATCGCCGCGGCGGCCAGCGCTTCCTTCGACGCGAAGTGCTTGTACAGGCTGGCCTTGGCGATGCCGACGTCGGCGGCCACCTCGTCCACCGTCATGAGGTCGAAACCCTTGTCGGCCAGCAGCCGGTTGACCGACGAGACGATGGCGTCCTCGCGCACGCGCAGGACCTGTTCACGGAAAGACAATCGAGCCATGCGCGGATTTTAGCCGGCGCCGTCGCGACGTGAACCGGCGCGTCGCGCAGTCGACAGTGCGGTCTTTGCCGGCGGCGGCGGGTTCAGGCGGCGGGACGACGGCGGGTCGTCAGGCGGCGCACCCAGGCGGTGCGGCCGGCGGCAGGAGGTGACGGCGCTTCGGCCGGGACCTCGAGCATGCTCATCTCCAGCCCGAATGCGGTGCCCAGGTCGGCCGGGTCGGTGTCGGGCGCCGGCCGGTCGGCGCTGCGCCAGATGCTGAACCAGCGCTGCGGATCGACGGCCTTGGGATCGGACATGGCGCTGGCCCTGGAGTGTTGCTCGGTAACCGAGTGTCACGCGGCCGGCGCGGGCGTGCCTGCAGAAGCGAGGGGTGAACGTGTGCCAGTTCACGCGCTCCACCCGGGGCAGCGTGCTCGCTAGAATCGCGCCCCTTCGGCTTCCGGCCTCCGGGCATGCAGATCCCTTCCACGCCGCCGGGTGCTTCGCCTGTGCGTTCCCCGACGACGCGCGCCCTCGAGCCGGCGCGTGCGGGTTTCGTGGCCATCGACTTCGGCACCTCGAACTCGGCCGTCGCGCTGCCTGCGGGTGACGGCGTGCGCCTTGTGGCGCTGGAGCCGGGCCACCCGACCATGCCCACCGCGGTGTTCTACCGCGCCGACACGCCGCCGCAGCAGCCCGACGCCGAGCGCCTGTACGGCCGCGCCGCGCTGGCGGCCTATGTCGAAGGCGTCGACGGCCGGTTGATGCGTTCGATGAAGAGCATCCTGGGCTCGTCGCTGCTCGACCAGAGCACCGACATCGGCGGTGGCCGCAGCGTGCGCTACCGCGACGTCGTCACCGGCTATCTGCGGCGCTTGAAGTCGTTGGCCGAAGCCGAGGCCGGGCAGGCGCTGACACGCGTGGTGCTCGGGCGCCCGGTGTTCTTCGTCGACGACGACCCGGCGCGCGACGCGCAGGCCGCTGCGGCGCTGGAAGACGCCGCACGCCAGGTCGGTTTCAGCGAGATCCGCTTCCAGTTCGAACCCATCGCCGCGGCGCTGGACCACGAGAGCCAGATCGATCACGAGCAGCTGGTGCTGGTGGCCGACATCGGCGGCGGCACCTCGGACTTCTCGCTCGTGCGCGTCGGCCCGTCGCGCCGCGGCCGCGCCGAACGCCGCGACGACATCCTGGCCAGCCACGGTGTGCACCTGGCCGGCACCGACTTCGACCGCCACGTCGAACTCGCCGCCATCCTGCCGCTGCTGGGTTACCGCGCCTTGCGCCCGGCACGGCCCGGCGAAGCGCCGCGCGAGGTGCCCAGCGGCATCTATTTCGACCTCGCCACCTGGCATCTCATCAACACCGTCTATGCGCCGGCGCGCGTGGCCGAACTGCGCGGCATGAAAGGCTGGTATGCCCAGGCCCGCCACCACGTGCGGCTGATGCGCACCGTGCACGACCGGCTGGGCCACGCGCTCGCGGCGGCCGCCGAGCAGGCCAAGATCGACGTGGCGATGCAGGGAAAGGCGCACATCGACCTGGGCCTGGTCGAGCACGGGCTGCTGGCCGAACTGGACGAAGCCCGGGCGGCCACCGCGATCGAGACCGACCTCGAACGCATCGTGCAGGCCGCCGCGCACACCGTGCGCCTGGCGGGCGTGGCGCCGGCGGCGGTGGAGGTGCTGTACTTCACCGGCGGCTCCACCGGCCTGCGCCCGCTGGTCGACCGCATCGCGGCGGGTTTTCCGGCCGCGGTGCAGGTGCGTGGTGACCGCTATGCCAGCGTCGCCCAGGGACTGGGCCTGCACGCGCGCGTCGTCTACGGCGGCTGATGCGGCTTCGGCGCCGGCCGTCGACTTCAGCGTGGCCTGCGCCCGCCGCCGGCGCTGCCCGGGCGCCGGGCGGGGCGGGGTGTGCGCGCCGGGCGGGGTGCCGGCGCGCGTGGACGCGTCACGTCGGCCATCAGCATGAGCGCGCGCACGATGTCCTGCACCGCCTCGGCCAGGTCGGCGGGGGGTTCGAGCGTCTCGATCACGTCCAGCAGCGCGTCGGCATCTTCCAGGTCCTCGGGGTCGAAGTGCATGAACAGCAGCGCCAGCGGCTCGACAAGTTCGGTGTCGCTCATCGCCATCAGGCCGGGGAAGGCGTCCATCGCGGCGGCAAAGCCGGCCACCCAGGGCAGCACGCTCTCGCTGGGGCCGTCGGCGTCTTCCAGCTGGTAGATCCAGGGGTCGAACCACTGGCGCTGGGCGATGGCGTGGTCGAGTTCGGCGTGGCGCCTGCGCACCAGTGCCTGCAGCTCGTCGAGCGCCGGGCCGGGTGGCGCGGCCTGGCCGTCCATGTCGCTGACGCGGGCCAGCCACTGTTCGGCGGGCACCGGTCGCGGCTGCAGCAGCACGCCGCAGAGGTAGCCGTCCAGCGCGCTCACGTCCATCGGCTGCAAGGGCGACGGCAGGCCGTCGAGCAGCGTCTCCAGGCGCAGCAGGTCGGCGTCGGAAAGCGCAGGTGCCTGGGCCAGACTCATGCCGTTTCCCCTCCATTAGGGATGTGATGGGCGCAGCACGCCCGCTAGATTCCATCGGCATCGGTGCCGCGCCGTGGTGATTGTCCTGCAGCATGGCACCCTTCCGGTCCCAACGACGTCCTCTTCGGAGGACTTGCCAAAACCCGCTGCGCAAGCAGCGGGTTCTTTTTTTGGTCCGCTGCGCAAGCAGCGGGTTCTTTTTTGCGTCCGCCGTGCAAGCGCCGCGCCCGTCCGGGTGCCGCCGGCGCGGCCGCAGGCGGTGTTGCGGTCTGGTTAGACTGCCCGGCTCTACGCCTCAAGGCCAGACGGAGCCCTGCCATGCGCGCACCCGAGCCCTACACCGACACCACCGACCTCACCCACTGGATCGCCGGCGCGGCCACGCGTGGCAGCGGCACCCGCAGCCAGACGGTCTGGAACCCGGCCACCGGCGCGGCCGCGCGACAGGTGCTGCTGGCCGGCAGCGACGACGTGCAGGCCGCGGTGGCCGCCGCCGTGGCCGCGCAGCCGGCCTGGGGCGAGACCCCGCCGATCCGCCGCGCCCGCGTGATGAACCACTTCCTGGCGCTGATGAACCGCCACAAGGACACCCTGGCCGCGATGATCACCGCCGAACACGGCAAGGTCTTCACCGACGCGCAGGGCGAGGTCAGCCGCGGCATCGACATCGTCGAATTCGCCTGCGGCGTGCCGCAACTGCTGAAGGGCGACTACACCGACCAGGTCTCCACCGGCATCGACAACTGGACGCTGCGCCAGCCGCTCGGTGTGGTGGCCGGCATCACGCCCTTCAACTTCCCGTGCATGGTGCCGTGCTGGATGTTCCCGGTGGCGCTGGCCTGCGGCAACGCCTTCATCCTGAAGCCGAGTGAACGCGACCCGAGCCCGGCGCTCTTCATGGCGCGGCTGCTGAAGGAAGCCGGCCTGCCCGACGGCGTGTTCAGCGTGGTCAACGGCGACAAGGTGGCGGTGGACGCGCTGCTGCACCACCCGGATGTCAAGGCGCTGAGCTTCGTCGGCTCCACGCCCATCGCCCAGTACATCTACGAAACCGGCGCCCACCAGGGCAAGCGCGTGCAGGCGCTGGGCGGCGCCAAGAACCACATGGTGGTGATGCCCGACGCCAACCTCGAACAGGCGGTGGACGCGCTCATCGGCAGCGCCTACGGCTCGGCCGGGGAACGCTGCATGGCGATCAGCGTGGCCGTGCTGGTGGGCGACGTGGCCGACAGGATCGTGCCGCTGCTGGCCGAACGCGCCAGGGCGCTGAAGGTCAGGAACGGCATGGAGCTCGACGCCGAGATGGGCCCCATCGTCACGAAGGAGGCACGCGACCGCATCGAGGGCTACGTCGGCGCAGGCGTGCGGGAAGGGGCGCAGCTGGTGGTCGACGGCCGTGGCCTGAAGGTGCCGGGTTTCGAGGCCGGCTTCTTCACTGGCGGCACGCTCTTCGACCACGTGCAGCCCTCGATGCGCATCTACAGGGAAGAGATCTTCGGCCCCGTGCTGGCCTGCGTGCGCGTGCCGAACTTCGCCGAGGCGCTGCAACTCATCAACGCGCACGAGTTCGGCAACGGCGTGGCGCTCTTCACCAGCGACGGCGGCGTGGCGCGCGAATTCAGCCGGCGTGTGCAGGTGGGCATGGTGGGCATCAACGTCCCCATCCCCGTGCCGATGGCCTGGCACGGCTTCGGCGGCTGGAAGAAGAGCCTGTTCGGCGACATGCACGCCTACGGCGAGGAAGGCGTGCGCTTCTACACCAGGCAGAAGAGCGTGATGCAGCGCTGGCCCGACAGCATCGGCAAGGGCGCCGAGTTCGTGATGCCGACGGCGAAGTAGGGCGCTGGCCGCTCGACAAGCAAAAGGGGCCGACGAGTCGGCCCCTTTGTACTGGCGCGGAAGACCGCGGGTCAGGCGGCCTTGCGGCGGCGCGTCAGCGCGCCTGCACCCAGCAGCGCGACGCCGACCAGGGCCAGCGAGCCGGGTTCGGGGATCGCGGCGGTGCCGAAGGTGAACGCGTGCCAGTTCTCGGCCGGGCTGGTGGTGAAGGTCAGGCTCATCACCGGTGCCGAGAAGCGCACGACACCATGGAACTCGTTCATCGCCAGCGTGTCGCCGGCGCCCGGTACGCCCGGGCCACTGCCGTAGGCGCCGGCGCCCTGGCTGTCGATGCTGAATGCCTGGTCGAAATCGTAGGTGACCTGGAGACTGGGCTGCCCGATGCTCAACAGCGCCATGTACAGGTTGTCCACGGCCGACGAAAACGCGACGGTGATGGATACGGCGCCGTTCAACGACACCTGCTCGCAGTTCGTCGGTGCGTTGCTCAACGAGCCGTTGGTGTACGCATTGCCCGTCCAGTAATTGAAGCCACAGGCGGTTTGCGACGTGGGCCCATTGATGGCGCCGCTGTTGACGGTGGCCGTGACGCCGACGCCACCCATCGTGCCGACGGCCCCGGACGAAGTGATGCTGGCCCAGTCGGTCCATGTCGCTGGCGCCGCGCTCGCGCTCCCCGCCGCCACAAGGGCACAGGCTGCTGCTGCCATGCTGCGGGTCAAGCACCCGTTTGTTCTCATTCGAAACTCCTTCCGCCACACGCCGCAACGGTGCGCCGTGTGCATGCAAGCTTCGGACCGCGTTTATGAATCAAGGGCTTGCGCGGGTTTCTGCAAGCTCGGTGCACGATGTGTCAGGAATCCCGACAGCCCCATCGGTCACGCGCCGATGACCCCGCCGTCGGTCCGCCGCACCACCACCGTCGAAGATCGTGGCCGCCCTGCGGGGTTGAAATCGGGCCAGTTCGAGAACCGCCGCGGCTGGCTGCCGTTGCGCGGCGCGCCCGACCCCGGGTGCTGGACGTTGAGGAACATCGTGCGGCCGTCGGGCGTCCAGGTGCAGCCGGTGATCTCGCAGCGCACCGGGCCGACGAGAAAGCGCCGCACCTCGCCGCTGACCGGGTTGCAGGCCAGCAGCGCGTTGTTGCCCATGCGCGCAAACTCGCCCTCGCCGCTGGCGCTGTGGTCGGTGCCTATCCACAGCACGCCGCGGCCATCGAAGGCGATGGTGTCGGGGCCGGCGAAGACATCGCCGCGGATGTTGCCCCGGGCCTCGGCGCGGGTGTTGGCCCGGTCGCCGGCCAGCAGCAGGTGGTTCCACTGGAAGGTCTCGCCCGAGAAGTCACCTTGCTCCTGCCAGCGGATGATCTGGCCCATGGTGTTGTTGGCACGCGGGTTCGCGGCGTCGACACCCGGCCGGCCGCCCGTGCCGCGCGCGCTGTTGTTCGTCAGCGTGCAGTAGACCCAGCCGGTGTTCGGGTCGATGGCCAGCCACTCGGGGCGGTCCATCTTGGTGGCGCCCAGCAGGTCGGAGGCCTGGCGCGCCTTGATCACGACCTCGCCGGGGTCGGCAAAACCGTTGGCGGCGGACAGCGGCCCTGCACCCGAGACCGACGCATGCACCAGCGGCAGCCAGCGGCCGCTGCCGTCGGCGTCGAAGCGCGCTACGTAGAGCGTGCCGTGGTCCAGCAGCGTGGCGTTGGCCTGCGCGGCCGTCTTGCCCTGGCCCGCCGGCGCGATGCGGTCGCGGCTGACGAACTTGTAGATGTATTCGAAGACGGCGTCCTCGCCCGAGTACACGACCGCGCGGCCGTCCTTCGTCACCGCGACCCAGGCGCCTTCGTGCGCGGCGCGGCCCAGCGCGGTGCGCTTGACGGGCGTGCTCGCCGGGTCCATCGGGTCGACCTCGACGATCCAGCCGAAGCGGTTGGGCTCGTTGGGGTGGCGCACGGTGTCGAAACGTTCGTCGAACTCGGGCCAGCGGTACCAGGTGGCCCGGTGGATGCCCCAGCGCCTTTCGTGCGCGGTGGGCACGTCGGCGGCGGTGAAGTAGTTGGCCCAGTTCTCCTCGCCCGACAGGTAGGTGCCCCAGGGCGTGCGCCCGCTGGCGCAGTTGGCGATGGTGCCCAGCACGGTGAGCCCGGCCGGGTCGGCGGCGGTCTTCATCATCGTGTGCCCCGCGGCCGGGCCGCCGATGGCCAGCGGCGTGAGCGCGGTGATGCGCCGGGCGTAGCGCGAGGGGCGCACGACGTCCCAGCCGGTGCGGCGCTGTTCGATCTCGATGACGCTGATGCCGTGCGCGGCCTGCGACTTGCGCACCTTGTCCAGGTTCCAGGTGCTCTGGCCGTCGGGGTGCAGCAGGCCTTCGTCGGTGTATTCCTGGTTCACCGCCAGCAGGCCGCGGCGCGAGCCGTCCAGCGCGTAGTACTCCAGGCCGTCGTGGTGCATGCCCATCTGCACGGCCTGCTCGGCGGCGCTGTTGCCGGCGTCGAACCTGAAGGCCGGCATGGCGCCTGCGATGCCCACCGGCTCACCCCAGGGTGCCAGCGGCGTGGCGGTGTAGCCGGGGGGAACGACCACGGCGTCGGCCGCCGAAGGCGCCACCGAGGCGAAACCCAGCGCCGGCCCGCCGCCGCTGCCGGCCGAAGGGCTGGCGCAGCCGGCCACCGGCGCCAGCACGGCGCCCAGCGACAGGCCCAGGCCGCCGCGCAGCAGCGTGCGACGCGCGGGGTCGGACATGTCGTGGATGCTGGGGTTGGAGGAGCGGTTGCTGTCCTCCATGGTGCTGAAGTCCTTGGCCATGGCGCGTGCCGGATCTCGAATCTGCGGGTGCGGTGCCGTCATTCTGGACCGGCCCACTGGTGGTCCACTGGTGGCCCCCTTGTGGCGCGCTTCAGAGTTTTTCGGTCTCCCCGGCCCGCGGCTGCCATTTCATCAGCCGCTTCTCGACGCGCCCCACCGCCGCGTCGAGCGCCAGCGCAAAGGCCGTCAGCACCAGGATGCCGGCCATCACGGTGTTGATGTCGAAGGTGCCTTCGGCCTGCAGGATGAGGTAACCCACGCCCTGGCTGCTGCCCAGGTATTCACCGACCACCGCGCCGACGAAGGCCAGGCCGACGCTGGTGTGCAGGCTGCTGAAGACCCAGCTCGTGGCGCTGGGCAGGTAGACGTGGCGCAGCAGCTGCTTGCGGTTGGCACCCAGCATGCGCGCATTGGCCAGCACCACGGGGCTGACCTCCTTCACGCCCTGGTAGACGTTGAAGAAGACGATGAAGAACACCAGCGTCACGCCCAAAGCCACCTTGCTGGCGATGCCCAGCCCGAACCAGACGCTGAAGATCGGCGCCAGGATGATGCGCGGCATGCTGTTCAGCGCCTTCACGTAGGGCTCGAGGATGGCGCTGGCCAGCGGCGAAAGCGCCAGCCACAGCCCGGCGCCCAGGCCCAGCAGCGAGCCGACGCCGAAGGCCAGCAGGGTTTCGATCAGCGTCACCGCCAGGTGGCGGTAGATGTCGGCGTCGGTGACGAACCAGACCCAGATGCGTTGCAGCACCTTCAGCGGCTCGCCGAAAAAAAAGGCGGCCTGGCGGTCGTTGTCGAACATCAGGTTCGGCAGCAGGCCGGGCGTCGTCATCGCCCACCAGAAGGTGAACAGCGCGACCAGCAGGCCGGCCTGCCACAGGCGCAGGTACTTCATGCCACGGCCGCCTTGACTTGCAGCTGCTGCGCGTAGCCCTTGAGCACCTCGTCGCGCAGCACGGCCCAGATGGCGGCGTGCAGCTCGATGAAACGCGGCGTGGTCTTGATCTCGGCCACGTCGCGCGGGCGCGCGATGTCGATCACAAACTCGCCTATCGGGTGGCTGGCCGGGCCGGCGCTGAGCACGACGACGCGGTCGCTCATCGCGATGGCCTCATCCAGGTCGTGCGTGATGAAGAGCACGGCCTTCTTCTTCGCCTGCCACAGCGCCAGCACCTCGTTTTCCATCAGCTGCCGTGTCTGGATGTCGAGCGCCGAAAACGGTTCGTCCATGAGGATGATGTCGGGGTCGAGCGCCAGCGTCTGCGCCAGGCTCGTGCGCTTGCGCATGCCACCCGAGAGCTGGTGCGGGTAGCGGTCGCCGAAGCCACCCAGGCCGACGCGGCGCAGCCAGTCCTCGGCAAGCGTCTGCGCATCAGCCGCGCCGCGGAATTCCAGCCCGGCCATCACGTTGCCCAGGGCGGTGCGCCAGGGCATCAGGCTCTCGGCCTGGAACATGTAGCCGGCGCGCGGGTTGATGCCGGCCAGCGGCTGGCCGAAGACCTGCACGCGGCCCGTGCTGGGCGCCAGCAGCCCGGCGGCCACGTTCAGCAGCGTGCTCTTGCCGCAGCCGGTGGGGCCGACGACGCTGACGAACTCGCCCGCGCCGACGGCGAGCGTGACGTCGCGCACCGCGGTGTAGCGCTGGCCGGGCGCGTCCTTGCTGACGAAGGTGCAGGACACGCCCTGCAGCGACAGTGCTGCCGCGGCTTCGACCTCGGCCACGCTCAGCCCTTGGGGTACTTGGCGTTGGCCTTCTTCACGAAGTCGTTGGTCCACACCGCCGCCAGGTCGAGCTGGGCCTTGCCGATGGACGCGTCGATGCTGGCCAGCGCGCGGAAGGCGGTGTCGGCGCCCTTCTCGGGGAAGCTGCCGTCGGGCGAGAGTGCACCCTTGGCGGCCAGGAAGGCGTCGATGTAGACCGCGCGGTCGCCCAGCAGGTAGCCCTCGGGCACGCTCTTGATGATGTCGCCGGGGCCGGCGGCCTGGATCCACTTGTCGGCACGCACCATGGCGTTGGCCAGCGCCTGCGTGGTGGCCGGGTGCTTGTCGATGAAGGCCTGCGGCGCGTACAGGCAACCGGCGGGCATGGGGCCGCCGAAGACCTTCTCGGCCTCGGCCACGATGCGCGTGTCGCTGACGACCTTCAGGTCGCCGCTGCGCTGCAGCAGCGTGATCACGGGGTCGAGGTTGCTGATGGCGTCGATCTGCCCCGCGCGCATCGCCGCCACCGCACCCTGCGAGGCGCCGACGCCGATGATCGAGACGTCCGATGGTTTCAGGCCCGCCTTGGCGAGGATGAAGTTCACCATCACGTTGGTCGAACTGCCCGGCGCCGTGACGCCGATCTTCCTGCCCTTCAGGTCGGCCACGGTCTTGTAGCCGGGCATCGTCTTCGGGTTGACGCCCAGCACGATCTGCGGCGCGCGGCCCTGCAGCACGAAGGCGCGCAGGCGCTGGCCCTTGGCCTGCATGTTCACGGTGTGCTCGAAGGCGCCGCTGACGACGTCGGCGCTGCCGCCGACCACGGCCTGCAGCGCACGCGCGCCACCGGCGAAGTCGACGATGTTGACGTCGAGGCCCTCGTCCTTGAAGTAGCCGCGCTGCTCGGCGATGGTCAGGGGCAGGTAATAGAGCAGGTTCTTGCCGCCGACGGCCAGCGTGACCTTGGTCTTCTCCAGCGCTTGGGCGCGCAGGAAGGCCGGCGCGGCCAGCAGGGCGGCCGAGGTGGCCTGCAGCAGGTGTCGTCTTTGCATCGTCGTGTCTCCGTCGGAGTTCTGGGGCAGGGCGGGATTTTCGCCCAGTGTCGGTGCCTCGCCCATCGGGGCTCGCCTGCACGCCCCCTGAAAGACCCCGCTGCGGGCGCGCGAGACAATGCCGGCATGACTGCTTCACGCCTGCTGCTCATCACCGGCGCCAGCCGCGGCATCGGTGCCGCCACGGCGCGCCTGGCCGCCGCCCAGGGTTGGGAGATCGCCGTCAACTACGCCCACGACGAGGCCGCGGCCGAGGCCGTGGCCGACGCCGTGCGCGCCCACGGCCGGCGTGCGCTGACGCTGTGCGCCGACGTCGCCGACGAAGGCCAGGTGCGCGCGATGTTCGCCACGCTGGACCGCCACGCGCGCGACGGCGGCGGCGTGTTCGCCGGCCTGGTGAACAACGCCGGCGTGGTGGACGTGACGGCGCGTCTGGACGAGATGAGCGGCACGCGCCTGCAGCGCATGCTGGCCATCAACGTCTTCGGCACCCTGGTCTGCGCGCGCGAGGCGGTGCGCCGCATGAGCACGCGCCACGGCGGCCAGGGCGGCGCCATCGTCAACCTCAGCTCGGTGGCGGCGGTGCTGGGCGCACCTTCGCAGTACGTCGACTACGCCGCGGCCAAGGGCGCGGTGGACAGCTTCACCGTCGGCCTGGCGCGCGAGGTGGCGGCCGAGGGGGTGCGCGTCAACGCCGTGCGGCCGGGCATCATCGACACCGGCATCCACGCCAGCGGCGGCCAGCCCGACCGCGCACGCCGGCTGGCGCCCACGGTGCCGATGCAGCGCCCCGGCACCGCCGACGAAGTGGCACAGGCCATCGTGTGGCTGCTGTCGCCGCTGGCCAGCTACACCACCGGCGCCATCGTCGACGTCACCGGCGGTCGTTAGCCCTCTAGGGCAGTGGCAGCCCCGTCAGCGGGGCGCCGCCCGCACCGCGTTCACCGCGCCCCGGCCGGTCACTTCGCGTAGCCGCGCAGCACCGTCAGCAGCGTGTTCGCGGCCTCGGCCTCGCTGCCCTGCGCGTGCCCGGCATAGGCGGTCAGCACGAAGTTGGCCTGGTCGGCCACCGAACCCCAGAGGTTGCGCCCGGCGACGCGGCCGTGCAGTTCGGCATGACGGTCCTGCAGCACCGGCAAGGCATCGGCCAGCAGGCCGGCGGCCACGGCTTCGTACATCTCGATCTCGACGAGGCCGGCGTAACACCAGAAATCGGGGTCGTCGGTGGCCTTGGCCTGCAGGCTGCGCCGCACCGCGGCGCTTTCGTCGGCGTCGAAACCGGCCCAGCCCGGCTGGCCCAGGTGGGCCACCAGTTCCAGCGCCATGCGGTTGAGCGCCGGGTAGAACAGCTCGGTCACCGGGCCGTTGCCGGCCAGCAGCTCGGCCTGGCGGTAGGCCTCGGCAGCGGCCTTCAGCGCCTGCCTGGCCTGCGCCGCGCGGCCGGCCTTGCGCTCGAGCATGCCCAGGCGCTTGAAGGCCGAGCCGCACAGGCTGTGCCTTTCCATCGTCGGCTGCATGGCGGTGAGGGCCTGCAGGTCGTGCAGGGCCTTCAGGATCTCGGCGCGCGGGCCGGCCAGCGCGGCGGCCGACGTCGTCTTGTCGGCCTGCGCCCAGGCGCGGCGGGCGCGCAGGTTGCCCAGCTGTTCGTGCGTCTTGAGCGAGGCGCTGGCGTCGTTGCACTGCAGGGCACGGGTGTACCAGGCTATCGCGGCGTCGCGGTCGCCGGCCTCGGCGTAGGCCAGGCCGAAGGCTTCGGCCACCGCGCCCATGTCGCCCCACAGCGTGGCGAAACGGGCTTCCAGGTGGCGCACCTTCTCCAGCTGCCCGGCGGCGTCGGCGCGCATGAACTTCGACTTCACGGCCAGTTCTTCCAGCGCCAGCGCCAGGCCCAGCGGCGAAGCGACGCCGCCGAATTCCTCGTGCAGCGGTGGCGGCGGCGCGCTGGCGGCGTCGGCCGCGCCGCGGCGGTAGGTCCAGTTCGGGTCGCCGTAGGCCTGGTAGGCAGCCCAGGTGTTGCTGTTGCGGTCGGCATTCCAGGCCGCTTCGCGCGCGCTGGCCACCGCCGTGATGAAGGGCTTGCGGTCGAGGATCTCGCGGTAGAAGGTGGTGGCGAAGACCTGGGCCGGCCCGTCGTCCACCGCCCAGCCGGCGGCGATGACGCAGCGCACGCCGATCTCGATCAGCGAGTCGGCCACGCCCCAGGCGAACTCGGCGCGGTTGATGGTGCGCAGCACCCGGCCGCTGTCGCGCGCCGCGAGGTGGCAGCAGTTGACGAACACCAGTTCGGGCACGGTGCGCATGCTCTGGATCTCGTCGGCACCCAGGAAGGTGCCGTCCGACAGCACCACGCCGCCCTTGTGGACGAGCTTGCCGGTCGCCGGGTCCTTCGTCACCGGCTTGCCGTGGCCGGCCACGTGCACGATGCGGTAGCGGCGCTCGAACAGCGCGTTGACGATGCTCATCGCGTCGTTGTCGTCGACCAGCGCCGTCACGCGCTGCGCCTGCAGCCCGCCGGGGCCGGCCAGCGCGTCGACCACGGCCAGCGCCTCGTGGCGTGCGCCGGGCAGCGGCGGGTAGGTGGCGGCGTCGACCTTGGGCTCGCCGATGACGAGCACGGCGTCGTCGACGCTGGCGTCCTGCACCTGCTGGCGGTAGTGCTCCTGGCGCAGCTTGCGGATGAGCTGGGTGCGGATGGCCCAGGGCCGCAGGTCGCTGCGCGTGCCGGCGTCGTTCTGCGCGTCCAGCAGTTCCCAGGGGATGGCGGCGGTCTTGTCGTCCAGTTCCAGCAGCATGCGGCTGGTGCCGGCCAGGAAGGGCTCGACCTCGGGCGGCACCAGCAGCTGGAAGAGGGTGTTGCCCAGCCGCGTGTCGCCGCTGCCCGCGGTGGACGCCTTGGCCACCAGTTCACGCAGCAGCTTGCCCTGCGTGCTCTGCGCACGCACCTCGGTGCGCGCGCGCTTGGTGTCCAGCGCGAAGGCGATGGTGTCGTCGCTGGGGCTGGTGGCGGTGATGAAGTCGTAGTCGGCACCGCGGTAGCCGCTGTCGATCTGCCGGCGCAGCGGGCCGATACCGCTGTCGATGGTGGGCGCCACGTCGAAGCGCCCGGGCGCGGCGGCGGCCAGCACCTGCAGGCCGTTCCAGGCGTCGGACGCCCTTTCGAGGTAGATCTCGACCAGCGTCAAGCCGCTCACCAGCGGCCAGCCGCTGCGCACGATGCGGTCGTTGGCGTCGCGCACACCCTGCGCGATGGCGCGCGCGGCGTTGCTGGCGTTCATGCCGACGCCGCCGCTGCCCATCAAGGTGGCCGCCAGCTCGATGGTGGCCGGTGCGCCGCCAGGGTTCTCGGCCGTGCGCTGGGCCCAGGCGATGACCCCCTGGCGCACGGTGCGCGCGAGTTCCTGCTCGGTGAGCTTGCCCTCGTCACCCAGGCCCACCACCACCACGCACGAAGGCTGCGGCGCGCGCCAGGGGTTTTCGGCGTCGGTGCGCGTGTTCATGAAGAGCTGGTGCGTGCCGGGCAGGTCGGGGTAGAGCCCGGCGTCGAGCGAAGCCTTCATCGCGCCGCCGATGAGCTTGTTCACCGCCGCCTCGGAACCGAAGAGCGCCAGCGAACGGGTGTGGCCCACCATCAGCGGCTGCTTGACGAAGCTGAGGTTGCCGTTGAGCACGGTGACGCGCAGCGCCGCGCCGCCGGGGCTCTGCGCCATGTCGGGCAAGGTGCTGCGGCTGGGGCTGTGGAAGACCGAGGCTTCGCTGTCGGCCGGCCGCGCCGTGGGCCGCGCGCGCGACGGACGGCTGCGCACGTGCACCACCGGCAGCGCCGCGGCGCCGCCGGCACCGCGCGTGGCGGCGGCAGGGTCGGCCAGGCGTTCCAGGCGTGCGGTGTCGCCGCGTGTCAGCAGTTCGAGGTAGGCCTCGAAGGCCTGGGCTGCGTCGGGCAGGCTGCCGTGTTCGCAGTCCAGCTTCCAGGTGCGCACGCCCGGCAGCAGCGCGCTGGCCAGCGGCACGCGGCCGTCGCCGCCGTCGGTGGCGTCGAGGTAGCTGAAGCCGTCTTCGCCCCACTCGTAGCCGTCGGGCGTGAACCTGGCGTGGCCCACCACCAGCAGCGTCTTGTCGGCGAAGGTCTTGAGCACCTGGTCGCGCTGCTCGTCGAGCCTCTGGCGCAGTTCGCGGGCCTGCGTCAGCACGGCCTGCGGCGGCACGCCCCACGCGTAGGCGGCGTTGCCTTCTTCACCCGCGTAGCGGTGCCACCAGTTGGCTTCCTGCACACGCTTCAGGTCGTCCTGCGCCAGCTTCTGCCACGTCGCCTGCTGGTCGAGCCCGCGCGCGGGGTCGAGCAGCGCGGCCTGCAGCTGGATGAAGCCGGGGAACTCGGCCATCAGCTGGCGCGCCTGGCGGTCGCGCAGCGGCGAGCCGAAGGCCACCAGCGTGTTGCCGAAGGTGTCGTCGCCCGACAGCACCTGCATCGGCGCCCACGAGCCGCCGTTGGGCGTGCCCAGCATCACGAAGCGCGCGCCGGCGCGCTGCATCAGGCGTTCGAAGGTCTTCGGCCGTTCCAGCTGCATGGTGCGCGCGACCACGCCGCCCATGCTGTGCGCGATCAGGCGCACGGGCTGGCCGCTGGCGTTGCGCGCGTCGAGCGCATGGTCCACCGCGTCGGCCAGGCGGCGCGCCTCGTCCTCGATCGGGCGGCGCCAGTCGAAGGCGAAGGGGATCACCTCGTGCGTGGCCGAGAGGTAGTCGATGAGGTCGTCGTAGACCATGCCGATGGGGCCGTCGGGCAGCACGTCGTCGGCCACGCCGGGCTGGTACCTCAGTTTGCTGAGGCCGCCGACGAGACGCAGGCTGAGCCAGATGCGCTTGTCGCCCACCTTCAGGTGGCTGCCCAGGATGCCGGGCAGCACGAAGACCGCGGGCTTGTCGCTGGCCGCGCGGCCGTCTTCCGCACCGCGGCGCGCGGCGCGCAGGCCGCCGCTGTCCTGCCCCGCCCATGACAGCGGGCCGATGGCGCGGAAACCCGCCGGCGCGGCCTGCGTCAGCCCGCCGACCACGGCCTGCACCGTGCGCTCGTTGACGAAGTAGTTGAAGTGGTTGACCTTGCCGCCCTGGTCGAGCAGGAAGCTGGCACCACCTTCGCGCGGCGCGCCGCCGTACATGCTGCGCGTCTGCACGACGATGTCGTTGTCGGTCCAGTAGTAGGCGTCGGCCAGCAGCGTCTTGAGCCAGCTGCCGATGCTGTCGCCCTGCAGGTCGCCGGCGACCACGCGCAGGTCACCGGTGATCGGGTCTTCGCTCGAATTGAGCCAGTTCACCAGCGGCGTGTCGGGGATCATGCTGGCCAGGCCCGGCAGTTCGTCGGGGCGCGCGCGGCGCCGCGCCACTTCGGCCAGGAAGTCGACCACCGCCGGCACCACCGGCACGCCGGCCAGTTCGATGCTCCACTTCAGCACCGAGAGGTAGGCGTCGAGGCGCTTGCTGGCCAGCAGCGTGCCGCGTGCCGGGCAGGCCACGCGCAGCACACGTTCGACGCGGATGCCCTTGGCACGCACCGCGGCGGCCAGGTCCTTCAGTTCCTGGCGCTGCTTCGTGTAATCGGCGCCGGCGAAGTAGGCGTAGTCGTCATCGTTCAGGTCGCGCTTGGCGGCGATGCGCTCGGCCACCAGGGCCAGCACCTCGGCCACCAGGCCGCCGCGCGAATGCGTGGCCAGGTGCAGGCGCGCGCCGTCGGGCAGGGCGTTCACCAGCGTCAGCGCGTTGGCCATCGGGCTCTGGCCGACGGTGGGGTGGTCGAGCGCGTAGACGCGGCCGCCGTAATGCGCGAAGAGTTCGCTCACCCGCTGCGGGTGCAGCGCCCACAGCTTGCCGAAGGTGCTGAAGGTGTCGACGAAGGTGCCGTGCACCAGCACCAGCAGCGGCTGCGTGGCCGGCTGCGCCGGTGCCGGCACCTGCGCCAGCTTGAGGCCGCTGCCCTTCAGCGCCGCCAGCGATTCGCGCCGCAGCGCATAGACGCCGGCGTCGACCTGGCCGTCGACCTTCTGCACGATGGCGCTGGCGGCGAAGTCGACGGCGGTGTCCTTCGCGAAGCCGGTGATGACCTCGAAGGCCGCGAGCACGACGTCGCCCAGGAAGCCGCCGCTGCGCGTGGGCGCGGCCTGTTCCAGCCCGCGCCAGCGCAGCTGGCTGGGCACGACGACGTCGCCGCTACCGGCACCCGCCGCGCTGCGCGACACGGTGCCCTGGCCCAGCATCAGGTCGCGGGCCGTCTCGGGGTGCAGCACCAGCGCCGGGCCGCCGGCGATGTGCAGCAGCACGACGTCTTCGCCCGGCACCGCGGTCACGCGCACGGCGTCGCCGGCGCCGCGCCGCGCCGCCACGCGCACCGATTCCTTCACCTGCCCCGGCAGCCCGCTGGTGGCGGCGCTGCGCGGTGCGCCACCGCGGCTGACCTGGCGCTGGCCGGGCACGACGAAGGTGATGGGTGCTGGGGTGTGGGGCACGTTCGCGCCGGTGACGGTGGCAGCCATGGACTCTCCTGGGACGGGACGGCGAGCATCGGCGCAAAGCCGGCCCCCGGCAAGCCGGGCCGACCACCGATTTAGGGATGCCCGCCCCTCGATCAACAACGCGCTGCGCCCACCGGCCCGCAACCCCGCGCCGGCCACCTATCGTGCCTGTGGGCGTGTGGCGCCGCGTGCCGCAGCGGCGCGGGCCCGTCGCAGGGCCAGTGGAGGCCACCCACACGCCGCGGCGTGACGCGGGCCACGGTATCGGACACCGCTCCAGGCCGGCTGTCCGCTGCCCGCTTCCTGGCATGCGCGCTCACGATGCCCGCGGTGCCTGGACCCGATGCGGCCGCGCCGCCGACACCCAGGCTGTGCGTGCACCTGCTGGGCGCACTGGAGATCGAGCGCGGTGCGCTGCGCCTGCAGCGGCTGCCCAGCCGGGCCATCGTGGCCTTGCTCGCGCGCCTGGCGCCCGAACCGGGGCGCATGCATGCGCGCGAAGCGCTCGTCGAGCGGCTCCGTCCCGGCGTCGAGCCCGCCGTCGGACGCAAGCGGCTGCGCCAGGCACTGTCGACGCTGCAGAGCCTGATCCGCGGCGAGCGGCTGCCCGGCCACTTCGACGGATGGATCGAGCAGGCGCGGCTGCGCCTGGCCGCCTGGCACGACCGCGCGGCCACCGCCTTGGCGCTGGCACCGGTGCGGCCCTCGGACGCCGAGGCGGCCGTGCAGGCCTCGCCGGCGCAGCCAAGGCAGGCTGCAGCCGGCGCGCAAGCGGCGCCGGTCAAGGGGCGCGCGCAGCGCCCGCTCCGCCGCGGGTGTGGCGGCCTTCGGCCGGTGCTCAGCCGGCGCCGTGGCCCGGGCGCCTGGCCCGGCCGAAGCCCAGGCGCGCCAGGGCCGTCAGCGTCAGCCAGGCGGCACCGGGCTCAGGCACCCCGTTGCCGCCGCCGTCGGGCATCGTCATTGTCAGGTGGTAGCCGTAGTCGCGCAGGTAGCCTGG
>Ga0154020_10002961_pt1 | contig 20631 bp, 11 predicted proteins | sample Klosneuvirus_201_FD_109709 | JGI IMG/M metagenome (GOLD analysis project Ga0154020, IMG submission 109709) | Active sludge microbial communities from wastewater, Klosterneuburg, Austria - Klosneuvirus_20160825_MG | ecosystem: Engineered > WWTP > Aerobic digester > Activated sludge | place... | reverse complement strand
GGATGGCTTTGTCCTGCGCGCCAACCTCAACCGGACTCCCGTGGTCTCCCTGGAGGGTTCCCCCGTCACCGTGGAAGGGCTGGGTTGTTTCTTCACGCTGCGTCTCAATGAACCCACCGACCGCCCGGTTACCGTGGCCGCCACGCTGGGCTACCCAACCAACGGCGCCACCGCGGGGGATTTTGCACCCGGCCTTCTGGTTGGCAGCACGGTGGTCCCCGGCCAGCTCACCGCCACGCTCCTGGTGCCCACGCTGGATGACGCCGTGGATGAACCGGATGAAGAGACCTTTGACGTCACGTTGTCCGCCGTGACCACCGCCAATGCCACCTTGTCCGCCGCCATCACCGGCACCTGCCGCATCCAGGACAATGACGCCCCGCCGGTGGCCACGCTCACCGCCGGGACCGCGGTGGAGGGCACCCCGCTGGCTTTCACCATCACGCTGTCCGCCCCCAGCGAGCAGCCCATCTCCCTCACACTCTCCACCACCACCACCGGCACCGCCACACCGGGCATGGACTTCACCCCCGTCACCAGCACGCCGGTGTCCATCCCCGCCACCATGCTCAGCGCCACGGTCAACGTGGTCACCGTGGATGACGCCGTCCATGAGGGCGCCGAGCGCGTGGACGCGGTGCTGGCCGAGCCCTCGCTGGTGTCCCTTGGCACCCCCAACGCCGGCGGCACCATCACCGACAATGACCTGCCCCCCACATTCAGCGTGGCCGATGCCACCGTGGCCGAAAGTGCGGGCATTGCCACCGTGATCCTCACGTTGGCCGCGGTGAGTGAGCTGCCGGCGCAGGGCACATTTGCCACCACCGCGCTCACCGCTGAACCCGCGGACGTGGCCGTTTTTGCCGGGCGCCCGTTCACCATCCCTGCCGGCCAGATCCAGGTGGCCCTGGACATCCCCATCTTCCATGACGTGGTGGATGAAGACCCGGAAACCTTCACGGTCACCGCCACCGCCGGGGTGGACCTCTCTGGCACCCCCCAGGTTGCCACCGTCACCATCACGGATGATGACCCCTCTCCCAACGTGACGGTGGAGGAGGGCGTTGCCCTGGAAGGAACCCCGGTGGTCTTCACGCTGCGCCTCAACGGCCCGGCCACTGAACTTCCCTGCACCGTGCAGCTTGCCCTCAACAACGGAACCGCCGTGGCCAACACCCATTACGCGCCGTTGGTGTCCACCTCCGCCACCATCACCGCCGGGCAACGCACCGCCACCGTTTCTGTCAACACCGTCAATGATGCCGTGGCTTCCGCTCCGCGTACGTTTGGCCTCACGTTGTCCGCCCCCACAGGGTGCACGCTGGGCACGCCGGCCAATGCGCTTGGCTCCATTGTGGACAATGACAATGGGCCGGTGGTCTGGCTGGAGAGCGGGCGTGTGGATGAGGGCAACTTCAGCACCACCAACCTGGCGGTGCCCGTGCGTTCCTGGTCCGCCAGTGATGGTGGTTTTACTGTGGACTACATCACCACCACCGGCACGGGCACCACGGCAGACCCGTTGACGGATTTTGTCGCCGTCACCGCGGGCAACCTCTCCATCAGCCCGCGCGTCACCAGCAACGCGCTGGTCAGCGTCAACGGGGATGTGACCCCTGAGGCAGATGAAAAGCTGCGCGTGCAACTCCTCAACGCGGTGGGCGCCACCATTGCCGTCACCGAAGCCTTTGGCGTCATTGTCAACGACGACAACCCCCAACCCGCTGCCACGTTTGCCACCTTCAACACCAACGCGTTTGAAGGCGTAACTGCCGGTCTGGTGATCATGCTCAACGGGCCGGCAGGCGTGGGAGGGGCCACCTTTCCCCTGGCCGTGTCCGGCACCGCCGGGGTCCCCCAGGACGCAGACATCACCTGGACCGCGGGGGCCGCCAGCGGGGCGCTCACCCCGGACGCAGACGGCGGCGTGGCCAACCTCCTGGTGACCATCCCCGCCGGCGCGGTGGCCGCGCGCGTGTTGGTGGCCGTCCAGCAGGACGCGCTGCGCGAACAGGCCGAGACGCTGGTGCTCACCCTGGGTGCCGTCACCGGCGCCACCTTCACCCCGCCTGCGCCCTTCACCTTCACGCTGTTGGATGATGACCCCATCCCATTGGTCCATTTTTCCGACGCACAGGTAGACGTGGCGGAGGGCACGGCACTCCCGCTGCAACTCATCCTCTCCAACCCCACCGGAGAAGCCGGCGCGTCCATCACCCTCACCGTCACTCCCGGGGTACCTCCCGCAACCCCCGCCACCGCCGGGGTGGACTACATGGTGGGCACCCTCACCCTGCAGGTGCCGCCGGGACAGACCATGCTGGCAGTACCGGTCACCATCCTCATGGACCTGCTGGAGGAACCACCTGAAGTCTTCACCGTGGCCATTGCGGGGGTGCAGCAGCTCTCTGAGGGCCTGCCCAACACCAGCGTGGTGACCATACGCAACACCAACGGGACCCCGCCCAGCGTGGGCTTTGAGGCCGCCGCGCGCGTGGTGGGTGAGGCCGCCGGCCTGGTCACCATCACCGTGTACCTCTCCCATGCGTGGGTGGAACCGGTGAGCGTGGAGGTGGGGCCGGATCTTTCGGCGGTGATGGGAGACGGCGGCACCCTGCCGCAGGCCACGTTGGGGTCAGACATCCTGGTCAACACCACGCGCATCACTTTTGCCCCGCAAGTGTTGGGCGGCACGGTGGAGGTCAACATCTTCCAGGACACCCAGCGCGAAGTGGATGAGACCTTTGGCCTGCGCCTGCAGAACCCCCAGGTGGCCACGTTGGGGAGCCCCGTGCTGCTCGCACTCACCATCCAGGATGATGATTCGCCGCGCCTGGATGGCGGTGCCCAACCAGACGCCGCACGCGTGGATGCCGCAGTGGCCCTGGACGCCAGCGTGCCTCCAGATGCCGGCCTGGACGCGGGAGAGACCTCAGACGCCGGTGGGCTGGCGGATGCGGGCATGGCGTTGGACGGAGCGGTGACCACCCCGGATGCAGCATCCTCGTCCAGCAGCTCCGGGACGTCTTCCAGCAGCGGCGGGACCGGCCCATCCGGCCCGTGCAACTGCCGGGACACCACCAGCCCCACCGCGCCGGTGGCGTTGTTGCTGCTGGTCCTGCTGGCGCGGCGCCGGCGCGCGCCCCAACGTTGACCGTGTCCCCTTGGGCCACGCCTTGCCCCCCGGCGGCTTTGGCGTCACCGTGGGGGCGCCATGAACGCGCCGGAGCCCCAGCAAACCCCCAGGCATTTCTCCATGCTGCGCAGCTTCCAGCTGGCAGACTATTTCACCCTGGCCAACGCCGCCTGTGGCACCGCCGCCATCCTGCTGGTCATGGCCCACCTGCTGGACCCATCCCCGTGGCGCATCTGGGCCGGCCTGGCGTTTCTCCCCGTGGCGCTGTTTTTTGACATTGTGGACGGGACGGTGGCCCGCTGGCGCAACAAGCAGAGCGTGCTGGGCCGGGAGCTGGACAGCCTGGCGGACATTGTCTCTTTTGGCGTGGCGCCCGCCGTGGTGGGTTTTGCCTTGGGTATGCGCGGTGCCTTGGATGGCCTGCTGCTCATGTATTTTGTCAGCTGCGGCATTGCGCGCCTGGCCCGCTTCAACGTCACCGCCGAAGAACTCTCGGCGGGCAGCGCCACCGGCAAGGTGAAATATTTTGAAGGCACCCCCATCCCCACCAGCCTTTCCATTGTGGCCGTGCTGGCGGGCTGCCAGTTCTTGGGCCTGGTGGGGGAATCCCTCCCGCTTGGGGTCCTGGAGGTGGGTGGCCTGCGCTGGCATCCCGCCAGTGTCATGTACGCGATCAGTGGCAGCGCCATGATCAGCAAGACCCTGCGCATCCCCAAGCCCTGAGCCCCTCCCGCCGTTGCGCTGGATGGCTCGGGCGTTGCACAACCGCCCCACGTTTCTTCCACGTCTCAGCCACCACCGGGATGGACCATGCCCCTGTTGTCCCGCCTTTCCCTCCTTGCCGGCCTGTGTCTTGTCCTGGCGTGCCCGTCCAAACCCACCACCACCGCCCAGCCAGACGGTGGCGCCCCCGGCGCCCAGCCGCCCCCGGGGCAACGGCCCACACCCGTCCCCAGCACGCTGGCGGTGGGTGCGGCCCCCGGCCCCCTGCAACGGCCGCCACATCCCGCCATGGCCACCAGCCAGTACGGTTTTGCCGCGCTCAATGCGCTGGCCGCCACCGCTCCGGCCACCACCCAGCCGGCACCAACCGCCAAGGGCTGGGCCCTGCTGGCCAGCGCGCAGGACGGCTGCGAACAGGACGCGCGCGTGGTGTTTTTGCAGGCGTACCGCGCCGCCGCCGAGGACGGTGCCAAGGCCGAAGCAGCCTGCGGCGTGTTGGCCACCCTTGTCATGGACCCGGACCCCGCCGGCTACGCCGAACGTCTGACCGACGCGTACGGCATCCAGCTGTACGCCTCCACCGCGCCGGGCCTGTCCCTCCCCGCCGAAGGCGCGCGCATGTTGGCCATGGCCGCCGCCGGACGGGACCGTGACGCCGCCTCCGCCGCCAAACGGGTGGCGGACTCTGACGTCAAAGACCCCTGGGCCCGCACCCTGGAAGGCATGACCCGTTCCCTGTTGGGTGACCGGGGTGGTGCGCTCACCGCGTTCAACGCGGCGCTGGCCAGTGGCGTCTCCCTTCCGCGCACCAGCGTGGAGCGCGCGGTGGTGGCGTTCCGCCTGGGGGACATGGGCGTGGCCGCGGCAGACGCGCTCACCGCGCTCAAGCTCTCCCCGCAATGCACCCGCTGCGCATTGACCCGCGCCAGCGCCCTGGCGCTGGATGATGACCCCAAAAAAGTCAGCCAGGGCCAACAGGAACTGGTGCGTCTGGCGTCGTCAAAACTGCCCGGTTATTGGGTGGCCGAAGCCATGGCCGTGGCCAGCGTGGTGGAATCCCGCGCGGGCAACACGCAGGCGGTGGAGGACCTGGCCAACCGCCTCAAGGCCCTCAAGGGCTTTGGTGCCGAAGCGTCCCTGGCTTCTGGCCTGGCAGCGGCCGCCAGTGGCCAACACGGTGCGGCCATCCTGGCGTTGGACAACGCGGCGCGCGGGCTGGCCCCCGGGCCGCTGCGCACCCAGGCCTTGCGCGCGCTGGCCCAAAGTGCGCTGGCAGAAGGGCGTCACGCCCAGGCGCTGGAAGCCATCAAGGGGCTGGATGGCGAGGGCGGTGCCACACCCGCGGGCGCAGCGCTGTCCGCGCGCACGCTGGAGGCCATGAAGCAGGGTGAGGCCGCCAGAGAAGAACGGCTGCGCGCCCACGCACTGGACCCCTATGACCCGGTGGTGGCCAAAGAAGCCGGGCGCCCCGCGCGCCCCGGCGGGGAAACAAACAGCGCACGCGCGTCCCAGTTGTGGCGCCTGCTGGCCGGTGGCGCCCCCAAAGAAGCCATGGTGCTGGCCAAGGCCCTGGCAGATGCAGACAAGACCAACCCCTACGCCGCGTGGGCCATGATGGAATGCCAGCGCGGGATGGATGCCTCCACCGAACTGGGTGAAACACCTGGCAAGAACGTGGTGGTGCTGGCCATGGACACCGTCAAACGCCTGGGCAAAGCGGAACCCCACGCCGTGTTTCACGGCGCCGCACGCCGCTCCATCATCCTCACCCTGGACGAAGGGGACCGTCCGGTGGTGCTGGACGCACTCAAACGTTTTGAAAAAGACCCGGACCCCGCGCTGGTCAAACTGGTCCAGGAAGGTGTGGCCCGCGGCGGTCCACGCGCGCGCCGCACCGCAGACCACGGCGGCCACTGACCCCACGCAACATGTCGCTGTCGCCCGGTCAGGTCAGCCCACACAACGTCTCACTCAACGTCCACAACCCCGCCGCCAACGTCTCATCCCGGGCGCGTCCGGAACTGCGGGAGACCCTTTTGTCGTGGAAGTAGTTCCCGTTGAAATTGGCGGCCTCCGGACTGGTGGCCAACCACACCAGGGTCTCAGCCCCTTTCTCCGGGGTGCGCATGAACATCCCGGCCACCCGGTACGCGGCGGCAATCACCCCGCCGTTGTTGAGTGAAAACCCCGAGCGCACCACGCCAGGGTGGAAACAGTTCACCGTCACACCACTTCCCGCCAGGCGTTTGGCCAGGCTGCGGGTGAACAGGATGTTGGCCAGCTTGGAATCTGCGTAGGCCGGAAATCCCGCCCCGCCGCTGGGGCGGCGGGCCACGGTGTCCAGCTTGAGGCGGCTGCCCTGGTGCGCGTCACTGGAGGTGTTCACCACCCGCGCGCCGGGTGTCTTCTTCAACACATCCAGCAGCAGGTGGGTGAGCAGAAAATACGCCAGGTGGTTGACGGCAAACGTCTGTTCCAGACCATCGGCTGTCTTTTGGTGCTGGGTGAAGATGGCCCCGGCGTTGTTCACCAGCACATCCAGGCGGTCAAACGTGGCGCGGAACGCCGCGGCAACCTTGCGCACGTCCTCCAGCCGCGAAAGGTCCCCCAAAAGCACGTGCACGGGTTGTGTCCCCAATGCGGCCAGCTCGGCGCGCACCCGCTCCCCTTTTTCGGCGCTGCGGGCCACCAAGACCAGCGTGGCCCCGCGCTGCACAAATTCCCGCGCGGCAGCCTTGCCAATGCCTTCGGTGGCTCCGGTGACCAGAAACACCTTGCCCTGCAGGTCCTGTTGCATGCGCGGCCTCCAAAGAGACAAAAACCCGGATGAGGGTGCATCCATAGCCGTCGGTCCATCGTGACGCAGCCGTCATTCGGCGCGTCAGGTGTGGAAACGCAACCCGTCACGTCCCAACCAGCCCCGCGCACGCGCCCGTCTCCCGGGAAATGGCCGGTGGACTGCAGAGCCCCACCGTTCGTCACGAATCGCGACAATGGCGGCGCTGGGGCTCAATGGCGGCAGGTGTTGGACTGGAAACCCTGGTCCTTCACAAACTCCCGGGCCGCGGTGTCCCGGGCACTGCAGCCCACCGGTTGGCCTGACTCCTCCTTGCCCAGGTCCCCACCCTTCTTCACCAGCAACCGGACCAGCGGGAGCTGGTTGGCGCGCAGCGCAACGCCCAGCGGGCGCCTGTCCCCGGAACGCCACGGTTCACCGTTGGGATCCGCGCCTGCAGCAAGCAGCATTTCTCCGACGTCACGCACCGCATCCGGGGCGCTGTTGGACTGGGCCGCGCAAGACAGCACGTCCTGCCCACCAAACGCGCCCACGGCCAACTCCTTGCGCTTTTTGAGCAGCGCGTTCACGGCCCGGGCGTCTGCCTGGTTCAGCGCCATCTCAAACGCGGCGCGGTCCTGCTCCAGGGCCACCAGGCCCTGGGCGTCAAAACGTTTTGCCAACGGCCCGCCCTGCGGTTTGGCCACTTTCAAGGCGTCTTCCACCACGTCCAGGGGACCCTTGCGGGCCAGCAGGTTGAGCGTGTTCTCCCCGCGCCACGGCGTGGTCTCCACGGTGGTTGCCTCCTGCCTGAGCAGCACCCGCACCACGGTGTAAGCGCCCGTCTGCGCCGCGTGCCACAGCGCATTGACGTCCATGTTGTCCCGCGCGTCCACCGGGACCTTCTGGGACAACAGGAAATCCACCCCCGCGCCGTTGTTCTCCTGGGCCGCCACATGCAGCGGGGTCTGTCCGTCGTTGCCGCCCACGTGGAGGGGCGCGCCATAACGTGCCAGCAGCTTGAGCATCCGGTCATCCTTCAAACCGGCGGCGTAGTGCACCGCGCCGTGAGAGCGGCCCATGGTGGACGTGGCGCCCTGCTGCAGCAGCAGCTCTGCCGCCTGCAGCTGGTTGGCATCCACCGCCGCGTCCAGCGGCAGCGGGTAGCCGGTACCCACCGCGCCGCGGTCTGACGCAATGAGTTCCTTGAGCAGCGTGAGGTCTCCCGCCTGTCCGGCCCAGGCCATGGTTCCTACACGTTCGGCGCGCAGCTTGTTGGGCGTGGGCTGGGACTGCGCGCGTCCCGTGACGGTGCTGCCGGCCTGCGCGGCAAAGGGCCCCACCACGCGGTCCAGGTAGATCTTCCAGCAGCCGGGGGGCGTGAGGCCGGATTGGACACAAGGGATGGAGCTCTGCACTTCCTTGAGGGTCACGCGCCCGCCATCCGGCTGGATGAGCGAACCGTTGAGGGTCAGGGCAAACGCGTGCAACCCCTGAATCATCACCGGGCCGGTATCCACCTGGGTGACGTGCAAGCGCAGCGTGGGAAGATCCGCCGCGCCGCTGGTCACCACGTCCAGGCCCGCGGGCGCAAGGCTCTCCTTGATGGCCGAGAGCGTCCGCTCGGGGAGTGTTGGGTCCACGCCGGTTCCGGTGATGGTGGCCAACACCTGTTTGCGGGCCTGGGATGGCGCCTGGGATGCGCCAAGGATCTTGCTGGTGGCCAGGAGGTCCGCCACGGCAGCCGCGGTGGGTCGGTCCACCCGGTCGCTGCAGGCGGTTGGTTTGAGCATGGCATCAATGCACGGGATGTTGTTGGAACCGCTTCCCTGGCCCACCACCTTTCCCTTGGAATCTGACAGTTGCAGGGTGACGGTGACGCCGTAGGAGCGCAGGCCCGGCACCATGACCGGGCCGCTGTCCTTGGCCGTGACCGAAAATGACAGCGTGTGTTCGCACGGACTGGCCAGGGTGACGCCCCGGGCCTCCAGACCCTTTTGCAGCGCCGCGTGCACGGCGCCCTGCGCAGGGTGGCCGGTTGGGTCCTGGATGCACCAGCGCGCGGCCACCTTGGGTCCCGCGGGCATCAACTGCACCGCGTCTGGAGGGGTCCGCGGTGTGAAGACCATGTCAACAGCCGGCGGGGGTACGGCAGACAACAACGTCATCACCACCTGGGAAAGCATCACGGTCACCTCGTTGGGGGTGGCGTGAGACGTCTTTGGGGCCCCAGGTATTCGTCCGGGCGCAGTCCCTCCGCCGGATTGTGACGGTGGCCACATGGAACACCGGGCGACCCCACCGCGCCCCCCAACCCAATGAGGCTGGAGGGTTCCAACGTCAATTCAGCATGGCCAGAACAATGTGAACCAGGGTAAGCGCGCTCAACGACGACGCTGGTCCCGCACGGTGGACTCTTCATCATCCCCACCGGTGACCCGCTCCACGCTCAACGGAAAGAGCTGGTCATTTCCAAAAAATGAACCCGGTGCTGGCGTGTTGATGGGTCCCGCGCGCACCGGTTGGTTGTCTGCGCTGGCGGCCTCGTAGAGCGAGACAAACCGGCCCACCAACGGCAACGCCACGGTCTCCAAGGCATCATAGGCGGGCAAGGCTTCCGCCGCGGGCATACGTTCCAGCATGAAGTGGCGCACCACCGGGAAAAAACACATCACCGCCAGCACAAAATCCGCCGTGGAGAAACCGCCCATGCTCCGGATGTGCACAATGGGCTGCACCACGCCCAACAGTTTGCGGTCATCCCCTTTGTCCAACAGCACCACCACGCCGCCCAGCAACGTGAGCACGTTTTTTTCAATGATGGATGCATCCATGGCCCGGTAACGAGGCACCAGCACCTGGATCTGCCGTACCACCGCACGCGCCAACCGCACCTGATGGGACTGGATGAGTGCCGCGGTCCGTTGCTCCAGACTTCCCGTCACAGGCCACCTCCCTGGGTCACCACCACCGGCTCATCCAACGTGGCGGATGCCGCCGAGCCACGCAAGCGCAACAACCGCCCGGCGGACCACGCCAGCACCAACACCCACACCGCGCCGGCCACGACAAAAACCACCGCATACGCCTGGTGCCTGGGCCAGCCGGCGCCCCTCAACCCCGCGCTCAACACCCCGCTCAGCGCAGTGCCCGCCATCATGCCCAGGGTGCCGCCCGCGTTGAGCAGCCCCATGGCCGTGCTGCGCGTGCCCGGTTGCGCCTGGCTGGCGCCAAGCTGCAACGCACCGGCGTACAGCACCGCGCTGGAGACCCCCGCAAGAAGCAGCACCACCGGCACCAGGTCTGCCGGTGCAAACCCCAACACCACAAACACCAACCCGTAGACTGCCGCGCTGGCCACCATGGGCACGCCTGGACCAAACCGCGCGGTGAGCCTGCTGCCGGGCCACACCAGTGCGGCAAACGGAATGAGGAAAAAACTGTAGTGCCGTCCCACCGCCGCATCATCCAACTGCAACACGTGGTGCGCATGCAGCGCGTAGGTCACCACAAAACAGCCGACAGTGAACCGCTCGGCGGCCATCCACACCGCGGGGATGCGCAACAGGGGATGTTGCCGCAGCAGCGCCACCGGGGAGACGCCCGCCACGCGCGGCGGTTCGGCCACCGGCATCCAGGCCCAGGCCAACGGCGCCACGCCCAGGGCGCACGCCGCACCCACCCACAGCGGCAACGCCGGGTCCACCGCCAGCAGCGCCACGCCCAGCGGAGTCCCCGCGGCCACCGCGGCAATGACCGCCCCGCCCAGCAATCCCACGCTCCCACCACCCGCAGCCCCGGCGCCCGCGCGGGACAACACCCCCATGAGGATGGACAGCGCGCCCACGTTGACCGCGCCCTGCAGCGTGCGCACCGCCAGCAACGCCGCCACCGGCAGCAACGGGAGCGCGCACACCAGCAGCAACACCCCGTCCAGCAGCGCCAGCACCACCACCGCCCGGCGGCGTCCACCCAGGCGGTCCGCGCGCGCCGCCAACAATGGCGCGCCCACCGCCGCACCCAACATGTTGAGGCTCATGAACGCGTGCATGGCGCCTTCATTGCCACTGTGGAACGCCGCAAAAAACGGGCGCACCGCCGGGATGAGCAGCGTGGAGGACACCATGCTGGCAAACACCAGCACCGCCGCTTTCAATGCGCCCTGCGTTCCCATGCCGCTTCAAACTACCCCAGCAGCACCCGCCGGCAACCTGCCCAAAGGGGAGAGAACGCCCGTTGTCGGATGGACCTGCGTTGATCCCGCCGTGACGCCTCTGTAGGGGTCACCCATCAACCATGCGGCCTCTCTCCGCCCAACCCCGGCGCCCGTCCCGCTTGCCGCTCACGGTGGCAGCACTGGTCTTGTGGTCCTGCAGCAGCGGAACCACCAACCAGGACGCGGGCTCCACCGTGGCCACCCCGGACGCCAACCGTTCCACCGTGAGCGTGGCCCCGCAGTCCAACATCCCGGCGGACGGCGCCAGCCGCGTGGTCATCACCGTGACGCTGCGGGATGCCAACGGCACCCCCATCCCCAACGCCACCGTGGACGTCACCGCGTCCGGCAGCGGCAACCTGCTCTCCCTGCCCGCCATGCCCACCAACGCGCAGGGCATTGCCACCGCCACGCTGGCCTCCCGCGTGGCCGAACGCAAAACGCTGCGCGCCCACGCCCTGCTCTCCAATGACACCCGCACCACGCTCACCGCGCGGCCCATTGTGGAGTTTGTCCCCGTCCTCAACGCCACCGCGCTGGCCTTTGTGGTGGGTCCGGGTGACACCGTGGACGGCGCGCGCCTGGAACCGCCGGTCACCGTGGAAATCCAGGATGCCTCGGCGCAACGTGTGCCGGGCGCCACCGGGACCATCACCCTCACGCTGCAAGGCTGCGCCGCGCTGCCGCAGGGAACGCTGGCCCGCCCGGCGGTGGATGGCGTGGCCACCTTTGGGGACCTGGTGGTGCGTGGCGTCTCCACCGGGTGTGTGTGGCGCGCCAGCGCGGCCGGCCTGCCACAGGTGGATTCGGCGGCGTTTGACGTGCTGGCCAGCGCGAGGGGGTCTTTGGCTTTTGTGGTGCAACCCACGGCCGTACGCGCCGGCGCCGTGTTGCTGCCCGCGGTGGAAGTGGCGCTGCGGGACACCACGGGTGCAACGTTGCCTGCAGCCACGCCGGTGACGTTGTCCCTGCTGGATGGCGCCGGCGTGGTGACGTTGCTGGGGACCACCACCGTCACGGGCATTGGAGGCCGAGCGCAGTTTTCAGACCTGAGCCTGGACCGCCCGGCCAGCGGCGTGACGCTGCGGGCCACCGCCGCGGGTTTTGTGTCCGCCATCAGCCAGCCGTTTGACGTCCTGGCCATCTCCACCGCGCGCCTGCGTTTCACCCAGGCCCCCACCACCGCCACCGCCGGTGAAACCCTGGCGCCCCCGGTGCGCGTGGCGCTGGAGGACATCAACGGCGTGCCGCTGGTGGACCAGCCGGTGGTGGTGACCCTCTCGGTGGTGGGGCAACCCAACGCCGTCACCGGCACCACCACGCACACCAGCGTGGCCGGCACCGCGGTGTTTGACGCCGTGTCCATCACGTACGCGGGCGCCGCGGTGGAACTGCTGGCCACCGCCACCGGCGTGTCTGGCGCGGTCTCCCCGCCCATCCTGGTCACCCCCGGTCCGCTTGCCGGGTTTCAGTTTCGCCTTCCGTCCGCGCTGGCCGCGGGGGTCTCCACGCCGGTGACCGTCACCGCGGTGGACGCGTTTGGCAACACCGTTGCCGGCCACCAGGGCGCGCTGCAGTGGGCCACCACTGACGACAACGCAACCCTTCCCCTGGACACCAGCTTTGCGCCGGGTGCCGGCGGAACCCTGGACGCCACGGTCACCCTGACCACCGCGGGGATGCACACCATCACCGTCACCGGGTCCGGCCTCACCGGCACCACCGCCGTGGAAGTCCTGCCCGCACCAGGTGTGGCGTTGCGTTTTGTGGACATTCCCACCACCGCGCAGGTGCGTACCCTTCTTTCGCCGGCACCGTCGGTGGCGGTGGTGGATGCGTTTGACAACGTGGCCACCGCGTCCACCGCGTTGGTCACCGTGGCGCTGGAAGACGCGCCGTCCGGCGCCACCCTGGATGGGACGCTGGCGGTCAACGCAGTCCGGGGCGTGGCCACATTTGGAGACCTTGCCGCCCCGCTGGAAGGCACCACCTACGCGCTGCGGGCCACCGCACTGGCGCTTTTGCCCGCCGTCTCAAACCCCTTCACCGTGGAGGACACCACACCACCGGCCACCGTGGTGGACCTCAGCCTTGCCGGCGTCACCGCCACCTCACTCACCATCCGGTTCACCGCGCCGGGGGATGACGGCGTGCTGGGTCAGGCCACGCGTTATGAACTGCGCCACGCCACCGCCCCCATCACCCCGCAAAACTTTGCCGCCGCCACGCCGGTGACCGGCCTCCCCACGCCGTTGTTGCCGCCAGGCGTGGAACAGGTCCTGGTCAGCCCGCTGGCGTCCAACACCACCCACCACCTGGCCCTCAAGGTCTTTGACGGCGCCGGCAACACATCTTGGGCCACCGCCAGTTTTTCCACCGTGGCCTGCCCCGCCGGCTACGCGGGTCAGGATTGCACCAGCTGTGAACCCGGGTTTCACCTGGGCCTGGGCGGGGGATGTGTGGACGCGTGCACCGACCCCAATCCCTGCTCGCAGCCACCCGCACCGTCGTGCAACGGCAACACCGCCATCACCGCCACCGGGTCCGGCGCCTGCACGCTGCAGCCCTCCTTCCCCCATTTCTCCTGCAGCTACACCAACACCACGCGGGATTGTGCCGCGTTGGGCCAGGTGTGCGTGGCCGGCGCATGCATTGTGGACCCGTGCATCGGCGTCACCTGCACGCCGCCAGCGTCCTCCTGTGGCGCGGACCGTCTGACCCTCACCACGTTCACCGCCGCCTGCGCCCCAGATGGACCCGGCCTCTTCCACTGCCAGGACGCCTTCACCACCACCCCGTGCCAGGACCTGGGCGCGGTGTGTTTTCTGGGCAGCTGTGTCTCCGCCACGCCGGCGGGCGCCCAGGATGTCCTGTTCACCGAACTCCTCCTGCTCCCCACCTCCCCCACCGGCCACTTTGTGGAGCTCACCAACATCACCCCGGCGCTGCTGGACCTGTCCGGCACGGTGTTGCGCCACTCCAATGGCGCAACCTTCACCCTTCCCTCGTCACCGCCGGTCCTGGTGGCGCCGGGAGACCAGCTGGTGCTGGGGGACACCCCGGGCGGCGCGGTGGATGTGGGCTGGGCCGGGTTTGTGCCGGGTCAGACCGGAACCCTGCGCCTGCTGCGCGGGACCACCGTCCTGGATGAACTCACCTACGGCGCGGGGTTCCCCGCCACCGCCGGCACCGCCATGCAGCTGGCCAACGTGGCCATGACCACGGATGCGCACACCCGCTCCTGGTACTGGTGCAACGCCACCTCCACCATGCCCAATGGGGACAAGGGCAGTCCTGGCGTCGGAAATTCGGCCTGCGGCATCACCGTGACCCAGCCGGTGGACGTTTGCCGGCTCAAGGCCCCCTATGACCTGGGCCCGTTGGACGCCACCAACATACCGCTGTCCTACGCCACCTTCTCCGAGCCCGGCATCACCAACCGCTCCAGCACCACCAATGATTTTTTCCCGCACGTGGACGGCCAGGCCGGCGTGGGCCAGTCCCCGGATGCCACCCACCCTTCATGGGTGTTTGTGGATGGCGCGTTCAACAGCGCGTACACCACCGCCGGGCCCCTGGATGAGATGGTGGCCGCACTGTCGTTTCCGTCGTCAGGATTGTGGCGCTGGGCCTGGCGGTTCCGGCTTGTGGATCCCTTCACCGGTGTCCCGGGAGCGTGGACGTATTGTGACCAGGCTGGCGTGGCCAACCCCGTCAACGGAGCGTGGGGCACCATCCAGGTGCGCCCCGGCGTCACCAGCACCAGCCACACCGTGGTGCCGCGCGGGTCGGTGGTCACCGTGCGCGGCGCGGGGCTTCTGGGGCTGACGGGCGCAACGCTGGGCGGGGTGAACCAGCCGGTTGGCGTCGTTGACGCATCCACGGTGACGGTGGGCCCCGTGGCCCCCGGTACGCCGCTGGGAAGCCAGCCGCTGGTCCTGCTCAACGCGGCGGTGGGCTCCACGCCCGTCAACGTCACGGTGGTGGACCAGGTGTTGTCCCGCACCGTTGTGGCGCACGGCTCGCAGCTGTCCATCACCGGCGCGGGCAGCGCCACCGGCGCCACGGTGGGAGGCATCAACCACGCGGTGACCGTCAACGGCGGGGTTGTGCAGCTCACGCTGTTGGACGGCGTGGCGGTGGGGACCACGGGATTGTCCCTGGTCACACCGGCGGGCGTCACCGCACCCATGCCGCTCACCGTGGTGCACCTGGTCCTGGCCGAACTGGATTCAGACCAGACCGGCACCGACACCGCCGAGTTCATTGAAGTGGCCACCGGCGTCCCCAACGTCACCTTGCCGGACTACAGCCTGGTGCTCTTCAACGGGGGCTCGGCGGCGGCCTACCGCGTGGTGAACCTGGAAGGCCTCACCACCAACGCGCAGGGCCTCATCCTGGTGGGCGGGCCCGCGCTGGTCCCCACGCCACAGGTGATCCTCCCCGGCGCCAACAACGTCATCCAGAACGGCCCGGACGCTGTGGCGCTGTATGAAACTGTGCTGCCGGACGCGTCCGCCCCCACCGCCACCGGCCTTCTGGACGCCGTGGTCCACGCCGTGGACGCCTCCGAAGACGCCGCGCTGCTTGCCACGCTGTTGGGCACCGGCGCCCAGGCCGTCACGCTGCGGGAGACCACCGCCACCTCCATCCGCCGGTGCGCGCCACAACGCCTGGATGCACGCGCGTTTGTGCAAGGCACCCCCACGCCCGGGGCGGACAACGGGTGCCCGTGATGGAACGTCCCACCGCCGTGTTGTTGGACCTGGACGGTACGCTCATTGACAGCGGGGACTACTGGTACGCCGTGGTGTGTGACGCCAGCGTGGCCTTTGGTGGACGCCCCGTGGAGCGCGCCGCGTTTGATGCCAGCTTTGGACAATCCTCCACGGCGGACGTTGCCGAATTTTTCCCCACCGCCCGCGTGGCCGACGTGGACGCGTTCTACAACGCTGCGCTGGCGCGGCACGCCCATCACATCCGTCCGGTGGAAGGCGCGCGCGCACTGCTGGAGACACTGCGCCGCCATGAGGTGCCGTTGGCGTGTGTCACCAACAGCCCTACGGCGTGGGCCACCGCCGTGTTGCGCACCGCAGCGCTCTTTCCGTTCTTCAACGCGCTGGCCTGCGCGGATGAGGTCACCGCGCCAAAACCCGCCGCAGACCTGGTGCTGCTGGCCGCACACAAACTTGGTGTGGCCCACACGGGTTGCGTCATGGTGGGGGACAGCCATTTTGACATGGATGCCGCACGCGCCGCGGGTGTGCGCAGCGTGGGACTGGGTGTGCCCGGTGACACCACCGTGGCGGCGCTGCGTGACGTGGCGGCAAGCCTGGGATTCTGAGCCAACGCCGGGCAGTCTGGCGTGTGACTGCAGTGACAGTCCGCTGGTAAAGATGTGGCCATGTCCCAAACCACACCGCGTCTTGCCGTTGTGTTTGTTGCCCTGGCCTTCAGTGCCTGCACCGGCACCGGAACAGACCCGGATGGGTCCACCTCATCGTCGTCGTCATCGGGCTCCGGGGGGTCGGGCTCATCACTCACCACAGGGTCCTCCAGCAGCAGCCGTGTTCCATCCTCCGGCGCGGGCTCCTCTTCGCGCACGGGGTCCACCAGTTCGCGCGCGTCCTCCGGGATTTCAACTTCAGCAACTGGGTCATCCGCGGCCGGCAGCTCTTCCACGGGTTCGTCCGCGGCGCCGTCCAGTTCTGGACCCGCGTCCTCCAGCCAGTCCAACGTCACATCACAGGCATCCTCGGTTGCGGCGGCATCGTCCTCCTTGGCGGCATCGTCCTCCTCGGTGGCATCCTCCTCTTCGGTGGCCGGCCCTTCTTCGTTGGAGCCGTCTTCTTCCGCCCCCACCCCATCCTCCGGCGGCGTGGCATCCTCCGCCGTTGTTTCTTCTTCTTCCCTGATGCAGCCGCCGTCTTCCCTCGCTGCTTCATCTTCGTCGTCATCATCATCTTCTTCGTCATCGTCCGGCGGGTTCACGCTGTCGCTGGCCAACCCGCGTTTTTCAGACGCGTCAATCCTTCCACGCGCCTCGTATGACTACGTGGCCAGCGTGATGTTGGATGGCACCTACCGCATGTGGTGGTGCGGCGGCGTGGCGGGGGACCACATCCTCTACGCCGAAGCAGATTCCCTGGACGGGCCCTGGCATGCGCGCGGCTCAACCGTCCCAGGCTCCTGGAATGATGTGTTCCAGCCCACCGGAAATCCCGCGGACTTTGACGGCGCGCATGTGTGTGACCCGTCGGTCGTTCGCGTGGATGGAACCTATTACATGTACTACGGCGGCTACCCGGACCTGTCCCTCACCGGAGAAACCACGCGCATTGGCGTGGCCCAAAGTGACGACGGACTGACCTGGACCCGCCTCAACAATGGCCAACCCATCATCTCCCCCGCGCGGGATTGGACCGTGCTGCCCAACCCCTACGGCGCGGGACAGCCCAGCGTCACGCACGTCAATGGGATGTTCCACCTCATCTTCACAGACACCACCGGCCTGGGCGGCAACCAGGGCAACGGCGCGGGTCAATACGTGATGCGCTCGGTGGACCCTTTGTTCCAGCTGGGCGTGGAGGAACTGGGCGCCGCTGGTTTTGCCCCTTATTCCGCCGCCACCCACACCGCGTTCTCGCTCGCCGAGGCCTTTTCGGTGGACTGGCAGTACGTGGACACGCTGGATGCTTTTGCGGTGGCCATTGTGGGTGGCGGGGCAACGCTGCGGGTGTTGCTGTTTGACCAGGCGCTGCAGCCCCTGGATTTCTCCACGGTGCTCCTGGGCGGCTCCTGGACCGAAGGCCCGGCCATTGTGTCCCGCCCGGACCGTCATGCGGTTGCGTCTCCCGAATGTGGACGCCTTCCACTGGACCTCATCCGCTCGGTGCAGGTGAGCGGCAGCGGCCCGGACGGCTGGGACCTGGCACACAGCGGCGTGGACCTGCTCACCGGACAAACCTGCGCCACCGCGCCGGTGCCCCGCATCTTTGAAGGCAGCCTGCTGGTTTCCCCGGGCCTCCCGCTCACCATGGTGCGCAACGGCACGCGCCTGCAGTTTGGATTGTCCGCGCCAGCGCTGCGGCTGGCGCGCACCGTACACACGGTGTCGTCGGAAATCTTCTACGCCGTCCCCTACGGTGCCTCCATGAGCAGCGGCGCGCAGGTGTTGGCCGCCACCGGACGCCCGGGCGCGTTTCTCCTGGATGATGGCCGGTTGTGGCCGGTGTCCTGCCTTGAGGCGGTGCTGGACAACAACTCCATTGTGGGCAGCATTTCCACCGCGGCCTGGGACGCGTATCCCCTGGGTCCCTCGCTCTACTGCCTGCGCTGACAGCAAAAAAGAAAGGGCGCGCCGTTTCCCACCCGGCGCGCCGCGTTCTTCGTTGGTTCTTTCAGTGCTCAGTCGTCATCATCATCATCACGGCTGCGGCGCTTCTTGGAGCGGCGTTCCCCGCCGTCATCCACGTCTGCCTCTTTGGGGCTGATCCAGTCCATGGAGATGCCCTCTTCCCCCTCCACAAACCCACGCCCGGTGAACGCGGCAATGGCGCCAATGACCGCCGAAGCACCCAACAACGCCGTGATGCTCAGGATGATGCCCACCACGTTGGCGCCCACGTAGCCCACAATGGCCAACGGTGAGACCTTGATGATGTTGGCCACCACGGTGCCGCCAATGATGATGCCCACCTGCAACAGGATGCTCACCAGGCCCAACCCGTAGAGCACGCCAGCGGCGGCACCCGCGGCAATCAGGATTCCAAAGCGGCGGTTGGCAAACTTGTTGACGGCCACTTCGGCCAGCAACGCGCCGGACAATGCGGTCAGGAACGGGATGCTCAACAAGTACCCCCAGCCAATGATGGGGAACCATCCGCACAGGCCACCAAAAAAGCCCAGCGGGATGGCCGAACAGAAGATGCCAACACACCCTGCCGCCATGCCCAGGCCAAACGCCTTGCCCGGGCTGCCGGTGTCACTGGTGTTCACCGGCTCAACGTCATCCTTGTCCTTGGTCTTGGCGGGCTTGGTCTCGTCGGGCGCGGGCGCCGGGGCGGCCTCGGCGGGCGCGGGAGCAGGCGCTGCTTCGGCGGGTGCCGGCGCGGGCGCGGCTTCGGCGGGTGGTGGGGCCGGGGCCGGTTCAGCCGCGGGGGCCTGCGCGGCCCACATCAGGGAGAGGGACAACAGGCTGTGCAGCATCAGGAAACCTCCTCAACGGGTGTGCCCGGTGCAGCCAGGGCCGCCGGACTTTGGGGGACAAGCCGACGACAGCACAAGCGTCACCACAAACGCGGGTCAGGAGCTTGGCTACATTGGCCTACGGCAGTGGCGTTGGGCTTGGCGTCAGGGAGGGGTGATGCCGCGCATCAGGTTGACCTGCGTGCGCGCGGTGACGCCGTTGCCAAGGTTGTACGTGTAGAGCACGTCATACCCCAACGCGTAACGCTGAAGATGGTCGTCCACGGTGGCCACAAGTTTGTCACTGGGGGTCAGGGCGTGGAGCCCACGCGGCAGCACCAGGGTGGTGATGGCCGCGGCAATGTCCGGTTCGGGCTCGGTGAATTCATTGAGGTCCAGCGCCACCATGATGACGCCGGGGGGCAGGGTGAGCGTGAACAGGCTGTTGAGCTGCGCAAGGCTGTCCACCTGGACGTCATAGAAGAACTGCGCGTGGCCGGGGATGGCCGGGAGCGTGGTGAGCAAATCCCCGTAGCTGATTTCAAGAAACACAAACGTGGTGGCGTCCAACGCCTGCGCCAGCGCCATGGCGGCGGGAAAATCACGCGTCTCCTTGACGGTGAACATGAGGTTGATGCGGCCCCGCGCCCACTGGATGGTGTCATCCACCCGGGGGAACGTCTCGGTGGTGGAGGGCACCATGTGGCAGCCGCCAAACTCTGCCGCCGTCATCTCCTCCACCCGCCGCCCGTTGCAGTCCAGGGATTCATAGAGCGCCAGCGGGCTGGAGTGGACCACCATGGGCACGCCATCCTGCGTCACCCGAACGTCCACCTTGACGGCGTCCGCGCCATTTTCAAACGCCCGCACATGCGCGGCATGGGATCCATAAGGCACCGCGCCACCCCAGTCCCCGCCGTGGCTGAGCAACAACGCCCGGCGGCAGCTGGACGTGTTCCAGCAATGCTCCAGGGAACTGCGCCACGGCTGGCCACCGTCCTGACCAACCGCAGCGTCCGTGGTCGTTGCAGCGTCCGACGCAACGGCAGCATCCGTCGTCACTGCTGCGTCGGTCATCACGGCGGCGTCCCACGCAACGGCGGCGTCCGTCGTCACGGCGGCGTCCGTCGTCACTGCTGCGTCCACGGCGACTGCGGCGTCCGATGCCGGCGCGCCACCATCCGGCTGGCCACCATCCACCGGGCCACGGGCCACCGGCGTGGTGCAGGCCCACACCGTGCCCAGCAGCGCCATCACCCCGCGGCGTTCCATGCGGGTCACAGGCTGCGGTCCACGCGGTCTTCCAGCACCAGGTCCACCAGCGTCACCGCGCGCCAGTACCGCAGCGTCACCGCGCCAAAGCCCACCTGGTCACCCTCTTCCAACAGGCAACCCTCGCGGGGCGGCAGGGCAATGCCATTGACCCGTGTTCCCTGCGCACTCTCCAGGTCCACCAGCGTGACCCGCCGTCCCTGGGTGAGGATGCGCGCGTGGCGGCGGCTTACGCTGTGGTGAACCACCGTGAGGTCATTGTCATCCCCGCGGCCCAGCCTCAGCGCGCTGGACCGCGGGGATGACAATGACCTCACGGTG
>Ga0154020_10002960_pt1 | contig 20632 bp, 20 predicted proteins | sample Klosneuvirus_201_FD_109709 | JGI IMG/M metagenome (GOLD analysis project Ga0154020, IMG submission 109709) | Active sludge microbial communities from wastewater, Klosterneuburg, Austria - Klosneuvirus_20160825_MG | ecosystem: Engineered > WWTP > Aerobic digester > Activated sludge | place... | reverse complement strand
GAATCCAGACCGCCTGTGAGTGTTAAAGCATGGTTGGGAAATACGCTGGTGTGTCTATGGACTGCGTTTTTAAATAAATAAACGGCATGATCCAAAATGCCAGGATCTATTTTATCTTTTTTAAAAGCCAATGCATGAATGTGGGGTTTATATTGATATCTCCAATAGGTATGCGTTTGATAAGACACACTGCGTTCTGTGCCGGTGTGTTCAAAGGTTATTAAAGACGCCGGTTTAAGCAGGTGAATATCTTTAAATAAACTGTCTTGGCCAATCCAAATACGCCCATAAGACAACATGTTCACGGCCATCGAAAGGTTGAGTGCTTTGGGTTTATGTGTGGTGTTTAAAATGGCTTGTGCGCGTGGTGCTAAATAAAATCCCTGAGAAGACACGCTAAAATAAAGTGGTCTTAATCCGTAACGATCATTTGTAATAAATATTTTATGTTGTTTTTCATCACATATGATTAAGTTAAAATAACCATTCAGAGATTGAACAAAATCAATTCCATGTGCTTGGTACTGTGTTAAGCAAAATTCTGCGGCTTGTGCAGGATGTAGATGGGGGTGGTTTTCAGATGGCAACAGCATGCCATCTAGTAAAACATGAATGCGTTGAGTGCTGTCATGTGCGGTGATAGAATGCAAAAACGCACCTATATGAATGCAACCGGCACTGATTCCTTGTGTCTCTAAACAAGTTTCTTCATAGGGTGTTTGCTGCGTATCTTGCAAAGATGCAAGCATGGTTTGCTTAACCTGTAATCGTTTTTGGCTAGGTATTGGCAAAAACGGAATAAAACCGATGAGTCCTGGTGCCACGTATTTACTCTCCCTACAATATGAGATGTAAAAATTTTATCTTACAATATGGATTATTGGGTTCGAACAGTGATAGTGGCACAGAACCTATGAGCATACAAAAAAAAATCGAAGAAGCCCTTAATTTCTTGATTAAAAAAACAGAACCATACCGCTTTGACGATGGATGCCCCCCCATTGCGTTAGTGTTGGGATCTGGATTTAGTTTTTTATTAGAAGAGGTTAAAGTTTTAGTTGAAATTCCTTATTCAGAGATTCCACATGCTCAATCTACTTCGGTTATAGGGCATCAAGGTAAATTAGTGGTGGGCCTTATTAACGACATTCCTGCCGTTGTATTGGCAGGACGCCTGCATCTTTACGAAGGACATACACCAGAACAAGTGACCTTTTTAGTGCGTTTATTAGCCGCGTGGGGTGTTAATCGTTTTGTACTTAGCAATGCAGCTGGTGCGATTAATGCTCATTACAAAGTGGGCGATTTAGTGCTTATTCAGGATCATATTAATCTCACAGGACTTAATCCTTTGGTGGGGAGCGAACCATTTTTGAACGAACGTCGGTTTCCTTGTATGACACTCGCGTATTGTTCATCACTGACAGGTATTTCTGAACTTGTGGCAAGACAGTGCCAAATCAACACACACCGCGGTGTGTATGCTGGTTTATTGGGTCCCACATACGAAACACCCGCAGAGATTCGGATGTTAAGAACCTTGGGTGCAGACGTTGTGGGGATGTCTACCGTACACGAAACCATTGCCTTAAGGCAGCGCATAGGTCCTCGTGTGTGCGGCTGGTCGCTTGTAACCAATATGGCGGCAGGTATGGAAAAAACAGGATTAAGCCACCAAGAGGTACTTGAAAATACTAAAAAAAATGCAGGCAAACTACGTGATTTTGTAAGCCGTGTGGTGCCTGCACTTGCTTTTGATTCTATTTTGTAAATAAACCTCTTTTGTAAAGGGTTAAATTGGGTTTTATGGTAAAAAAATCATTACTTAAACCTGCTTCTAAAAATATCTTGGAATCAGATGCCAAATTAATTCAACAAGCCCAAGCAGTGCGTTTGTTGGCATATGCACCGTATTCAAATTTTTATGTAGGCGCCGCATTACAAGCAAAAAATGGCCAAATATTCTTAGGCAATAATGTAGAAAACAGATCTTATGGATTGACTATTTGTGCAGAACGTAACGCTGTTGCACAAGCGGTGGCTGTGGGTGTGCGTGATTTTGAACGGATTGTAATTGCCACTAATTTGCAAGATCCCGCGCCACCTTGCGGCGCTTGTCGTGAGGTGTTATCCGAATTTTGCCAAGATCTAGAAGTCATTTTGGTGGGGCAAAAAAATCGTGTGGTGGTGTACCGCTTGGCTGATTTGTTGCCGCATCATTTTGTGCTTAGTAAATCTAAAAAAAATGTGGTTAAAAAAAAGAGCGCCAAGTTGCGCTAACGTTGATTAATAATTTTTTTATGTGAATGGAGTACGACATGTCTATGATTAAATGCTTACGTTGCGAATCAGATAAGTTGGCTATGGTTAAAGCCCCTTTATTGGGCGCCATTGGTGAACGTATTAAAAAAGAAATTTGCCAGGATTGTTTTGAATCTTGGAAAGGCATGGAAATTAAATACATCAATGAATACCGTTTAAATATGATGGATAAAGAACATCGCCAATTTTTACTTACACAAATGAAAATATTTTTAGGGTTCGAAAAAGACGTGGCGGGTGCGGATGTCCCTTCTTGATGAATTACCTGTAAAATTTTGGGATTATGCCACGCGCTTAATTGCGATTGATTCGTCTATTGTTTATGGCAATTTAGCGGTCGTTAATCTGTATCAGCAATTATTTAAAGATTGGCAATTAAATCCACGCATATGGGTGCAGCCCATGCTGCATCAAGGTGTTAGGCACGCCAATTTAATGGCTTCGTTTGGCCCACAAACGTCGGGTGGTTTGTTGCTTGTTACGCATAGCGATACCGTGTTAAGTGGTCCTTTAGATCGCTGGACAGAAACTGCTCCGTGGACGCTTAAAAACACAGGCGAAAAAGTTTATGGCTTGGGTGTCGCGGATGTTAAATTAGATTATTTGTGCAAAGCTTTAGCTATTTCTCAAGTGGATCAAAATCGTTTAAAAAAACCAGTTCACTTATTAGCAACATGCGCAGAAGAAGTAGGTTTATTGGGCGCCAAACATGTGGTGCAGGATACAGTTTATTGGCCCCAAATAAAGCCTGATTATGTGTTATGCGGAGAACCATCGGAATTAATTCCCTGTCATGCGCATAAAGGTTATGCGGTTATTAAATTGTGTTTTAAATGGCCAAACACAGCATCCAATCTTAATGTTGCCGATTCTTATGAATTGATTGTAGAAATTACAGCCAAAGGCCGCGCGGCACATTCTTCTACGCCGCATTTAGGACAAAACGCCATTATAGTGCTGGCAGAATTTTTAAACGGTTATTCTGCTTATTTAATACAGGCTTCTGGCGGACACAGCGCCAATGCGGTGCCTGCATTGGCACGGGCGGTAGTTAAGGTTTCTAAAAAAGTTTATGAACAGATGCAAAAACATGCTTCTTCTGATGTGCAGGTGACTTTATTGTCTCAGCCATCAGAAGAAAAGGCATTTGCCCAAACACAAGATTTTTGGACTTGTGTTTTACGTTTGTGGCAGCAGTGGAATAATGAAGTAGTAAAATTATTACCCAATAAAGATGAAGAATTTAATCCCAATACCGCTGTATGTAATTTTGGCCAGATGCAGTGCCACGCACAGCAAGTAGAATTGGTGTTTGATGCGCGTCTATTGCCCGCACAGAAATCTCAAATACTCATTCAAGAATTTATAAAACAATGTGGCTTATTATATCCAGAAATAAATATTGAACATGCCATTACACGTGATAATCCAGGCATGCGCTTATCCCCGCAACATCCGCTTATACTTGCTTTGTGTGATGTAATGACTACGTTGGGATATTCTGTAAAAGCCAAGGCTAAACCCACTTCCACAGAAGCAGGTGTATTTGTGCGTGCAGGTTTTGATGCTGCTGTATTTGGTCCAGGTGTATCTGTGGGCAACGCGCATTGTGCCAACGAATGTAACGATGTTGCACAGCTTGCGTTGGCTGTAAAAGCTTATCAAGGGTTGATCGAAAAATTGTGTATGTGAATAGGGTTTTTTGTTGATAGGTGGGTTGTTATCGACTGGCGATATAAAAAAAAACTACCTGGGTAGCTATTATCTGTGGATGTTTATAAAGCAGGCAATATCACGCTATCTAACACATGAATTACACCATTGCTTGCTGCAATGTCTGTTTGTGTGACGTAGGCTTTATCTATCATCACTTTGCCATCAACAACCTTTATTTGCACAAAAGAACCTTGAACCGTTTTGGCTGTTTTTAATTGAGTGACATCTTTGGCCATCACTTTCCCAGAAACAACATGATACAACAAAATACTTTTTAGTTTTTCTTTGTCTTTAAGTAATCCATCTAATGTGCCCGCAGGTAAATTGGCAAAAGCTTCATCTGTTGGCGCAAAAACAGTAAATGGACCTGCGCCTTTGAGTGTTTCAACAAGACCTGCGGCCTGCAGTGCTTTTACCAGAGTTTTAAACTGCGGCGCTTGCGATGCAACAGCGACAATATCTTTTTGATCTTTGGCGTGTGCAACCGAAACAAATCCGGTGATAAAAAAAGCAAAAAAAACAGATTTTAAAAATTTAACCATAACTTATCTCCCTTGTGTTTTGTCTTATTCTTATCAAAATACACATGCCTAAAAAAATAGATGCCTATGATAAGAATTTATAACAATATTGGTGTCTTAAATTATTTTAGACACGATTCTATTATAAAACATTATTAAAATTTGTCAATACTTTGTCCTGGACAAAAAATGGACAAAAAAATAAGGAGTAATCATGCGCAAGAAAAAAAATAACGCTACTGGTTCTTTCTATCCCATACGAATTGCATCTGATTTAACAGGTTTAAGCATTGATACTTTGCGCGCTTGGGAAAAGCGCTACCAAGCCATTACTCCGTCAAGACAGGGTTCTTTGCGTATGTATCAAGAAGAAGACATTAAAAAACTTAAACATTTAGCGTATTTAACAAGTCAAGGTCACGCCATTCGTACCATTGCGCATTGTTCTGTTAAAGAACTTGAATCTTTAATATCAAACCAGGCACAATTAAACCAAGAATCCATCAATAATTCAAAATTAAACAACGAAAGCAATCATGCATTAGGGCTTTGTGTTTTAAAACAATCAATCAAAGCATTTAATGCTTTAGAGTTAAGGGAAAAAATAAAACAACTGGCCACTTTTCAAGATCCGCGTGATTTGATTTATCATACCATTATTCCGCTCATGCGTTGGGTTGGAGAAGCATGGCATCTTGCGGAAATTAGCATTGCACAAGAACACATGACCACCGCAATCATCAGAGAATTACTCATTTCTATGCCGGTGACTAAGTCGGCGCATAAGAAAGTCATTTTACTTGCAACGTTGAGTGGTGAATGGCATGAATTAGGTATTTTGATTGCGGGTTTTTTTTGTCAACAACAATCATGTAAAATCCTTTATTTGGGCGTCAATACTCCGGTTGATGAAATTGTAAGAACCTGCCATCAGAACAGCGTACACATGGTGCTTTTAGGGGTAACAAAACAAATACATTTAGAAGCATCATGGCAACCACAAATTAATCATTTAGAGCATTTTTTGCCCAAATCTATTTCTATTTGGGTAGGAGGTATATCTCAAACATTCCAAAAAAATTTTTTGCGAACAAAAGCGATTGAAAGTTTTGAAACATTCGAAATCAAACTCGCACAGTGGTTAGGCAACACAGACAATTAATCATTTTATATCGGTCTTTTTTGTGTGTCTGTGGGCAGTCTTCATTGTGCCAATGAATAGAGTTTTTAATCATTCGATAAATTCGATAGACCTCTTTCAAAATTTACTGCGTGATAGTGTCAAAAGAGGTTTACTAAAAAAACAGCAATGCTTTGTTTTTTACGTTATCCTAAAAAACGAGGAGTTTGGATAAATGAAAAAAGTCATTTCTTATTTAACTTTAATGAGTTTAATTGCAATTGCCCCATTTTCATCGCTTTACGCTTTGCCTAAAGCAGATGGATATAGCCCCAAAAATGCACCTAAGATGCCAGCGCCACCAAGTCCTCCTAAACCTGTTATCGTGCCTCCACCGCCACCTTTATCACCGCTTCCGCCTAAACCAACGATCAATCCAGCGCCTCCATCATCGCCTATCGTTTGTAATGAATTAAAGGAAATTCAGTTCATCAAAGGTTCTCCTGGGTTATTGGAAGAAGGACCTGAATTCTCCAAGTATAACACGCCCGAGTATGTAAACAGTTATATTGGCGCCTCCATAGCTAAATTTATTGCAGATCGAGGCAATGCAGCACGTTTAGGGGATGATTTTATGAAAGAGGTTGGAGATAGCGTAATTTCGCTGACTTTTGAGGCTTATGTGAGTTATCCGTCAGCCAATAATGAAACTATAAAAGCAGGCATGATGGAGTTTTCTAGTGCCAATGTTAAGTGTTTTCCCGATAGCTATATGGGAGATAACTCTAGAATAAGGTGCGATGCTACAGCAAAACAATTTAACGATGCTTTTGCTTCTTCTTCACTACAATTGAAGTCAACAGCGGGATTATTAAAATCAGTTCGAGAAAAAACAGGTTCTGCTAGTGTGTTAATAAGAGTGGCTTCTTATAGTGATTTTAATAAAAAGTTTCCCTGTCTTGTAATGAACCAAATGCTCGATATAAGATAACCAAGAACGGATGCTTATAAAGGGGATTCAATGCCCGGCTTTTCGCTTATTTTTTGTTCTATATATAATCGGGGCTTTAGTTGAAACCAAAGTTTATCATTGTCTAGTGTAATAATTTCGAGTTTTTCTTGACCATCATCATTGTGCCAGCACACATCTTTAGCGCCTTGTATATTGAACTCTAGAATCTTGTTTTGTTGTAATGACAAAATGATGCGTACGTCTTTATAGGCTGGTGATATAAAACAAGATAGTTCAAGTCCATTTTGTGTGATTTTGAAAAGGTATTCATTGTAAGGCCATGGTGTGTGGGGATCTAAACACGCCGGTTCGGTTTCGAAAAAACTTAACAGTTGCCATTTTTGAGCAGATATCATTTTTTTATCGATTGCTTGAGATTTTAAGATAATAAACTTAATTAATTGCAATGTCTTCTACTCAAATTGATGAACAACTTACAATCACACATACGCAAATAATAAAAGCACTTCATCATTTGGAGGTGAGCATTCAAAAAACACGCCTACTTTCAGTTGAGTTAGATGCTTTGGCAGACGAACAATTAGAAGCCTTTGAAAGTTTGAGCAGTCGTTTTTCTAGGACTGTAGATTTATTTACATCAAAATGGTTACGCGCAAAAGTCTTAAAAGAAGAACCAGGATTTCGAGGATCAACGCGAGATTTGATGAATTTTGCAGAAAAATTAGAACTCATTGAATCTTCTGAAAAATGGCTTGAACTTAAAGAGTTAAGAAACAGACAAGCCCATGATTACGAAGATAGCCGTTTAAGCAAATTATTTAATGCCATTAGAGCAGAATCCGAAACTGTATTGAATCAATTACGTAAAATTTTTAATTAAAAGAGGAATGTGTGAGACTCAAAGCGTGGTTATTAAACATTGGAATTTATAAGCTGTATCATTAAAATAACGGCAATCAAAAACGACAACATGATGCGTGCGTTGTATTTTTCATGCGTTTTTGTTGCGAATATTTAATGGCCAGTGTTAACAACGCCTCTTTTGTCTGTACTGCTGTTAAACTGAACCCCAAAGGCCCATATCTATGAAAATAAACCGTTGTCTTTTGACTTGGATGTGTTTTTTTATTTCTTTCGCCTTGATAAGTTGTGAGCATCGAGTGATCTCTTCTCCCCAAAAACCCCAAGCGGTTGCACTGGATACGGAACTTTCCTGGTATGGTGGAAACAGAGAAGTACTTAACGCCATGATGGCAGAAAAAGGAATTGCCAGTTCTCATTACCGCTTTGATAAAAAACCCGTTGCAGTGTTTGATTGGGACAATACTGTAATGAAAAATGATATTGGTGATGCTACTGTATTTTGGCTTATCAATCACGATAAAATACGACAACCGCCCAGTAGGAATTGGAAACTCACCAGTCCTTGGTTAACGGACGATGCGAACAACGCGCTTAAGGCTGCTTGTGATCATGTGTCTGAGCCAGGTGCCCCCTTGGTTACCAGCCAAGATAAAAATTGTGCAACAGAAATAGCCCATATTTATTTGAACAACGAAACGACAGGAAAAAATGGTACAGAGAAGGTTAAAAAAGCTGCTTTTTTAGGATGGAACCACACACGCATGGAGCCTGCATATGCTTGGGCTGCGCAGTTACAGACAGGATACAGTGTAGAACAAATAAAAAGTTTTGTGCGCGCCGCAAAAACAGAAAATATTTCAGCGCCTATTGGCACTCGACAATCTGTGGGTAATTTGACTGATCTTAATGGTTATATTCGAATTTATGATCCCATGCGCAATTTAATTACGGCTCTTCAGAAAAATGGTTTTGATGTGTGGATTGTTTCTGCTTCTCCACAAGCCTTTGTGGAAGTTGTAGCCGAAGAAGTGAATATCGAAACAGATCGTGTGATTGGTATTCGCAATGTCATGACACCAGAAGGTGTTTTTACTTATAATTTACAAGGTTGTGGCTCGGTTCCTGATGGCAGCAATGATGGTAATGGACATTTTTTAGGTAATGATTTGATTACTTATGTGGATGGCAAACGTTGTTGGATTAACAAAGTTATTTATCAAGATAATTCGGCGAATGCACTTTTAAAAAATCAAGATGCAGACTTTCGTCCTGTGTTTGCGGCCGGAGACTCTGATACCGATGTTACCTTTCTTCAAGATGCATCAACACTCAAGCTTGTTATTAATCGCAATAAAAAAGCCCTGATGTGTAATGCGTATCAAAACGCAGACCAACAATGGCTGATTAATCCAATGTTCATTGAGCCCAAAGCAGAGTACAAGACGATCTACCCATGTTCAACTACTGCATGCAAAGACGCGACAGGAAAAGAAATCCCATGTCTGAACCAGAACGGAAAACCCATCGATGATCAAAAAGACAGTGTATTTGCCAAATAGTTGCGCTGAGATAGTCTGAATTTTTCAATTTACAGACTGTCTAATAAATCAAAAGGATCAATAGCTTTAATAGACGAGCAAAGGCATCACTTAGCTTTGGGACGTTTCTTGGATTCAGCCCTGCGGACAGGCAAATCAAGCCATCACCTCATTGGTGGAACGAACATGGGCATAGAACACAAAGTCTTGAACAAGTTGCCTCTGCGTTGGCTTATATTTTCATAAAAAAAATTCTGATTTCTAAATAATATCTCACTACCGGACAAAAAAGTGAAAGGGTTTGAAAAACAAGGGAGAAATGATGTTTGAGAAGTATGCGAACCCCCCAAACAAACGATTTCCCCGAATTCTTTCAAGCCCTATGTAAGTTGTATCAAACCAAGCCTAAGCTGCTTTCTTAACGCGTACTTCTGCAACTAAATTGGTCGCTTCGATAAGTTTAAGTACACGGTCAATCGTCACCTTTTGCAGACTTCCCGACAAGATACCGGTTACGGCGCTTCTTGGTAACCCTGATCGCTCTGCGAGGTCCGCATGCGTCAGCCCGTTCCTCTTAGTGGCTTTGATAACCTCGGATATAAGCTTAGCCTTGATTTGAGCCTCCATGCTACGGGCAGGCGCAATATCAAACATCTGTGCCAGTTCCTGGCTTGTTGTCTTTTTCATGGTAGCACTTCCTTAAGCCTGCGTTTAGCAAGCTCGATATTATGTGTCGGCGTAGCTTCGGTTTTCTTTTGAAAGCCATGCAGCAAATAGATGTTCCCTTCATTCATTAGAAAATATATCATCCGGTAAATACCACTTCGGTCTTTTAACCGAAGTTCATGTATGCCTCTGCCAATGCTGGGCATGGGCCTCGATAGAGGCATGGATAACATGTGCCCCTCCTCAAGCCTCGCCAGCGCATCAGCTAAATCCTCCCTAATCGGTAACGGGAAGTCAGCGATTTCTTTCTTGCAAGACTTGAGTATATGAATCATTTACAAGCTTATTGTCTCATAATTAAGACATTCACGCAAGAGATATCGAAGTTCCGTGTCTGGGGCGAGATTTTTGAGGTCACAAATTGTTATCTCAAACTGAAATTATTACGTAAATCAAAAGGATCAATAGCTCCAATAGCCCGGCCTGATTGCGATGTCGCCGCAACACACTTAAGATAAGTTTCATGTGTGTGATCTGAACCCGAAAAACAGCACAAAGAGTAATACGGATGTTAATGAAAATATCTTGCAGAATCAACCATTTATAACAAAGCGGGCGACGGGATTCGAACCCGCGACCCCAAGCTTGGGAAGCTTGTGCTCTACCAACTGAGCCACACCCGCAAATATGTTTTAAATCACACGATTAATGAATCGATGAGTTTAAAATAAGCGCCCACTATACATTGACAAATAGCTTTATTCAAGGGTATATCACACACGATTTTTTGTTTTGACTGCGTTTGATCCCCCCGCACGCATTTTTCAAAAAGTTTGGAGGGGCTGTAGCTCAGTTGGTAGAGCGCCGCAATGGCATTGCGGAGGCCGACGGTTCGACCCCGTTCAGCTCCATTGGTCTTTTTCGAAAGAGATCTCTTGATTTGCAAGATATTCGCTTTTTCTGTTTATGCAACCAGACAACTTTAGTCTTTTGATTTTTAATCAACCGCTGTTCTTGAGGTATTAAAGGTTTCTGCCGTGGTTAATGTTAGATCCTTTGTCAAAGTTGTTTCCGTTATTTCTTATTTTATTATTAGCCGAATCATTTTGTTTTTTCTGTTGGGGCTATTGGTTAATGCACTTGGTCTGTATTGGCTGGCACCACACATTGGGCAGTTTTTTACCAATTTTGGTGCAATGCCAATTGCGCGTGCTGGCGGCATGGGTGCATTATTGGCGATGATGGTCATTTTACTTACTGCTTGGCCAGTCGTATTAATCATCCTTGTCTTTAGTGTTTTATTCCCTATTGCCTATTTATTGGTAGGTAAAAAATTAGGATTTTCCTTGGCGTTTAATTATTTAACCAAGCAGCATGCAGGTTTTTTGGTTGATTATTTTTTAGATCGTGTGTTGTTATTTTTGGACAAGCGATTAACAGAAGGTTCTGGTCAGGTTATTGTTAAGCAAAATTTGTTGCAATCTTTGTCTCGTTTTAATCAACATCTAGAGGCCATGCCGCGCGTGATGCGTTGGTTTTATCGTGCATTAAAAGCCCATTGTGATGTGGGTGGCATTATATCTGCGGTTATTGAACAAGGTCGGAGCAACGATATTCAAATAGATTGGTTGATGCATGCATGCCAAGAAAAAATTAAAGATAATTTACGCACCATTGAGTTACCTTCTTGGGGCAAGAATTGGGGCCAAGTCGTGATTCTTATTATGGTTAATGTGGCATTACTATTGGCTGCGTTGTGGTATTTGCCTTAAATACATCCCATTGCCCTTGAATAGGACCTTTAGTTTGGTAGCTTTGGGTATCTAAGTGAATAATAAGTCCTTCTGCCACGGCGGTTATTTGCGTGTCTTGATAGGCCACAATACCAGGCATTGTGAGCGTTTTATTGTTAGGATTAAATATGGCCTCTTGAGTTTTTATTTGGTGTTCATGATCTGTAATAATAATATCATAAGACAAGCGAAACCCTGATTGTTGAATATCAAATTCGGCTTGTTTGGCTGTTAATGTGTAATTGTTTCCTGCGATTGAACGATCTGTTTGTGCTTGAATTTGGCTAAAATTAAAATGGCTTTTATCTCCCTGCGCTTGTTCTGCGTGTAGTTCAAATTGTTTAATCCCATGTTGATATTCCTGCACACGAATTTTATTTAAATTGATATCAAACATAGGTCCATTGTGAGTATTTATTTCTTTAGGTGAACAATTTATTACCCATACGCTCATTAATAAATAAATGACTCTTATGTTACACATGGTTTTATCCGCGCTCAAAAAAACGACCAATGGTGCTTGTTTTTAGTCTTGTAATTAAAGGCCTGCCGTGTGGGCAGCGAATATTACAATCGACTTCGTCTAATTGATACAACAATGCTTGCATTTCTTGCATATTTAAAAAATCTCCGGATCTAACTGCGCTGTGGCAGGCAAGTCTTGCAATCATGGCATGCACAAAATCTTGATGCGCTTTTTTAGCATCTTCTGATAATTCTGCAATTAAAGATTCGGCCAAAGCTTGTGCGCGTGATTCTTTAAGATGCGCAGGAATTGCAGTGAGTGCAAGTGTGTGTTGGCCAAATTCGCTAATATCCAGACCTAGTTTTTTAAATGTATCTTGGTGTTCTTCTATTAATGCAATGGTGCTGTTTTTAGAAACCAACGTAAGTGGAAACAATAAATGTTGTTGTTTTACTTGTCCTTGTTCCCAATCTTTAAGATAGCGTTCGAATAAAATACGTTCGTGTGCCGCGTGTTGATCAATAATCACCAGTTCATCTTCTTTTTCGCAAAGAATATAAAGCAAATGAAACTGCGTTAAAATTTTAAGCGTACCAAAAAAACCTTGTCGAATAAGGATGTTATCTGTGGGTATACGTTCTTTTGTGTTTAAAGATGCCACGGATGCGGATGGAATAGGTTGTTTATAAGACCATGTGTGTTCTTGAGATGTTTGATTAAAGGGTGCTTGTTCAAATATTTTGTCTTCTTGATTGTTTGGTGAATCTGTTCTTTGATTTGAACGTTCGTAATCCATATGTAATTTTTCTAAAATAGCCTGTGTCTGTGGCAGCGGTGTTTGGTGCATGCTGGCGTTTTGTGCGGGTTGAACGGTTGCGCCCGAAAAACTAAGCCAAGGTGTTTTTTTGAGTGCTTGAGCAATCATTTGTGAAATGGTTAAAAACACACGTTGACTATCTTTAAAGCGAATTTCAAATTTTTGAGGATGTACGTTTACGTCAATGTGTGCGGGATTGATTGTTAAAGACAGTACACAGATGGGATAAGTACCATGCGGTAATAACGAACGATAGCCTTCTAAGACAGCACGTTGAAGTAGTTTATCTCTTACGTATCTGTGGTTTACATAAAGATACATGTGTCTGTTGTCAGAGGCGCGATGTTCCGGATCTGCAATGTAACCATTTAGTGAGATATCATTTTCTAGATGTGTAATATGATATAAATGCGCTTGTGTTCCAAACGTTTTTTGCCCTATGGCTTGAATGATTCGTTCTTTTTCTTGAGTGTCTTGTGTGCCGCCATCTTCTTCTTGCACGCTACAGCTTGGAATGTCCAACAAAGTACGTGTGCCCGTTTTGATAGTAAAACGAATCTTTGGGTAAGCAAGTGCAATTCTTAATACGGTATTGATGCAATGAGTTTGTTCTGTGGCGGGTGATTTTTGAAATTTACGTCGTGCTGGAATGTTATAAAACAGGTGCGATATGGTAATTTGCGTGCCTGTTTGTGTGGCTACTTCTTCTGGTTCATTGGGGTATTCAGAATCTAGAGTGATTTTAATTCCTACTGCTTCTTGTTCTGTTTTGGTGATAAGCTCAAAACGGCTTACAGATGCAATAGAGGGCAATGCTTCGCCTCTAAAGCCAAGTGTGTGTATGTTAAATAGGTCTTCTTGCTGTTTGATTTTAGAGGTGGCGTGACGTAACACCGCCAATGGGGCATCTTGATGAGTCATGCCCGATCCGTTATCTTTAATAATAATAAGGTCTAATCCACCAGATTCTATTGTGATATCAATGCGCGTGGCGCCTGCATCAATAGCGTTTTCGGTGAGTTCTTTAATGACAGAAGCAGGTCGTTCAATGACTTCGCCCGCAGCAATTTGTCTGATTAGATTTTCTGGAAGTATTTGAATCATTTTTTCTACTCATTATATTTGTGCAAGAGATCTATTTGCCATTAATGAATGGTAAATAAAAGCAATTTTTTAGTGAGCCTCTTTATATAACAAGATATGGCAATCTCATAAAATAAGGCGTACACGGTTATTGGAATGATACCTTCACAAGCATTTGTAGAGTTGCCCAATTTGCCGCGTTTGATGTGGATTATTTCTCTTGATGAATGGGCACACTATAGCCAAACACATATTCAAAATCAGCTGAATCATACAGGGTTTAAAAACAAAATACGCCTTTTGGTGCAATTAAGAGCCAAAGAACAAAATGCCCGAAATTACTGGCAACTTTGTGCATGGCTTGTGCCTTGGATACAATCCTTAGGACACCGTGTGTGCATTAATGATCGTGTAGATATTGCATTGGCTTGCTTTGCAGATGGGGTGCATTTACCAGAAACAAGCTTTGATGCAGGTTTTATTAAACAAAAATATCCACAGTGGATTGTGGGCCAGTCTTATCATCAAGTCAACACGTTAATAACGCGTTCTAAAAATTCTTTGATAGGTCCAGATTATGTAACTTTATCGCCTATTTTTAACACCGCTTCTAAGCCCAATGCTAAACCCTTAGGTCTTGATGTATTGGCCTATGCCTGTGCCCATGTATCATGGCCTGTATTTGCTTTGGGGGGGATGTCTGTTAAACGCATGGAATCCGCATTTAATCAAGGTGTTTATGGTGTGGCATCGATGCATGCGTGGTTATAAAATAAAGCGGTATTTGTCGACAAACTTGTTGTTTAATCTAGCTTATAAAAGCCGCTATTGGCATTTTTATTGTTTGACCAATAAGGGGTGAAATTCATGTTTTTACATGGGTTTATTGTTTCACGACAGCATCTTGTTGATGCACAGGGTTCATGCCTTATCTTTCAGGGAAGATTGAATGATGGCCGGAGGTTTCATTGGCGGGTTACTCATCCCTTTTATTGTTTTTACGTTCAATCACAAACAAATTTGCCCCAATCTGTGAAAAGGGAAAAAACGACGTTACGAACACTTGATGGTCATTCAGTGGATTTATTGTCGTTTGCGCATCCTGCGGCCAAAAAACAAGTTTACAATGACTGTGTGCGATCGAATATTGCGACTTACGAAGCCGATATTAAGACCGTCGATCGCTTTTTAATGTCTCAACGCATTCTTAGTAGCGTGACTTTTAAAAGCCAATATCAGTATGAAAAAAAAGGGTGTTTATATTTTTGTGACCCAATAGTAGAACCCAATAATAGCCTATCCACGCTGCGTGTGTTGTCTCTTGATATTGAATGTTCGATGCAGCACGAACTCTTTTCTATTGCGCTTTATAGTCATGATTTTAAAACAGTGCTGATGCGTGATGAGTTGGTGCAGCATGCGCATGCATCGTCTGATTATATCTCATGTGCAAGCGAAACGCAGATGATGCAAAAATTTTTTAAAGCAGTATCAGATTACGATCCAGATATATTGATCGGATGGAATGTAATTGGTTTTGATTTACATTGGTTGGCTAAAAAATGTGCGTCGTTGGGTCTTAATTTAAATATTGGAACTGATGGACCAGCCGAGATTTTTGAATCTGAAGAAGGTTATCGTAAACGTATTTTTGCAAAGATCCCCGGACGTGTTGCGCTGGATGGAATTGATATGTTACGTGCAGCATTTATTATATCAGAAGATTATAGTTTAAATACTGTTGCGCAGATGGTTTTGGGTAAGAGTAAGACGATTGAAAAAACAGGTGAGGAAAAAATTGCCGAAATCGAAAGACAATTTCGGTATGATAAAAAAATGCTGGCCCGTTACAATCTTGAAGATTCAAAGTTGGCATACGAAATTTTTAAACAACTGAATTTGATTCTTTTGGCGCAAAGAAAATCTCAGATTACTGGGCTTGCAATAGACAAAATGGGTGGCAGTGTTTCGGCATTTGATAGATTGTATCTTCCTAGGTTGCATGAACAAGGATATGTTTCAAACACATTACGTGTTGAATTTAATACAATAAATACATCTCCTGGTGGATTAGTTTTAGATTCTGTGCCTGGTTTTTACCGTCATGTGTGCGTGTTTGATTTTAAAAGTCTTTACCCTAGTCTAATTCGAACATTTAAAATAGATCCTTTGGCTAAAGCAGTTGCGATGCGTCATACGGATTATCCTTGTGTTCGTGGGCCAACTTCTTATGTTTTTTCAACGACACATGCGATCCTTCCGGATATAGTAGGTGAACTTTGGTTGGAACGAGAAGCTGCAAAACGTTGTCACGATGCCACATTGTCGCAAGCGATTAAGATTATTATGAATTCTTTTTATGGTGTTTTAGGATCGCCAGGATGTCGTTTTTATGATCCAGATTTGACATCGGCTATTACACTGACAGGGCAGTGGATTTTATCACAGACACGCGATGAATTTGAAAAAAAAGGCTACCACGTGATCTATGGCGATACAGATTCTCTTTTTGTTCAAATCGATCAAACCGATTTTTCATCCTGCTATACAGTTGCGCAGCGCTTAAAATCTGAAATAAACACCATTATAGCGCAGATGATTCGTGAACGATTTAATGTTGAAAGTTTTTTAGAACTTCAATTCGATAAGCTATTTAAAGCATTTTTTCTTCCAAAGTTGCGTGACGATGAGAATGGATCCAAGAAAAAATATGCAGGTTTGTTGGTTCAAGAAAATCATGAATCAGAATTGTACGTGGCTGGTTTAGAAACCAAGCGCCGTGATTGGACTTTGCTTGCGCGTGAATTTCAAAAAGAACTTTTGCTTATTGCGTTAAATGCCATTGAAAAAGATAAAACACCTCATCAGTTTGTTTCGTGTGTTAAGCATTGGCATCAGCGTTTACTTCGGGGTGAACTTGATGCGATGCTGGAATATCGCAAAACCATGAGTAAGCCTTTAAAATTCTATACTAAAAACATCCCTCCACATGTGCAGGCCGCTCAGCAACTTAATCGTTTTTTAGGTGGTGCTATTCGGTATGTGATTACCAGCAATGGACCCGAGCCAATTCAAAAAAGAAGTGGTGCGCCACTAGATTATTCGCACTATGTACAAAAACAACTCGAACCCATAGCCAATATGATTTTACGTTTTTTTAATCTTGATTTTATGGAGATTATTGGCGGCAGTAAACAGTTAAGCTTATTCTAGTTTTTTGGGGTCGGTTCACTTTTATACTTTTTCATCACCAATACCCACCTTTAGTATATATTTGGAACACCCAAACATAGAAGGAGTACTGATTCGAAAACCAACGTTACGCAGTTTTTTTAACAACGAGTACAGTGATTCATTTCTATGGACAACTTCAATCTCGGATTATTTATTATGGAATTACAAAACGACAAATATTTATTTACACATCCTAATCAAGGTTATAATATGGATGTGCAAAAACACAGATTACGATTTATCATTCCAAAGGGTAATAAGACAGATGGCTCAATTTATTGGCAGACAAGTGGAAATAGCGAGGTTAAGAAAGGCAAAAGAAAAGAAAATTGCCTCCTTTGTTCTGGTTAAAGGCAGGAGACGAATAGGTAAAAGCCGACTCATTGACGAGTTTGGAAAAGAATTTGATCACTATTACCGGTTCACTGGAATCCCTCCTACTCCGACAACAACAGGACAGCATCAATTGGATGAGTTTTCTAGACAGCTGGCCAAAAATTTCAATGCACCTCTGGCAAAATACGATGATTGGAGCAACGCACTTTGGGCTGTAGCTGAACGGGTCACCTCGGGCAAAATTTTGCTTTTGTTTGATGAAATATCATGGATGGGGTCACGTGATCCCAATTTTTTAGGCAAAATAAAGAATTTATGGGATCAGCATCTAAAAAAAAACGATAATCTTGTTTTTATCATTTGTGGTTCCGCATCAGCTTGGATAGAAAAAAATATTCTCAGCAACACAGGTTTTGTCGGTAGAATATCTTTTACGATTGTTCTTCAGGAATTATCGCTTGCAGATTGCGCTCGTTTTTGGCCGAAAAAAATAGCTGCATTTGAAAAATTAAAACTACTCTCGATAACAGGAGGGGTTCCTCGTTATTTAGAAGAAGCGAATACTCAATTAAGCGCTGAAGAAAACGTGAAAACGTTGTGTTTTACCGAAGGCGGGCTTCTGGTGAATGAATTTGAACAGATTTTTTCTGACATTTTTTTACACGAAAGCCTATTCTATCTAAAAATTGTGACTGCACTTGCTAAAGGATCAAAAGATCAAACAGCCATTCAAGAGGTGTTGAAATTAGATGCACCAGGTAGGGTTCCAGAATATCTTTGGGAGCTTGAGTTGGCAGGTTTTATCGCTCGGGATTATACGTGGGACATTAAATCTGGATGTGATTCTAAACTGAGTCGATACCGTCTTAAGGACAATTATCTGCGCTTTTATCTTAAATATATCGAAAAAAATATGACCAAAATAAAGCGTGGAAATTTTACATTTAAATCGCTTGGATTATTACCAGAATGGCATGCCATTGCCGGATTACAATTCGAAAATCTAGTCCTTAACAACCGTTTAGAAATACATCAATCATTAGGACTGAGCGCTGACGAAATCGTATCAGAAAATCCTTTTTTTCAACGTACGACAGCACGTACGCCGGGTTGTCAAATTGATTACTTGATACAAACTCGATTTCAGAATTTATATGTTTGCGAAATCAAGTTCTCGAAAAATAAAATCGGCGCAGAAGTGATTAGCAGCGTTAAAAGAAAAATTGATTCCTTGCGAATGCCAAAAGGATTCTCCTGCCGGCCGGTCTTAATCCACGCAGGTGAAGTTTCCGAAGAAGTTATAGGGAGCGATTATTTTGCCAATGTTATTGATATGAGCACATTCATGTCATAAAGAAACTAACGCAATCACTGCACAATCGCATTCACAAAACGTTCGAGTCCTTGTGGTGATTGCTTGAGAAACAACGATGGTTCAATCAGTTCGACTTCCATAACGCACAGTTGTCGCTGGTCATCATGCGCCATATCAATACGCGAATAGAGCAAAGAGGCACGAGGTGTTTTAAGCATATCACGTTGCATATTGGCGTCTTTAACCCAATCTTGTCTGTAGAAATTACATTGAAGAGAAAATGAACTTAAAAAAGTTGAATTATAAGTAATTCATAATGCCTGTCATTGATAAAGAGTGAGAGCCCTGTTTTACGATTTGGGCTAGTGTTGAGCTGGTTCGGAAGGGGTCTTATGCGATGTGTTTGATTCTTGTTCTAGATAAAAATCAGGTTCAAAATTAAGATTGATCAATTGTTCTCTGTCTATAGAATCAAGTCGTGTTTGTTTGTGGCTTAATAAGTACATAAATCCATCCGAACTTTTTCCAATGGCCAGTTGGTCTACAGTTTGGCCATTTTGATCTAACAAAGTAAGCGTTTTTTTAACGGGCAACAGTTCATAAGCAGCTTTATCTTGGTCGCTTGGCTTATCGGCAATAACAGATTTAGCTTTTGCAGTACTAAGTTTAAATAGCAAATTAGAGATTTTGGATTCTATGACAGAACGCTTAGGCGCAGATTCTAATTGCCATATTTCGTTTGTCGTGTTTGGTTTGTGATCGGTTGTGGTGCTTACTAGTTTAAATACAAGTGGTATTTTACCTGTTTCTTCTATTTTGATTTGTTTAATATCTTCTTTGTTAAACTTGGTAATTGCGCGATCTCTTAAATCGTTAATCGTAAGATCAAATTTTTTAGCTAAAGATTCTGATAGCTCATAAATTTGTTTGCTGCTTTCGTGCTTGGCATAAAAATGTCCTTGCTTATCCGATGATAAAAATACCTTGATTTTGTTGTTGTTAATCGTCAGTATTAACGTGCTTGCCGGTTTGTCTAATCCTACACGCTCTAAGGGAACTTGTTCTTTAATGTAATCTTCGGATTCAAATTTTTTTGCAACGGCTGCATGTAATCCAGATATCAATGTATTGATTTGTGTTTTATCTGCTGTTGTTTCGATTGGTGTTTTAATAAACCAATCCAATCCTTGCATTTGCAATATATAATGCAAATCCTGAGTTTGGTATTCTATTTGACTAAGTTTTTCGTCTTCAAATATCAGAAGCCGTTTTTCTCTTAAAGCAAAGGTGTCTTTATTTATCTGTGCACTTGTATTGCCAGGCACTAATGCGATTTGCGAATCTCCCTTTTTTTGCAGATAAAGAGAATCGTCAAAACTATTATTCATGCCTAAAATGAGCGTTGTTTCTTTCTGATTTTTATCGGTAAAAGAGATAAAACTGCTTTTGTCGTCGATCCCAAAACTAGATGCTGCCTGTGTACTATTTAATGATTTTTTCTTTTTTAAATCGGCAAAATATTGAACAATGCTCTCAATTGCAGATTTGTCTGCGGTACTTGGTAGTGGTTCTAACATTTTCCAGGCTGTTTCGCCTTCGCCTTCTTTTCGAACACGAATCTGCGTGTCTTTTTGATGAATCAACACTTCTACAATATCTTCTTTTTTAAAGGTTACTATTTTTTCTTGTTCACTTTTTTTTTGTTCTTCTGCTTGTTGTGTTTTAAATACACCATAATAACTATAAAGCCCCAAAGAAGCGCCCACTAAACCTAAGAGCCCTAAATTTAAAAGACGTTTTTTGACCGTATTCATGGCTTATTTCCTCCGGCGTACTTGGCGAATGGCCATACCTAAGGCAAAAATACT
>Ga0154020_10002959_pt1 | contig 20634 bp, 18 predicted proteins | sample Klosneuvirus_201_FD_109709 | JGI IMG/M metagenome (GOLD analysis project Ga0154020, IMG submission 109709) | Active sludge microbial communities from wastewater, Klosterneuburg, Austria - Klosneuvirus_20160825_MG | ecosystem: Engineered > WWTP > Aerobic digester > Activated sludge | place... | reverse complement strand
CGGGCACGGACGGGGTCCTCATCGGTCACGTCAATGTCCACGGATTCGTAAAGGGTCTTGGCAATGTCCACGCGTTCGGCGAATTCATTGTAAAGCGCGAAGTAGCCGGCATTCAACGTAGTGTCCACATCATACGCAGCCACCAGATCGAACTTACCGATCAGGCTGTCGCGAACACTGTTGCTGCGGAGCAATTGGAGCAGTTGGTCGGTGCGGGTCTCGATCGAATAACTGTTCAAATTCACCGGATAGACCGTAGCGGAGGAGACGTACCTGGGTTTGATGAAGGTGGGGCCGCTCAAAACACCGGAAACCACCACGGCGATGATCCCCACTGTGGCGAACAGCTTCCACTTGGAGGTAATGAGATCGATGAAGCGGTCAAAATTCTGGTCACTGGCCATGGGCGTTGCGCAATTTGGAAATGGTCTGCTGCAATACGATAAGCAGCAGGGATAGGAGGAATGCGGAGATGGTACTACCGATCACCACCAAGGAACGAATGGGAGCATGCTTGCGGTCCGCTGGTTTTGCCGAACTGACAACGAACTTGTGCGGGAGATCACTTTCAAGGTCCACTTGTGCCTGTTCCAACTTGGACCGTAGCACATTGATGCGCTTCGCATCTTGGTTCAGTTGGTCTTGCAACGTGATGTACGGGCCGCCATATTTGGCCAAGACCGCAAAACGCTCTTCCAACTCGCGGATCGCCCGTTGGTCGCCTTTCACGATCGCTGCACCCAGGTATTCATTGAACCGTTCGGTTTGCGTATGGTAATCGTGAACGCCCAAATTTCGAAGTACCCCCATACTATCGGTCATCACTTGCATCTCTTGCTCCAGTTGGCGCAATTTGCTTTCCACCAACATCACCCCTTTGTCGGCACGTTCGTGGACCATTTCCTTCCACACGGTATCCACCTCATCGGCAATGAAATTGGCAATGCCGGCAGCACGCACGGGGTCGATATCCAAAACGCGAATGCGCACACTGCTGAACTTGGTCCGTGCGAAGCTGATGTGGTCCTCAAACGATTCTTGCAACTCCGTATTGCGGTGCTTGCTGTCCGCATCTATTTCATAAACATCGTACAATCCGAATTTCTCGGTGGTACGTTCCCGGATCTTGTCCGAGTTAAGCACCTGGATCAACTGCTCACTGTCCCCATCGTCACCCAAAGCCAAGATATCATCGCGTCCGGTCGCGTTCTCACTGATGAGTGATTTGGAAGCAGAGTTCGTTACGGCAGGGAACATGATCACTTCACTTTTGTAGGTGGGTGTGATCACGAAAGCGGCAATGAGCCCTGCCACGGCCCCGAAGGCGGTAACGGTGAAGATCGTTCTACGGTTCGACCACAGGAATTGGATCAGGTCAAAGCTATCTTGGTGCTTTCCGGGCGTTCCTTGGTCCATGCGTCTTCCTAAGGGAAAAAGAGGGCCAAAAGTACACCTTCGCCCCCACTGTGGAATGGCTTCTCAGCTACCCTTGGGGGTTAGTGCAATGGCGGCGCGCAAAACACGTGGGCCCAGCATACCCGTGGACCACGCCAAAACCACGGCCCCTGAAGCGAATAGGCCGAATTGGGGCAGCAATCCGGAGACGCCGAAAACCAGCCATAACCCCAAGGCGAAAAGGGCCATGGCATAGACCGCACTGCGCACCCACAGGCCCAAGGGGAGCGTAGCACCGAAAAGGATGCCCGCCAACACCAATTGCACGACGGCGGTAGCGACTTGGGTGACCAAGCTGGCCCATGCGGCTCCTTCGGCCTGCCAGCGCGGGATCAAGATCAGGTTAAGACCAATGTTGAGGATCGCGCCACCAGCCGCCATCCAGTTCAACTGTTTCAGCTTGCCACCGGCAGTAAGCAAAGTGCCGAAAACATAGGTGGTACACACTGCAACGAAACAGCCGATCAGCAATGCGAACACCGGCGCTGACTCCTCGGTATGTTCCGAGTAGCGCAGGTCCATAATGGGTTTGGCGAACAACACCCCGAAAACGGCAATGGCGAGGGTACCGGTCAGGACCAACCGCATGGCCAGCACCGCCAGCGCTTGTATGGAACCATTCCCTTCAGCCTTGGGCCCCATCAACATGCGACTGAACATGGGCAGGAGCAGCCCGGCCATGAGGTAGCCCAACATGTTCAACGCTTCGAAGAACCGAAAGGCCTGCGCGTAGATCCCCGCTTGCAGGGGTCCATCCGGCAGCATGCGTTCGATCATTAGTGTATCAGTGCGGTAGTAAAAGGTCATCAGCAAGATCAGCAGGGCATAAGGGAAACTCTGCTTCACCACCACCCATGCGAAAGCAGGTCTCCAGCCCACATTGACCTTGCCGCTCAGCCGCAACACGAGGATCAGCGCGACCAATGCGGTGGCAGCGTAGGCGGCGGTCTGCGCCCAGACGAACCATTCGATCCGGAATTGTTCACCAGTATTCCTTCCCCAAAGCATCCAGCCTACAATGCCGATCAACAGCAAGCGGTCCAGGATGCTCAATAAGCTGTCCTGTTTGAAGCGTTGCGCACCTGCGATGTTGCTGCGGAGATACAAGATGGTGGCCACCAGAGCTTGGTTCAGTACCAAAAGCGCGAGAATGCCGAGCTGCGCACCCGTGTACCCCAGAAAGATTCCAGCCCCCATGGTGACCAGTGCATACAAGACCACCAACAGCACTCGCACACCGAGCACATTACCGAGGGTCTTTCCCATAAGGTGCGTGTACTGGGCCACGTTGCGCGTATTGTGACTGGTCATACCCAAGTCCAAAACGATGTTCAGCAAAAAGCCCAAGCTCAGCAACGCCGCATAGGTCCCATAACCCGCGCTGCCAACGGCATCTTGCACGCCGGCATCGATGCCCAAGATGTAGAAGGGCTTCACCAGCAGGTTCAGCACTAACAGCAGGGCGAGGTTCAGGAGGAAGGAGCGTTGCATATTCGAGGTGCGAAAGTGCGCATTCATCCCGATCCGAGAATTACCTTCACGGAATGAGCGACACGGACCCAAAGGTCAACCATTGGCCCAGCAACGCGGTATTGATCATGCTTCTTGTGTTGGCGTGCGCATCGGTTGCCATTGATATTTGGGATGGATACTGGCCGAAGACGGTGAGTTCCGGCTTGATCGTTTTGGGCATTGTAGCATTGATGTATGCTCGCCGCTACAATAGCAGCCGTTGGCGCGTGGCCATGTTGATCGCATTCACTTTGGCCGTGGTGGCCATGATCGGTCGATTGGCTCTTTGGCAGGGTTGGGTTTGAAGGTGATCGGTATTGAAAGATCAGAATGCCCCACTTTTGTCCCCATGCGCATCGCCGTGAACACCCGCCTGTTGCTGCCCAACAAATTGGAGGGCATGGGTTGGTTCACGCATGAAACGTTTTCACGCATTGTAAAAGCGCATCCCGAACATCAATTCCTCTTCTTGTTCGATCGGGCCTTCGATCCGAAATTCATCTATGCGGACAATGTGGAAGGCGTGGTGCTCTTCCCTCCCACCCGGCACCCGTTGCTCTACCGCGTTTGGTTCGACTGGTTGCTGCCTTGGCGGTTGCGAAAACTGAAGGCCGATGCGTTCATTACGCCCGATGGCTACTTGGCGCTGCACAGCAACGTGCCCACCTTGGCCGTAATACACGACCTCAACTTCGAGCATTATCCGGAAGACCTTCCAACCGCTTACCGCAACTACTACCGTTCCTACTTCCCACGGTTCGCAAGGCATGCCACGCGCTTGGCCACGGTGAGCGAGTTTTCCCGACATGACATTGCCGAAACCTACGGCGTTCCGGAAAGCCGTATCGATGTGGTGTACAACGGCGTGGGTGATGTATTTCGCCCTGTTGACGAAGCCACCAAGACGGAGGTGCGGATCGAATTCACCGATGGAGCTCCGTACTTCATTTGCGTGGGTTCCTTGCATCCACGGAAGAACATTGCGCGGCTCTTGGCGGCCTTTGATGAACTGCTTCGGGCACATCCATCGGACTTGCGCTTGTTGATCGTGGGCGAATCATTCTGGTGGGATGATCGCATGAAGGAGGCGTTCAATTCCATGCAGCACAAGGATCGTGTGGTCTTTACCGGCCGGTTGGAACGCGAACGGTTGAATGCGGCGATCGGTGGTGCGGTGGCCCTTGCCTTTGTAAGCTACTTCGAAGGATTCGGCATTCCTGTTGCCGAGGCCATGCGCTGCGGGGTGCCTGTGGTGGCCGCCGAAGCCACGAGCTTGCCAGAAGTTGCTGGCGATGCCGCCTTGTATTGCGATCCGTTCAACATCACCGACATTGCAGATGCACTCTATAAAGTGTGGAGCGACAAAGCCCTTCAAGAACAGTTGCGCACCGCAGGTTTGAAAAGGGCTGAGCGCTACACGTGGGACCAAGCCGCGACAACGTTATGGGCATCCTTCGAACGCATGTGCAAAGATGCCGGTATACACGCCACCGACCGTAAATGAGCAGGTTGGCCGCATACCTGTTGAAGGACGTGCTCGAAGCCGGTTGCGACGAAGCGGGACGAGGCTGTTTGGCCGGTCCGGTGGTGGCCGCAGCAGTGATCCTTCCACCACGAGTGCGCATTCCGGGCTTGGATGACAGCAAGAAATTGACCCACGAAAAGCGCGAGATCCTGCGCCCGCTGATCGAACAACGCGCGTTGGCCTGGGCCGTGGCTGCCGTGAGTCCCCAGGAGATCGATACGATCAACATTTTGCAAGCCTCGTTTCGCGCCATGCATTTGGCGATCGCCGCACTCACCACAGTTCCCGAACATTTGTTGATCGATGGCAATCGGTTCGTGACGTATCCGGGCATCCCGCATTCCTGCCAGATCAAAGGCGACGGACGTTTCCGCAGCATTGCAGCGGCCAGCGTATTGGCCAAGACCCACCGCGATGCCTTGATGGAGAAGCTCCACGAACAACACCCGGAATACAACTGGGCGGTGAACAAGGGGTATCCGACTTTGGACCATCGCGCAGCGATCGCACGCGTTGGCACATGTGGGCAACATCGTCTAAGTTTCAAGTTGCTCGCGGAACCAGTGTTGTTTTGAGGAACAAGTTGCGTCCAGTGACTTGGGGCTTACGTGAACATTTATTCCGGCCCTAGCACCCGTCCCCATATCCACACAGCCCTGTGCAAACGGTACGGATCCATGCCCAACAGGGCCATGATGCACGGATACCTTTGATCGCTCCGCCATGCGTCGTATCCTCTTGATCCTCCTGTTGCTTGCCATTGCGGGCGCGACCACATGGACCTTGTTGAACTGGAACACGGTTGTCCGAGGGTCCATGGATCCTTGGCAGTCTGTTCCACAACGCGCAGCAGTGATCATTGAGGTGCCCGATGCGTGGCAAACCTGGGACCGGTTCACGCATACCTCGCAACTCTGGGGAGCGATCGAGCAATTGCCCGCAATGTCCGCAATGGGCCGGCTGATGGCCCGCACCGTGGAGCGCATGGAGAATGATGCGGCACTGAAAAATGCACTGGCTGATGTTCCTGTCTTGATCTCCATTACACGCACCGGTGGCGATGTCGTCGACGTACTCTTCACATGTGTACCGAAAAGGTCCAACGGCGTTCCGATGCAGGCCTTCGCCGAACTCTTGAACGGGAATGAAGCAACCGTGGCAGCCCTTTCCAAAGGTGACATCGTGCAGGTCAGGCCCGACACCTCCTATTCCGAATTCTCATTGACCGTGCAGAATGGACTTTGGATGTTGGCCACTTCCCCAGCCATGATGGATGAGGCCCTGTTGCAATTGAAGGCCGATCGATCGCAGACCGATACGTTGTTGCTTGCCGCCCGAAATACCCTTGGGGCCGGTTCACAGGCGCATGTATTGGTGCATACGGATCGCGCAAAAGCACTGTTGAACTCGTGGTGGGCACCGGGAACAGTTGAGGAACTTGACATTCCATCGGGCTGGATCGCCATGGATCTGGAAACTCGCGCCGATGCCGTCCTTCTAAGCGGGCTGTTGTTGCCTAGTGAAGACCATGGCACCGTGCGCACTATAACAGGGCAAGGAGCAGGACGCAACGACCTTTCCCGATGGTTGCCGGCGGAAGTATGCACCTGGAGTGCGGAACACATTGAAGATGCCGAACTGTTCCTGCGTGATCTTGGCGTGGCGAATGATGCTGACATCTCGATATATGGACCTCCTTTGTTCAATTGGGTACACGGCACGATCGGTCATGGCCGCGGATTGCTTACCACCACCGGTACTGCTCCACAATGGTTCTTCTTTTCAACTGATGACCCAGCACTCGCCGAGGAAGCATTGACCGCCGACCCTCCCGAAGGCGGTTTCGACACGGTGGCCTATCGCGGCAAACGGATCACGCAGCTGAACCTGGCCAATGGACATGCAAAATTGCTCGGCCCCGCTTATGCGGAACTCGAGCGACCGTGGTGGTGCATGCTCGGGAACGTGGCTGTATTCGCTTCAGAGCTCGGCATGGTACGCACTGCTATTGATGCCTGGATAGATGGCCGAACCTTGGCGGAGGATGTGCGCACTTCGGCATGGACACAACGGATCGCCACGAACACCGGACTTGACCTGCGTTGTGATCTTGCCCGCTATTGGACGGCGCTGGGTGTTGGCATGAAACCGGGTCCTTCAACGGAGTACGCCAAGCAAGCGGAATTCATGCAACAGTTCGGAGGGGTCTCGATCCAACTTTCACCTGCGCGCCATGGACAATTGAACGTAGCTGTTGGTTTGCAATTGGCCCCGTTGGAAGAACGTGTTTCCGGGGTACTGTGGAGCACCTTGATCGGTCCGGTAATCCGTAAACCGGAACTCGTGCGCAACCACACCAACGGCACACTGGAAGTATTGGTCCAGGACACCATGCATCGGCTCCACCTGTTCGGCAGCACAGGAAAGCTGCTCTGGAGCCGCACTTTGGACGGGCCCATTCAGGGTGAAGTGCATCAGGTGGATCGCTTTCGCAACGGCAAATTGCAATATCTGTTCAACACCGCCGACAAACTCTACCTGATCGACCGCAACGGAAAGGACGTGGGCGATCTCCCGGTCCGATTCCCTTCCCAAGCCACTGCGGCCATTGCGGTATTCGACTACGATGCTCAGCGCGACTACCGCATACTCGTGCCTGCGGCCGATGGCCGCGTGCTCAATTACAACCTCGATGGTTCCCCGGTGAAAGGTTGGGGTCCGAAACACTTGGAGGTGGCCTCAGGAAATCCTGTACAGCACATCCGGATCGCGAACAAGGACCACCTCTTGGTCGTGGGCGGGAATGGAAAACTGCTGCTCTTGGATCGACGTGGAGAGGAACGTGGCACCTCTGAATTGGACTTGGGTCCTTCACCCGAACTGCTCGCCGTACAACCCGGCGTGGACCTCGAGGGCACGGCCCTGATCTGGCGGGATGCAACAGGCGCGGTCCATCGATCCACCCTAAACGGTCGTACAAGCATCCTGTCCGACAAAGGGGAAGGCAGGACCTCCCTGGGCGCGGCAGGCAGCGATGGGGAACGGGAAATTGTGCGGATCAGCGGAGATACGCTCATGGTCCAACACACGGGCAAGATCGTGTTCATGCGTGCATTCGGCAACACCCTTCTGGGTACATCGGATGTGTACATCCTTGGCAATGGAACTTCTGCTTACGGCGTTGTGGAACCAGAACTGGATCGAGTGACCCTGCTGAACGCTTCCGGCTCCGAGCTGGAAGGCATGCCACTACAGGGCGCAACGCGTTTCAGCATTGGAGACCTGAACTTGGACGGACAGTTGGAACTCATCACCGTAACGAAAGATGGCCATCTTACAGCACACCGCTTGCCGATGGCGAGTGGTCCGGGCCGCTAACGGATAGAGGCACCAGAAAGCAAATCGTCCGGGCTTCGGTCAGAGCGTCCTGCTTTTTGCGGTCTTGCCTACTTTTGCCTTTGGACTTGCCAAGGTCGTACGCTCTCATAGCTTTGCCCCCCCTCCTCGCGTTATCGGTGGTTGCAAGATCACCGGGCCAATATGAGACAGACACTACTTCGCACGGTGCTCCGAAAGGAAGTAGTCGGCTTGGCCAGATTCACGGTCATCATCTTGTCCATATTCCTGTTCCTGTTGGAATTCGGTTATCGCGCCGATGCGGCAACCAGCGACCTTTTGGACCAACTGAGCTACGGCTTGGTGGCCGCCGCTTCGTTCGTCACGTTCAGCAGTTTGTCCCGGACATATCTGCGCGGCATGCATCTACGCAAAGCCGAACTGGCTTGGTTCATGGCCGCCCTGATCCTGATAGTGGCCAAGCCATTGGGATTGGAGATATGGGGCGGAGAATACCGTTGGCCTCATTTGCTCTTCTTGTTCTTCTTCGTCTTCATCGAACTTTCCCGGTTGGAACTTGGCCGCAACAGTGTCTTGTTCAATCCTGCGCTCCTGTTCACAACGAGCTTTGCGTTGCTCATTGCCATTGGCTCTGGCTTGTTGATGTTACCCAACGCGGCCACCCGTCCGCTGGCCACGGTGGATGCGCTGTTCACCGCAACTTCCGCAGTTTGCATAACAGGTCTTAGCACCATCAATGTGGGTCAGGACCTCACCTTCCAAGGCCAATGCGTGCTGCTGCTCTTGATCCAGATCGGCGGATTGGGAGTAATGACATTCACCAGCTTCTTTGCCTTTTTCTTCAAGGGCCGCAATTCGTTGGAGGAACAGTTGCGCGTTCGCGATATCTCCAATACTTCCCTGGGCAACGCACGGTCGTTCGTGGTGCAAGTCATCCTGTTCACCCTTTCCGTGGAATTGGTGGGCATGGTCTTCATTTTCTTCAGTGTTCCGGAAGAGATCTTCGGCAGCTTTGGGGATAGGGTGTTCTTTTCCGTGTTCCACTCCATCTCCGCGTTCAATAATGCAGGGTTCTCCACCCAAACACTGGGCATCTATGAACTGCCGTTCAGGTTCAACTACTCCTTGATGTGGGTCCTTGCCACCTTGTTCATCTTCGGCGGCTTGGGGTTCAGCATCATCTTCAACTTCAGCCGGTACACGAAGCTCTGGATCATTGGCCGTGTAAAGCAGATCATCTCCGGCATACGATCCGAGCGGCACCCACGCTTGGTGAACCTGAGCTCACGACTGGCACTACAGGTCACCTCCGTACTGATCGCTGTGGGCACCATGGCCGTGCTTGTATTCGAATGGAACGGCGCGTTGGCGGAACACACGACATGGTGGGGTCGTTTCACTATGGCCTTCTTCACAGGTGTAACACCGCGAACCGCCGGTTTCAATGCCGTGGACTACAGCACCCTGAAAATACCGACTTTGATGGTCACCTTGTTGCTGATGTACGTGGGTGCTTCACCCGGCTCGACCGGTGGCGGTATCAAGACCACCACGTTGGGGATCGCCACGTTGAACATATTCGCGACGGCAAGAGGGCGCAGGCGCGTCGAATACGGCGGACGCGAGATCAGCAACCTTACGCTCCGGCGCGCATTCGCAGCAATAGTCTTGTCCCTGATCTTCCTTGGTCTGGCCATTTCGATACTGGCCTCCTTGGAACTAAGCCATGGCTTACTACCCATCGCGTTCGAATGCTTCTCCGCCTTTAGCACCGTAGGCCTCACAATGGGCATAACCGCAACATTGGGGTCCTCCGGCAAGTTGGTACTTGTCATGCTCATGTTCGTGGGCCGTGTAAGTGCGCTTACTTTGTTGGTGGGCGTCTTGCGTCAGGTCCAAGTCACACCCTATCGTTATCCCAAAGAGGACCTCCTCATCAACTAGCATGAAAGTAGCAGTCTTCGGTCTCGGCAACTTCGGGAAGCACCTCGCCATCAAGCTCACGCAGTTGGGTCATGAGGTGATCGGTATAGACCACGACATGGACAAGGTGGAAGCCATCAAGAGCGAGGTTTCCTACGCTGTTTGCATGGAAAGCAACGAGCCAAGCGCCGTGAGCACTTTGCCGTTGAACGATGTTGACGCAGCCGTTGTCGCGATCGGCGAGGACCAAGGAGCGAACATCATGACCACCGCATTGTTGGTGAATCTCAAGGTGAAACGTGTGATCAGCCGGGCGATCAACCCGCTGCACGAAATGGTGCTGAATTCCATGGGTGTAACGGAGATCGTTCACCCCGAGGAAAAAGCCGCCGACCTATTGGCCAGGAAGTTGAACCTACGTCGCTTGGTGGACCAGTTCGAATTGCCCGGAGGTTTCACGATCGCAGAGATCGTGGTACCGGACAAATTCGTGGGCAAACCGCTCAGCAGCATCGTGGAATTGCGCGAACGCAAACTCGGCATGGTCACTGTTCTTCGGAAGGAAAGTGAGACCAACTTCATGGGCAGGCGATCGGTCAAGCTCGGTGCTTTGGGTGTTATGGATCCCGACTTCGTGCCCTCAAAAGGCGACATCCTCGTGCTCTTCGGTACCAAGGATGACGTGGTAAAGTTCACCGGCGAGAATGATTAACGGCAACGGAGCTTCCGAATTCCAAAGTCACCAAAGAACAAGTCCCAAGTTGGGTCGTAAGCGAAATCCAGTTTGGTGGATAGACGTAATTGTGTTTAGCCAGTAGTTGTGTAGCATTTAAGATGAGACAAATTATAGTTATATCGTTATTTATACTGTCCACTTTAAGTTGTGGGAGAGGCGATGGAAAAGTTGTATCCACCGATAATGAAAATTGCGACTTTAAATTTGAAATTAATCAAGAAAGTGCAAACTCGTACAGTTACGACAGTCAAACGGGGAACTTAAGAAAGCTTCTAGATCCATTCAAAGAAAATAAACTCTATGCAGATACATCTATCATTCTTTCCAAAGCAAGTCTATGTGAATTAATGGAAATGTTTGAAGCGTATAAGATTTCGTCCTATCCGAACGAATTTCATCCGAAAGGTATGGGTATGTTGACTCCTTCACCCTCATATCATATAATATTCACGAATAACAATCAAGAGACTGAAATTAACTGGTCAATAAACACCGTTACTTTTGAAAGTGAAGAGGCTTCTAAATTGCGAGAAATCTTGAATAAAATTGACAGCATTCTATTGACGAGTCCGGAATTTAGACAATTGCCTAAGCAGGAATATGAATGGTTATAAACAGACACACGCTACACAACAAACAATATATGGCATTGAAAAAACGCCACATATTGTAGTCGTTCTAAAAGAGATATACCGGTCGCCATCGTAGTCCATTAAGGTGGGCACCATGGCACCTAACCCTTAGGCCGCTGCCATGGCCAGACAAGGCTCGCTTTTGCAGCTTTCGCCAGCGGTACCGAGAGACGATACCGAGAACCAGTAGTAGTTACCGGGCGTAAGGCCATCCATATTGAAGGTGATCCTTCTGGAATTGCCCACCAGTTCCCAGTTGAAGGGGTTGCTGGAGGTGCTCATCCATATATGATGCACCCGTGCGCCGTGCTTCCGTTCCCAAGCCAATGCAATGCGGCCGGTGTGTTTGGTAAGGCGGCTCTTAAGCACCTCCGGCGGTGGCACTTCGCCAATGGGGCTTCCACGTTCCACCACTTCGAAGTTGCTCGCTAGGATGATCTGCGCATCGCCGGCACTTGCCATTTGCACGTAACCAGACCATCGGCGCAGGGCATCGGCCACGGCCCTGGCGGCGTTCTTTCGTGTACGCACTTCCTTTGGCCCGTTGTTGGCGCACACCGCGGCGTTGGCCGTAACAAGTTCATCTATGAGGCCTTGCACTAGCAATGCCGTTGGTAGGGGGTTGGTGAAGAAGACCGGGTTTCCCACAATGCCGTTATGCACGCTTTGGGCTTTCGCCATGAGCGCTATTGCCGGGATGTCGGTAAGGCCTGCTTTTACTTTTGCCATGGTGTAGGGGCCTCTGTTGCGCGGCCCTGCGCGTTGGTCAACGTGGCCTTATATGTGGAAACCGGAAGGGAGGTTGCACTCCCCCTTGGGACGTTCATCTATTGGCAGGCTCTGCGCTGCCCAGTTTTTCGCGGTCCTGTATGGCCTTGGTCTCCTTGTGGCCTGTTGGGCTCCAGCGGTTTAGCGGTCTGTTGGCAAGAAGGCGATAGGGGAAGAAGGGATCGCCGTTCTGGCACCGGTTCGCGGCATTCTGGTGCAAGTTGGCGGCATTCTGGTCCAAGTTGGCGGCGTTCTGGTCCAAGTTGGCGGCATTCTGGTCCAAGTTGGTGGCGTTCTGGTCCAAGTTGGCGGCGTTCTGGTCCAATGTGTTGGCTACTTGCATGCAAGTGGTGGCATTCTGGTCCAAGTTGGCAGCATTCCGGTCCAAGTTGGTGGCGTTCTGGTCCAATGTGTTGGCTACTTGCATGCAAGTGGTGACGTTCTGGTTCAATGTGACGGCCACATGGTTGCAGGTGCTGGCATTCTGGTTCCAAGTGGAGGCTGCTTGGTTGCAACTGAAGGTGTTCTGGTCCGGACCAAAGTGATCCAAGCTTGTGCCGAAGTAAGCTTGTTCTGGGCCACCCGACCCTCTCCCGTGAAAGACGCTCCCTTGTACCCTATTACTAAGCGACCTTCTTGAATTTGAGGCGGTTTGATGTGCTCGGTGGCCGGCAAAGAGTATATTTCGTTCGCTATCAATGGCCTACAAGACAAATGACCTTGTGCCGGATAGCGGATGTATCAACAGATCGTTGGTAATCCACTAGGTGTACCACAGCGCGAATACGCCAACGCTCGAAAGCCAACGCACTGAAAAGAAACCGGCCAAATGCCAGAAAAAGAGCCACTGACAAAAGACAAGGTTCGGGAATATGCAGACCACTTTCTTCGGTGGCTTGATGCGAATCCCCGAAAGGTCCCAGCAGACAATTGGCACATGTGGCGCGTATCGCTCGGCAATCCGTGTCCTGTTGACAGACCCAATGATGAGCGAAGTATACGTGAATTCCTTGTCCTCAAGGACTGCATCACTAATCCGCAGAACCCTTTCAATCAACTCGCTAAGTTGGGTCCAAATGGCCGAACGGCGCTTGACTTTGATGGCGGCCCGATTGCGTACTGGAATCATCTAGCGGCTAAGGATGACGTGGATTACAAATCAAATCTTGCGGCCATACGTAGCGCTGACGCAGCCGAGGGAGCAGAACTAAGAGCAATCCAATCAGAAAGTGGTGCGCGCACAGCGCGTAGATGGGCTATTGTCGCTTCAGTAGCTGCCATAGCGAGTTCATCTATTAAAATAGCGGATTACATCGGTCAGCGCACAAGCAACGCTAATGAGAGCAGCGACCATCGACACAGTAACCCAGAATCTAATACTCCGCCCATTGGTGATACCGCCTCCGGTAAATTTGCCATCCCCCTCCCTGCTGCGCATGATACAGTTGGTGATGATTCATCGTCTAAAAGGGTTTTAAATCCATGAAATGCGGGCCGGTTTCTGATTCCGCCTTATTACTGACAGCAATCCGGTGCATTGCTTCAATGGGCGGAAGAAGACGCGCCGTGGTACAACACAGGCTATACGCAACGCCCTCCAACGCATAAAAGGCCAAGCTAAAAGGGCGCTGCGCATAGCTTTAACGTTAACAAATAGCCAGCTGCGATCCCGCAGCTCAGCGGGAGCCAATGGCCAGTAGCTAACGATCAGGACCAAAGGGTCAGAGATCAGAACCCGTTATCTTTTCCCTTTCCTCAACAACACCTTCTGCCCTTCCGAAAGACGCGCATCTTCCGGTAGCTCGTTGAACTTTGCGAGCCTCTTCAATTTGACACCGTACTTCTGGCTCACATCCCAAAGCGTTTCATCGGCTGCTGCGTTATGCGCTTTCGCGCTCTTCGCGGCATTGCGCTTCGGCTGAATGTAGATCACCTGCCCGGCCTTCAACGTGGAGTTCTTGTCCATGTCGTTCCAACGGGCGATCATGCCGTGGGTCATTTCAAGCTGCTTCGCCAGATCGCGGAAGGTCTCCCCTTCCTTGGCGCGCACGAACTTGATCCGTCGTTCGAACTGTTCTATGGAGCGACCGGCGCCGAAGGTGATCACTTGGCCACCTGAACGACCGTGTTGGGTAGTGGATGGTTTCGATGCCGTTGTGCCGCGACTGTTGCTATTGCTGCTGGGCTTCACGGCTTTGTAGGACACATCCACACCCCGGTCCAAATTGTGCAACTCGTAACGTTCGATCAAGGTGATCAACTTGCTCGGGTAGTTGGGGTCGGTGGCGTAGCCTGCTTTCTTCAAACCCTTGGCCCATCCTTCGTAGTCGGTCGGCTTCAATTCGAACAACGAAGCATAACGGGGCCGCTGCAGGAATGCCGCATGGTCTTCGTAGCTCTGCGAAGCATCCTTGTATTTCCGGAAACAATCGTTCTTCTTATCGTCGTCGTGGTACGTGCGGCCTCCGGTCCAGTCCGGTGTGCATTTGATACCGAAGTGGTTGTTCCCCTCCCGCGCCAGGATGCTGTTGCCGTTGCCACTTTCCAATAGGCCCTGTGCCAAGGTGATGCTTGCGGGGATCCCGTGCTCTTTCATTTTCTTCACGGCCACTTCCTTCCATTCGGAGATGTATTCTTCCGCCGTGAAACGTTGGCCGCTGGGCTGCCCTTGTGCGAACAAGGAAGTGGCCAGAAAAAGAAGCGGGATAAGGAGGTGCTTGTACATGGCGAAGGTGCTTCGGCGGGCAAGTGGAGTCCTCGGCAACAGGCGAAACTATTGGCGATCCATGGGCCATTCCGGGCTTGCGGACCCTAGAAACGCACCGCCTGTTGTGAAAAGAACGTTGCAAATGGGCTAAAACGCATGTCCGTAGGGCGAACTTCGCACCGTGAGGCGGTCCTGTCCGGCCGCCAAGTCGTGTCCGACAATGCCCCAGACCAACGAACCAACCGAAGAGCAAACCGAACGATTCCGGCGCATGGGCTTGGAGGAAGGGGACTTCTACTTGAGTCCGGAGGGCTATATTGTGTTCACCGAACAGTACCATTTGAAGCGCGGCTACTGCTGCCAGAGCGTCTGCCGACATTGCCCGTACGGGAACTCTCCGGAAGACCGCAAAAAGAAGGCTCCGCAGGATCGTCCCACGGAGCCTTCCTGAACCCTTCTTTATCGTTATTGACCCAGCAGCACCTTCACTTGGCGCACGGTGCCTTGGTGCTCGCTACGGACGAGGTACAAGCCAGCGGAAAGACCGGTCAGCGGGATCCGGACCTGCTCGCTGCGCACATTGTCCTTTCTGGCCACTTCGCGTCCGGTGGCATCCAGCACGCGCACAGCGCCCAACTGTTCCGTGCCACGCACGACAAGCGTTGCACTTCCATCCACCCAAGCATTGATGGAGCTGTTCCCGATCGTGGTTTCGGAGATCCCCACTTCACCTTCGATGGCGAACAGTTCCACACCGACCTCTTCACTATTAGCGGTGAAAACGAAATGATCCTGAAAGGCCATCATGTAGGTACTTGCGGCATCCGGCCCTCCATTCACGCCCGATGGAGTGAAATTCGTGATCATCACCGTGCCAGCCTCAGTGCCGTCACTGCGCCAGTACTGCCGGTGGGAGTCGTTCTCAGTACCGTAGAAGTACAGCTGATCGCCTAGGACCTGAAAGCCGTAAAAATTCGGCGAACCATTGGCGAACGTACCTAAGAAGGATTTGACCACGGTGGCCGTGCCGAGCGTGGGGTCCAAACGGATCAACGCGACCTGACCCGAGCCGTTATCGCCGAACACATAAGCCATGCCGTTCAGTTCTGCCAAGTATGTGAAGATCTGCGTGGATACACTGGCGTTCAGAACAGTTTCCGTGGTAGCAATGGTTCCCTTTGTCCGGTACAAACGCCAAGGGCTCTCCGATGCCAAGAAGTACATCCAACCCTCATTGCTCACGGGGTAGGTAAGACCGGGGATCTTCACCCTCACAATATTGGCGGGATGCATCAATTCCGTGGTGGTCCCGTCCGAAGCCAGAACACCACCGGGTGTCGTCACGATAAAATGATCGTCGTTCTTGGACCACTCCAAGGTGATGGCGCCGGTCTCGTCCGGGTCGTTGACCTCCGCAAATTGGGTGGTACCCGCCTCAGTGCCGTCACTCACCCAGAGTTGCATGCCATTGGTCTCATCCTGCCCCAGGAAGTAGGCCCTCCCTTGGAAATCGAAGCCTTGGAACAGCGGGAAGGGATCGCCCAAACTGGTAGAAGCCCCCGGCATGATGTCCTTCACCATGTGGGTGCCCTCCAAGGTGCCGTCGGTTACCCAAGGTTCGTGTCCGTTCGCCTCGCTGTGGCCGGGAAAGAGCAGCTTGCCGCCGGGAAGTGGAATGCCGGCGAAGTAGAACACATAATCACCGGGAAAAGTCCCCAGCATCTCCACCGTTCCGTCGCGCACCACGTAGAGGGAATAGTCGAAGACATTGGGCGTGAAGAAGTAGATGTTGTCGCCGCTGGTGATGATACCGCCGTTCGTGGTGGTATAGCCCGCAACTCCGCCCACATGGGCCAATTCCTCCATGTTGCCGGAGAGGTCGTCCAAGGCGAATAGCTTCTGTACTGTCGGGCCATCACTGGCGAACAGCAACAAACGATCGTTGTGAACGCGGAAGCCATTGGGTCCGCCATGGTTCAGGATGGTAGCTGTAACACCACCTGGATAGAAATCCCGGACGAGCGTGGGCGATTGGGCCGATAAGAGCGGGGCTTGAAGCAGAAAGGCTGCAGCGGCAATGGGGAGAATTAGTTTCATGGTCGCTTGTTTTGAATGCACGCAAGTTGTTTTGATCTGCATAACAGTAGATCCTTTCCCGATCGAAGTGATACACGATCATTTGTGGAAAAGCGACAATTGTCACGGCACAGGCAGCGTTTCGCGGGTTCACCTTATCTTGTTTTGAAACGGGTGGTCATGCTAAAACCCATATTCCTTTGTTGTGTGCTTCAGGGCACTGTACTTTCCGCCCAGAACTGGGCTTTGATCAACCCGGACTACAAGTACAACTACAGCAACGACGGTACGGACACGATCAGCAACCAGGTCTTCGTGACGCATGTTGATACGCTGGGGCTGGATAGTTTTCGGTGTGCGTTGAATCTTGTCGCCAAAGTCTGTGATACGTGCACTTCACCTGGGCTTTTCCTACTGCTCAACCAGCCACAATTCATGCAGCGGAAGGTGGACGTTGGACCAAGTGTTTGGCATTTCCATGATCCGGGTTCCATGGTTATTCTTCCGCAAGCTGGGTTAGGCGAAACATGGGTGTTTGATACGCTGGCGGGCATCACAGCTACAATAACTGCGGAGGATATTGCACAAGTCTTCGGGAATGATGTGCCGCGTAAAGTGATCGGACTTTCCGATGGAGGTACGATCGCGATCAGTGAGACCTATGGTGTGTTGAGTTGGAATGATCACGAACTCATCGGGTTGCAAGGAACGGATCTGGGGACATTGACCCCATCCCTTGATGCCATGCTCCCATACCAAACTGGTGATGTTGTTGAGTACAGTTCAGGCGATGCCGGAACAGATGGCATATCGACGTCGGGGCACGAAAGGCGGTACAAGTTCACAGTCGACGCTGGCGATCCGACCCCGCAAGCCATGGTTTTCAGCGGTACGATGATCGACCATCGTTGGAATTGGGAGAGCACGGGTGGTGGCTCTACATTCACGTACGGACATGAGACCACTTTCGGATCCACATGGGCAGCGGGCATTCCCGAACTACCATGGGCAGAGTTGCTCTTCTCCTATCCCGGTGAGCTCATAAGATCCCGTTATTCGGATCAGGCACTTTGGTTCGGACAGGACACGCTCGCCTGCATCGCACAACACGGGATCGATGCGCAGGGCCGGTACACGCTTTCGTGTCAGCGTATTTCGTGGCCCGGATCCAGTGGCGAACAGGGTCACTTCATGAGCTTATCGGCTGAACAACTATCCTCGACAGATCCGGTTCCGACCAATGGCGAGAACTACTGTAATGATCTAGAGTGTGGTGTTTTGTACACCGAGGGGACCGGATTGAATTGGCTTCATGGAGACTACTTCGAACGGAACGAGTGGTATGTGTTGGAAGGCACTGTAGTGAATGGAGATACGGTCGGAACCATTTATGCGGACGATCAGATCATTGCATTGTCGATCGCCGAGAGCGGTATTGCGCAACCTGCGCTTATCACTCCCAACCCCGCCAACGACCACATAACCCTTTCTTCCGCTACTCCCGGCGCGGTCTGCACCATCCTCAACACAACCGGGCAAGTGCTCTTGACCCAAGCGATCTCATCATCTATGGAGCCTATCGATGTCAGCGGTCTGGCCCCTGGGCTTTATCTATTGAACATGGCTGGTATAGGTCCAATTCGTTTCGTCATCGCACGGTAAGAATTGGCCTTCCACCTTGCAGCTTGCAATAACAGCCGAATTTCCCCTGACCTTCCTCAGTTCAGCACCCATGACCGTGGGATAAGTTTGTCCGAAACCGGCACCTCAGTGCCCTTCACCCCCACTCCTGCGCATGAAGCTCCTGAACCGCACGTTGATCGTCCTATTCGGCTTGGCAGCCTTCTCCTCCTGCAAAAAGGATAAAGTCGAGGAACCCGCGCCACAAACGCCTGCGTCCTCCGATCTCCAACTGCTGGGGTCCACCACGGACGGTGCCTACACGCTGGAGCTGTACAACAAGACGGGCCAACTGAAGGTGGGCTACAACCCGATCTTCGTCCGCCTGAAGAATGGCGGAAGCGCGGTAAGCAACGCCACCTTGAGCTGGTTACCCATGATGACCATGGACATGGGCGGCAGCACCCACCAACACAGCTGCCCTTACTCGTCGATCACCGCGACATCGGGCGATGCCACGCTGTTCGAAGGCCACGTGGTCTTCAACATGGCGAGCAGCAGCATGGGCTTCTGGGAAATGACCATGACCTATGATACTGGAAGCGGACCGCACGACGTAGTGATCCCCGTAACAGTGGTGGCATCGGACAGCGATTTCCACAAGGAATACACCTCTGCGATCGGCTCGGATGGCGTGACCTATCTGTTGGCCATGGTGGAACCCAGCAAGCCGGAGACCGGGGTCAACGACATGATCGTGGGTCTTTACAAAAGGGTGAGCGACACGGAATTCCCCGCCGTTGAGGGATACACCATTCGTTTGGATCCACGTATGCCGGGCATGGGCAACCACGGCGCACCGGGCAATGTGGACCTGACCCAAGGATCGGACGGCTTCTACCACGGTATGGTCGGCTTTTCCATGACGGGCTACTGGAAGATCAACATGATCGTGGAGGACGGAACCGGAACCGCTCTTGCGGGGGAACCGATCACCACCAGCAACGAGGAAAGCAGCGTCCACTTCAAGGTTTCGTTCTGATCCGCAGAAGACCACCCATGGGATCGATTCTCGGCAGTTCAGGAAGCACCGGACCGGTACGGCGATGAAGCTGCGGCACTTGGCACTCTTGGCCTTATTGGTGTCGGGCACGGTGCTTTTTGGCCAGTCCGGGGACAGTCTGATCAGGTCTTCAATTGACACCGTACTCCTCCGTGAGTTGGAAGTTGTGGTGATTCTTCCTTCCGACCCCGGCTGCCATGCCCACGGCGATAAACCATTAGGCTCACTGGACAGTTACTTGGCCGAGTCCAATGCTGTGAACATGATCAGACGGGGCTCCTACGCTTGGGAACCCATGCTGAACGGCATGGCCACCGAACGCAGCGTGATCACCGTGGACGGCATGCGCATCTACGGGGCTTGCACGGACAAGATGGACCCGGTAACCTCCTACGTGGAAACATCGAATCTGTCCCGCGCGCGGATCAAGAGCGGCTCCGCTGGCGGCGAACATGGCGGCACCATCGCGGGTTCCATCGACTTGGAGCGACGCCGGTCAGGCTTCAAGTCCAAACGCAGCTTTGGCGGCTCGGCTTCCGCAGGTTTCGAAACGAACAACAACCAACGCATCTTGGGCGCCGCCCTGAACTATTCCAGTCCGTCCTTCTACTCAGACCTGGACTTTACCTACCGCCGTGCCGCCAACTACAACGCCGGCAACCGATCCGGAACATCCAGCGAGGTGCAGCATTCGCAATTCACCAAGTACAACTTCTCGGCCATCGCCGGGTACAAACTGAGCGAGGGCAACGAGTTGGAAGCCTCGCTCATTTTCGACAAAGCCACCGACGTGGGTTATCCCGGTCTGCCCATGGATGTATCCTTGGCGCAGGCGCTCATTGGCTCGGTCCAGTATCGCTACCTGCCGCGCAACGGTCCTGTGAGCCTTTGGGAAACTAAGGTGTATTACAACACCATCACCCACGTCATGGACGACAGCCAGCGGCCGGTGGTGCCCATTCGCATGGACATGCCCGGTTGGAGCAAGACCCAGGGCTACTACACCAAACTGCACGCATCGGCAGGCAAGCACAACATCAAGACCGTCTTGTCCGGTCACCGCAACAATTCTCTGGCGGAAATGACGATGCACCCGAACAACCCCGCCGAGCCCACCATGTTCATGCTCACTTGGCCGGATGTGACCACGGTGTACAATGGACTGAACGTAGAGGATCGCATCCGCTTCAACCCCAAACTGGACCTTACGTTGCATGCCGGAATGGGTCTTCACAAGAACACCATCGGCAGCGAATTCGG
>Ga0154020_10002958_pt1 | contig 20644 bp, 18 predicted proteins | sample Klosneuvirus_201_FD_109709 | JGI IMG/M metagenome (GOLD analysis project Ga0154020, IMG submission 109709) | Active sludge microbial communities from wastewater, Klosterneuburg, Austria - Klosneuvirus_20160825_MG | ecosystem: Engineered > WWTP > Aerobic digester > Activated sludge | place... | reverse complement strand
TGCGGCCTCACGCGCGAGGCCGACGTCGACGAGGCCGTCGACGCCGGCGCCGATGCGCTGGGTTTTGTGCTCTACGCGAAGAGCCCGCGCCACGTCACGCTGCAGCGCGCAGCCGAACTGGCCGCACGGCTGCCGCCTTTCGTCACGCCCGTGCTGCTGTTCGTGAACGCCTCGCCGGCCGAGGTGCGGCTGGCCACCGAGACGCTGCCGCAGGCGCTGCTGCAGTTCCACGGTGACGAAACGCCGGCGCTGTGCGAGGCCGCCGGCCGGCCCTACATCCGGGCCGCGCGCATGGGGCCGTCGGCGTCCGCCGCCTCGGGCGGCCAGGGCTTCGATTTGCTAGACTTCGCAGCACAGTTTGCAAGCGCACAGGCCCTGCTGCTCGACGCCCATGTCGAGTCCTACGGCGGTGCCGGGAAGGTCTTCGATTGGTCACTGATTCCAGCAGGCGTGCCCCTTCCGGTCGTTTTGTCTGGTGGGTTGAGTCCTGCCAACGTGACCGATGGGGTGCTCACCGTCCGGCCCTGGGCCGTTGACGTGAGCTCCGGCGTGGAAATCGGCAAGGGCCTGAAGAGCGGCCCGCTGATGCGCCGGTTCTGCAAGGCGGTGCGCGAAGCCGATCTCCGGCTCGGCACCTGAGAACGCGGCCGGCGCCCCTGGCGCCGCAGCCCGCGGCGCAAGAGGAATCACCGACATGCTGGACTACCACCAACCCGACGCCCGCGGGCATTTCGGGCCCTACGGCGGCACCTTCGTTGCCGAGACCCTCGTGCATGCGCTGCACGAGCTGGAGGACGCCTACGCGACCTACCGCGACGACCCCGAGTTCGTCGCCGAGTTCAGGCACGAGCTGAAGCACTTCGTCGGCCGCCCGAGCCCGATCTACCACGCCGCGCGCCTGAGCCGCGAGATCGGCGGCGCGCAGATCCACCTCAAGCGCGAGGACTTGAACCACACCGGTGCGCACAAGGTCAACAACACCATCGGCCAGGCGCTGCTGGCGCGGCGCATGGGCAAGCCGCGCGTCATCGCCGAAACCGGCGCCGGCCAGCACGGCGTGGCCACGGCCACGATCTGCGCGCGCTACGGCATGGAATGTGTCGTGTACATGGGCAGCGAGGACGTCAAGCGGCAATCGCCCAACGTCTACCGCATGCACCTGCTGGGCGCCAGGGTGGTGCCCGTCGAATCGGGCAGCAGGACGCTGAAGGACGCGCTGAACGAGGCGCTGCGCGACTGGGTGACGAACGTCGAGAACACCTTCTACATCATCGGCACCGTGGCCGGCCCGCACCCCTATCCGATGATGGTGCGCGACTTCCAGCGCATCATCGGCGACGAGTGCCTGCTGCAGATGCCCGAGCAGGTGGGCCGGCAACCCGACGCCGTCATCGCCTGCGTCGGTGGCGGCAGCAACGCGATGGGCCTGTTCTACCCCTACATCCCGCACGAGGGCACGCGCCTCATCGGTGTCGAGGCGGCGGGCGAGGGCCTGGACAGCGGCCGGCACTCGGCCAGCCTGACGCGCGGCAGCCCCGGCGTGCTGCACGGCAACCGCACCTACCTGCTGCAGGACGACAACGGCCAGGTCACCGAGACGCACAGCATCAGCGCCGGGCTGGACTACCCCGGCGTCGGCCCCGAGCACGCCTACCTGAAGGACATCGGCCGCGCCGAATACGTCGGCATCACCGATGCCGAGGCGCTGAGCGCCTTCCACCGCCTGTGCCGCACCGAGGGCATCATCCCGGCGCTGGAAAGCAGCCACGCCGTGGCCTACGCGATGAAGCTGGCCGCGACGATGAAGCCCGACCAGCACCTGCTGGTGAACCTGAGCGGCCGCGGCGACAAGGACATCGGCACCGTGGCCGACCTGACCGGCGCCGAGTTCTACTGCCGGCCCTCGTGCCGCGGCCAGGGTGTGAAGGGCGCCGCCGTGGGCGGCACTGTGGGGGGTGTCATGGTCGGAGGCCCGCTGTGAGCCGCATCCCCGCCACCCTCGCCGCGCTGCAGGCCCGGGGCCGCAAGGCGCTGATTCCCTATGTCACCGCCGGCGACCCGCTCGTCGACGCCACGCCGCAGGTCATGCAGGCGCTGGCCGACGGCGGCGCCGACATCATCGAACTCGGCGTGCCCTTCAGCGACCCGATGGCCGACGGCCCGGTGATCCAGAAGGCCAGCGAACGTGCGCTGGCGCGCGGCATCGGCGTGGTGCAGGTGCTGGACATGGTGCGCCGCTTCCGCCAGAGCAACAACACGACGCCGGTGGTGCTGATGGGCTACGCCAACCCGGTGGAGCGCTACGACCAGAAACACGGCGCCGGCAGCTTCATCCGCGATGCGGCCGAGGCCGGCGTCGACGGCCTGCTGGTGGTGGACTACCCGCCCGAGGAATGCGAGGCCTTCGCCGCGCAGCTGAAGGCGGCGGGGCTGGACCTCATCTTCCTGCTTGCACCCACCAGCACCGAACAGCGCATGCAGGAGGTGGGGCGCATCGCCAGCGGTTACGTCTACTACGTGTCGCTGAAGGGCGTCACCGGCGCCGGGCACCTCGACACCGAGGCGGTGGCCGCGATGCTGCCGCGCATCCGGCGCCATGTCCGCGTGCCGGTGGGTGTGGGTTTCGGCATCCGCGACGCCGCCACGGCGCGCGCCGTGGGCGCGGTGGCCGACGCGGTGGTCATCGGCTCGCGGCTGATACAGATCCTGGAGGCCGCGGCGCTGCAGAAGGGCGACAATGCGCCCGCGGTGGCCGAGGCGGCGCGCGCCTTCATGGCCGAGATCCGCACCGCGCTGGACGCATGATCACGGCCGCGCGGCCCGTCGCCCGGCCTGAGGTTTCACCCATCCTGGAGGTGCCTGCATGAGTTGGCTCGAAAAACTGCTGCCGCCCAAGATCCAGCCCACCGACCCGGCCGAACGCCGTGTCGTGCCCGAGGGCCTGTGGATCAAGTGCCCGGCCTGCGAGACCGTGCTCTACAAGACCGACCTCGAGCAGAACCTCAACGTCTGCCCCAAGTGCGACCACCACCACCGCATCGGCGCCCGCGCCCGGCTCGACGCCTTCCTCGACCCCGAGGGCCGCTGGGAGATCGGGCAGGAGGTGGTGCCCGTCGACGCGCTGAAGTTCAAGGACAGCAAGAAGTACCCGCAGCGCCTGAAGGCCGCGCTGGAAGCCACCGGCGAGACCGACGCCATGGTGGTGGTGGGTGGTGCGGTGATGAGCGTGCCGGTGGTCGCCGCCTGCTTCGAGTTCGAGTTCATGGGCGGCAGCATGGGCAGCGTGGTCGGCGAACGCTTCGTGCGCGGCGTCGAGGCGGCCATCGAGCAGAAGGTGCCCTTCGTCAGCTTCACCGCCACCGGCGGCGCACGCATGCAGGAAGGCCTGCTGAGCCTGCTGCAGATGGCCAAGACCAATGCCGCGCTGACACGGCTGGCCAAGGCCAGGCTGCCGTTCATCAGCGTGCTCACCGACCCCACGATGGGCGGTGTCTCGGCCAGCTTCGCCTTCGTCGGCGACGTCGTCATCGCCGAGCCCAAGGCGCTGATCGGCTTTGCCGGCCCGCGCGTGATCGAGAACACCGTGCGCGAGAAGTTGCCCGAAGGTTTCCAGCGCAGCGAATTCCTCATCGGCACCGGCGCGCTGGACATGATCTGCGACCGGCGCCAGCTGCGGCCGAACATCGCGCGGCTGCTGGCGATGCTGCAGCGCCAAAGCGCCGACGCCGTCGCCTAGCCGTTTTCCTGCTGCGGCCGCCGATTCGGCGCCTGCGGTGCTCGCCGCACGGACGTACGGCTGTGCTCCTCGACGCCGACTCGACGCCCTCGCGACGGAAATCGGCCAGGCGACGATGCCCGCCTTGACCCCATTGCCATGAGCGCACCGACCACCCTCGATGACTGGCTCGCGCATTGCGCCGCGATGCACCCCAAGACGATGGACCTGTCGCTGGAGCGCACGGCCGAGGTCGCGCGCCGCCTGGCCATCACGTTCACGATGCCGGTCATCACCGTGGCCGGCACCAACGGCAAGGGCAGCACCTGCGCCATGCTGGAGAGCATCGCGCGCCACGCGGGCTACCGCACCGGCCTGTACCAGAAGCCGGAACTGGTGCACTTCGAGGAACGTTGCCGCGTCGACGGCGCGCCGGTGGCGGCCGCGGACCTGGTGCCGCACTTCGCGGCCGTGGAAGCCGCGCGCGGCGACATCACGCTGACGCAGTTCGAGTTCAGCACGCTGGCCATCGTGCGCCTGCTGTCGCGGCTGCCGCTGGACGTGGTGATCCTGGAGGTCGGGCTCGGCGGCCGCTACGACAGCGTCAACGCCTTCGACGCCGACTGCGCCGTCATCACCAGCATTGCGCTCGACCACATGGAATGGCTGGGCCCCGACCGCGAGAGCATCGGCCTGGAAAAGGCGCAGGTCATGCGGCCGGGCAGGCCGGCCATCGTCGGCGACCCGCTGCCGCCGGCGAGTGTCGTCGAGCACGCCCGGGCCATCGGCGCCGACCTCTGGCTGGTGGGGCGCGACTTCAACCACAGCGGCGACCGCCAGCAGTGGAGCTGGGCCGGCCGCGGCCGGCGCTACAGCAGCATGTCCTACCCGGCGCTGCGCGGCGCCAACCAGCTGCTGAACGCGGCCGCGGCCATCGCCGCGCTGGAAGCGCTGCGCAGCCGGCTGCCCGTCACCGCGCAGGCCATCCGCACCGGGCTGGCGATGGTCGAGCTGCCGGGGCGCTTCCAGATCGTGCCGGGCCAGCCGGCGCTGGTGCTCGACGTGGCGCACAACCCGCAGGCGGTGGGCGCGCTGGCGCTCAGTCTCGACGCGATGGGCTACTTCCCGCGGTCCCATGCCGTCTTCGGCGCCATGCGCGACAAGGACATCGACGGCCTGCTCGCGAAGATGGTGCCGCTGGTGGACGTCTGGCACTGCTGCGCCCTGCCGACGCCGCGCGCGGCCACGGCCGAAGAGCTGGCTGCGCGGGTGCACGCCGCGGTGGCTGGCCGGCCTGGCACGCCCGTGGTGGTGCACACCCACGACAGCCCCGCCGCCGGCCTGCGCGCCGCCGCGGCCGCCGCCGACCCCGCCGATAGAATCATCGTGTTCGGATCCTTCTTCACCGTGGGCGGTGTGCTCAAGGAAGGCCTGCCCCGGCTGACGGCCGCCCACGTCGCCTGAGCACCCGCGACGACGGGCCTCGTGCACGGTCGATCCCCGCACCCGGGCCGGGTACCGGCGCCCGGACCCTTGCCGTCAGCCCGCCGACTCCCGCCCACCCGACCCGCATGCGTCTGCCCTTCCTGCGCCCCAAGCCTGCCGCCGAAGCGTCCCGCCCTGCAGCCCCGCGCGGCCGGCGGGCCGCGGCCGACGTCGACGGCGCGGACATCGGCGCGGCCCGCACGCGCGCACGCCGCCGCCTGATCGGTGCCCTGGTGCTGCTGGTGGCGGGCGTCATCGGCTTCCCCTTGCTGTTCGAGACGCAGCCGCGACCGCTGCCGCTGGACATCCCGATCCGCGTGCCCGCCGCGGAGGGCCGTGCCCCCGCGCCCGAGCCGCGGCCGGGCCGGCCCTTGCCGGTGACCCAGTTGCCGGCCGATGCGGGCGCCGAGACGCCGATAGCCCAGGCACCGGCAGCGCCGGCCACGGCCACGCCCGTGCCCGTGCCTGCCACCGCGTCTGTGCCTGCGACGGCGGCCGCGTCCGCGTCTGCGGCTGTGGCTGCGCAGCGCAGGGCGGCCTCGGTGCCGTCTGGCGGCGCAGCGCCGCCGCCGGTGGCCGCGGTGGCCAAGGCCGCGGTGGCGAAGGCCGCGTCACAGGCCGCGACATCGGCTGCGCCGCCGCGCGTGTCCCCGGCCGCCGGCGACGGCCGCCGGGCCGCGGCGCTGCTGGCCGGCGCCGCGCCGGCGTCGGCCGCCCAGGGCCGCTATGTCGTGCAAGTGGGGGCCTACACCGACGCGGCGACACTGCGCGCGGCGCGCGCCAAGGTCGAGAAACTGGGCCTGAAGTCCTACACCCAGGTCATCGAGGGTGATGCCGGCAAGCGCACGCGCGTGCGCCTGGGGCCCTACCCCACGCGGGCCGAGGCCGAAGCCGCGGCGGCCCGGCTGAAGGCCGCCGGCCTGCCCGGCAACGTGCTGGCGCTGTGATGGACGCGCTGCGTGACCTTGCCCTGGGCCTGTCGTGGGTCGACGTGCTGCTGCTGGCCGTGCTGGGCGTGTCGGTGCTCATCGGCCTGGTGCGCGGTTTTGTCTTCGAGTGCCTGGCGCTGGCCGGCTGGGTGGTGGCCTGGTTCGCGGCGCAATGGGCCGCGCCGGTGCTGGCACCGCATGTCCCGGTGGGCGCGCCCGGCTCAGGCCTGAACCTGGGTGCGTCCTTCGCCGTGGCGTTCGTGGCTGCCGTCGTCGCCTGGACGCTGCTGGCGCGCCTGATCCGCATGCTCATCCATGCCACGCCGCTGTCCATCCCCGACCGCCTGCTCGGTGCCGGCTTCGGCGCGCTGCGCGGCGGCGTGCTGCTGCTGGCGCTGGCCAGCGTCGTGACGCTGACGCCGGCCGCACAATCGGCACCGTGGCGCAGCTCGCACGGGGCACGCTGGCTGGCGCAGGCGCTGCAGGTGCTCAAGCCCTTGCTGCCGGCGCCGGCCGCGAAGCTCTTGGCAGGCTGAGCCCGAACCCCCACCCAGGACACCCAACACCATGTGCGGCATCGTCGGCGTCATCTCCCGGGCGCCCGTCAACCAGTTGATCTACGACGCGCTGCTGCTGCTGCAGCACCGCGGGCAGGACGCCGCGGGCATCGTCACCATGCTCGGCACCAAGTGCTTCATGCACAAGGCGCGCGGCATGGTGCGCGACGTCTTCCGCACGCGCAACATGCGCGGCCTGCCCGGGCAGGTGGGCCTGGGCCAGGTGCGCTACCCGACGGCCGGCAACGCCTACAGCGAGGAAGAGGCGCAGCCCTTCTACGTCAACGCGCCCTATGGCATCGTGCTCGTGCACAACGGCAACCTGACCAACGCGTCGGCGCTGAAGGCCGAGCTCTTCGACGTCGACCGCCGCCACATCAACACCGAGAGCGACACCGAAGTCCTGATCAACGTGCTGGCGCACGAACTGGAGCAGGTGGCGCTGTCGCCGCACGGTGGCTCGCTGCCGCTGACGCCCGACCACGTCTTCAAGGCCGTGGGTGCGGTGCACCGGCGCATCAAGGGCAGCTACGCGGTGATCGCGCTGATCGCCGGCCACGGCCTGCTGGCCTTCCGCGACCCCTTCGGCATCCGCCCACTGTGTTTCGGTGAAGGCAACAGCCCCGAGAGCAGCCACGACGTGATGGTGGCCAGCGAGTCGGTGGCGCTGGAAGGCACGGGCCACCGGCTGACACGCGACGTGGCGCCGGGCGAAGCCATCTTCGTCGACCTGGCCGGCCGCATCCACGCCCGCCAGTGTGCCGAGCACCCGTCGCTGAACCCCTGCATCTTCGAATACGTCTACCTGGCGCGGCCCGACTCGGTGATGGACGGCGTCTCGGTCTACCACGCACGCCTGAACCTGGGCGAGACGCTGGCGCAGCGGGTCATCAGCACGGTGCCGCCGAACGAGATCGACGTCGTCATCCCCATCCCCGAGAGCAGCCGCCCCAGCGCGATGCAGCTGGCCCACCGCATCGGCAAGCCCTACCGCGAAGGCTTCGTGAAGAACCGCTACGTCGGCCGCACCTTCATCATGCCGGGGCAGGGCGTGCGCAAGAAAAGCGTGCGCCAGAAGCTCAACGCCATCGGCATGGAATTCAAGGGCCGCAACGTGCTGCTGGTGGACGACAGCATCGTGCGCGGCACCACCAGCAAGGAGATCGTGCAGATGGCGCGCGAGGCCGGTGCGCGCAAGGTCTACATGGCCAGCGCCGCGCCGCCGGTGCGCTTCCCGAACGTCTACGGCATCGACATGCCGACGAAGGAAGAGCTGATCGCGCACGACCGCAGCAACGAGGAGATCCGCGCCTACATCGGTGCCGACGCGCTGATCTACCAGGACGTCGACGCGATGAAGCGCGTGGTGGGCGCGCTGAACAAGAAGATCGCCAGCTTCGAGGCCAGCTGCTTCGACGGCCGCTACATCACCGGCGACGTCACCGCCGAGGACTTCGCGGCCCTGCAGGCGCAGCGCAAGCTGCAGTTCGACGAGGACGAGAACAACAACCGCTCGCGGCTGGCGCTGCAGGGCGCGGAGCAAGGCTGATGGCCATCCCGAAAGTGAATCTGCCGGCCGGCGCCCGGCCCGACACCCTGGCCGTGCGCGAGGGCCTGCCGCCTTCGCAATACGGCGAGAACAGCGAAGCGCTGTACCTGACGAGCAGCTTCGTGCACCCCGATGCGGCCACCGCGGCGCGGCGCTTCGCGAACGAGGAAGAGGCCTTCGTCTACAGCCGCTTCAGCAACCCCACCGTCACGACGATGGAGCGCCGGCTGGCCGCGATGGAAGGCACCACGGGCTGCATCGGCACGGCCAGCGGCATGGCGTCCATCCTGATGCTCATCCTGGGCCTGCTGAAGGCGGGTGACCACGTCGTGTGCTCGCAGAGCGTCTTCGGCAGCACGCTCAAGCTGTTCCAGGACTTCGCGAAGTTCGGCATCGAGACCAGCTTCGTCTCGCAGACCGACGTGGCGCAATGGCAGGCCGCGATGCGGCCGGGCACGAAGCTGCTGTTCGCAGAAACCCCCAGCAACCCGCTCACCGAGGTCTGCGACGTGCGCGCGCTGGCCGATGTCGCGCATGCGGGCGGTGCCTTGCTGGCCGTCGACAACTGCTTCTGTTCGCCGGCGCTGCAGCAGCCGGTGAAGCTGGGCGCCGACCTGATCATCCACAGCGGCACGAAGTATCTCGACGGCCAGGGCCGCGTCATCGCCGGCGCGGTGTGCGGGCCCGAAGAGCTGATCGAAAGCAAGTTCGTGCCCGTGATGCGCAGCGCAGGCATGAGCCTGTCGCCCTTCAACGCCTGGATCGTGCTGAAGGGGCTGGAGACGCTGTCCATCCGCATGGCGGCGCAGAGCGAACGTGCGCTGGCGCTGGCGCAATGGCTGGAAGCGCAGCCCGCGGTCGAGCGGGTCTACTACCCCGGGCTGGCCTCGCACCCGCAGCATGCGCTGGCGATGGCGCAGCAGAACGGCAGCGGCGGCGCGGTGGTCAGCTGCATCGTCAAGGGTGGCCGCGAAGGCGCCTTCGCGACCATCGACGCCACGCGCATCTGCAGCATCACCGCCAACCTGGGCGACACCAAGACCACCATCACCCACCCCGCCAGCACCTCTCACGGCCGCCTGAGCGAGCCGCAGCGCCAGGCCGCGGGCATCGTGCAGGGCATGATCCGCGTCGCGGTGGGGCTCGACGATGTCGAAGACCTGAAGGCCGATCTCTCGAGCGGTCTGTCGAAACTCGCATGACGACCCCCGTACGCACCCGCATCGCTCCTTCGCCCACCGGCTTCCTGCACCTGGGCACGGCGCGCACGGCGCTGTATTCGTGGGCCTACGCGCGGCATCACGGTGGCCAGTTCGTGCTGCGCATCGAGGACACCGACGTCGCGCGCTCGACGCAGGACAGCGTGCAGCAGATCCTGGACAGCATGCACTGGCTGGGCCTCAGCTACGACGAGGGCCCGATCTACCAGATGCAGCGCCTGGCGCGCTACCACGACGTGGCCGAGCAGATGATCGCCGCCGGCACCGCCTACCGCTGCTACGCCACGCCCGGGGAACTGGACGCGATGCGCGAGGCCCAGCGCACGCGTGGCGAGAAGACGCACTACGACGGCCGCTGGCGCCCCGCGCCCGGCAAGACGCTGCCGCCGGTGCCCGCGGGCGTGCAGCCGGTGGTGCGCTTCGCCAACCCCGCGCACGGGCACGTGCACTGGGACGACCTGGTCAAGGGCCCGATCACGATCAGCAATGACGAGATCGACGACCTCATCATCCTGCGCCCGGCGCCCGAAGCGGCGCCCGAGGGTGCGGCTGCGCTGGGCATCCCGACCTACAACTTCGCCGTCGTGGTCGACGACTGGGACATGGGCATCACGCATGTCTTCCGCGGCGACGAGCACATCAACAACACACCCTGGCAGATCAACATCTTCCGCGCTTTGGGCGCGCCGCTGCCGCAGTTCGGACACTGCCCCATCATCCTGGGCGACGACGGGCTGAAGCTCAGCAAGCGCCGCGGTGCCGTCAGCGTGACGTCGTACCAGGACGCCGGCTACCTGCCCGAGGCCATGCTGAACTACCTGGCGCGCCTGGGCTGGAGCCACGGCGACGACGAGCTGTTCACGGTCGAGCAGATGGTGCAGTGGTTCGACGGCAGCCACCTGGCGAAGAGCCCGGCGCAGTGGGACCCGGCCAAGCTGGCCTGGGTCAACGCGCATTACATCAAGGCCGCGGCCGACAGCCGCCTGGCAGGGTTGGTGCAGAGCCAGCTCGCTGCGCGTGGTGTGATGACCGAGGATCTGCCGCTGCTCGAGCGAGCCAGCGCGCTGTTCAAGGACCGCTGCAGCACGATGGTCGAACTGGCCGACTGGGCCGAAATGCTCTTCGTGCCGGTGCAGCCGGGCGCCGACGACCTGGCCGCGCATGTCACCGAAGCCGTCAGGCCCGCACTGCAGACGCTGCGCGACAAGCTCGCCGCGGTGCCCTGGGACAAGCCCGCCATTGCCACGGCGATGAAGGAGACCCTGTCCGCGCACCAGCTGAAGATGCCGCAGCTGGCACCGGCCGTGCGCGTGCGGGTCTGCGGCCGTGTGCAGACACCGTCGATCGACGCGGTGCTGGCGCTCTTTCCACGCGACACGGTTCTGCAGCGTTTGCAGGGCGTCTGAAAAGTGTCTTAGAATGTGAGGCTCGCTTGAACAGCGCTGAAAGCAGAGGTCGACAGGCAACTGGCGACGGACGCAATCAGGGGGTATAGCTCAGCTGGGAGAGCGCTTGCATGGCATGCAAGAGGTCAGCGGTTCGATCCCGCTTACCTCCACCAAACAGGCGCTGTTCAAGGGAATGTCAGTGAAGTGCCACGTTCAACGTCCCCTTCGTCTAGAGGCCTAGGACACCACCCTTTCACGGTGATTACAGGGGTTCGAATCCCCTAGGGGACGCCAACCCAGGTTGGCAACGCAGTCAGCAAGCCTGGCGGTGCTTGAGGCAGCAATGCTTGAAAGCCGCTTACCGCGTGGAGTGGTAGTTCAGTTGGTTAGAATACCGGCCTGTCACGCCGGGGGTCGCGGGTTCGAGTCCCGTCCACTCCGCCAAACCCATGCTTCGAGTCAACGGGCCTGCACGAAAGTGTGGGCCCGTCTGCTTTGGCGCGCCCGCGCCGATGGCGGCGACGTCAGAACCAGCGGCTCAGGCGCACGGCCGCGCCCGATCCTGCGGCCACGACCGCGGCCCAGCCTGCGCCGAGCCAGGCCGCAGGCCCGCCGCGCGGCGAAACACCACGGCGCGCGCGCGCGTCGTCGCGGTGCGCCTGCTCGTCGCGCCGGCAGGTGGCGAGCAGCGCCCGCAGTTCGTCCAGCGAAGCCGGCAGCGCTGCGGGCGCGGCCGGCCGCAGCGTGTCGATGCGGGCCAGCTGTGCGGCGTAGTGGCGGTCGACGAAGGTCTCCACCGCCTCGACGGTGAGGTAGACGGCGCGTGGTGCCAGGCAGGCGGGCAAGGCGCCGGTGAGCCAGCCCGCCAGGCGCCACAGCGGCAGCAGCCGGCTTCGCCCCGCGCGGGGCACGACGGCCTCGATCAGTTCCAGGTGGCGCATCTCGGTATGCAGGTGCTGCTGCGCAAACGCGCGCAGCGCCGGGTCGCGTGCCATGGCCAGCACGCCGCGGTAGATCATCACCGCGCCGGCCTCGCCGGCGTGGTCGGTGCGCAGATCGCGACGCAAGGCGACGGGCCAGCTCGCCCACGTGCCGGCCGGCGGCGTCGGTGCAGGGGCGGTCCGCCATGAGCGCCGCAGCCCGAGGAAGGCACGGTACAGGCCTTCCATCAGCCCCAATGCGCCCGGCACGCGCGCCAGCCGGGCCAGGCCCCGGAAGGCCGGCAGATGCTGCCAGATGGCCACGAAGGCGGCCGCGCCGCTGACCAGCCGCCCGTCGGGCAGGCGCACATGCAGACGGCGCAGTGCCGCGTCCCGCGGCAGCGCGGGCCCGAGTTCCGGGTCGGCACAGGCCTGCGCATCGACCCACCGCAACCGCTCGCCACCACGGGCATTGCGGTAGGCGGCGATCTCGCGTGAACACAGCGGACAGCCGCCGTCGAAGTAGACGCAGGCTGCGGCTTCGCCGGCCAGCGGCGGCTCGATGGCCAGGGACGTGGGGTGGGGCGTGGGGGGGTGTCACTTGCGCGGGCACGGGCCAGGGGTGGCGGGAAGTGCAAAAGGCGGAGGCCGCGAGTCTGCGCGACGCCGCCACGGCGCGCCGCGATGGCGGCCCATGCCCTCGCCGCCACGTGGCCCATCGCGGCACGCCAGCGCGCGGTCGGGGTCGTCGTGCTTTGCGCCAGCGCAGCCCGCCGGGCCCGGTGGCCCGCGTTGCAGGGGGCCGTGCAGCGTCGCGACGGTTTTTGCATGCCCCGGCCCGGCACGGTGGCGAGGGACTTCAAGTTCCGGTCGGATAGGGTCGAAAAGCCGGCAGACCGCCCTTGCGGCGCCACCTCGCCGGTTTCCCGCCGCCCAGCCGCCCCACCATGCTGAAGAAGATCGCCGTCGACCAGCTGCGCATCGGCATGCACGTGCACAAGCTGGAAGGCAAGTGGATCGACCACCCGTTCTGGAAGACGCGCTTCCTGCTCGACAGCACCGCCGACCTGCAGCGCCTGCGCGCCAGCGGCGTGGCCGAGTGCTGGATCGACCCCGGCCTGGGGCTGGACGTGGCCGAGCCGGTGGCCGACACGCCCGCCCGGGCTGCGGGCGTGCCCGCGGCCCCCCTCACGACCCATGCCGCGGCCGCCCCGGCGCCGCGCGCCGCCCCGTCTGCACCGCGGCCCATGGCCGCCGAGCTGAAGGAAGCCGCCGCCATCTGCGACCGCGGCCGCGAGGCGGTGGTGGCGATGTTCGGCGAGGCCCGCATGGGCAAGACGGTCGACGCCGAGGGCTGCCTGGACCTGGTGGACGACATCGCCAGCTCCATCCAGCGCAACCCCGGCGCGCTGGTCAGCCTGGCGCGCCTGAAGACGCGCGACGACTACACCTACATGCACTCCGTCGCCGTGTGTGCGCTGATGGTGGCGCTGGGGCGCCAGATCGGCATGAGCGAGGAGCAGTGCCGCGTGGCGGGGCAGGCCGGGCTGATGCACGACATCGGCAAGGCCGTGATGCCGCTGGAGGTGCTGAACAAGCCGGGCAAGCTGACCGAGAGTGAGTTCGGGGTCATCCGCAGTCACCCCGAGCGTGGCCATGCGCTGCTGCTGGAAGGGCGGGGTGCCACGCCGGAAATGCTGGACGTGGTGCTGAACCATCACGAGCGGGTCGACGGCACCGGCTACCCGGCCCGCCTGCCTGCGGATCGCCTGTCGCAGCTGGCGCGCATGGGCGCGATCTGCGATGTCTACGACGCCATCACGTCCAACCGCCCCTACAAGGCGGGCTGGGACCCGGCCGAGTCGATCGCGCGCATGGCGTCGTGGAAGGGCCAGTTCGACAGCGCGCTGTTTGCGGCCTTCGTGCAGAGCCTGGGCATCTATCCGACCGGTTCGCTGGTCACGCTGGCGTCGCAGCGCGTGGCCATCGTGGCCGAGCAGAACCCCGGCAACCTGGTGGCCCCGGTGGTGATGGCCTTCTACTCGACGCGCAAGCAGCTGCGCATCACGCCGCAGCGGCTGGACCTGGCGCAGCCGGGCTGCAGCGACCGCATCCTGGGCCGACACACCGAGGACGCCGGCGGCTTCGGCAACCTCGACGAACTCTGGGCCGACCCCGAACTGCTGCGGCGGCGCGGCCGCTGAGCGCCGCCCGCCGCCCGCCGCGTGCCTCTCGGCGCGTCACCCGGGGTGTCACCGGCGGCGTCCCTCAGCGCATCGCGCGGCGGCGCACGGCGTCGATGTAGGCCGGCCCGTCGGGCAGCAGGCCGCTGCGCTGGCTGGCCCAGATCATCTCGCCCAGGCAGTCCATCACCTCGTGGTGCGCCGCGTGCAGCGAATGGCGCCGAGCGGCCAGCAGTTCCACCGCCTGGCGGATGCCGGCAGGCTGGTCGATGGCCACCTGCTCGTGGATCGACAGGTGCATCGACAGGTGCAGGAAGGGGTTGGTGCGGCCGTCCTCGACGGCGTACACGGTGGCCAGCGCGGTGGCCTCGTCGGCCAGTTCGGCGTGGTACTCGGGGTGCTCGGCGATCCAGCGCGCGGCGATGGCCTGCATCGGGTCCAGCGGCTGGCCGTCGCGCTGCCGGGCATGGGCGGTGCAGAAGAATCGCCGCACGTCAGACTGGGAGGGCTGGAACATCCGAGAATTGTGGCCGCCCCGCCACCGCGGCGCTGACGCCAGCCCATCGGGCCCTTCCACAACGAGCCCGCATGTCCGCCTTCCTCGCCTCCCTGCCGGTCGTCCAGGACCCCTGGTTCTACGCCGTCGCCGTGCCGGCGGTGCTGATCACCGGGCTGTCGAAGAGCGGCTTCGCCAGCGGCTTCGGCGCGCTGGCCACGCCGATGATGGCGCTGACGCTGCCGGTGCCGCAGGCCGCGGCCATCATGCTGCCGCTGCTGCTGGCGATGGACGCCACCGGCCTGCAGCAGCTCTGGCGCGAGCGCAACCGCGCGCTGGTGCGCCACCTGCTGCCGTGGGCACTGCTGGGCACGGTGGTCGGCACGCTGCTCTTCGGCGTCTTCTCCAGCGCCGCCGTCGCCGGCGTGGTGGGCGCGCTGACGCTGGCCTTCCTGGCGCAGCGGCTGCTGTTTCCACCACGCGCCGGCGGCCCGCCGGCGGCGCGCTGGGTGGGCTCGGCCTGCGCCACGGTGTCGGGCTTCACCAGCTTCGTCGCCCATGCCGGCGGGCCGCCCATCAGCGCCTGGCTGCTGCCGTTGAAACTGCCGCCGCGTGAGCTGGCGGCGACGATGGCGGTCTATTTCGGCGTCGTGAACCTGTCGAAGGTGGCGCCCTACGCCTGGCTGGGCCTGATCGACCTGCGCAACATGCTCACCGCGCTGCTGCTGCTGCCGCTGGCGCCGCTGGGCGTGTGGGCCGGCGTGTGGCTGACGCCGCGCGTCAGCCCGGCGCTGTTCTACCGGCTGGCCTACACCGGCATGTTCCTGACCGGGGTGAAGCTGCTGTGGGACGGGCTGCGCTGACGCACCGTTACCATAGCCGGTCCAACCCGGCCGAACGCGGCCCAGCGAGGAGCCCAGCATGCCCGTGATCGTGGTCGCCAACCCCAAGGGCGGTGTCGGCAAGAGCACGCTGGCCACCAACGTGGCCGGTTGCCTGGCCGCCGCAGGCCACGCCGTCATGCTGGGCGACGTCGACCGCCAGCAGTCCAGCCGCCAGTGGCTGGCGCAGCGCCTGCGGGTGCAGCCGCCGCTGCCGCCCATCGCCGGCTGGGACGTCGGCACCGACGACCTCGTGCGCCCGCCCAAGGGCACCTCGCACGTCGTGCTGGACACCCCCGCCGGGCTGCACGGCAAGCGGCTCGACGCGGTGATGAAGATCGCCGACCGCCTGCTCATCCCGCTGCAGCCCAGCCTCTTCGACATCCAGGCCACGCACGCCTTCGTGCAGGACGTGCGTGCCCACAAGCGTGGCCACGAGGTGAAGATGGGCCTGGTGGGCATGCGCGTGCGCGAACACACGCGGGCCAACGAACAGCTGCACCACTACCTGGGCACGCTGCCGCTGCCGGTGGTGGCCTGGCTGCGCGACACGCAGAACTACGTGCAGCTGGCCGCGCGCGGCCTGACGCTGTGGGACGTGGCGCCCGGCCGCGTCGAGCGCGACCTCGAACAGTGGGCGCCGCTGGCGGCCTGGGTGGCCTGACGGCGGGGCCGGCCGCGTGCAGCACCACGCCACGCTGGCCGGACTGCAGGCGCGGGTCGGCCAGGACATCGGCCGCAGCGACTGGCTGACGGTCGACCAGGCGCGCATCGACCTCTTCGCGCAGGCCACCGGCGACCACCAGTGGATCCACACCGACCCCGTGCGCGCCGCGGCCGGGCCCTTCGGCGCCACCGTGGCCCACGGCTACCTCACGCTGAGCCTGGTGCCGCTGATGGCCGCCAGCGCCTTCGCCATCGACGACGTGACGGTGGCCGTCAACTACGGCCTGAACCGCGTGCGTTTCATGGCGCCGGTGAAGGCCGGCAGCCGGCTGCGCGGCCATTTCCGGCTGCTGGCCTTCGAGGCGCTGGACGGCGGCGCGCAGCTCACGGTGCAGGTCAGCGTCGAGATCGAGGGCGTGGCCAAGCCGGCCTGCGTGGCCGAGACGGTGTCGCGTCGTTATGTCTGACGGCGCCGCGACGCACCCCCCAATTGGGGACCCGGCGCGCCCCGAGCGCGGGCCCACAATGGTTTTGAACTTGCTGCGGAGGCGACATGAAGGTGCTGCTGGTTGACGATCACCCGCTGGTTCTCTCGGCCCTGCAGCAGGTCATCCAGACCGTCGGCAACGGCACCCAGGTGGTCGGCGTCGACAGTGCCGCCGCGGCGCGCGCGGCGCTGAAGGCCGACGCCGACTTCGACCTCGTGCTGCTCGACCTGGCGCTGGGCGACGCCGACGGCTTCGACGTGCTGGTCGAGTTCCGCGCCGCCTACCCGGCGGTGCCGGTGGTGGTGGTGTCGGCGTCCGACCGCGCCAGCGACGTCATCCGCGCCATCGACAGCGGCGCCATGGGCTTCGTGCCCAAGCGCAGCTCGCACGCCGAACTGCACGAGGCGCTGCGCATGGTGATGACGGGCGCGATGTACGTGCCGCCGTCGATGCTGGGCCTGGACTTCAGCCGTGACCTGAGCACCGGCGACACGGTTCCCGGCGTGATGCGCCCGGCGCCCGGCGAGCCGGCCTTCGTCAACACGGCCGACGCGCCGCTGGGCGCCGCCGCGCGCCCCGAGCCGCACCAGAAGGTGCCGACGATGGCCGAGATCGGCCTCACGCCGCGGCAGGCCGAGGTGCTGTCGCTGCTGCTGCAGGGCCTGCCGAACAAGCTCATCGCGCGCCAGCTCAACCTGTCGGTCGAGACCGTGAAGGACCACGTCGCCGCGGTGCTGCGTGCCCTGGGCGTCAGTTCGCGCACCCAGGCCGTGCTGGCGGTGAGCCAGATGACGCAGGGGCAGGGCAGTTCCTTCGCCTGGCGGCTGCCGCTGCGCTGAATGCCGATGACGGCCGCTCCGGCTTCCGCACCCCAGGCGCCCGCCGCGGCCCCGCCACCGCCGTGGTCGCCCGCCGGCACGGCCGGCCGTGTCGACCACATCCGCGCGCTCTACGTGCAGACGCCGGCCACGCTGACCGGCAACCTCGTCGGCATGGTGCTGATGACGGCCATCTTCGGCCCGCTGGCCGAAGCCTGGAAGATGCTGGGCTGGCTGGGCGTGGCGGGCACGCTGTGGCTGCTGCGGCTGGCGCACTACGTGCGCTTCCGCCGCCAGCGCGACGCCGACAGCGGCACGCTGCGCCTGTGGCGGCGCAGCTGGATGGCGCTGGTGCTGGCGCAGGGCGCGCTGTGGGGCGTGGCGGTGTGGCTGTTCTGGGGCCTGGGCACGCCTTACCACGTCGTCTCGCTGATCCTCATCGTCTACAGCTACTGCCTGGGTTCGGTGCAGCTGCTGGCCACGCAGTCGCGCGTCTTCCTGGCCTTCATCAGCCTGGTGCTCACGCCCACCATCGTGCGCATCGCCAGCGACAGCTCGCAGCCCTGGCATCTGCAGCTGGCCGTCATCCTGACGCTGCTGTTCTTCATCACGGTGCTGATGGCGCGCACCTACGGCAGTGCGCTGGGCCAGGCGATTTCGCTCAAGGCCCGCACCGACGAACTGGCCGAACGCCTGCGCCAGGAGATGGTGGTGACCGAGGAAGCCCGCCGCGTGGCCGAGGACGCGCGCCGCACCGCCGAGGCCGCCAACCGCGCCAAGACGCAGTTCTTCGCCGCCGCCAGCCACGACCTGCGCCAGCCGCTGCACGCGATGGGCCTGTTCGCCGAGGCGCTGCGCCAGCGCAGCCACGACCCCGAGGTGGCCAGCCTCGTCAACAGCATCAACGAAAGCGTCGACGCGCTCGAAGGCCTGTTCGGCGAACTGCTCGACATCACGCGCATCGACACCGGCGGCGTCGAGGTGCACCCGGCGCCGGTGCGCCTGCGCGACCTCTTCCAGCGCCTGCGCCTGCACTTCGAGCCGGTGGCCTTCGAGAAGGGCCTCATGCTCAGCTTCCACGGCGAACAGCACGTGGCGCAGGCCGACCCGGTGCTGCTGGAACGGGTGCTGCGCAACCTGGTCAGCAACGCCATCCGCTACACCGACGACGGCGGCGTGCTCGTCAGCTGCCGCCTGCGCCGCACGACCGCGGGCCCGCGGCTGCTGCTGCAGGTGTGGGACAGCGGCATCGGCATCGCCGAGGCGAGCCTGCCGCGCATCTGGGACGAGTTCTTCCAGGTGCACGGCAACCGCCCTCTGGAAGCGCACCAGCGCAAGGGCCTGGGGCTGGGCCTGGCCATCGTCAAGCGCCTGGCGGGGCTGCTGGAAGCCCCGATCGACGTGCGCTCGCGTGTCGGCCACGGCACGGTGTTCAGCCTGCAGGTGCCGGTGGGCAAGGCACCGCGCAGCGGCCTGGAGGCCACGCCCGGCAGCGTGAAGCTGCCCATCGGGCTGACGCTGGACGGCCGCTTCATCGTCGTCGTCGAGGATGAAGCGGCGGTGCGCGAGGGCCTTGTGGTGCTGCTGCAGGCCTGGGGCGCGCGGGTCATCGCCTTCGACACCATCGCCGCGCTCGAAGCCTGGCTGGCCACGCCCGGCATCGAGCCGCCCGACCTGCAGCTCGTCGACTACCGCCTGCCCGAGGGCCGCACCGGCATCGAGGCGCTGGTGGCCATGCGCGCGCGCTGGCCCGAGCGCAAGCTGCCGGCGATCATGATCACCGGCAGCACCATGGGCGGCCACGAGGACGAGGCCGTCGCGCACGACTACCACCTGCTGATCAAGCCCGTGCTGCCGAACAAGCTGCGCGCGATGATCGCCTTCAAGCTGGGCGTGCGCTGAACGCCACTGCCCACCTGCCATGAAGCGCTACCGGGACCTGGTGGCCGACGCGCGCAGCCGCGTCGCCGAGATCATGCCCTGGGACCTGCGCGACCGCCTGGCCGGCGCGGCGCCGCCGCTGCTCGTCGACGTGCGCGAGGCCGACGAGTTTGCGCGTGTGCACATCGCCGGCGCGCTGCACGTGCCGCGCGGCGTGCTCGAGCAGGCCTGCGAATGGGACTACGACGAAACCGTGCCCGCGCTGGCCGGCGGCCGGCAGAGGCCCATCGTGCTGGTGTGCCGCTCGGGCAACCGTTCGCTGCTGGCCGCCGACGTGATGCAGACGCTGGGCTACACGGCCGTCGTCTCGCTGCAGACCGGCGTGCGCGGCTGGAACGACTTCGAGCTGCCGCTGGTCGACGCCGCGGGCCAGCCGGTGGACGGCGATGTCGCCGCCGCGTGGCTGGCGCCGCCGCTGCGCCCCGAGCAGCGGCGGCCGGCCTCCTGAGCGCCCCCGGGTCCGGCTGCGCCCGGCCCGCCCCCCGCGGCGGTGCTCAGGCCACGGGGTAGGTGCCCGGCAGCAGGATGCCGCGGTCGACCTTGCGGATGTCGGTGTGGCCGCAGAAGGCCATCGTGATGTCGAGTTCCTTGTGCAGGATCTCCAGCGCCTTGGTGACGCCGGCCTCGCCCATCGCGCCCAGGCCGTAGACCATGGCGCGGCCGATCATCGTGCCGCGCGCGCCCAGGGCCCAGGCCTTCAGCACGTCCTGGCCGCTGCGGATGCCGCCGTCCATCCAGACCTCGATCCTGTCGCCCACCGCCGCGACGATGGCCGGCAGGGCCTCGATGCTGCTGGGCGCGCCGTCGAGCTGGCGGCCGCCGTGGTTGCTGACGACGATGGCGTCGGCGCCGCTCTTCACGGCCAGTTCGGCGTCCTCGACGTCCATGATGCCCTTCAGGATCAGCTTGCCGCCCCATTGCTGCTTGACCCATTCGACGTCGGCCCAGCTCAGGCGCGGGTCGAACTGCTCGTTGGTCCAGGACGACAAGGACGCCATGTCGCTGACACCCTTGACGTGGCCCACCAGGTTGCGGAAGGTGTGGCGGCGCGTGCCCATCATGCCCAGCACCCAGCGCGGCTTGGTGGCGATGTCGAGCATGTTGCCCAGCGACGGGATGACCGACGCGCGCAGCTTGTTCTTCAGGTCCTTGTGGCGCTGGCCGATGACCTGCAGGTCCAGCGTCAGCACCAGCGCGCTGCACTTCGCGGCCTTGCAGCGGCCGATCATCGCGGCCATCGCGGCGCGGTCGCGCATCATGTAGAGCTGGAACCAGAACGGCGCGGTGGTGTGCTCGGCGATGTCCTCGATGGAGCAGATGCTCATCGTCGACAGCGTGAACGGAATGCCGAACTTCTCGGCCGCGCGCGCCGCGAGGATTTCGCCGTCGGCATGCTGCATGCCGGTCA
>Ga0154020_10002957_pt1 | contig 20649 bp, 14 predicted proteins | sample Klosneuvirus_201_FD_109709 | JGI IMG/M metagenome (GOLD analysis project Ga0154020, IMG submission 109709) | Active sludge microbial communities from wastewater, Klosterneuburg, Austria - Klosneuvirus_20160825_MG | ecosystem: Engineered > WWTP > Aerobic digester > Activated sludge | place... | reverse complement strand
TTGGCCTGCCCCACTGTACTTGACAGAGTTCATCGAGAATCTCAACTAACTGTATCAGTTGTGCTTCAATATTAACCTTGTCAGATCGAACTCGAGGAAATCCTTTTCCATCAATTCTAGAATGTGAATGAAGAATTGCTTCACGAACTACCGGATCGATTTGAAGTTTTTTCTGAGCAGCACAATTAATACTAAACTGAGGATGCTGTTCATAAGCTTTACGCATTTCACCTTCTAAGGATGAAACGCCTCCCTTTTGAATAGCGTCAAGACACTCTTTCGGTAAATTTAACATTCCGATATCACATAATAAACTCGCCAAAATGGCATGTTCTGGATTACCCATATCACTCATCATTGATAAAAAACCTACCATCGCCGCTCTCTCGGGCGCTCTATTACAAAAAATAAACCCACCATCCACGGCCTGGCTGATCACATCAAAAACGCTACCGGCAGTCATCATCGCTGAAACGAGATCACGGCTTAACTTTTGACACTTATCCATTTGCTTTTTACCTTCGTCGTAGGAGGCAATATCAGCTTCTTCAGTTAAATGATTTACAAGTTCTAGATAAGATTCCTTAAAATCATTAAATTGCAAACGACAACGACGAATTAGACCTGTAGCCGACTGATCTTGATTGGCTTCTAAATAACGATTATAGGATTCAACATCAGATCTCTTAATATAGACATCGCCAATTTTTTTAATTTTATCTAATTTCACGCTATTCACAATGGTATTTGCAACAACTATGGGATAATATCTACGATTGGCAGACATAAAATAAAAAAGTGATAAATCTACTTTTGTATCTACTTTAAAATCATGGGGTTTCACAGGAATATATTCTGATCCAATATATTGATTAATAAAAAAATCAAATCGCACCCTCTCTAATAAATCCGTTTCTGACATAATAAAATTAGCGCCAGATTTACGCACCCATTGTAGCACATCTTTATCAAATCTTTTTGGAAACACCACTAAAAGAGGTATTTTAGGATACACATAACGAACTACTTGCAGATAACCAACCACCTCGGCTTGATCTTTTGCTGGAGCCGCATCAATAATGATAAAACTCACTGCCACATTTTCAAGGGTCTCAGAGACAGCATCTGGTGTATTAATCTTTAAGTAGCTATATCCAAAGTTTTTTGCTAACGAAGTAATACGTTGATCGTAGGTCGTATTCGGACTTACGAGTAATATATCATACTTTTTATTTTCATTATTTTGAAGAGCAACAGCTTCTGACATAGGATCAGTCTGAAGGATAAACAAATTTTGATCAAATTCTCTTAAAAAAATAAGACCAAGGGCTATATGACGCAAGAACTTCGTTTAACATTGAATTTATTTAGTCTTGAATTCTAGTTAGTGTCTATATTAAACTTGCTATTATACTAAAGTTTGCAAGCTATGATTACTGCCATGTTTAACGTGTCACTATTCTGTCAAATATCATTGAATATTTCAACTGATTGAAATGTTATGAGTGTCAATTGAAAGCCAAATTAAATAAAACGATTATTGACTTAATTCCTCCTTCCATTCGGTCAGATAACTAAACGCTTTTAATGGAGTTATTTCCTCAAGATTTAAGTCCTTAATCATATTACAAATTTTGGTCGTAGCATGAGCTTCTCCCGCGTTTCCCTTTGCATCTATTACAGCTGGAGTGATCGATACTGGAGGAGTCATCTGATGTGTCGCAGGTGTAGAGTGCATTGCTGGAGTCAGGCCATGGAATTCTTCAATAAAATAATCCTCAAAACTCATCTGTGACGAAACTGTGATTTTTTGTGACTCAATTTTCTTAAGTAAAGCTTTAGCTCGCTTTGTAATATTATTGGGAATTCCAGCTAGTTCTGCTACATAAATACCATATGACTTTAAAGCGGGGCCTTTTGCTAGAGTGTGCAAAAATTGAACAGCAGAATCCTTCTCGCTTACAGACATATGATAATTAAACAAATGAGGATACGACCCTTCTAATTCCGTCAATTCATGATAATGAGTAGCAAAAAATGTGATTGATTTTTTCTGTGTGACCAAATGCTCAAGAATTGATTGCGCCAAAGAAAGTCCATCAAAAGTACTTGTCCCTCTGCCTATTTCATCTAGAATAACGAGGGAGTTACTCGTGCATTTTTTTATAATTTCTGCAGCTTCAGACATTTCTACCATAAAAGTACTAAGCCCCTCAGCAAGATGATCACTGGCTCCAATGCGAGTAAAAATTTGATCAAAAAGGGGAATCTCAGCCTGTTCACAGGGAACAAAACTACCCATTTGAGCCATCATAGCAATCACGGCCACTTGTCTCATGAGAGTGCTCTTACCAGCCATATTTGGACCTGTTAGCAGCATGCAATTCCCAGATTCTAAATGAATATTATTTGGTATGAATGTTCCAACACCTTCTTGTTCCACGACTGGATGACGAGCGCCTCGAAGATTGAGGCTTCCTTGATCGTTAAAAAGTGGACGACAATATTTTTGTTCTATCGCCAGCCATGAAAGACTCGATAAGACATCTATTGCTGCAATATGATGAGCCAATGCCAGATAGTTTTGAGCCAATCCAATGACCTCTCTCCGAATTTGATCGTATATCGACCACTCTAAATCGGCTCTCTTGGATTGAGCTGCCAATACCTTTTTCTCAAGCTCAATGAGTTCATCCGTACAATAGCGTTCAGCATTAGTGAGCGTTTGTTTCCGTTTGTAGGAATCAGGAACTTTATCTTTATGCGTATTCGTAATTTCAATATAATATCCAAAGACATTATTATAACGAATCTTTAGGGAGCTAATCCCTGTACTTGCTTTTTCTCTCGCCTCTAATTCTGATAAGAGTGATTGTGTGTCTTGCGTAAGTCGTATTATTTCATCAAGCTCGGGTGATACTCCTTCACGAATGAGATGCCCTTGTTTGGTTGAAATTGGGGCATCATCACGAATAGCATTTAAAATTTTTAATGATTGTGCTTGAAAAATATCTAAATCTTCTTTTGAAAATCGAATTAAATTATTACAACTATTATCATTGCCCTTGGCTAAATCAAGAGCAGCTAATGAGGCTTGCGTGGCTTGTGCTAGAGACAAGAGATCTCGTGCTTGGCTCTGCGGAGTCACTAAACGACTTAAACGTCGTTCGATATCTCCAATTTGAGCAAGTCTTTTGCGAAGATCTTTTAATTCATTCAATTGTCCTTTCCAATATTCAACCTGATCAAGCCGTTGTCGGAGGATTTCTAAATCCCGTAATGGAAAAGCTAACCACTGACGCAGCAATCTTCCGCCTGCCGCGGTCTGAGTGCGATTCACCGCTCTAAATAAACTTCCTTTGCTTTCTCCTTTATACGTTTCATAAACTTCAAGGTGTCTTAAGGTCGTGGGTGATAGTTCTAAGCGCTGTTGCCACTCTCGTTTTTCAAAAATATTAATTACCGAAAGTGTTTCATCATTTCCTAAACTACGAATATACGAGCGCAATCGTGAACAAGCGGAGGGTTCTTGAACTAAATCCTTCTCTTGTAATAATTGATCATTAACTAATAATTCACTATGAACTGAAAGACTGATGGGAAGTGATTTTTGCTTCCACTCCGCTAAATTTTGACCAGATACCACCAATTCAGCCACTGGCAACACTTGTAAAAGTTGAATCCACCGCTCTGAATTTAGTGATTTAAAATAAAAGGCTTCGCCGGTGGTTGGATCAACAAAGGCCATATATTGATCTTCAATACATGCAATATAATGAGCTTCAGTGGCATCAAGAGTGTCACTGTCAAAAACCATTCCTGGAGTTAAAATTCGAGTCACAGCTCTCTTTACAATTCCTTTTGCTGTTTTTGGATCTTCAATTTGATCACAAATGGCCACCTTATATCCCAGCGAGAGAAGTTTATTAATTGGTGCTGCTACAGCATGATGAGGTAACCCACACATAGGTGTTTCATCCAAAGCTTTTTTATTTCGAGAGGTGAGAGCAATACCAAGAAGGGGCGCCGCTGTTACGGCATCATCAAAAAACATTTCAAAAAAATCACCCATACGAAAAAAAAGTATTTTATCGGAATGAGCTGATTTAATTTCCCAATATTGCTTCATAAGAGGGGTCGAGGTGTCTTTTATTTTTGTCATAGATAGGAGATAATCAACTTAGTTTAAAAGTTCACCACTCGACTAGTATCGTCATTTATTAATTTTCTATAAAGGAGTGCATTATTCTTGTCTGTGATTAAAAATAACTCTTTTCATACTTGCATTCACAAAACTTCCCGTATTATTGGTAATTTAAAACTAAAAGTAGTCCCTTCATTAATCGCTGAACTGACCTCAATTTCACCCCCTAATTTAGCAACCTCATCAGCGACAACATTAAGACCGATTCCACGTCCAGCAATCTCATTAACTAATTCTGAAGTTGAAAAATCATCCAAAAATAAAAGTTTATACAATCTACTATTATCGTAAAGATGACGTTCACTTTCATTCACAATTTTTTGAGATACAGCTTTGGTCCATATTTTTTCAACATTGATTCCACCTCCGTCATCCTTAATAGTAAGATTAATCATATTTTCAAAGTAATTCGCTGAAACTTCAATAATGCCCATTTCATTTTTTTGATTCATTTGTCTTGATTCAGGATCCTCAATACCATGTGCAATAGCATTACTAAATACATGCACAAGAGAATCAATAAACCCATGATAAGGAGGAAGATAAATCAAAATATTGGAAGGGAAAATATAAAGTGATGCTTTTTTTTCATATTTTCTAGAAACCTGCTGTATCGTTAAATGAAACTTCTGCATACTTTTAGTAATATCTGAAAGATAGAATACTTCGACATACTTTTCATATAGTGGAGATTTTTTTCCTAACGACAATGTTAAAGTATCTTTAAAGTCTAAGATACTTTTTTTAGCAAGCTTTGTTGTTTCTTCGCCTGACTTGGTACCTTCAGGCAAGAGGTAATCATATTGCTGTATAAATCCATTTAATTCATCTACAACTAAGTTTAAATGGTTAAGGATTTCATTTGCATTTTCTAAAAATTCTTTTTTCTCAAAGTTGTGTAAAAACTCTTCTGTTTGATGTATTTTTGTCACCACTTTTGATAAATAAAAAGTTGAGGAACCACCCTTTAAAGTATGTAAATCTCTTTTTAAAATTGAGGCGTACAATTGATCATAAACATTTTTAACCGGTGATTTAAGGTAGGCCTTATGGTATTCTATTTTTTCAAAAATGAGTTTTAAAAAATTCTTAAACTCTTCAGGATGTTTAGTAATTGCTAAAACCATTTCCATTTTAGCTGAATCATTTTCCAATTCAGTTCTCAATCGCTGTTCTTCTGTTCGATCTTTAGCTATACAAATAACTTTATCAACTAAGTATGTTTTAGAAGTTCCCATTTGATAAATTGGTCTATACTCTAAAGTGATAAATTTCGATTTATCTTTATGCCATATTTCTTTGAGACCAATTTCAGCTAGAGCTTCAAAATTAGCAGTCCCTTTGAATATCAATTTAATCCATTCTTGAAGATTATCATTGCCATCGGTAAACTTACCAATGACCTCTACAAATGGTTTACCAATTGGATCTGTTAAAAAAAGTTCATTACAGATCAGACTGGCTCCTGGCATTATGATTCCATCGGCACTAAAGACAAAATAACCTTCATCAAGATTGTTAAGTAAGGTTTCCAAATTTTCTAATATCTGAGAAATTTGCAGGGTTCTTTCTTTAACTTTTTCTTCTAAATTTAGATTATAATTTTTTAACTCGTCTTGCTTATCTTTAAGCTGACTTAGTAACTCATTAAACACTTTTGCTAAAATTGAAACTTCATCCTTACTTTCCTCTTTTGCACGCAAACTGAGATCATTGGTTTCAATAACACGACGTGAAATCTGAGTGAGATCAACAATTGGTTTTGATAAACTACTTGAAACTACGGCTCCAGCAACGCTGGCTAGTAAAAATATAATGAGACCCATTAGACTAACAGTGGTTAAAATTCTATTTCTCACTTCTTTAATAGAACTTAAACTCAATTTAATAGTTATAATCCCTGACAATTTATCGATTACTTTTGAAAAGGGAATGAGTTTAAAAACAAAAGTACCTTCTTTAAATAAATTTTCTTTTTCATTTTCAGAAAATGATTTTTGTATTTCTTTAATTTTATCAAAATTGAACTGATCATCATTTAAGCCAATCATTCGATTATTAAGACTAATTATGATGCTCGCATCTGTTAATTTTTTTATATGTTGAATAAATTGATCATCTAAATAAGAGCCAATCATAATAAAGCCTGAATTATTTCCACCAATCCCAACCTTTGATACAGCATAAAGAACTAATTTTTTATCAATGAAGGTAAGGCCAGATTGGGTCAGAATAGGTAGCCAGTAATTTGGTGTGTGGTTTGCAATCTCTTTTCCCGCATTGACCAACAGTTCACCCTTTTTATTGAAGACATAAAAAACAGGTAAATTGAGTTCTTTTTGATAATCTTGAGTGCTATCTTTAATCGTAGCAATATCATTCGTTTCAATTACAGAACGTAATACTGGCAAAGCACTAATCAACTTTGCCTCTCTGCTTAATTTATACATCTCCGCATGAAAAGTACTTTGAACCACTTGTGTAATTCGATCAATAGATCCTTCGATAGAATCTTCTGTCGATCTATTAATTAAGATCGTTGTAACTAACAAACTACTTAAAATTGTCATTGCAAGTAAAATTGAAACAAGAATTAAAATTCTTGAGCGAATTGTTTTTACCACAGGAGCTCATCCTTTTATAGACTTAATGTTAACAGTAAATTCCGATATATATTTCGGACACATTCACTTTTGACAGCCTAACACTCTCTCCTCATATATGGGTAGTCTGCGATTTACGCTGAGTCTTGGATCCCTCAGTGTTGTGTCATCCCGGAAAGCCTCGTCTTATTCTGAAAATAAGACCTTCGTCTGTAAATCTAAAAACACTGAAGGTCCCATAAAAAAAGAGTCTGGCATTATTTCATCACTTTCTAAATTCTGTTGAAATAGAGCCTGAATTGAGTCTCTTTTAATTGAAATTATTTTTTTGAATTAAGATTGGCAACAATTTCTCTAGCTCTAGCCACATGACCTTGAATCACTGCTTCTGACTTTATTAAGGTTTCTTTAAGCTCTTTGTTTTTGGCGTTAGGAATAAGGGTTTTATTTAATGCTTCTAAAACAGTATCATGAAAAGCCACTTCATGAGAAATATAAGCTTTATCAAATTCTGCTCCCGTTAACTTTGTTAAATGAGCAACATTTTCCTCACCACCTTTGGCCAAATCTTTACTTGTATCATTATCTTTAGGCGTCACTTTTAACTTTGCAACTAAAGCTGCCGCAGAGGTGTTAATTGAACTGTGTCCATTCACCATCCAATCTGCAAATTTTTTAACATCGGCATTGGTTGCTTTTCCTAATGCGAGCTTCCCTGCAGTAATATCAATTGTATTTGCCGTAACAACAATGTGAGCTATTTCTTCATCCGTTATTGCTGCTGATGCATAAGTTGAAGTGATGATTCCTATTAAAAGAACGATAGTAAAAGTCAAAAATGCCTTAAAACCACTATGAGTGTTCATAAAAACTCCTATATTTGTTATTTGTTATTTGTTATTTGTTATTTGTTATTTGTTATTTGTTATTTGTTATTTGTTATTTGTTATTTGTTATTAATTCAAAAGTTTTAACTTATCCATGTCAACATTTTCATTTTTAGTAAGCTCGAAGTTAATATTCTTTATTTCATTAGATTTCAGATCAACTTCTTGAATTTGTTGGCCAGAAAATCGATGCCAAGCTACAACTCTAATTTTACCCGGTGGAATCTTTTCTAAATTCAAACTGTATTCGCCATTTTTATTAGCCATGGAGAAGTATGGGTTATCAAGCACAACAATAAATCCCAGCATTTGCTCATGAATATTACAATAAATGTTTACGATTCCCTTTTTATCAAATTTGATTTTTTTACCTTTATCACCCAATTTATACAATCCAAGATCAAATGATTTCGTTTCCGAGGTTGAAAAGACATTATGCATATATGGATCTAAATTATTAAATTCAACTGTTGAATTGACTAAAATTGGCATAACCAGTGGGATAAATGCTTTATCCTTTTGTTCCATTTTAGGAACTAATTTAGAAATTGAAAATTTTTGATTGTTCTTTAGAGGTGCTATATAAATCAATGTCGTTTCAATATCAGAGTTTTCTAACTCTCCCTTTGAATTCTTAAGAATTATTTTTCCATTTAATGTTGAGGCATTAGAATAGTTGGAGTAACAAAAGTTAAAAATCAATAGAAATGCTAAAAATTTTGCCATTATCTTCCTTTGTAACTCACGAGAAAATGATCGAAGTGAACTCATGAATCATTAACAAGTTTTTTTTATATGTAAATAAATTTTATCAAAACAACGCACCTAGCGAATCTCTGACTTGTTCAAGGAATTGTCATTTTAAAATTATATTTTATTTATTATCTCTGTTTTTTTCTATTCTATAGTTTTCAACTTTAAACGATTTTCGACATCAATCAATAGTGAAGACAGTCCAATACTACTTTAAATACCTTTAAGCGACTTTGCATCTAGCCAGAGTTTTTTCAATCTTAAGCAAAACTTGCTTCGGCGAAAAGGGTTTTACTACATAATCAGCAACACCTGCATTCAATGCCATCATAATATTTTTCTTATCCCGCTCTGCAGTTATCATAATAAAGGGTATCTCTTTAAATGCATCTTCTGATTTACACTTTTGTAAGAGCTCAATTCCAGTCATTTGGGGCATATTCCAATCAATAAAAACAAGACCAAATCCATTTCCTTCTGCATGCGCTTGAGTTAACTTTTCATAAGCTTCTACACCGTTACTGGCCTCAGTTATATTGGGGTAACCTAATTCAATTAAGGCTTCTCTCAATAAAGCTCTAATAAGATTATAATCGTCGGCAACAAGGACTCTAAGTTCCTGTACCATAGATACCTCCCCTATTTTAATTAAATGCGACTCTAAGTCTGGTTAATAATAACAGTGTAACAATATTATTATGATTCGGTTATTAAAAAGAAATAACACTACTAAAGTATGATTTACTTACAAACTCAAGGAAGACTCAAGTTTTTTTTAACTTCAATCTCCAAAGACTCATTGACACATAACTGACAAGTAACACCATATATAATGAAAAAAATATTACGTAGTACAATGCTGGAAAAACAATTTCTGAAAATCCAAAATATTTCATTCGATTTAAACTCATTGCATTATTTGGATTATATTTTCGAAACCAAAATAGAATATCAAAGGTCCATAGCCAAAGAGATGGATAGAATGCAAGCACGTACAAGTGCCAATACTCTGAAACCATCAAAGTTTCAGAGGCTAGCAATAAAGCTAGTGGTATGATAGCAACTCAAATTTTATTACCATTCCCACCCACTATTATTAACATTTATTATTTTATTCACATTCAATATTAAGAATTCGAAGAAAAAACAAAATCGAGTTTAAATAGAATTCAATTCCAACGACACTAATATAAAACTTCAATTAATTATCTCCACTCTCTTTTCTACTTCAAATGCATAAAACTCAATTTTTCATAATGAATAGAATATTGGATTGATAGATTTAAAATGTTTAGCTCTATTTTTTCATTATTTTACATTTATTACAATTCAAAAAGATAAAACATATTAATAAAGTTTAATACTTGGTTAGATAGAATTAGTTCTTAGAAACCTCAATTGTGTGGCGAAATTAAACTTTATTAATTTATTTAAAAGGAACTCCTTTTAACTCATTTAATTGGCCGTAGATTTGCATAAATAAAAATACATGAAATACTTTATTAACTTTTCCCTATTATTCTTTATAATGACTTCAATATCGGTCCACGCCAATGGCGTTATCACTTGTAGAACACTCTTTAGTAACGAACCTAAGTCTTTAAATTCTTTGATAAAATTAGACAACTGGCAAGTTGATATTCAATCGATCAAAAAGGCAACAGATCCACGCCTAAAACAATCCTTGCGCATCTATGACAAAAATAATCGTGAACTTCCCTCCCAAGCAACAAATTATAAAATGGCTCAATTTCTTGAGCAAATTAAGCCAGTCAATCCATTACCAACTGGTGCTACACTTATTACTGATGTTGAGTTTGGATACGACTTAGGCATGAGGTTTCAAAAAATTGGCAGACTTAATTATATTATTTTAGATAAACAAAAAACAGTCATTGAAGTGGGAGGCAGTTCAAAATTACTTCTTAAAGAGTTTAGGAATCATATTTTTGGAAGAACACTATCTCAACTCGAACTTGATAAAATCAATCGGATCAATGAAAAACTTTTAACATACCTCCAAACGCTTCCTGAGGCGCAAAGAAAATTAAAAGATTTTTCAGACAAACGTGGTTGGCCCAAGGGACTAGCAGAAAAAGCAAAACTCACCTATTTTGGAGAAAATATTTATGAGGATGGAGGGGCATTCAGTGTAATTTCCTGGGCTCGCTCTAAAGAAAACAATGATGTCTTCTCTGAAACCATGAGAGATTCTGATAGACTAGAGCTAATGCGAGATGCTGGTTGGTTACAATTAAAATTCAATTATAATAATGAGCCCTTCTATATTACCGAAGCGCAAGATTCCATAAGGATTCCATTTTTTGAATACAATAACAATGGGAAACTCACCGTTCCGGTTTGGCGTTCTCGTATTTTAAAACCATTTATCGGAGGAAATAAATATAGTAGTTGGCCTACGAATCGATCTTTAAATCGAGTGCTTACAGTCAGTGAATCACTGTATAATGGTTATCGTCTGAATGAAGTTGAAGGAAAAACCGTGGTTGTCACTGAAGGTGAATTTAAATGCTTAGTTGCTACGGAGACCACAGGGATTTTGCATGTGGGTATTCCTGGCATTACTCAAATGACAGATACAATAATAGAAGCTTTAGTTAAAGCGAAAGCTAAAGAAATTATTATTGTTTTAGATCGAGATTCTGGAGCCAAGCGTTTAATGAGAGTAGACAAAATCACAGATAGTGAAAGAGCTGCCTATACCATTGCTCAACAACTTCGAATGGCTGGTGCTGAAAATGTTAAAATAGGCGTCCTTCCCGATGCCTTTGATGGTAGAAAAGTTGGTATTGATGATTTAATTTTAGCCAAGGGCAATGAACCCTATTTGAAAACCCTTAATGAAGCCTCTACCATTGAAGACTACGCACAAAAAATATCTCTAGATACCATATTAAATGACTTATATTTAAAAAGACAAAAACTTCGAAAAAGTATTACAGAATACGAAAACTCAGTCTTGCGTGGTGGTAACAAAGTTAACGACTCAGAAATTAAAAATGCCAGAAAGGAATTAAAACATTTAGAAACTACTTATTCTACTTATCTGGCCCAAAAATATCATACCCAAACAATCACACAACCATCCAGTGATTTTCCATTTATCCCTCGAGTTAAACCCACGTTCGAAAAAGCAATCGCGATTAATAATAAAAAATCACAGATTCGTTCAGCTGAAGAATTACTTTCTGAAAGTAATTTTAAAGGTGATATTTTATTTATCGACTATACAACGCGTGATAGAGACGCTTTGGCATGTAAACCCATGCCGTGCAAGAGTATTGATATCCTGACCAATGATGTATCAGAAAATACATTAGAAAATATTTTATCTTATAATTTCCCAAAAGATGAGTTTCAATTTGAAATGAATTTCAAATTAAGTGATACTATTATTGCTCCACTGCTCATCTATAAAAAAGATACTCATAATGTGGTGGCAATTGCTCGTTTACAAACAAAAGCCTCAGAACCCACAGATTCAATTAATTTATTTCAAGACTTAAAAACAATATTAAGAAATCCAAACCATTAAAAAACTGTTGAACATAACATACCACTAGTTTTAATAGAACAATGTATTTTAAATTGATTGAAATAAAGGTGACAAAAGATAAACTTAATTATAAATCGTAAAACGTCTCTGTTTTTATCTGAAAAGAGTGATTATGACTAATAGTAAAAGTAAGGGTCTCGAACGAACCCTTGGTCCGCTCATGCTGTGGGGCCTTGGAGTCGGTTATGTTATTTCAGGAATGTATTTTGGTTGGAATTTAGGTCTCGAAGCAGGTGGTACACTTGGACTTGCCATATCAACCTTTTTTATAACGCTCATGTATGTATTTTTTACTTTCAGTTACACTGAATTGGCCTGTGCTATTCCTAAAGCCGGTGGCGCTTTTGATTACGCCAACCGAGCATTAGGTGCCGATCTTGGTTTTATTGCGGGAATGGCGCAATTGATCGAATTCATCTTTGCTCCACCCGCAATCGCTTTTGCAATTGGCGCCTACTTTCATGAATTCTTTCCCTCACTATCAATCACTCTCATTGCTAGTGTTGCTTTTATTATTTTTACTGCACTTAATATCTCAGGTGTTAAAGCGGCTGCTTCTTTTGAACTATTTATTACTATTTTTGCCGTCATTGAACTTTTGATTTTTGCTTCAGTATCTCTTCCCCATTTTAAATTCGAAAATCTAACCATTAACGCTTTTCCAAATGGAATAGCAGGAATCTTTGCATCTATTCCCTTTGCTATTTGGTTTTTTTTAGGAATCGAAGGTGTTGCAAATGTAGCAGAAGAAACTATTAATCCACAAAAAAATGTTTTTAAGGGATTTGGTTGGGCAATGGCAACACTCGTGGTACTTTGTTTCCTTACATTTATTTCAGCCGTTGGTGTGAATGGCTGGGAGTCCATCGTTTATCCTTCACCCGGCGCTGTACCTTCTGACTCACCCTTGCCATTAGCTCTCTCCTATATTGTTGGTAAAAATAATTTTCTATATCACATGCTGCTTACAATTGGACTTTTTGGTTTAATAGCCTCATTTCATGGTATCATTTTAGCCGCTGGACGAGTGACCTTTGAATTTGGTCGAGTCGGCTATTTTCCTGAATTTTTAGGCAAAGCACATTCTCGTTTTCGAACTCCTGCCAATGCCCTGCTCGTTAATATGTGTTTAGGTATTGCAGCACTTCTCACTGGTAAAACTAGCGAAATCATCACTATCGCGTGTTTTGGTGCAATAAGCTTATACATTTTATCACTCATAACATTTTTTCGATTGCGTATCAAAGAACCTCATTTAAAACGTCCCTTTAAAATGGGCTTATATCCTTATGCTCAAATATTTGCCTTGCTGATTGCACTAATTTCATTTTGTTCTATGATGTTTTTTAATTTTAAACTTGGACTACTTTTTTTCAGTCTACTCATCCTATCTTATCTTTGGTTTCGCTTTTATATTTCTGAAGCCAAAAGAAAAAAAGTGATGGGTTCTCATATTTAGAATCTAGACTCTTTTTTAAGAGATGTCATGGACTATACGATGGTCAAGTTTTTATGTCCAAAATAAGCTTTTTGGACATTTTTAACAAATCATTTTATCCTCATTGTAAGACTCTAATTTATTACTTTGGAAATTAAAAATGCATAAAAAACTATTGAGCAATCAGTTTCGTTTTATGATTGTTGATGATGAACCTGATTTGCGAGAAATCATTATTCTCATAATTGCTTCGTATTTGAAAGCCGATTTTCTGGAAGCTAATTCAGGAAAGGAAGCCATCAAATTACTGGAGTCCGAAAAATCAAAGATTGATTTAATTATTTCTGACTTCAATATGCCTAATGGAAATGGTGGGACTTTAGCTAAATTCATCACTGAAAAAGGCTTAAATATCCCTTTTTTATTACTCTCCAGTGATGAGCGACACAAACACGAAGATCTTCTGAGTGCCCCTGGCCGCAGTTATCTTCAAAAACCTTTTCAAAATAATGAACTTAGAGCGATTATGGAATTCCTCCTTCAAAAAATTGATGGTGTTCAACTTTCAGAACAAGATTATGTTCCTGTTTCGCTATCTACACTACAAAGAGTGACTGCCATTACTCGTCCACTTTATTTGCAGTTAACAGATAAAAAATATATTAAAGTAGTTAATCCTGGTGGCTACTTTACCTTTGAAGAAGTTGAACGGTTTACAAATAAGAATATCACTCATCTTTATGTTTTTAAGGATGATATGGGACCTTTACTTAATGAATTTCGTGAAAATGTTTTTACAGAAATGTACTTTCATAGTTTAAAAGAACGATCGACTGAAGCTTTAAAACTTTCAAAATCTACGGTTGAACTCATTCAAATTGCAGCGAAATCATTAAACTGGAGTCCAGAAATCGTAGCCATGGGTAATGATAATGTTAAGATGATTCAAAATATTGTGATGACCTCTCCTGATATCAATAATGTTTTTGACTGGTTTAGTACAGAAGTTCACAGTCTTGGTGTTTCCACAGGAATTCTACTTTCATATTTTTTAGCTGCTTTAACTAAAGAAATGGGACTCACTAACTATCGACAATTAGAGTGTCTCACTATGTCTGGCTTCTTTCACGATATGATGTTAGATGATTATCTCATTCGTAACCAAGATCAGTTTATAAAAACCATGATGTTGGGAGCCGTTAGCAATAAAGATCAGGTTGAAAAAATAAAAAATCACCCCATGGCAGCCAAAGAAATACTGATTAAATGGAGTCATTGTCCAAAAGATCTCATGGCACTGGTTGAACAACATCATGAGTTACCCGATGGAAGTGGATTCCCATATGGACTTAAAGGAGATCAACTTCATCCACTCTCAGGAATCCTGATTGTTGCATGTTGTGCCATGGAAGTTTTTATTCGCACCAAAGATAAAAAGGCAGTTCGAGAACACTTACATAATCAATCTGACCTATTTTTACAAACACCAACGGCAGATGCTTATAGAGCCGCCCTTAAATTATTTTAAATAATCCTGGCCAGTTTTACGAGTAATTCTGATTAAAGACTTTGAATAGGGCCAATTTTTTTAAGTTGGCCCTCTATCACTGTTGCATCTCCGTATACGACAATCCCAAGTTGTTCTGGTTTAAAATAACTTTTCAATAAAGAATTGACATGAGCTAAACTCAATGACTTAACATTTGTCACAAATTGAGTGAGGTAACTATTATCAATCCCATAAAACTTCAGAGCTAAAATTTGAAAGGCCAGTGCTTCTGTGGTTTCAACTGCTCGCGGAAACTGCCCTATAAGAGTCGTCTTAGAGGCATCCAATTCTTCTTGAGTGATACCATTTTGCGAAAAACTTCGATAGACCTCCAGCGAGGCTGCAATCGTTGCTTCGACTTTATCATTACGTGTGAATGTTTCGATAACGAATGGACCTGTAAATTTACGTGCATCAAAATTTGATGAAACACCATAAGTTAGACCTAAATCATCACGAACTTTTTGATTTAACCGACTTGCAAAAGCGCCACCCAATACCATATTGGCAGCTCTTAAACTCATAAATTCTGGATGGGATCGCTCAATCAATAAGTGCCCCATTCGAATTTGAGTTTGAACTAAACCTTTTTTATTCTTTAAAAAAACACCAATTTTGTTTGGCTGTAGTTCCTTAACTGATAAAGGTTTGGGAGACCGGTCAGAAATCCAAGTAGAAAATTTAGTTTTAACCTGTTGAATAAACAAATCATCAAAATCTCCTATTATAGCCAACCTGATATTTTTGGGAATAAAATAATTTTGATAATAATCAAGAACATCTTTTCTTTGAATTTTAGATATAGTAGAAATTTCTCCCATCACTGGACGTGCATAGGGGTGATTCTGAAATAACACTTTTGACATCAATCTATCGGTAAACTGATCAGGGTCATCTTCCATTTTTTGCAAAGAACCAATAATTTGTTTTTTGACTCGATCGAACTCTTTTTGTTCAAATTTCGGAGACAATAAAACTTCTAAAAAGGAATCCAAAAGATGTTCTTTTGTATATGAAAGTCCCTTCACCGACATATGAGTAAAGTCATATCCTGGTTGAATCGATAGTGATGCTCCTAAGCTCTCTAATTGTTCAGCAATCTCTGCACTTGAATGTTTTTTGGAACCTTCATCTAATAATCCAGCAGTCAAAAAGGCAAGCCCAGATAATTCTTGGGGATCATTAATCGCACCACTATTAATCAAAGCCATAATATTTATTCGAGGTAAACTGGTATCACGAATAAAAAGAAGTTTGAGTCCATTGCTTAATTCCATTTCTTTATTTTCTGGAAAACGAACACCTTCCGAAAAAGACGCCGAGGCCGAATGATCCTTTATCAAAGATCCGCATCCCATAAATATTCCTGTAACAAATAAAATACTCAGTTTTAATTTAATTGTTTTCATTATTTTTTCTCCTTCGCTGGAGTGTCTACAGTGATCAAAACTCGTCCATTACTATTGAGATAATTTTTAGCTCGTTTGATATCATCGAGAGTGACCTTTAGATAACGATCAATATCTCGAAAAAACTCCTTATAATCACCAAAAAGAACTTCATTCATAGCAAGTAACTTGGCTTTACCATCATTGGTTTTAAGTGATTCGACATACTCACTTAAAACCATATTTTTGGCCTTAATAAGCTCATCTTCTTTTATATTTGTTTGAAGAACCTTTTCAATTTCAGCTTCAAGCATTGCTTTTAGTTGTTTGGCAGTAATTCCTGGTTTGGCAACCGATTGAATGAAAAAAATACCTGAGTTTTGCAAAGTATAGTGTCCACTTTCGGCTGAGAGAGCCACTTGTTTTTGGTAAACCAAATCCTGAAATAAATGAGAAGATTTACCCTGTCCTAATATTGTACTTAAAAGATCTAATGCATAAGCTTCATCCATTCCACTTTTTAACGTTCGCACCGCCCACATCAATTCTGGTGAGTTGACAGGAAAAGGGACAACGTCTTCCATGCGCTTCGCAGGCCCTTGGAATACCAAAGCTTGTCGTACCGGTCGTGGTGCACTTTTCAAATCTCCATAATATCGATTAATCAATTTTTTGGTCGTAGCTATGTCAAAATCACCGACGATGACCACAACAGCATTGGAAGGGATATACCATTTTTTATAAAAACGTCTTAATTTATCCACATCAAATTCATTAATTTCTTTCATTGTACCGATGACTGGCCATCCATATTTTGAATCTTGAAAAATAAGACTATTGAGTTTTTCCCACCCCATACCTCCGGGGTTATTGTCATACCTCATTCTTCGCTCTTCTTTGACAACTTCTCTTTCTTTTTGGAACTCCTCATCGACAATCTGTAGATTTTGAAGTCGATCAGATTCCATATCCATAATCAAATCTAATTTAGAACTTGGGAGAATTTCATAGTATCCGGTATAATCTTGATTTGTAAAAGCGTTATTAATAATACCATTGGCCTGTAAGATTCGATCAAAATCTTTATTCGGATATCGTGGCGTACCCTTAAACATCATATGTTCAAACATATGAGCCAATCCTGATTCTCCTGGAAGCTCATCCTTTGCTCCGACTCGAAACCACGTGTGAAAAGAAATCAGAGGAATTGATTTTTGAGAATGTAACAGAAAAACCATTCCATTTGATAAAGTTACTCGCTCAACATCAAAATCGAGTTTAATACTTTTAGGACTCTCTTTGCGTCTAATTCCTGCCAGTGCACCAAAATCACCACCTTCCTTCTCTGAACCAATGCTGGCACCAGTGACTAAATCTTTAGAATTTGCAACAGCACCTACTTTATTGGGACCAGTCCCTTTATCTTGTGCCTGTACAGGAACATTTACGATAAATAGTGATGTCGAAATTATTAAGGGTAACCTTTTGATAAAAATAAAATCCATTTTAAACCCTCCGAATATTAAAACCTAAGCTCCATGTCATTGATTTATAAAAAATTGACCATGGTTCATTAAAGTAAGTGTTATTCAACTTATAGAGTATTGAAACACTCACTTCGACATCAAATCAACCTAAAAACGAGAATTTGATGCTCGCTAAACAACTATTATGTTACATAGGTGCATTTGACATTTACAAATAGGTTATATTTACCTTTTTCATCCAAGTCTATTTATTGATTATGATAAGGAAGACCTTTAATAATAGTAAAGGAGCGATAAATTTGTTCCATCAATACCGTTTGAGCCACCAAATGATTGAGAGTCCATGGCCCCATTTGTAATGTCATCTTAGCGCGTTTTTTGACCTCATCGTTCACACCGAAGGCACCACCTATAATAAATACGATTCGCTTATAAGATTGATTCAAACCTTCTTTTTCCATCCACTTTGCCAATTGCAAGGACGACAAACTCTGCCCTTTCTCATCCAAAAGGATCACGAGATCCTCTGACTTTATGTATTTCAAAAACATTTCTGATTCGATTTTTATTTTATGATCGGAACGATCTCGATCTATTTTAGGTGCCTTCAGGGCTTCCACTTCAAATTTAATAAAATGGTTAATTTTCTCGGTATAAAGGTCTTTGGACTCTTGAAACCAAGCCTCTTTATTTGAAACCATAGTTAATAATACGAGCTTCATGAAACATCAACTCCAATAATTAACAAACAATAAACTATAATTACTAAAATAGCGAAAGATATTTTTCTTAGAATAAATCTATATTATTTCTCCTGTATTAAGCACGATGATTCAAGGTCATTGGTATGATTCATAAAAATCTTTGGATTAAAATATCCTTGAAAAGAATTCGATCTATTAACTTGAGTATTTATAACTATGCTTTACAAATTAAAATACGGGACTTGAACACTTACAATAAATTATTTTTAATTTTACTCGACCAAATACTATTTATAAGTACTCGTTGTTTCAAATCCAATCTCAGCAAGGGTTGCGAGATAGGAGTTGTGTGCTCGACAGCAACTTCGCAAATTTTCAATTCCATTACTCCCTCCTAAACTAAAGGGCATGATATGATCAATTTGCACTTGACCTTTGAGCGCTGAAATAGAACTCTTCGAGTTGAAGCTGATATATATCGGCTAGGCTTGTCGCACTGTCTCCTGATTTGCATTAAACTCTGCGGCGATATTTTCTGCACTAGAACTGTATTCTCAAACTTTTTGTTCTTATTCTCGTAGCTCATCTCGTCATACTCTTCAACTGCGTTTCTTCGAGACTCTTCTACTCTTAATTCAGGTATTCTTGCCAATTCAACTCCTGAGTCTGTCTTTCGCGATGTCTCTTCAATTATTTTTGTCTTTTGATTCTCTTTCACTAATATTTCTGATTTCATCGTTTTTGAATCAATCGCATTTTTTTCAGAATTAAGCCCCACACTCATTCCACCATGCTTTTTAGAGCATCTATTTTTGTACGCTTGCTTTTTCGAGTGTAAAGCTAACTTCATTCTTTGTATTTGTGTTGGCTTTATCTATTTTTGCAAAAATAGCAAATAATTCTACTAAATCTTTTTCAGTTGAATTATTTGTGGCCAGATTAGAAATTGCTATACTATTATCTATTGAGTAGAAAGAATATCTTTGTTCTAAACCATAGTCTTTTTGAATCAAAACACTAAAAACTATGTCAAAAGTAACATTTTTGGGGGAGGATTCTGCGGCGGGGAAAAGATGAAACTGACCATCATCTTTATTTTGCGAATAAATTGATAAAATTTGTTTTGGAAATATAAATTTAAAATTATCAGTATCAAAGTTAGTATAGTCGACTTCATTATTGTGTATTTTGTGTATAGAATATGTAAGATTTTGTGTATTGACTGCACTGTTAATCGGGTAATTAATCTCAAGAATAATCATATAGAAATTACCATTTTTGTTTATTTGTGACTCTTTATAATTTTGAGTGAAACAAAGTAATTTTAGTTAGTTGTCATCTTTTTTCTTGATTTTATTCTTATATTGCTGAGGGACGATATTTCCTAGAGACTAAACACAGCCATTGATGCTTCTTAAGACCTTGATATTATTTAATTACGACAAAAAACATAGAAAGGAGAATCACCATAGCTGTAGCAGATATCAGACTCAATCGAGTATGTGAATTGTAAGGTACAAATTTTGAAATCGTTGATTGTCAAATTAAAGTGACGGAAGTGGTTTGAATCTGTCTGGGATCAAAATTTAATTTTGAATAACAGGTTTCCCACCCTCTCCACCGCCTGTGAAAAAGAAAATCCCTCCGGGCTTTTTCAAGCGGCGGGGAGAGCGTGGAAAACCCTTATTAGGCAATAAGTTTCTGATTCAAATTGTAAGGGTTCAAATTTTCGATAAATCCCTTCTGCGATCCTTGACTGACTTAGTCCCTCCCTCTGAATTTCTCATAAATTTTAGTTTTTCATCCATATTACACTCTTTCCATCCCATTTAATCTCCTCCTTGAGTAGTAAAGTGTAAACGATGTCTCCGGTATTAAGTGTAAAGGACGTGTCAGTAAGAACATATTATATAAATAATAGTTTTCTTTTAAAGATTTTTCATTTTAAGTAAACAATACTTTAAATAATAAATACGAATAGGCCTGTGGATCTTATCCACGCTTTCCACACCCATGAAAAAGCCCGAAGGGATTTTCTTTTTCATGGGATGTGGGAAGG
>Ga0154020_10002956_pt1 | contig 20650 bp, 30 predicted proteins | sample Klosneuvirus_201_FD_109709 | JGI IMG/M metagenome (GOLD analysis project Ga0154020, IMG submission 109709) | Active sludge microbial communities from wastewater, Klosterneuburg, Austria - Klosneuvirus_20160825_MG | ecosystem: Engineered > WWTP > Aerobic digester > Activated sludge | place... | reverse complement strand
CATTCCACAATTCGAGACCATGTCCGAAAAGCATTCACTCTTTGCCGTCACCAAGACCACCTTCAAGCTGCTCAAGGTATCTCTCCATCCCATCTTCGTCGCATCCCCTTTTCTCTTCCTTACATTATTGTAGACCTCTGGACCGACGTCGTTGTTGGGCGACCATTGCATCAAGGTCTTCACCTCGCTCATCCGCGACCACCACCATCACATCTCCTTCAAGGACAAGCAGGTCTTTCTCCCTCCCCTTCCTCTTTCTCCCTTCCCTCCCCTCCTCTCCTCTCTCCTCCCCTCCTCTCCCTTCCCTTTCCTCCCTCCACTTCCCTTCCTTCCCTCCCTCATCAAAATATTAGGTCCGCTTCTTGACGGACTTCATCTCCTCTCACCTGATGGAGACGCACATCTCTGTCTCCTCGGCTCAGCTCACTGGTAAGGACATTGCCGCCATTCGGTACGCTTTGCTGTAGACACATATCGCCCATATCTTATATTGATTTTGATGTTGATTTGCTCTTGTTAGGTCGAGCGATTCGATGGGCGAGCGTCTCCAGTCGGCCCTGTCGCTCCTCAAGGCCATTGTCTACGCCAAGCTCATCACTGTATGCCTCTTTCTCTCATCTGAGGATTATAACATGCTATTGATGTTCTGATGATGGTTGATCCTCTCTGTAGCCGACCTTGTACGACATCATGGTGAAGGTGACAGAGCTCGTGGTGCAGTCGCCCATGGCGGGCGTGCGGGTCTTGGCCGCTGGCATCCTCCTCCAGTTCCTTATCACTTATCCCCTCGGTGAGAAGCGCCTCAAGCAGCACCTCGATGCCATCCTCGCCAACCTCTCCTATGAACACGCCACTGGTCGATGCGCCATCCTTGAGCTCCTTCATGCTCTCTTCAATCGCTTCCCGCACGAGTTCGTCACGGAGAAGGCCACTTACTTCTTCGCGCCTCTGGTGCTGGTCTTGGCGAATGACGACAATGCCGAGTGCCGTGCACTGTGTTCGCAGGTCGTGAAGCGCCTGCTCGCTGTGATTACTCCGACCGCCCTCGCCTCTCTCTTCCAACTCACTGTCAAATGGTTCGCTCCCGATGCACCCCAGATCGAGCTCCGCACCGTCGCGGCTCAGCTCCTCGGCCTCTTCTTCGAGACACACTTCGAGGCGGTGTCGAAGCACTTGGGCGAGATATTTGACCTCCTCCGCGTCCATCTCGATCAACAGTTCGTTGAGATTGACGAGCTCGCGCTCAGCAAGGCGCGCTTTGAGTTTGAGAGCGAGCAAGAGGAGCGCGAGTTCTCTGACAATGTCCCGTGGAAGCTCGTCTACTACTCTGTCGTTGCCCTCGAGAAGCTCGCTGCCTCCCACCCCGCTTCTTTGGCGGTACTCTTTCGCACTTTTCCTCTTTGTGCATGGTATCGATTTCATTTGATTCTGGTTTCGCATTTAGTCGGAGTGGTTTGATGAATTCATGTGGCCGTTGCTCGCCGAGCGTCTGATGCTCTTCCCTCACTCGTGGGTGCGCGGCGCCACGGATCGTCTGCTCGGACACTACTTTGTCTTTGCACAAGAGCAGTATCCCTTCAAGCCCGAGTCTGAGCACAACACACCGAGCGGCAAGAAGGGCAAGAAGGACAAGGAGAAGGAGCGCAAGGAGATCTACCTCGCTGGCAAGGGCAAGCTATTCGAGCTCGGCCACCTTTTGTGCAAGCAAATGGACAGCAAGGTGATTGACGAGGCTCTTGGAGAGCAGATCGTCAAGGACCTCGTTTTTGTCTTCCGCCAGCTCCTCGCCCATCCTAACCTCACTCCTGCTGACTTGGTATCGTTTGCCTTCGACCGCTTGACATGCTCTTTGTTACTAATGCTGCGTTCAGATCCACCACGCTGACACGGAGCACAAGGAGGTTGAAACGAGCGAGAAGGACCCTACCAAGGCTGATGGTACCTTCTTACACCTTTGCCATCCTCCTCCTCGAGATTTCCAATGGTTTAATTGGTCTTCTATTCAGCGCACAAAGACGAGGATGAAGCGATGGAGCGGTTGTTGGCGTCCAAGAGGGAGTCGAGTCCATATGGCGCGGTCCATTCGCTCATCCGCCGCCTCTCTTTCATGGCCCGCAAGTCGACGCTCAAGAATCCGACGCGAGTGAAGATGATCTTGCAGTTCTTTGGTGTGATGGGCGGTCAGCTCTTCACGGCCGAGCAGCTCGCTGAGTTCCTCGTACCAATCCTGCATCCCATCTACCGCTTGACTCAGCTCGAGGCTGGCTACTTGCAAGACGATGTCAAGAAGAACTCTGAGTTTGCCAACGAGGTCCTTCAGTCTCCCTCTTCTGCCTTGCTCCCATCTTGATACTCAAAGATCTAATTTAGTTGGTGGAGCTGTTCAAGGAGCGCATGGACTCGACAGAGTTCTTTGCCGTGTATGAAGAGGTGCGCGCCGCCGTGAACGCGAAGAAGCTCAAGAGGAAGCGCGAGATGAAGATGGAGGCACTCACCAATCCCGAGGCCTATGCTCGCAAGAAGATGAAACACAACCTCAACAAGGTCAAGGCGCGCAAGCGCAAGAACCAGGAGTTCTCCAAGAATCGCACGCCGATCAAGGTGAGGAAAATGCACGACGGCGAGGATGTCAAGACGACTAAGTACCGCATCGGCGAGGACTAAGACAACAGTGATTCGACACGCTGTCACTCAATCCCCCAATTTTGAATTTGAAGATAGATCCCTTTTTGTTTGACCATTGAGTGAATGTAATTGAAACATTCTCCACCAATTAGCGAGTCATGCACCGAGGGGCATGACATGGCCTCCATCTCTGAAAATGAGTCTCGCGAAATGAGGGAATAACCGGCTTTCAGTGAATAGTAGCTCGTTTCAGTGAAAATGAGTCTCGCCAAATGAGGGACTAACCGACTTTCAGTGAAAATGAGTCTCGCGAAATGAGGGAATAACCGACTTTCACTGAATCTTAACAACGAGAAGGGAGACGCTGCTGCTCGGCGTGTCAGAGCGACCCAGTCCTTGAGCGAAACCACGAGCGGCCACCGTGCCTGTCACGAGAACATTCGAAGGTTATTATATATCGATAATAATCCTTCGCCTAGCAGAGTAGCAGTCTGCCTTTTAATATTTTAGGAAGACATTTCCGGTATTCGTAATAGTCTTTTTGTTGGCGGCCACCCCCTCTCTGGAGCAGCGCTGTCGGAGCGAGAGAGCGGTCTATAGTGTCAGTGGTCTTGTTATTGTTTGTGTTATCAATCACCTGAGGTTTCCACGTCATTGTATAGGTCGGATCGCGGTGGGACTCGGGCAGTCAGACGTCGAGCTCGACGATCATGGATGGCGACGACACTGGCGACGACAACGTCGAGGCTCTCTTCCGCAAGGTCGATTCCTCCTCCACTTTTCTTGACCTGATTATTAGAACTAATTTGAAATTTGAAAATGAAAATGCCCATTGCGGTTAATTCAGACGGATTGGCGAATTGTAGATGAATCCGTGCACCATGCTCAGCGCTGACCATGCCTTCATCTCCTCCCTCTTTTCAGGCTTCCAAATCTATTTCGGCGATTACATCGTTCCTTATTTATAGGGTAAGGCAGGAGAATCAGCGAAAAAGAAGAAACGACGTGCGATGGGTCGTGGTATGCATTCTCCTTTTTAGTACGAACTCGTCCATCTTCCCCCTGATTGCACTTGTGTCAACTGTAGGCGCAGTGTCTGAAGCCGTCTTCTTATTTCCATTCACCAAAATGTTGGATGAATTGCAAGATCATGTGGGGGCCTTTCTCGACCCGCCCTCTCTCACCTCCTTTTCCCTCACCTCGAAAGCGAACCACGTCAAGCACTTTGACAACAAAACTTGCCGCGGCTATCGTTTCCCCCTCCTCTGCGCTCAGTGGAATCACGTGAATCTTCTCCATCATGTCATCGAGGACATTGGGAATAGTTCATTCAATTCGATGAGCAAGCACTCCGAGCACTTCTTGAGCGATCTGTTGGCCATACGGTCGCCGATCTCCTTTGAGCTCATGCTCTTCCTGATCGATTTCTTCTCCGAGCGCATTCAAGCTCTTCCAATGACATGGGCCAATGTGCGAGGCCTTCCGACGCTTATCACCCGTTGCCTTCGCACTCTCGAACCCTCGCGCTACCTCGATGTTCTAGCGCTCCCGGCTTTCACGACTGGGATTAGCTTCCTCACGCAGCTCGTGTCGGAGAACTGCTTCCAGTTTGTGCAGTTTCTTCTTTTGAACGACACGGTGGACCCATTGTCCAAAAAGGACATTGAAGAGATGCTAAAGCTCGAATTGCATCGAATTCAACGTGGCAACAAGTTCATGGGCTACGTTCCTGAGAAATGGGAGATCCAATATCGGCACTGGTTTCTTCCGGCTGCGATCGAGTCCGACTCAACTGAATTTTGGATGCTCTCGTTGGGCTATCAAGGTAACCAAGGGGTCTCCGACATCGTCCTCGAGAGGGGCGAAGACCTCGACGAACACGATGTCGAAGTCGCACAGTACATTTGCTACTGGCTCGTCCATTCTCACGGACGTGTAATCCCCAACCTTGGCCCCTATCTCGCTGCCTTGTGCTCCGTATACATCGTACATTACGACAGATCGTTGATTGACAAGACGTTTGATGCGTTGGCCTATGAGAGCCTCACGAGAGGCGAAGTGGAGTGGCTTGAGGACTACATGGCCGAACTCGAAGAAAAGAACGTGACCATCGACTCCAACCAGATCTTCCGTTACCCGTTCAAGTTCCGAGATTTCTTAATCAAGGAATCGATGGAATTCATTGTAGGTCATCCTCAGCTGTCCGCAGCATTCCAGTGGACTTGCACTCATACCTACCCCGCTTTCTTCTCGGATTCTGGATCGCACCCAGAGTTCTCGAATGACCCCCATAGCTACCTCGAGGCCTTCCAAGTACTCTGGGAAGCGACTGATGTGAACTTCCACAACATTCTCGCCCCTTGCGTGATCAAGTTCATTGTGCCCTCAATGTTGCCAATCTACTCCTTCTTGAAGTCACAGGGCTCCCCTGGTCCCACAACGATGAATGTGTGGTTCTTCAGCAAGGTGAATTGGTTCGAGGCGATGACATGCTCGTGGGCATCGGTCGACGACATTCGCCGTGTCCATGAGATTTGGGGCGCTGCAGCGTTTGGCCCCTTCCTCGACGACCTCCCCAGCTTCTTCTCGTGGCTGACGGATGCAATGACGCACTCGATGGGATACTCGGACGCTGCTGAAATCATCGGAGAGATGGCGCGCTTGACTGGTGGGCCGATTAAGAAGTCGTGGATTGCCGCGATCCAGCGCGCAAGGATTGGTGGAGCCAAGACAAAACTGTTAGAGACTCTTCGGCTCTTGGGTGAGAAAGTAGGCGTCGTTTAAAGAAGTGCACCCGCCGAGTAGATGAGGGCCGCGACTTATTAAATGCAATATTAAGCAAAATTGAAAGGCCAACTCAAACTCGGAGAACTCTCTGGGGAAAGACACGGCTAGTGAATTGACCTTCTTCGATATCTGCCCAAAAGCTCTTCGGCGTCCTGTGGCCTGATAGACTTATTGGAGCGGATGAGCTCGGCAAAGTCGGAAGGACCAGTGAGGCCGCGCTCAACCATCCAGTCAAAGAACCTAACCGTCGTCGCTGACATGACCTGAGACTGCGACACCTCCTCGCCAGGTTCGAGGACGTAGTCGGCAAGCCAATCGAATCCATTCACGGCATACAGCGAGGCCCAATGAGAGTAACGCATGACACCGTAGTCAATAGCAAATGAAGCCTCAGAGAAGACTTGGTGCCAATCGATGCCTTGGGGCACAAGCTCGAAAATGACGTCGAGAATGGTCACTTGGTTCCTCGAAACGAAGTCCACCATATTCCTCAAGGTCATTATCTCATTAAGAGCACTTGGGAATTTATTGCACAAGAAGCGGAAGTTCCTGGCGCGGCCCTTCCTTGCCACTTCGAGCAGCTTGTTTCGGACATGCTCCTGATGGAATTCGTTAGGATAGCGTTCGTACGCCCATACCAAGGCATCGTAGTCGAGATCGGGGAGGACCACACGGATGTCCTGATCATTGGGATGGAAACCAATCTTATGAAAAAACTTGAGAACGCGGAGGCTCACGTCAAGGTCGCCGCGCGTCTGGCCATAGTAGGCAAAGTCGGATCCCCTCGCCATGTCGAGCTGCGGCCTGTCCAGCACAAAGCCCTTCGAGACCAGGTAATCCCAATAAGGGTCAATATCCTTCTTATTCGAAATCGATTGGAGGAAATTCATAAAAGACTCAAAATCGCAAATGGGCATCACGCCAAAGTTCTTGATGAGCCACTCGAGGGGGCGCGGGTCGAGCGTCGCAAATGACGACGAGATAAGCGAAGTGTAGGACTCGGAATTGCGACCGAAGACGAGCGGCATGAGCCCACCATACTTCAACAGGAGTTGATCCAGGAAGTCAACTTGACCACGGGCGAGGGCTTTCTGAACGTGGCGTCTCAGATTCTCGATTGATGGACCGTCTTCGTCATAGGTCCTCTTCGCTGCCCATTCATAGGCCTTGAAGTTTCCGAGTTCAGCGGCGATTTCAAACACGGGATTCTGAATAGTGGCAGAGTTTGTGTAGTCGGAGAGGAGTTCGAGCATCTCGATGGTATTAGGGGCATGGATAGCAGCGCACAAATAATCATTTCCCGAAACTGCAGAGTCAACATCATCACACAATTGACAAAAAATCCAAGAGGAGCTCAGATGCTTCGTACCATCAAAGGATGACGAAAAAGAGTCGTGTATCTTCATCACCATTTTAATGTGGCCTAGGTTTGAAAACATTCAATTCAATGCGGCCTATGTTTGAAGATATTAAAATAGCGAGATCAGAGAAATTGCGAGGAGGAACATATCGACAAGATGAGGAAGGGCCGAGCCAGCTGAGATACAGCCTTTCAAGCACTCTTCAGACGATGTTCGGTTCAGCCAACCCGATGACTCGTCTGTTGAGAGTACCGTTTTCTCTTTGATCGCCAGAACGACCTTGGAAAAAAACAAATGATATCAAAGAAAGCCTCGAGGAAAGAAAAGAGGGATTCAAGAACAAAAAGGACCTCAGCGTGCTTCGCGAGGAAATACTCGAGCACGTCCATCTTGCCAGACTTACCCACTCCTTTTAGAAGATATCGTATCGGTTCTGGCGGCGGACCTTCGTCATTCACCTCTAGGCGCGAGATAAATTTGTCGAGGATAAGTGGAAGGTCGCCAGAAACACCAGCGACTTCGAGTAGCGAGGGATAGAGGAGCTCGACGCGCCGCCTCCCCACCTCCCCAAGACGATCAATCAAATCGAATCGCTTTCTCTTCAAAGCTTCGCGGACGATCTTGTTGAAGGAGCGCTCAGAGAGACCGTGCAGGATCCGAGAGGCGATGGGCAGGACCTCGGCGAACAGCGAGTCATAGCCGCCTGCAAGGCAGTCGCGCAGGACGCGCTCGAGCGGCTGATGCTTGCCGATGCGATTGACATGCTTAGAGAGCAACGATCCCTCTTGGAAGAGGATGCGATAGAACCTCTTGTTCACCAAGGCAAAGGCAAAGGCCGTCGCCAATTCCAATCGCGGTACGACCTCATTCTCGACGAGCTCGGGAGGCAGATCGAAGAAGGCCCCTTGCTCCGCCGCCATCGCCATAGGAAGTACTATATGGGATCAGATTAAATATGTTCGAAAACAGCAAAAAAATCAGAAGCAGAACCAAAGCCGGCACAAACGAAGAGGACAGATAGTAGAACGCCAATAAGGCCCTAATCTCTTCCACAGCAAATTATCGGACAACACAAAAATCCATACCAGTAGAATTAAATTAAGACCTTGTCAGTCCTCACGATGCTAAGAACAATAGGCGAACGGAGACTGCTCGGGTTCCGAAGACTGCCTCAAAAAAAAAGAACAGAGTCATGTTGACAGTCACTGATGTGCATCCAGTTCCGTCTCTACAAAATCTGCTTCCCTTCATCCCGTCCGCTTCCGTTCATTGTGATAAAAAGATATTGGACATCGCTTGGCTCTGCTGAATCTCGCAACCAGGGCGGCCAGCGATGCCAGTTTGTTCCGAAATGAGGACCCTGCCTGCAATTGCATTTGCCATGCTGGCCCAGGCTGCACTCACCGCTGCAGTTGGCCATTCTTCGAGGCGAGAATACAGAATGTTCGCACAGTTGGACAACAAGAAGAGTGAGGCGGAACTGGAGCAGCTGCGGCGTGAGCTGCACCCGACGGAGGGCGTGCAGGTGCGCATCGGCCTTGTGGGCGTCGGCGCGGTCGCCTCGGTCCACCACATCCCCGGCATCCGCATTGACCCGCGCGCCGCGCTGGTGGCCATCTGCGACCCCGCGGAGGCTCTCTTGAAGCAGCGCGCGGAGGAGTGGGGCCCCGTGAAGGCTTACACCAAGTACGACGCCCTCGTCGAGGACCCCGACGTCGACACGGTGATCATCTCCACGCCGAACAACACGCACGTCCCCATCGCGCTTGCCTGCATCAAGAAGGGCAAGAATGTCATGTGCGAGAAGCCGCTCGGTGTGAGCGCCAAGGAGGCGCAGGAGCTCTACCTCGAGGCCGAGAAGGCAGGCGTCGTCCACATGACTGCCGTACTGATCTCCCGCCTGCTCTCCTCCTCCAAATACGTTGATTTGTTTTATCTTATTATTTTTTTGTGCGACAATTTCTTGCCTGCCCGCTCGAATCAATGTGGTCGGCGATCATTTCGTCGACCCTTTTCACCACCCCCGAGGCTCCATTTCCTTTCTTGAAAGATATGTTCTTTATGTCAATATATGTCACTGATCCTTATTTTCTAGTTGACTTATCGCTTCGCGCCAGCGATCCGCTTCATCAAGAAGCTCATTGACGACGGCGCCCTCGGCCAGATCCGCCACTTCCGCTCCCAGCGCTTCCTCGACTGGCCCGAGGTCCCATTATTCATTTCATAAAAACCATTACATTTCTCTTTGTCTAATTTCAGAGCTTTTCATAGACCTCGTGGGGCTGGCGCCAGTACAAGGAGACGGCAGGCGCGGGCAACATCTACGACATGACCATTCACCGCATCGACTTCTCGCAGTACGACCTGCTCACTCCATCAACAATTCGTTGATGTCATGCCATCTCATCTCATCTCTTGGCATCTCGTGTCTTGTCTTGTCATCTCTTGTCATCTCATCTGAGCTCATGCCATCCCATGATCTCATTTCTTGTAGATACCTCTGCGGTCGCATCAAGAGCGTGTCCGGCCAAGTGAAGCAGTTCGTCCCGAGGACTAAGCAGCCCAATGGTGACGAGTGCAAGCCCTCCGAGGTCGACGACTGGACCGCCCTCATGGCACACCTTACTCTTTTCGAATTTCATTGTTGATCCAGGATTTGTTATTAATTCGATGTATTTATTAAGGTTGAATTCGAGAACGGCGCCACTGGTGTCTTTGAGGGCTCTACGCTCATGAAGGGCCACCACAATGAGGGCTTCGGCTTTGAATGGGCCGAGATCAACGGTTCGAAGCCTTTGATATCATATCTTAGGGATTGATTTCCTCTTATTTTCTTTGATTTATATAGGCAGTGAGGCCTCTGTCGTCTATCAGATGCGCGATCCCCTCAACATCCTAATGGGCAAGCACGGTCAGTCTCTCGTCAAGACCCCCGTCCCTCCGGTACTTTTCATCCCTCATTTTATTTCATCTTGGCTTTGATTTCCGCTTTGCGTAGGAGCTTCTTGTTGTCCCTGGAAGCCCTCGCCACCCTACTGAGGGTGAGCCCTCCAAGGTTCTTTTTCTACTCTAGATCTCTCTGTGGGGATACTGTCTATTTCACATCACTAACTCACGTTGATAGATCTTCCGCTACGATCAGTTGTGGGAGTTCGTCAGCGCCATTACTGAGAAGCGTCTAGCCGTTCCTAGCTTCTACGATGGGGTGCGTTGTCTTTCGCCTAACTGAGTTTTATGCCGTGGTATGGCTGACTTGCTGAGATAGGCGTCCGCTCAAATCGTCGCCGACTGCGCTCTCGAGTCGAGCTCGACCAGGCGCTGGGTCGACATCCCTCTCGAGAAGGTCCGTCCCTCCATTTCTTGCTTTGACCTCCCTCCATCTATCATTGTTGATGATGCTTTTTTTGTTTTCTGCTAGGTCCCTGTTCCTCAGGCGCTCAAGCTCAAGGCCGAGGCGGCCACCTCGCTCAACGGCAAGGTTGCCGTCATCACTGGTACCCGTCATGTGATGCTGCCATGTTCTCCTTGGAACCATTTCATTATTTTATGATCTAGGTGGTGGTACGGGTATCGGTCGCGGCATTGCGCTTCGCTTCGCAGCGGAGGGCGCGCGCGTCTTCATTCTCGGCCGGCGTCCTGAGGTCCTCCAGGAGGTCGTCGACACCAACACGAGTACGGGCCATCAAGTTCATTGATTCTGATCAAGTTCATTAATGTTGAGCAGAGACGACGGGCCGCTCGAACATTGTGGCCTTTGAGTGCGACGTGGCGAGCGCTGAAGCCGTCAAGGCGACCTTCACCAAGATCTTCGCGCAGACATCTAACACCGTTGACATCCTCGTCAACTCTGCCGGCAACAATATCGCCAAGCGCGGTATATCCTTGATATCATGTGTGATGGTCAGCGCTGTTATGCTGATGTGATGGGTTTGGTAGCGATCGAAGTGTTGAGTGTGGAGGACTTCAAGGGTGTCATGGCGAGCAACATCGACGGCACCTTCTACTGCTCCTCGGCCGTCCTCCCTTCCATGCGCACTTCCGGCGGCGGACTCATCATCAATATTTCCTCGGTACCTCTTTTTGTTTTTTTCTCTTCGACTTGTTCCTTGTTGTTCGTCATTGTGTTGATGCGTGTAGGTTGCTGCCCTTCGTGGTCTTCCTCTCGCTGGCGCCGCTTACTGCGCTTCAAAGGCCGCTGTCAATGCCCTCGGTACATTTCACTTCACGTCTCGTCAATGGCAGACCCTTTTTTATCGTCTTGTAGGCTCGACGATCGCTGCGGAGTCCTTCTCGCACAACATCCGCGTGACCAACATCTGTCCAGGTGAGGTGAACACGCCACTGATTGACAAGCGTGCCGTCCCTGATCCCCCCGAGAAGCGTGCCGTCATGCTCCAGCCTGAGGACCTCGCTGACGCCGTACGACACCTTCTTACTACTCACTTGATTATGGTTCTTATGGTGGACTTGTTTAGGCGTTGATGGTGGCCAAGCTCCCCGCACGCGCCTCCATCCCCGAGCTGGTCATCAAGCCGACCGTCCAGCAGTTCTGGCTCTAAACCCTCCGCTCCTCCTTGATAATCTGATATCACCTGCAGTGGCTTCCATGGCCTTCCCTGGGATTGGGTGTAGTAGGAACCTAGTCGTAAGAAAAGAGAATACACAGTCGTCAATCGCTTTGCCATTCATTTTTCAATCTCGTTGGAATTATTGCACTTCAGTTCTCAATGAAAGTGGTGATTGTGGGCGCAGGTCTTGGAGGACTCGTGCTGGCGCGCTGTCTGCAGCACATGCAATGCGGCGTCCGCAGCGTCGCCGTCTTGGAGAAATTTCCCACCCTCCGCCCGGCCCGAGGCGGCGCCGTCGGCGTCACTGGCGGCGCTGCCATCCTTGTCAAAGTCGGCCTTGGCGATAGAATCTTACCTATTCGGACGGCTATGAAGACGCTGGAGCAGCGGTCGCGAGGGGCGCTCCTCGCCCAGCGCGACTTTCGGTCGCTTCTCGAGAAGCCGCCGTTTCTCTACAAAGGTCAAATGGCATGTGGTCTCTTCATGCGTGACACCCTGCAGCAGACGCTCGCCGACTCTCTTGATAATGGAACTGTCATGTTGGGAAAAGAAGTCATTTCAATCGAGCAAAGTGGACCGAAAGCCTCTCTCCGATTTGCCGACGGCACTGCCGATGGCGACTACGACCTAGTCGTGGGGGCCGATGGCATACGATCGACTGTGAGGCGACTAGTGTGGGGCGAATATTCCCCTATCTACTCCGGATACCAAATACTGTACACAGTGGCCGCGCCTCGATCTAACCGCGACCCGAACAGACTCGTTCAGGACTATCACGATGACTGTCTATGGCTGACTGCTTCAGCGGGCGGCGAGAGACAGTACGATTTCTGTGCCTTGGCGATGCGACATGACAACCCCGAGGGCTTCGAGTGGACTAAGCAATCATCACAGATTGCAGTCATCAAGGAGATTGAGCGCAGAGGTGCCAGTGACGAAGTGCGCAGCATCGTTTCGAATGCAGTGCGCGTCTTTGATTGGGGCGTCCACATGAACCCCATCCCATCAAGATGGTTCCAGGGCAATGTCGTCCTCCTCGGGGACTCATTGCACGCCACTACGCCATTTATGGGGCAAGGTGCGAATCAAGCGATCCTCGATGCCCACTCATTGGCCGACAAGCTCGAGCGATTGCATAGGAAAGAGCTGCCTTCTCTGGAGGCCGCCTTGACGGAGTACAATCGCAGTCGCCTCCCAGTGGTGAAGCGCGTCGCGATGATGAGCAATCGACTCGGCGCCACCTTCACTCTGCGTCCACCATGGTCGTATGCGAGAGACGCCATGTTCCGCAATACGACGCTGCACTTGCGCCTCCTGAGCAAGGAGATGATTCCAGTCTACTGATTGTCCCACGGTCATCGTCGAAGTTCTCTCTCGATATTTACAAAATACAATCCTTTATTATAAAATTACGAGGTAACAATCAAAATTGGGGGTTCTGCGGGAATCGCAAAGCCAGCATCGTCTAAATCTCACCTAAATGTTGGTGTTGATTACTTCTTGACGAGAGAGAGCTCCGAATTGTAACCCAGAGCAGTGAGATCCTTCCAAGTCTCCTCGGCGCTACCCATCGTTTGAGAAATGTAAAAGTGAACGAATCCGTTGAGCGTCAGTGAGCGGTTCTTGTCAACCTCCTGAATAATGCACATCAGACATTAATTGAGAAGAAAACTCGAAAAAAGAAAAGAGTAATAAGAAGGAGTTTCATACAAAGTGAGTGCGGAGAAAGCGAAGGGTGGCCGAGTCCATCGGCGAGCCATTGGTCGTCATGACGAAGGCATTGAGCTCTTTCTCATCGAGGGCACCGTCGCTATTCTGTTGATGAAAACCAAAAATGAAACAAATAATTAACAAATGAGCGAGAACAATCCCAAGGAGTCAAGATCACCTTATCGAACCGGTGGAAGACCTCAGTGAGGGCAGCAACGAACTTGGGCTGCACGACACCGTCAACTATGAGGTTCGCCACTGTCGGACCAGCCTCTGCATCAAAATGGAAACCATAAAGATCACACCTTGCACACAAAAACACAATCTCAGAAATGAACCTTCTTTGCTATCGTCAGTCTTCTCGTCTTTCTTCTCATCCTCTTCGCCTTCCTCTTCACCGTCCTCCTCGCCCTCAGCCTCTTCCTCCTCCTTCTTCATCAGCTGAAGCCTCTCCTTCATCTCTGGAATGCGATCGTCCTTGATGTCCATGTCCTCAATCACCTTGAGCTCTTCGATGCCCTCGTCGTAAAGGCCAAGGAGACCGCACACATATCTATAAAATGAATATCGGTAAATATTGGGTGATCTTCAGCGAAGACGAATAACACAACATACACAATGCCGATGCGAGCCTCGAGACAGTCTTCATCCATGTCGAGCGCTTCCTATCATAACAAAACCTCAATGAAATAAGAATCAAGATAGCAATCGGAATTGATATTGCTGTCAGTGTGAGGCAATAAATATCGCCATTGGGAGTGGCAGGAGCGTGCCTTGAACTGTTGGAGCGACTTCTCCATGAGCTCGTCGCTGAGCGTGTCATTCTCCTCGGCCGCCTCGAGCACAGCGTTCACTTGGTCACACAGCGCCGCCGCCTTGGCCTCCTCTGCTGTCAAATCCTCCTCAATCACTTCTACAATAATATCAAATGAGAATTAAGATGGATTCTCTTCGTGGAGGCAAAGACTCTTGGGGCTAACAAGTGTCAAGGTCGACGAGGTAAGGGGGCCGAGGATGCCAATACAGTCGTATGCACCGACAGACCTCCACCGATGCTCATCAAAGCAATTCGAAACGATAATAAAATGAATATACACAATCATTTGAAATAGACAAAATCGACCAGCGAGCGTGGGGGAACCAGCAGATGAGGTGCGATCGGCGGCACGCGAAATTAACAGATGTTGTGTCGGCGGGGGACGGCAGCACCTTTTTTCGTCTCAGCCTCCGACATGACAGATGTTTCAAAAATGAAGGAGACTGATCAACGGATTATTTCTTTTATAACTTTCGGCTGAAAGGCTATAAAGGGCGAGCAGTTTTCTACCGGTATTCGGTTCGTGGCCTCGATGAGCTACCAGTGCAGTTGAGCTCGCCCTGAGGAGTCTGATTGCTTATATCACTCTCGTGTTAGTGCGCAACGTAACGACAGTCCATCCGAAATATCGCCACGAATGGACCAGGTGGCGTCGCAGGTCTCCTCGGACCTCATCGGGCTCCTCTTAGTGGCGCAGAGCTCGCTCGGCGGCGAGCACTTCATCTTCCGCTTCCCGCAGGTCTACCGCAAGCACGGTCCGCCCTCGTTGTCCTAAAATATGAAACTATATTTCTATTCAATTACCACAAGAGATAAACGAGGGTATTGGAGCTCTGAGCCGATCTGCTCGCCCTCCGATTTCCTCGACGATTCTGCTCCACCTCGCCACTCGTCCTCCCTCTTTCACCTTCTCCCTCTCCGCATTTCGCTAGGGAACTCGATCGATTTGTTATTGCGATATATTATCAATTAAATTACTATGTTCTTTTCCTTGGACCGATGGACCCGGCTGCATCAATCCTGTCGTCCCTCGACCAGCTCGCTCCTACTCTTCGTCTCCCTTCGTGCCATTTATTGCTTCGAGCAGGATTGTCACTGGAGACTCGCTCTGCCATGCAAGGCAAATTCGCAAATCTCAAAAGCGATGAGAAGAAGAAGTCCATCAAGGAGCCGCCTTCGCACCCCAAGGCACCGCCCGCCATCAACATGTTTTCCAATAGGTATCATCCATCTGTGCTCTGTCTTTCTCTCGAAGCTGAATGGTTCTCGGTGGAGGTATTCTGCGTTCAACATGCCCTCTGTCGTGATCACACCAGTGCTCTGTCCCACCAAGACTCTGTGTAATGCCATCTTCGAAACCGTCGTCGATCGAACCATGTTCATTGGTCGGCCCACGCTCCTCGACACCAAAATCAATGAAAATATTAACAGAAGCAACGCCGACGTTGTCAATACAGAAGGTATTAATATCTGATCGGCACCATGGGTTCCGCTTGGCATCACATATCACCTTCTCTTTCAAGGGAATGGCGATGATGGAAAGAGCAACGATCGCATCACCATGTTCAACCTCGTGCTCGCCATTTCGCGCGACTCGAGCTCGGCTACCATCAAAATGTGCAAAGAGATCGCTGAAAAGGTGAAACTGTTGCCATCATGTGTGTTGTTTTATCTGTTTCCAATGATCTTGGTGGTCGGCTAGCTTGCTCTGGCGCTGTTATACGAAGAGAATCGGTGCAATTACGTTCGCAATGAGATCTCTTTGATTCTCTCCCTCCGCGACAAGTGGCTCGCCAAGCAGCTCTCTGAGGACCCTGTCAACAAACCAGGTACCGAAACCTCTTTCAATCCAATGTGGTTCACCTTGGTCTTAGCTTCATCTTGATGCTCGTAGATCATCAGCAGCTGACGTACGACATCATCCAGGCGAGCTCCTTTGGTCGCACGATCAGCGACATCTTCCACGGCCTCAAGGACGACGGCCTCGTCCATATCCGCATCAATTCTTGGTACCATTCTTTTTTTCGGTCCTCTGATTTCTTATCGTTTGACGAACTTTGTTGAATCTCTTATCAATCAGGGTGTCTTTGTCATTGACTCTCCGCGACTTTGACGATCATCCTGAGGTGCCTCTGCGACCCTATCAGACACTGCTCATGCTCGAAGACATTGACACCTTCCTCGCCTCCCTTCCCGTGGGTTCCTCCAATACTATGCGCCTAATTGCAAAGGTATTTGAACACAGCTACGGTTCTCATTTCCTTTTCTATCGTTTGATTTCATACCTTGTTAGGCGGTGAAGCCGACAAAGAGCTTCAGCGTCTTGCAGAGGGAGACAGGTGTCCCTCTCCATCAAATTTATCGGTATTCTCTTCTTTCCTTCCACCACGATGTAAGCCATCTTCCCGCTTTGCTCTTAGGGTGGCCGCACATTTAATTTACTGGAAGAAGGCCAAGGTGATGGAGATTCTCACGAAATTGAACATTTACATTCTCCACCCCAGCCTCAACCAGCAAGATTTCTACTTCCCCTTTTTGAGCGCTGAGTTCAGTGGCCAGTTCCCCGACTTTAAGCTCGCCGAAGTGTTGGAGATGTGCGCGATTTACAATCGATTCGGCGCTCTCCGCTCTCCTTGTCTCACCTCCCCCTTTTAGCTTCTCCATCCCTCGAAAGCTTGGTGATACGCTGTCGCGCCTCGACGCGTCGAAGCAAAAAGCCTTCATCGACGTGGTCACTTGGATGCTCAAGAGGGATCTCCTCATGCAGCTGCACACTTACGTATTTCTAATGTTGCCCGACAATGTCGCCCCTGAGCGAAGAAAGTTCATCAAAGGTGTCACGTACGCCAAGAAGGCCGACTTGTTCGACACATCAACACCTCCATCAATATCATCGTCATCGTCCTCTTCGGACAATAGCTTCATCGACCCGTTTGACGCGGCACCTCCTCCGCCAATCAAGGGACCGCTTGACAATGTCTGCGATGACGCGATGCCCTCTCCACCTTCCGATGCCGACAAATCCAAATCGACTCTCCCCTCCTCTGGAGCGACCTCCACCTCTCACGTTGCATCCTCTTCTTTGCTCGCATCATCCACCTCTTCGGACGCTTCATCTGGCGCTGCCTCCTCCTCGGCCCTAACTCCCTCCAATAATCTTCCTTCTGCTGTCTCTACGACTTCGCCTCCCAATTCACAAAATGCGAAGGAGGCGCTACCGTATTACTACCTCTCACCCGAACCACTCACCGACCCCGAGATCGAGTTCTTGAAGCAGCTCAATGATAGCTCCGCTTCTTACAAGCTCTTTATTAGGTGACCATCATATCACTGTTTCTCCCTATTGCCTCGTCTTCTTTGTCATTTTTTATTGTCGTAGGTTGTGCCCATATTTCCGAGGGCGACATCACATGGAAGAGATAATGTGGCGAGAGAACATTTCCCGTGACGACCTCTACAAGATCATTCAAAAGTATAATCGCTTGCTAATTCCCGTCAATCTTTGAGATTGGTCGAATTGACAGCTCCAACTCATCGCAATAAATATGTTGCCTGCCTCGCCTTTGTCAGTCTTGCTGATTCCACCCGAACATAGAAGATAACTAATGCATGATATTTACAGCAAGAGAAATATTTCGTATTAATGAACAGAAAACAGAGAAGAAACGATTGGCGTCAGAGGTTGGCGCGAGGGATCTTGGAGAGATCGGAGTGGAAGTATTTGATAGCGGCCTCCGCAATCTCCTTGCCCCACTCGGGCACAAAGTGTCCTGCCGGATCCACCTTCATCACAAAGAGATGGCCTAAACATGGTAAATATAATAGCTAATGTGACAGCCTTCAATGGAGGAGGAGGGGGAGGAAGAAAGGCGAGAGAGCGCGTACTGCCGACTGTGCCAGCAAAGTGGAGCATGGGCTTGGGGCCTAGGACGGGGTCCTTCATGCCAATCGCCATGAACACCGGGATGGATGACTTCCCCCACCAGTTGGCGGCATCACGACTAATCGCTGGCAAGACATAGAGAAGGTGAGATGGTGAAGATGAAGGACTCATCGAGAAGGCTGAGGACCTGCACCAGGTTTGTCGGGGCCATCCGGGACCAGCTGAGGGAACATCTTCGTGCCCGCCTTGTACTCAGCCGTCGGGAATGGCGCATCATATCTACGTAACGACAATAAAATAACAACGCAGATATGATAAAATGGGAATGGAGGAGGGAAGTGGGAGCATTGGAGTACGCATAGACCTCATCGTCAGTGAGGTGGGGAGTGCCCCTCTTGATGAGCGGACCGACGGGGAAGTTGGGTGTCTTCCTCGCGTATTCCCTCCATGCTAAGAAACCCTCCGTAGGAGTCGCCCCTAAAAAAATGCAATGAAATTAGAAAGAAAATGAAATCGTAATCAAAGACAACGAATGAGGACCAACGCTGAGCGCGGTGTTCATGATAATGAGGCGAGCGATGCGTTCGGGGAAGGCCAGTGGCAAAGTGAGTCCCAACACGCCTCCCCAATCCTAACAATTACAACATATTACAAAATACCCATAAGCAGAGAGAGAAAGGGAAGGGGATGTGAAGGAGGAGGGAGGTACGTGGACGACCAGGGTGATGTTCTTGAGGTTGAGCCTCTCGACGAACTTGACCAAAGTGCGGCGATGCATTTCAAATGAGTAATCTTCATCGCGCACAAACTATGACAAATAGTAATGTTTGAGATGAATTAACGGGAAGGGAGTGAAAAGAGTGACATCCACATCCAACTAAATGGCACAGAGTCTGGTCTCCGCTCCGTGGCGACTGCTTAAATGATGATAAAAGCATCCAATGATAATGTAATCACAGAATACCTTATCAGAGCGCCCAAATCCGAAGAGGTCAGGGGCGACGACGCGCGCCTTGCTCGACGAGGCCAGGAACACAGGGAGCATCTTGCGGTACATGAACGACCATGTTGGCTCGCCATGGATGCACAAGAACGCTATGAAAATATACTCACCGACAACATCAGCAAATTATTGTAAATTATCACAATGATTCAGATCGCAGAGTGACGGAAAGCAATGGTTTGCGGTTCGTGGGAATCGTCGAGCTCGAGCACTCGCAACGAGAGAAGAACGTCCTCGTTCAATAAGAGCCTCTGTCATATATTATCATGATATTATATTATCACGTGCAGCTAGGCGGTACTCTCAGCATTGACGTCGCGGGAGCCCTCGTCAATGTAATGCAAGCGAAGGCCAACGAAGGTGTCGAGGTCCTCTAAATAGCGCGGTGCGTACGGCCACCCCTTCACCGAGGCAAAGCGCTCATCAGGCGTACGCACCACCTTACCAAACGACTCCATCGAGATAATAGCCAAGTGAAAACCAAAGTCTGGAGTACGGAAATGAGGAAACGTCCTTGAGTCCCGCATATCGGACTCCTGCACTAACCTCACCTGCATCAGGCTGCATGGCCGCTCAGTCTCTTTATCTTCATTTGCATTGTCTATTCCTCATAAAGGATAATATAATATATAATAATATTGTGAGTTTCTTTCGCGTTGGGAGATGAACGCGGACGACGACATCACTTCACCTGGTCCGATCGCTCTCACTTTTTCTGTCTACTTTCACCTCTCTCGCCCTTCCTCCTCCTTTCGATCAATTTATAACAGAAATATATAAAGTGGGTAATACAGTATTAATTTTCGGCGGGAGAGCCTTCAGGTACCACGGGGCTCTCGAGGTAATTCAGGAAAGATCGTCGACCGCGGGGTCGACGAGCTCGACTATGCTGAGTTCGAACGAGTCGACTAAACACTTTATTGGTCGCTCGCTGCTTGATTTGACGATCATTTCATTTTTAGAGGAAGATGCAACATATATGCACATCTATCCGGGGCCCTTCTGGTCGCCATGGTCGGCGGCGGCGCTCCTCCTGCTCGTTTCCGCTCTTGTCGGAGCCGTCCTATTCGACTCGCTCAGCCCTCCCCACGATCGTACGCGATTGCTGTCATTGCATTTTCTCAATAATTTGAAGGAGAGTCTAATGGAGTTCGCACTGATGATTTCGGACCAGTAATATGCATTACGTTGGGTTCTCGAGATTCGCGTTTAGTTCCTCGGTATTCCTCTTTACCGTGTTGTATTGTTCTTGCAGGGCAGTGGTGGACGGGAGCGCTCTTTGGATTCACTACATGGCTCTTGGTGCCTCCCGCCACCGCTGTTTTCTTTCTCATTTTTCTCCGTCACAAGTTTCGCGCCGACTACCGAGGCGTTGCAAAGGTCTCATTCTGCTTCGCCTTTATTTTGATATCATGTCGATGACGCGGTTGCTGTAGTTTGTTACAGTGGGCATGTTGAGCTTCTTTCTGGTGCTCGCGGTGCAGGCCTTGCTCGTCTTCCTGTTCTCACTGTCCTTCTCGACGCTTCTATCTTGGCGCGTCGTCTTCAGACGAATTATCCTCGAAGTGAGCGGTATGTTTCAATCGATCTTATGCGTCCCCATCACCCACGTATGTTGATGACTCCTAGCTAGGTGCCTTGGTTCCCCTTTACACTAATTCTGATTATATCGCGGCCTTTGCGTCGACTTTTTACGTCGCGTTCATTGTCGACGCGTTCCTCGAAGGTCCGCCTTCACTTTTTTCATTTCGCTTTGTAGTAGATCACCGAACCTGCTGATGTTTAGAGACGGCAAAGTTCCTACTCTGCCTTATGATTATTCGCCACAGCCCTTCAGTGCAGCTTCCTATAACCGTCGTCATCCTGGCGTCAGCAGGTGCCTTAGGCTTCGGAATT
>Ga0154020_10002955_pt1 | contig 20651 bp, 20 predicted proteins | sample Klosneuvirus_201_FD_109709 | JGI IMG/M metagenome (GOLD analysis project Ga0154020, IMG submission 109709) | Active sludge microbial communities from wastewater, Klosterneuburg, Austria - Klosneuvirus_20160825_MG | ecosystem: Engineered > WWTP > Aerobic digester > Activated sludge | place... | reverse complement strand
AGAGATGCCTGCACCTCCGGCACCGGTATCTGTGGACACAATGCCAAAGGTTGACACGCTGAAGTCCGTAGAAGAGACGAAGACAACCACAACAACGAAGAAGAAGACAACAACAACGGCTGTCAAGAAGAATGACGATGGCACCCTGCAAACGGCGCAACCAAAGCCAAGCCGGGAGATGGAAGCACCCGCGGTGAAAACTGTGCAGCCAAAACCAAGCCGCTAATTTCTCTCGATCACGTAAAACGAACGCGGGCATCCGTCCAATGAAGGACAGATGCCCGCGCTCTATTTGTAGGAGATCGGCTTATCTGGCTGGCGTGTATACCCGCGTACCATGAGCCTTGATGGTCTCATTGATACGAGCTTTAAGAGCATACGGTACATTGGCGAACGTTTGATAGCTGATGTCGCACTCAATGTACGTTTCCGTACCAGTGCCTTGAATAAACTTGCCATCCGCGCCTCGCTTAACGAGGATCTTCGCAAAATTCACATCAGTTCCAGCACCCTTCGATCCGATAACGAAGCCGAAGTCTGAGGTTTCAACCGTAGTCGGAATTTCAAACAACTTTTCGCCATTGGTAGCTGGAATAGCCAGAGCCGATGTTTCGTAGATATCATCAAGCGAGCTGATGCCCGTGTATTGACGATCTGAAACATAGACGATCTTGGCTACTTGGCTAGGCGCGGTCTTGAACGTATAGCCGTTGTCGGCGTCTACATATGAGCTCACGCCTGGCGAGCCAATACGCGGTTGTGCGGAGATTGAGTCATCAAAACACACATCCCACTGACTACCATTCGCAACAAAGAGGCTTGCTGGGTCAGCCAGGCCAAAGATGCCAAGCCCTGAACCATTCGTTGAGCTTCGCTTTGAGTAAAGGCGAATCGATGCCGTCGAACGTCTTGCCGGAGCCCAATCGACAGAAGGCGAAGCATCAGAACGAACGGTGTCATTCAGTGCATGTACCATACACTCATAGATCTTTCCTTCTGTGAGTCCACCAACAACACCTGTTGTGCTACCTGCGCCGCTTACGATCACTTCACGCTTAGCACCTGTTCCGCCGGCAACCTTCTCGATGGCCATAAGGACATAACCGGTTACGTCTGTTGTGCTCGTCGGTAGTGTCCACTTCAAACGAATGGAGGTAGCAGAGGCCGACTGTGCCATCGTTCCAGATGGAGCAGATGGCTTGGTAGGGGTTGGCGTGAGTGGATCTTCGTTTGTGTTGCAACCGACCATCACAAGGGCGGCGATCGCAGCCATCACGATGTTCAGACGAAAGATGTTCTTCATGGATTTCTCCGATATGGATGGAATGACGTGTTAAAAATTCAGCGTGCAAATTTGTTAAGAGTGAAGGTATTGACAGCGATCAATATTCGTTCATGTTCTGGCTCGCCATGGTACATCGCCAACACCGGCCTCTGCATTCACTGCTCTTGCGGCCGTGAATAGGTAGTCCGAGAGCCGATTGAGGTACTTCACGACGTAGATCCCAACATCTTCATGCGCGGCCAGCGCCACGGCACATCGCTCAGCTCGCCGGCAGATGGTCCGGGCAACGTGCAAATGCGCAGCTGCAGGAGTTCCGCCCGGCAAAATGAACGCTTTAAGGGGCTCCAGCCGTTCATCGAACCGATCGATCAAACTCTCCAATTCAACGATGTGTTCCATCGTGATCCTCGGAATGTCGAACGAGGGGGGTGGATCAAGCGGTGTGGCCAGGTCTGCTCCGAGAGTGAACAGCACCGAGGAGATCGATGCGAGCTGCTCAGAAACGCTCTCCGGCATGGTGCACGTACGGATCACCCCGATAGTAGCGTTCAGTTCGTCTACCGTGCCGTATGCTTCGATTCGAAGGTCGTCCTTTCGGACGCGAATTCCCCCGAAAAGGCCGGTCGTTCCGTCGTCACCGGTCTTTGTATAAATGCGAGTTGCCATGGGCCACGAAGATACCCCACCAGAGGGTTTCGTAGGTTTGCGATCTATGCGAGTCTTCAATCTGCTCTTTATCGGTGATGTAGTAGGCCATGTGGGTCTGCGCGAACTCCTCCGGCAACTGCCGTCGCTCAAGGAGCACTACAAGCCCGATTGTCTGGTGGTGAACGGTGAGAACATCGTTGACGGTAAGGGACTATCCGACAAAGAAGCCGCGGAGCTCTTCGATGCCGGGGTGCATTGCATCACCACCGGAAACCACATCTGGGAAAATTGGAAGGCCCGCCCCCTCCTCGCCTCAAACCAGAACGTGCTGCGCCCGATGAACTATCCGATCGAGAATCCGGGAAGGGGCTTCACAGTGATCACTCTTCCGGATCAACGAACCGTTGGGATCATGCAGGCCCAAGGTAGAGTGTACATGCAGGCGATCGACTGTCCGTTCAAAGCGGTGGATGCAGCCATCAATAAGCTGGCTCCGCGGACAAAGATCATCCTCTTGGATTTCCATGCTGATGCAACGGCAGAGAAGATCGCCATGGGTTGGCATTGCGATGGACGTGTGAGCGCCGTACTTGGAACGCACACGCATGTGCAGACCGGCGATGCCCGCATCCTTCCGCAGGGCACGGCATACTTGACAGATACCGGAATGACGGGTCCGTACGACAGCGTACTTGGGATGAAAAAAGACATCGCGATCAAACGGTTGATCCTCCAGACCGCGCACAAATACGAGGTTGCTGAGCACGACGTTCGCGTCTGCGGTGTTCACCTCCAGATCGACGAGGATACGGGTAAGGCTCTTTCGATCGAGCCGTTCATGCTACCTCGCCCCCTCACAAACACTCTTACGAAATCTTAAAAGAAGGCTATCATGGCATCCACTCGAGTCATGATGCATCAAAAGGCGAAGATCCTCTGTACGATGGGTCCGGCCGTTGCGTCCAAAGAAAAAGTAGTTGCCCTTGTGAAGGCTGGCGCCAATGCCTTCCGACTTAACATGTCTCACGGGGCATACAGCAGTCACGAGTCATACGTAAAGGCGATCCGCGCGGCCGAAGAAGAGCTCGGGGTTCTCTTGCCGATCATCGCAGACTTGCAGGGTCCGAAAATCCGCGTTGCTGACTTCTCGGATCGAGAGTCGATGTCACTCGTGTCAGGCCGAGACATACGCCTTGCAGACGTAGGGGTCATGCGGGCTCTCAAGCTTGGTCCAAAGGACAACGTGATCCCAGTTCAGTACCCTACCATCGCCCAAGATGTGAAGAAGGGAGACGTACTGCTCTTTGATGACGGGTTGCTCAAGATCCAAGTGAGGGAGACAGACGGAAGCGTGATCCGCGCCATCGTTGTCCATGGTGGCACCTTACTTCCTCGGAAGGGGATCAACCTTCCGCAGACGGCAGTATCTCAGCCGGCCATGACCACAAAGGACCGCGCCGATGTGCGATTTGCCATAGAACAGGAGTGCGATTATATCGCCCTGTCCTTTGTACGATCAGCATCGGACATTGAGAATGTTCGCAAGTACATCACGAAATATGGCGGCACACAATGGGTGATCGCGAAGATCGAAAAACCGGAAGCACTCACGAATATCGAAGCGATCGTTGATGCTTCTGATGCCGTGATGGTTGCTCGCGGTGATCTTGGCGTGGAGATCGCTGCCGCAGCTGTTCCAATTGTTCAGAAGAAACTCATCCACCTCTGCAATTCAAAGGCAAAGCCAGTCATCACGGCAACACAGATGCTGGAGTCTATGATCCGCAATCCGCGCCCAACACGTGCCGAGGCAAGCGATGTAGCCAATGCTGTTCTCGACGGTACAGATGCCGTGATGTTGAGCGCTGAGACCAGCGTGGGTGCCTACCCGATCGAAGCGGTACACTACATGCGTATGATCTGTCAGGAGGCTGAGGCAGAGCTTCTGGATGACGGCAAACTCCATACTGGGTACGAACCCGAGGGTGACGGCAAACGAACGAACACTGAGTCCGTTGCCATGGCCGTTTCACACATCGCCGAGGAGCGCCGCGTGTCTGCTATCGTCAGTCTGAGCTATAGTGGCGAAACTGCGCGGCTGATCTCCAACAGACGTCCGCGAGCCGCGATCTTTGCGATCACCTCAATGCGCGCCGTTGCTCGGCGCATGGGCTTGTTGTGGGGCGTAACGGGTATGGTCCTTGATGCGATCAGCACAACTGACGACACCATCGAGCACATCAAATCCCTGCTTGTAAAAGAAAAGCACCTGGCTTCTGGGTCTACGGTAGTGTTTACGATCGGACGTCCACTCGTTGGGCGGGCACGCACGAACATGCTTTCCATCGAGACACTCGAGAAGTAACGCATCAGCACTTCACACATGTGCCTCAAACACGAACGGCGCGTCAACCACGGAGGTTGATGCGCCGTTCGTTTTGTTCACTGATCGCTTACTTCTTCTTAGACTTCTTCTTTGGTGCCGGCGCTTGCTGCGATGACGACGCAGGTTTCGGATCTGTTGATGCAGATGCCTCCGGCTTGAGAATGAACTCCGCAAAGTTCTTGCCATCTAGATACTTCTCGGCGGTCTTTTTGACCTGTTCGGCGCTGAGTTCCTTGATGAATTTCTCACGGAGGAAGACGTTGGAGTACGGTTCCCCGTCGTGGTCGAACCGACTCAGCACCTGCATCCAGAACCGGTTGGTCTTAATGCCTGTTTCACGTTCCTTGGTCTGCATTTCCTTGACCTTTGCGATGAGCGAGTCCGGCACTGTCTTGGTACGAAGTGCTACCATTTCATTCTTCACCGTGGAGACCAGTTCATCCACACGCTCAGGAGCGCAGCCAAAGTATACGCTGATAGAAAACTCTTCTTGTGGGATCTTGTCAAAGTTCGGCTGCACCGATACGAAGTAGACGCCACCCTTTTCTTCGCGCATCTGCTCGCGAAGGGTGATCTCCATCACCTCACAGAGCGCAACCAGATCATATCGACTTTCCGGAGTGTACTTCATCGGTCCCGAAGCGGACAGCAACACCGTGCTCTTCTGTTCAACACCCTTGTACACGGTCTTGCGGTATTGACCCTTCTTCGTGCGGATGCCAACGTCCTTCCATGTCTCCTTCATTGGCACGCCCGTTGGCACGCTCGATGGCACCGGAGCATTGACCACCACCGGCACCCCTTCGCCCGACTGGCCAAACACCTGCGTTTGCATTGCTACAGGACGGAGATTGGGGTCAATGGTATTTGTACCATTTGCAGCCTTGGATTTTGGATCAGGCGGTGCGGAAGGAAGAGATGCGATGTAGGTCTCAACGTACTTTTTCAATGCCTCTTCATCAAAATTGCCCACGAAGTAATACGTGAAGTCCGATCCGTACTGGAATCGCTTCTTATAGAATTCGAACGCCTTTTCGAGATTGATCTGATCCACGCTCGACTCCGACATGGTGCGAGCACGAGGATGATTACCCGTGGACACAGACATAACGGTATCGATGAATACTCCTTCCGGACTCTTCTCCTTGTTGGCCAACTCAGCCTTCATCTTTGCCTTCCACGATTCAAACGCTTCGACATCCTTGCGTGGGGCCGTAAAGCCAAGATAGAGGAGCTCAAAAAACGTCCGAAGATCCTTTGGTGTGGACGATCCGTTGATCGTCTCTTGATACATGCCAATGCTTGGCCCGATGCCAACATTCTTACCGCTGAGCATCTTCATCAATTCATTGGTACCGAACTGACCTACACCGCCGGCATCAACCACCGTGGCTGCAACCATATTGGTGATGTGGTCTTCTTCAAGGCCCAGCGATTGGCCACCCCAGCTCTGAGCCGAGAACAGGATCTCGTCGTTCTTAAAGTCGGTCTTTTTGTATACAACACGGGCCCCATTGGAGAGCGTAAGCTCCGTTGCGCCAATATCAGACAACGTGCGGAGTTCCGTGATCTTACCGGCCTCAGGAGCCTTTTCCATAAGGGGCTTTGTAGGAGCCGCATCAACGTAGGCATCGATCTGCTTTGCCTCAACTGCAGCCAGCAGGTCGCGAACTTGCTGTTCCGTTGGCTTAACAAATCCATTGCCTTCCGGCACGGAGATCGCGATGACTCGATTTTCCTGAGAGATCAAACCACCGGCCAGACGATTGACGTCTTCGATCGTGATCGTTGGAACAAGTCCTTGGAAAATCTCCCACTCATGTACGATTCCTGGAACCGACTCTACTTGAAGTACATGTCGTGTGAGTTCTCGAGCGAATTGCTGCGACTCAGATTTATCACGTTCGTTATAATACTTCTCCATATTGGCCAAGGTTGATTCCTTGGCACGTGCAAGCTCAGTAGCTGTGAATCCGTGTCGCTTAGCGCGTTCCAATTCTGTCAACATCGCGTTCAGACTTTTGAGCACGTTCTTGTCAGCCGCCGTCACGATCCCATACGTAGCCATTGCCTCGCGGGCCATACGGTACTCACCGGTACCAGCGCTGGCGAATGGCGGTGGGTTCTTGCGCGACAGTTCAGCCAAACGATTATTCAACATCTCCATCATCATCTGGCGAGTGATGTTCCGCTTGTAGTCCGCATACGTGTGAACAGTGTCTGCCGGACGTTTGATAAAGAGCTCTGCCCGAGCGCCTTGAAGCTCAGGGTCTGAAGCGACCGATATCAGTGTCTCCTTGTGTGGGGGCAGGGTGATCTGCGGTCGACTCGATTTGCGTTCACCGGATGAGGCCGGTGAGCTGAAGTACTTGTTGAGATATTGCTCAAGTGTTGACGGATCAATATCTCCAACGGCAACGATGGCAAAGTTCTCCGGACGGTACCAAGTACGATAGAATCGACGGAGATTGTCGCCCGGCGCGCGAAGCAAGATGTTCGTATCACCGATCACATTACGCTGGGCATACTTGGAACCCCAGTACATATTGGCGCGGTGTTTGTCCTGCATCCGTTCTTCAGCGCCTCTTCCCAAGCGAAGCTCCTCCATGATCACACCGCGTTCAGCGTTGATAGCTTCCTCATCATACGTCACAAAGCCGGCCCAGTCCCGGATCACTTGAATGCCTCGGATCACGTTCTGAGGTTTATCAAGAGGGATCGTAAGCATGTATACCGTCTCGTCGAGATTGGTGTAGGCGTTAAGATCGGCTCCGAAACGCACGCCCATGGACTCAAGGAAGTTTACGAGTTCTTGCTTCGGGAAGCCCTGCGTACCATTGAAGGCCATGTGCTCACAGAAGTGTGCAAGTCCATTCTGATCGTCGTCCTCTAATACAGCACCGGCATTCACAACCAGCATCAATTCAAGACGATTTGCCGGTCGACTGTTCTTCATCAGGTAATACGGAATACCGCTCGAAAGCGTACCCTTCTTCACATCGGGATTGAAACGGACCGTGTCCTTGAGATCGAATGTTGTCTGTGCCGTTGCTGCAAATGCAGTGAGGACAAGACACAGAATGGCGACCATGCGTCTGGTCATGCGTTACTCCGTCAGAGATGATTGGATTCGTGCGGCTCAACGCCCCGTGTGACGAAATGTTACAGTTCGAAACGGGCGGACAGCAAAACTACGAATCAGACCTAGCGTCCCGTCACTCCTCTACTGTAGGCAGCCTCGGCCAGGGAGCGAAGTGACTCCTGCCGGTCCGCGATATCGAAACCCAGCAGCGCACTTAGGGCGATCATCACATCGGATGACCGTTGATTTTGGAGGAGCTCTAGAAGCGCGGCACGTCCGTGGAAACGCAACACGAGGTCGCAGATCACTGCACCGAGAACATATTCATCAGACTGATCGGTCTTAACACCCGTAAAGAGCTCCACGAACGACGGAATACGCCGATTGGAATGGGCAGCGAGGTACTCAGACAATGCATCTGAGAAGTCCATCACCCCTGTACCTCCAAGAAGGGTTGCAAGTCCCTCCCGCAGGATGGGATGAGCCCCGTCATAATCCCGAAACACAAGGTGCACAAGTTCGTGTGGATGATAGACCTCATTGCTGGCTTCGATGATAAGATCTGACTCAGGGAACGAGAGTGCCTGGGGCGGAAAGGCGTAATACTCCAGGCCGAGGATTCGGCATAGTTCATCTCGGTCGTGTGTGAGGACAACGCGAATTCGTCTCGGTATTGAAAGTCCGAAGCGCTCCCCAATAGCCCGACAGAATTCCGGGGCCTCCTTTGCCCTGCCCTCGTCCACGGTGATGTCCGATGGGTGAATGTAGGTCATCGACCCTACGATAGTTGTGTCCCATGCCTTTGTAGCACTCAAAAGCGGATCTTCTAGCTGCCACCCGATGGTACCGGAAGCATCCGTTGCAAGGATGAATCGCACCCGAATGATCCCCAATGGAATCACAACCCGAGAGGTTGGATCGAGTCGGGCAAAGATGGTACGAACCACCCAGCCCCCTCCATCATACTCCACGCTCATGACCGTTGCAGGAAACTGCATCACAACGTCGCCGTCCTGGAAGAACCAGTCCCTAACGATGGACCCGGCAGTAGTAAAGAACCCGTCCGTGCGTTTGCGCCCAGACACCTCACTCCGCCATGTGTGCAGACTGTCTACCCACCGCACCAACACCTCTCGGACATGCGGATGTGCCGTATCTACACGCTGCATAATGCGCACCTCTTCCGGCTGGCTGCGTACCGTGCAGACCAAGACCAAGAAGAGTATACTGGTCAGTATGGTGGGGAGGGGGCGAAGCACGAACTCTTGAGACGGATGTTGTGTTAGGGACGATGATACGAACGGTTTGTAGGTTTGCAACTCTGCTTCATCGACATCACTCCCTGGCTACCCCACATGGACCAAGAAACATCCGGAATCTCGTTCGATCTCACTGAGGATCAAGAGGCATTGCGTGCTCACATCCGCGCCTTTGTTGAAGAGGAGATCAAACCCATTGCCCTGCAATACGATGAGTCGCAGGAGTTTCCGCATGAGGTCTTCCGCAAGCTTGGCGATCTTGGCTACCTTGGCATTGTGATGCCGCCGGAGCTTGGTGGAGCGGGCATGGGATACATGGAATATGCCATCGTTGTGGAAGAGGTCGCCCGCGGGTGTCCTTCCATTGCGCTTGGTGTTGCCGCTCACAACGGGCTGTGCTCCGGACACATTAATCGATTCGGCTCCGATGAATTGCGCGCTAAATACATCCCCCGCCTGGCGAAGGGTGAAACGATGGGTGCATGGGGCTTAACTGAGCCAAGTGCAGGATCTGATGCTGGCGGCACACGTACCGTGGCCGTCCGCGACGGAGACCATTGGGTACTCAATGGTGCGAAGAACTTCATCACACACGGAAACGTGGGTGATATTTGCGTTGTGATGGCCGTTACCGATCAGTCTGCCGGGAAACGCGGCATCTCCGCCTTTGCCATTGATAAGTCCATGGCCGGCTTCTACGGTTCCAAGAAGGAGAACAAGCTGGGAATGCGCTGCTCGGACACTGCGGGACTCACGTTCGACAATGTACGCGTACCGGCATCTCACCTCATCGGCAACGAAGGAGAAGGGTTCATCCAAGCGCTGCAGATCCTTGACGGTGGACGGATCTCCATTGCCGCCCTCAGTGTTGGTCTCGCTCAAGGGGCGTTTGAAGCTGCACTGAAGTACAGCGTTGACCGCGTTCAGTTCGGAAAGCGCCTTGCAGACATGCAGGCCATTCAGTTCAAGCTTGCCAAGATGTCGATGGAGATCGAAGCCTCGCGGATCCTTACGTACAAGTCTGCATGGATGCGCGACCAAGGAATGAACTTCACGATCGCCGCTTCGGAAGCAAAACTGTTCTCGTCTGAAGTAGCCGTTCGCACAGCGGAAGAGGCCATCCAGATCCACGGGGGCTATGGCTATGTGAAGGAGTATCCGGTTGAGAAGTACTGGCGCGACTCGAAACTCCTTACCATCGGCGAAGGCACAAGCGAGGTCCAGAAGATGGTGATCGCTCGTAATCTTCTTGCCGAGATCCAGTGATCTCTGTTGAGCTTCGTGTTATTTGAGTGGTAGGGGGCTCCCGTCAACCGGCCCAATCGATAGTCCGAACCATGCTGCTATGGTAGGCGCAATGTCTACCGGTGCAACCATCTCCTTGGATCGCTGCGGTTTGATACGCCCGCCGAGCAACATCATTGGTACGTACCGATCATAGTCATGCGGCGTGCCGTGTGTTGCTGTGTTAGTGCCAAACACCCAATATCGCTTCGGGTAGAGCACAATATCTCCAGTTCGTGCCGCATGGAAGCTGTTGCGGAGATATCTGCACGTGGCTTCATCCGTTCCGTCGGGACAGTCTCCCAGCGCAAGGGTGTCTCGCGTTGTTACGATGCCTAGTCCGGGATGTTTTCGCAGCGCACCAACACTAGTGGCAAGCACCTCGGCTCGGTTCAGAGCGGACACCGCCGTATCGTTGAGATACAGGGAGGGGGCATGTATCGCCCTCACATAGGAGGATGTTCTCGGTGGTCCGAACCGCAACGTCAGGACAGAATCCACAATCGCACGGATCTCCTTTCTCATCACCCGTCCGGCATCGATACGCGCCCCCTGCTGCTGAGGAAGATCACGGATGACTTCCGGAATGGGCGCTACTCCATGGTCAGAGGTGATGATCAGGACGTAGTTGGCTCTTCCTACGCGTTGGTCCAGTTCATCAATGAACCTTTCGATCCGTTTGTCGGCCCGCACATAGAGTTCTTGAACTTCTCTGCTGTCAGGTCCGAATACATGACCAACATAGTCCGTTGTAGAGACACCAACACACAACAGATCCGGGCTTCCGTCCTTACCAAGACGTTCCTTCTTCAACGCCATGGAGGCCGCATCAAAAACCATATCCATGCTAAAGGGGCTTAGCATAACGCTCGCAACAAAGTCCTTGGACGTTACCGGGAGCACGCCGTGCGGAAACGTGTTATCACCTCCGGCAAACGCACCTTCAGCACGAACACTGTCATAGGCAGGATCAAGTGATGCCGGGATCTGCATGGTCCACTGTCGTTTGGAATACGTTGTGCAGCTCACTTCCTTATTCAGTGACGTCAACCACGTTGGTCGAGGAAAGGCCGCGCTTGTTGTCCACGTGCCCGACGCATCATCGAACCACACGCATGTACTCGCCCCCTTCCCACACATGAGGATGGCTGCGCGGTCCTTGAGGGAAACTCCTACAACCTTAGAGCGAGGATCACGCTCGCGCAGTTTGTCACCAACCGTTGGCATCTCCAACTGTGTTGCGCTGACGGCGCCATCTGCATCTGCTACGCAGTAGACACATTCATCGGTACGGATATCACAGAAGTCATTCCCAACGATGCCCGTGTGAGAGGGATAACATCCCGTCAAAAGAGATGCGTGACCGGGTCCCGTTAGGTTACTGGCATGCTCATAGTAACACTGGGAGAACGTGGCACCGTCTTTTTGCATTCGTGCAAAGCCCCTTGATCCAACGAAGCGAGAAAAGGATGTTGGATAGTCGCCCCGATATTGATCAAAAGACACAACCACAACGAGCCGTGGTGGTTTCTGTGCAGAGGCATCAGTGCAGCAAAGGACGGCTGCAGCGATGAAGAACAGGTATGAACGAAAGAAGGTCATGAAGCAACATACTTCATGACCTTCATAGTCCGTTGTGAACTTCGAATTACAATTGTCCCATCGATCTCATGATATTCGCTACCTCGTAGGCTTGACCCTGATTGTAGTCGGATGCGAGCTTGCGATAGTTAACGATGTCTATGATCGTACCGATCCAACACAGACCGCCGGTGAGGACGTACAATACGCCAAGACCGATGTTTCCGATCACAAACCGATGAATTCCGGCGATGCCGATGAATCCAACGATCGCGAGGATCAAGATCATTTGTGGTTCCTTGCGTCGGGACCGATACATCATGGCAAATTGTTGTGCCTGCGCTTCGGTCATCGGAGACACGATCATGTTCAGATACGCGATCTCTTCGCCATCGGCGTCGGGGATGTATTGTAGAACATTTGCCATAGAAACCTCAGGATACGGTCCGGCTTTGCCGAACCAAGTGAACGATACGTGCCGAAATGACCAATACGGCCGGGATGCCAAAAGGATGCGAAGCAAAAGATTCCGTCACCTCGCCATGTGCGAGCTGGCCGATAGACCTACCAAGACCGCACCCCCAGCAGCCGTCGAACCCTAACAGCGTTGGAACACATAGGGTTACGCTGTTCTCGAGGCTCGGCGCAAGCACGGCCAGACCAACCAAACCGGCGGTCCAGAGCCATGCTTCACGGGGTATCGCGCTCAAAATCGACTTCATGGGGGTTCTCTACGAATCGAATAGGCAAAGGTTACTGTGGAAATCTCTGTAAGGTGTTTGTTTATCTGCACCCTGCCCTGTATATTGCGCGTCCTTTTTTCGTACAACGCCAACAGAACAACATGTACGCAGTAGTAGAGATCTCAGGTCAACAATACGCCGTGGCTCCTAAGCAAACCGTAAAGGTGCCGCTTATGGACAAGAACGTTGGCGACACCGTTGAATTTACCAACATCCTCCTCGCGAGCGATAACGGCAATGTTTCCGTAGGCGCACCCTTCATCAAGGGTTCTGTCAAGGCAACTGTAGTAGAACATGGTAAGGGCGAAAAGGTCCTCGTGTTCCACAAGAAGCGCCGCAAGGGATACCAAAAGCTCAATGGACACCGTCAGTTGTTCACGAGCATTACCATCACAGACATCAAAATCTAATTAGGCTCCGTCATGGCACACAAAAAAGGTGGCGGTTCTACCAAGAACGGCCGTGATTCAAATGCGCAACGCCTCGGCGTGAAGAAGTTCGGCGGTCAGACAGTGTTGGCCGGCAACATCATCATCCGCCAGAACGGCACAAATGTTCATCCGGGCAAGAATGTTGGCCTCGGCAAGGATTACACGATCTTCTCCCTCGTGGATGGCGTTGTGAAGTTCGAGCGCAAGGACAAGGTTCGCCTCAAGGTTTCTGTTTACCCAGAAGCCAACTAATGATGAACTGCTGACGAATATGTAACGCCTCCTTGTGGGGCGTTTTTTATTGCCATCTTTCAGTAGCACAACCATGAAAACACCAGTTCGCGTTGCCGTCACCGGCGCAGCAGGCCAGATCGGCTACAGCCTTCTTTTCCGCATCGCCAGCGGCGAAATGCTTGGAAAGGACCAACCGGTCATCCTTCAACTTCTTGAGCTCACGCCGGCCCTTCAGGCACTGCGCGGTGTTGCGATGGAACTTGAAGATTGCGCATTCCCCCTCCTGCACGGCATCGTGCAGTCAGACGATCCAATGGTCGCCTTCAAGGATGCCAATTACGCTCTCCTTGTTGGCGCTCGTCCGCGCTCAAAAGGAATGGAACGCAAGGATCTTCTTGAAGCGAATGCTCAGATCTTCACTGTCCAAGGCAAGGCCCTCAACGCCGTTGCTGATCGCAACGTGAAGGTTGTCATCGTGGGCAATCCTGCCAACACCAACGCACTCATCACTCGCATGAGCGCGCCGGATCTCAACCCAAAGAATATCACGGCTCTGATGCGCCTCGATCATAATCGCGCCCTTGCGCAGATCGCAGCGAAGACCGGACTTCACACGTCGGATCTGAAGAAGATGATCGTGTGGGGCAATCACTCTGTGACGCAATACCCAGACATCTCGGTTCTTGAAGCCAACGGAACGCTTGTGTGGCCAACGATCAACGACAACGCGTGGTTGGTAGACACGTTCATTCCTACAGTTGCCAAGCGTGGCGCAGCCATCATTGAAGCTCGCGGATTTTCATCTGCTGCATCGGCTGCAAATGCAGCTATCGAGCACATGCGCGATTGGGCACTTGGTACACCTGCAGGTAACTGGACAACAATGGGTATCCCGGCCGATGGCTCGTATGGCATCAACGACGATGTTACGTTTGGATATCCAGTGACGTGTGCGAACGGCGAATACCAGATCGTTCAAGGTCTGGAGATCACCGACTTCTCACGCGAGCGCCTCAATGCAACTGTAGCTGAGCTCGTTGAAGAGCGCGAAGGTGTAAAGCATCTTTGGTAATGCGTAGCCAAGTTACTGGTTACTGGTTACTAGTTACTAGTTACTGGTTACTAGTTAGCAATGGCACCTCGTACTTAGTAACTAGTAACTAGTAACTGGTAACTAGACTTACACAAGCATCTTAGGGTACAGGAACGCTTTGATCGATCCTGTACCCTTTCCTATTTCCTGCCACGATGTTGCGTGCGAAAATGTCAGCAGCACAACGCCGCAGGTGGGCATGTGTGTGAAGCTGTCGCCGGATAGATATCGGATGAGTTCTGTAACGCCTGGATTGTGTCCAACGAGCATTGCTTTATCAAACTCGTCATCGATCGTAGTAACAACACCAAGAAGCGATGTAAGAGGTGCTTCGTAGATCGCATCAGTACGTATCACGTGGTTCTTCGACAGATCGAACGCGTCAATGAACTCCTCAGCCGTTGACCATGCCCGCGTGGCAGTACTGGAGATCAGAACGTGCGGATGTGGGTGATGCTTAGCAACGTACTTCGCCATCATCGGTGCATCATGCCGGCCACGTTCATTCAGAGTTCGCTCTTTGTCAGTGAGGCGCAGATCATCCCATGCCGACTTTGCGTGACGCACTACATAGAGAGTCTTCATGGGAAGGATGTCGCTTACTGTGATCGTACGGTGAAGAGCAGAAGGACCGTTGTGGCTGCCGCGGCGATGAAGATCACGGGCTGGGCAAGGTCATCCCAAAACGATGATGGAGGGGGCGGAACAGTACCGTGACTCCCGGAGTGTTGCTGCGATTGTGTTGCTTCGGCAACATCACGAGAGATCACGTGATCACTCCGCAAGCTCGGCACGGGCAACATCAGACCTGATGGCGATGCGCTACGGTTGCGTGCGCTGATCTTCACCACGATGGTACGAAGAATGCTATCCGAGTCTTCTCGAAGTGTATACCGCGTTGAGATGTCTTCAATGGAAAACACGACGTCCGATTCATCTTCAATTCGAACAAGGTGCGCTACGCGTCCGGCTTTTTGCATCCGCCTGCCAATGATACTCGCAGCCCAATCCCGATCAGGATGTTCCGACACAAAGAACTTCAGGTTGTCGGATCGTACGTTAGCACACACGGAATCGGCTACATTGGAGATCGCTTGATCGATCACGTCTATGGTATTCGGCACCTGTTGAGCACGTGCGAACATGCTCATGACGCACAACATTGCGCTCAACAGAACGGTTCGCATTGTCACGGATGTTGTGCTTGGTGACGTAGAGTAAGCAAGGCGCTAACAAGACCATGCTCGTTCTCAAAGAGTCCAGGACGAACACGCAAAGGCCGGCGTCTTCCGCGTATGTAGATCCGCACCAACGCAAGCACACCGCGCACGTTGGTACGACGCTCGCTGCCAACAACGATCTTTTCGATCTCATCTAGTTGGAAGGTGCGTTCGTGGAACCTGCTGAGATACGTTACGGCGTCTTCGCTGATGATGATGGACCGTCTGCTCACACTGTTCACGATGAGTGAGAATGTTGTGATCAAAACGAACGATCCAAGGAGGACTACAACAGGATCGGTCAGGACAACGTTTACCAAACCCTGTTGGATGGTGCTATCCCAGATCGCCTTGATCATCACGTAGACGATCAGGGTAACGGCGTAGACAGCAATGGACTGCCAATAGAAGTCGAGCTTCACATGAAATTCAGCCGGAAGGTGAACCTTCTGCAGTGTATCGGTCATGCAAAGCCCCCTTTCCACCCGCCTATGCGGAGAACAAGTTGGGCCGCATCTCTGGCAGCGAATGGTCTGCCTAGCGAAAGCATTGCATTGGACATTACTGCACGTCTGTCTGGATCATTCATGACGGAATCGATCGTGGGAAGGAGAATGTCTTTGAGAACAGCATCAGACAACACAATGGCTGCATTGTTCTTCTCAACGACCAATGCATTGTGTTGTTGTTCATTGGTCGATGCTGTTGCAAGCGGAACAAGGATGGCTGGCTTGCCAACGATTCCCAGCTCAGCGATGGTTGTAGCCCCGGATCTCGAAACAACCAGGTCTGCGGCCGCATAGGCACTTCCCATATCGTCGAGGAATGGAAGCATCACTACGTTAGGGGGCAGTGGGGTTTGCGGAGCAAAGCCCTTCCCCGTTTGCCAGAGAAGCTGCCACGGACGTTCTGCGATCTCGGGCAGTGCACGTTCAACGGCAGTGTTGATCGTATGAGCTCCGAGGCTTCCGCCGAATACCAGAACTGTTTGTCGATGAGGATCAAGTCCATATGCTCGGCGTGCCTCGTCAACCGGCTTCGCCGCGTGGATCTGTGATCGAACGGGATTACCGAGGACATGAAGTTTGGGCGACATCGAATCTGGATAGAACCCCTTGCTTTCGTCGAAGGCCAGAACAACGGCCGTTGCCTTTGGAGCGAGTCGGGCATTAGCCTTGCCCGGGTTGAGATTGCTCTCCAATACAACAAGCGGTACACGCTCTCGCAGTGCTGCAACACCTACCGGGTAGCTGATGTAGGCTCCCGTACAGATCACGCAATGCGGTCTGTGCTGGCGTATGGTTTCGCGTGCGATGCGAATAGACGTAAGCACCTTCACCGGAAGCGTGAGCGTGGAAAAGGCAAGCCCCTTAAAGCCTGTGATCGGCATCGGTACATACTTATAGCCGAGTTTGGGAACCAGCGTGGTCTCCATTCGGTCCGTGCTGCCCATGAAGACAGCATCGCAGTCACCTCCCGTGAGAGCCTCCAATTGCTCAACAACAGCAACAGCAGGAAAGATGTGTCCACCGGTCCCCCCGGCGGCCACAACCACACGAAAGTTCTTGGAAGGGGCAACTGTTGCGATCACGTTTAGATACTCAGTAGATGAAGCACCACCAAAATAGGCCCTCTTCCGTAATTTCAGCCGTCCTCCCCCATTCTCTTGACCAAAGCACCATGCAGCGACGCACATTATTGCTCCTTACACTTCTCTTCATCCTTCCTGTGTTCGTACGCGCGCAAACGGTTGGTGTGAAGCAATACATTCAACAGGTGGCCTCGGGGTGGACGTCTGACGCAAAGAAGGCACTGCCGGATCTGTTGATCGATAATCCCGACGATCCGGGAGTACTCTTTCTTCATGCATCCCTCGTTGAAGATCCTAAGAAGGCCGCTCCACTCTTGGAGCGCATTGTTGATGCCTATCCGAAGAGCGAATGGGCAGATGATGCACTAGCTCGGTTGGTGATCTTCGCAGCAACAAAGGGAGAAGCAGATAAGGCCAAGAAGACCTTCATTACGATGCGAGAACAGTACTCACAGAGCGAACTCCTCCCAGTGGTGTACGATGTGATGCGTTCCACAGTTGGGGCTCCTCCTCCCGGAGACCGAACTGTTGCTGCACCTGCACCAAAGAAGGCAGAGCCGGTTGCCGAGACTCCGGCAAAGACAGCTGCAAAGGCTTATACGTTGGTCACACGCACCACGTTCAGCAAGGATGAAGCCGACGGTCTCGTTGAGCAATTCAAGAAGAAGCGCATGCGTGCACGGCTCACCTCTGAACAGTTGAAGAACAAGACGCGATACATCGTTAGCGTGGGCGAGTACGAAACGGAACCGGAGGCCCTCAAGGATCTCGACGCTGTCCGTGCGGTGTGTAAGTGTAAGCCAACGGTGACAAAGCGTTGATGCGTTTTCTCGCTTCGATCTTCTTTCTAACGCTCACACTGAGCACAGTGTTTGCGCAGAACGCCGATGTGAACGCCGAACGCGTCTCCATGGATATGCAGCTCCTGCGAGCTATCGATGGTGCCGCACCACTCGGGTCCACCGCAGTGTGGCCACAGTCCGCCTTTACACTCACTGAGCAAGGCAAGGACACAGCCAATGCATTTGGACGCTACATCGGAGCCTACTACGGCTCTGTGCTGCTTAATGCGCCGTTGACGAGGGATCTGGAGTTCGCAGAGACGACGAATGGACGGTTCCGCGGGCTGTCCTATGCAGACAGCATCGCACGCATGCAGGGCGATATCTCCCTGATGATGAGGCCAGGCTACTACGATGACGGAACAACGTCTGATCCGTTCCTGCTGATGCGTCCGGCCATACGCTTTATGGGCTCACTGGGCGGAAACTTCGGATACTTCCTCGACCTCTCGAATGGCATTCGATTGGCCGGAGATCCGGCCCTTATTGCCAAGACGGACCCAACACTCTCCCGAACGTTGAAGTTTACGATGGAAGACAGCGCCTTCTTCGATCGCTACATCGGCTACGTACAGTACCAAGGTGATTGGCTGCGCATTCGATTCGGTCGGGAAGCAATGCAGTTCGGCTTCAGCCCTATCGACAACTTTGTTCACTCCATTGAAGCCCCCTTACTGGACGGACTTCTCATCGACGTGCCGTACAAGAGTGTGCGCTTCACCATGACGCACTCAGCCGCGAATGGTGTAGATACATCGGGTGCTGCCGTGATGGGCAAATACATCGCAACACACCGGCTTGCCTTTGATCCCGTTGATTGGTTGAGCGTTGCCGTGAGTGACATGATCGTGTATTGGGGCAGGGGGCTTGATTTTGTCTATCTCAATCCGCTCGCATTCTTTGTCTCTGCCGGACTCAGCACGCAGGAACGAAGCGCCAACGATAATTCCATGATGGGTGTTGACCTTGCCGTTCGTCCGTTCAAGGGGACCATGGTCTATGGTTCGCTCATCATCGACGATCTCAACTATGCCACGTTGGGAGATTCGTCGGCCGGCGGGAACCAAAACAAGTTTGCCTACCAACTTGGCCTTTCTCAGGCACTCGGACAGCCCGGCTCTTCGTCGCGTTCGTTGCTGTCTCTTGAATATGCTCGTGTAGATCCCTTTACGTTCTCGCACCGAAGCATCAACGCATCGTACACAACCTTCAGCGCACCGGTGGGGTATGATCTTCAGCCCAATTCCGATCGTGTTGCGTTTCAGGCTCGACACTGGTTCACGCCACGCACATTCCTTCGTCTTGATCTCGACTACTCACGTCACGGCGAGAACTTCCTCGATAGCACCGGCAACATTCAAACAGCAGAAGACCCCAACTATCCCGGCTCCGGGATCCTTGTTGCCATCGGCAATGTAGGGGGCGATATTCTTCGCGGTGATGGAGACGGACTTGCAGGCAACACCTTCCTGCGCGGCAACGTGAGCTATCAACGTCGCGTTCGACTCTGGTTCTCTGCAGAGTGGATGCCGAACATCTTTACAGACCTCCGCATTGGCTACACGAACCGCAATGGCGGTAATGCGCCGGAGAACTTCTTCTTTGGATCGTTTGAGATCCGCATAGGCTATTAAGGCCGAAACGCCTGCTTCACAACCTGAAGTACGTCGCGTGTTTGATCGTCCTTGCGGCGGATCACGTAGGCTACAAGTTCGCAGTTTTCAAGGTTCCAATCTACGCCCTCAGGAATGGCATAGCGAAGGACCTTCTTGACCTTTGCACCAGCAGGTTTTGCATCTGTGCTCAGTGAATCGCCCCATGCTCCATTCATCGATCCACGCAACACATGCTCAAAGTCATAGTCCTCTACGTGTGATGGCGTCAGTCGGTAGTCCTTCTGATCCTGAACGATCCCGTTCTCAATGAACCACACAACAAGTGAGTAGTCGTTCTCACCAGCCGAGCGGTAGGTTGCTTCTACAGTAGCCACCACCGTGCGCTTGTCTGCGTGATACGTATGGCTAAGCTGAAGATCAAGGATCGGACTCAGCGACAGTTGCGCAGCAACGGCCGGCGCCCAATTGTTCTGACCGAGAATGAACCGCGCATTGTATTTGGCTCGATTGACAAGGCCGTTTGGATTTCCTGCACGACTGATCTTGAACGTCTGATCAAGCGTTGTGCCTACCTCGGTCTGAAAATCATACGGATAGTCCGGAAGTTCAGGCGTGGCAAAACCGCCGGCATGTACTGCTGTAACGATCACACGCCCTGGATTTGCCTCTGCGATCGTCTTTGCAATATCTGCTGCCTCCGGACAGTTACCGCATGTGTGTCCAGTATAGTCCTCAAGAAGCACATTCTGCAGTCCGCCAGTGGACACAACAACACTAGATGTATCCTTTAGCAACGTATCTGCCGGATCGATAGGATTCTTCAGGTAGGGGGCGTCCACTACGTCACAGGCATTGATCATCAATGCTACGGTGATCGTGATGACAAGCATGATCGTCTTCATGGGTTATCTCCGTTTCGATGATGCTATGACCACCATCTCATTGTCTTTGTTACGTCAGAAAGAATACGTTACGTTCAGCGTCATGCCGTTGGACGCTGGTACAGGACGGCAGATACCGCCCACGCAGAGGATACCACCACGAACACGTCCGTATCCGCCTTGAACGCGAAGTGCGCCTGTGTTGTAGGAAACACTGGCATTCGGATAATGTACTTGCAGCGCAGGATCGGCGTTCCCGTAGTTGTATTCATCAAAGACCGTGAAGTACCAATGTGGCGAGATCGTGTACTCTGCAAGTGCCATCACCCAGTTGCCGTTCTGAAGGGCGAGCTTCGCTCCCGGTTGATGAGAAGCCGACATGAACTGGAACTCCGTACGAAGACTCTGGTTCTTTGCTGTTTTGAACCACAATTCAAGGCAGGCAAAGTTGGCGGTGATCACACCGTAGAGTGTT
>Ga0154020_10002953_pt1 | contig 20655 bp, 17 predicted proteins | sample Klosneuvirus_201_FD_109709 | JGI IMG/M metagenome (GOLD analysis project Ga0154020, IMG submission 109709) | Active sludge microbial communities from wastewater, Klosterneuburg, Austria - Klosneuvirus_20160825_MG | ecosystem: Engineered > WWTP > Aerobic digester > Activated sludge | place... | reverse complement strand
TCGCTCAAGGCGCCCAGATCTTCCGGCCGAACCTCGAGGTAGCCGCGCGCCCGCTGGGAGGCCCTGGCGTTCTCCTGCACCATCTCCAGCTCCAGCTCGGCACGCTTGGCCAGGTCTTTGACGCTCATCCCGAGGCGCTTGAAGGCCGAGGTCTCCGGGAGATTGAGCAGCTCCTTGCCCGTCAAAAAGGACCGAACGGCAGCGAAGACAGCTTCAGCCGTAGACTCGGAGGCGGCGAACAGCGGCTTCCACTCGGGACTATCCGTGACCAGCGCCGCGGTGCGCAGCAGCGCCACCGAGCGGCGCGCGGATTCGATGGCTTGGTCGACGTCGGCCTTGAGGTTGGTGTCTCGGATTTGGATGTTCGACTTAATCATGACTTGTCTCCTCTAAGGCGAAGCGGGCCAAGGGGCCGGCCCGCACCGTCGCGCGGACACGCAATTGCGGATCCGGACGCGAAGCTCGGGTCCCGACGAAGGAGGCAAAGGCGCGCGCGGTCTCCGCCGTCCCCTCGACGTTCGCGCCCCTGAGCGCCTCCGCCAGCGCCGTCCGCAGCTCCGTGGAGATCGGCGCGGCTCGGTAGGTCTCGACTAGCGCGCGCTGGACCTCAAATGGGGACGCCTTGGGGCCGAGGCCCACCTGGTCCATCCAGGCCAGCAGCACCAGCTCGAGGGGAGGCGGTAGCTCGGCCAGGGGCGCCGACCTCAATAGGTCAAAGACCAACGCCGGCAGCGCGTGCCGAACCGCGGCCTCGGGGAAGCGCCGAAATAGCACGAGCAGCTCGGGAGCTCCCATCGCGGCCCACAGAGGCATGGCTCGTGCCAGGGCATCAGGACTGCGCGCAAGGTTCCGCCTGTACAGAGGAGCGTGCAGCGTTGGTGGGAGGCTCCGACACTCGAAGCAGCGGCGGATGCGCTCAGGGAACTCCTGAGATCCGCTTCAGGGTTGGTCGTAGTCGATCTCCACGTAAGCCGCGCCGGCGCCCAGGACAGGCTTCGCGAAGCCATGACACTCCCCTTGGGCTTCGATCTCGACCTTGCCCCGGAACTGACCGCAGCCGGGGCGCGCACCGAGCGAGGCTTGTATCGCGCCATATCTCAGCCCGGTCGGCAGCCACAGATCCCAGGCCGCGCTGCGGACGGGTTGGCGAAGCCGCGGAAGCTCAGCGCGATAGCGCCCACGAATCCCGAGCCCCTCGCCGGAGAAGGTGTAGACCAGCTCGACCGTACTCTCGCCGCGCAGCGGGACTCGCAAATAGCGCCCGTCACTGACCTGGGCCACTGGGATCGCGCGGGATCCGACGAAGAGACGCCAGGCTGCAGCCCCTTCCGGCAAGGAGAGCTCGAGCACGCCGCGCGCGTCGGGGGTCGCTCGTAGCCGGACGCGGGTCACGCCGCTCCCACCCAAGGTGACGCTGCTGACCGCCTCCAGCTCCTCCAGGCTCTCCGCGACCTCCCCGCCGTTGTCGCGATCTCCGAGCAGCAAGCTCAGGCCATCTCGGCCCAGGGTGGCCTCGATGATCGAGGGTGCGCCCGCCACGGAGCGCCAGCGCGTCGATCCGCTGACCTTCTCGAAGTCCTCGGCCAGCTCGATGCGCGCGCGTCCAGCGCTCAGGCCGAGCGGGGCGATGGTCAGACGTAGCCCGCCGGGCTCGGGACGCAGCGCGAGCTCGAAGCAGAGATGGATCCGGGCCGTCCCGGGCCCGCGACCGATGAAGGCCACGACCTCCTCCCGCCGGGTGATCAATCCAGCGCCCGGCCCGAGCCCCTGCACCTCGGCGCTGGCGATCGCCGCCGTGCCAGGGAGGAGCGGCGCTTCGATCCATTGATCGCCGAGGAGCTGGATCTCGGTCTCGAGCTCCAGGCGCGCCACCTCTCGCTCCACCCGGCCCGTCACGACGAAGCCACCCAGCGCATAGCTCAGGGGCGCCGAGGGCCGCGGACGCACCACCGTCGCGTGTTGGCTGCGGAGCAGGCGCTCGAGCTCGGCCCAGGGCACGGTCGCCTTCTCGATCACCACGGTGGGATCGGCGGACGCGCTCCCCGTCCACAGTAGCAACAGCAGCCCCAGCCAGAGCCTCACGGGGACACCGCTTTGGCCGCGTCCACCGGGGCCTCGAAGCTGGTCGAGCGTTCGGCCAAGCCGCCGAGCTGCCTCAGGGCCAACGCCACCCCGACGAAGCCAGCCAGCACCAAGACCAAGCCCGTGTGCGCCGGGATGAGGTAGGCCGCCGCCGGGACGGCCAAAAAGAGCGCGAGACACACGGCGATCCAGGCCGCGCTCCGAGCGCCGAGGAAGCGAGCAGCGTGGACGATCATGAGCCCGCTCATCGCTACCGTCCCCAAAGTGGCGGCGATGGGCCAGGGTAAGTAGGCCACGAGATAGGTAGTGAGCGGAAAATAGAGAAAGTACGCGGCAGATAGTCCAACCAAGTGGATCGCGCGCTCGCGGCTGGTCCTCCCGCTCATCGCCAACACCGCCGAGAAGGCGAAGAGGAGATAAAACCACGGCGCGTTGTAGACGAACTTACGAAGTGCCGCGGTGAGCCCCGACTTATCGGGGAGGACCAGGCCCACGTCGAAGGCCGAGAGCATCCGGTCGACGCTCCACACCAGGTGGCGGGCCCCCTCGGGCGTGGTCTCATTCAAGGTCGGGCTCATCGAGCCGAGCGGAAAGTCGAGCTCGTCGTGAGCCCCGCGGACCAAGAGATCCAGCTCGAAGTGGGAGATGGGCCGGGCGTCCTCGGACTTGAGCGCGGCGGGAGACAAGGCGTAGCCAAAGCGCTGGAGCCCGCGCGCCCGATACTTCACCGCGAAGATCGCCGTGTGACCGCCCTCTACTTTCCCGGCCCAGGTGATCTTGTCCGGCGCGTACTCCGTGTGGCTCGGATCTTCACGCCCATCCACGGTGAGGCTCAGCTCGGTCAACATGAGCGAGCTGCGGGCGGAGGGCAGCCCCAGGGCGAAGGAGGCCTGGATCGGCTCGGCGGTGGGGTTGGTCAGCTGATAGGACCCAGCGACTCGGGCCTGATAGCCAGGATACTCGGTGATCCCGCGGCGTCGATACTCGACATCCAGCTCGACCTGCACCTTGGTGGAGCTGATGTCGGCGCGGCTGAGTTCGGGGGTCGCCGCGTCCGCGCGCCTCCACAGGACCAGCGGCTGAGGCTGCAGCAGCGGGCCGCCCCAGATCTGCTCGACGTCCGCGGCGCGGCTGGCGGCCCGGGTAGCGCGGCTGGTCATCCGATCGCCAAATAGTCGAAGCCCGAGGAGGAGGGCTCCGGCGCAGGCGACCGCTGTCAGCGCGGGAAGGGTGAGCGTCGGAGGCAGGCTCGTCTTGAGGGAGAATGGGCTGGTCATCGCCGGGCCAACTCCCGGCGACCGCGGCCCAATGCCCCACAGTTGTGGAAAGATCATGGCGGAATTGTGGCGACCCTCGCGGCGCACCCTGGGTGGAGCGGTCCACACCCGGCGCCGGACTGGGGAATTTGTCCCTCGAGTGGGACTCGAGAAGGCCTGAGCTTGTGCCCAGCCCTGACTGGCACAGCGCTGGCAAAACGCAGGGCATGCGGCTTTGTGCAGCGTTGGTCGGGGCGATGCTGCTCACGGCCGGGACCGCCGGGGCGGAGGGTGAGGCTCAACGCTGCACCCGCCGGATCGCCCAGACCCTCGGCCTCGATTGGCGCGAGCGTTACCGCGACCTCCAGCCGGATGAGACGCCGGCTTCAAAGGTCGCTGTATGGCTGGAGTCTCCGATCGCGATCAGGACCTTGGCCTCGTTCATCAACGCCCGCTTCAATACCCAGCCGGCCACCAATAGTTATGAGGACGCCGTCTACTCCGCGGCCGTCTACGTACTGACCAACAAGCTACCGTGGTCTGAGCTCTACCTGGGGCGCCTCCGGATCGACGGGACCAACGGCCAGGTCTTCCCCGATCCGGACGCCCGCGCCCTGGGATACTTTGGGAGCAAGGACTGGCAATTCCGCTATAAAGGCAACGAGCCCAACGGGGTGATGCTCTCGGCCGCCTATCGGACGATGCAGAACACGATCGGGCTCAAGCTCATCCCTTCGCCGATCAACGGCCAAGGAGACGCCTCGGCCACCGGGCGGGAACGCTCAGACTGCCGGGGCTGTCACTATGACTCGGCCTACGCGCTGGACAAGGTCGCGCGGCTGTTGCCGAAGCGCGTGGGCTTTGGGGGCGGCGCCAAGATCGAGGTCGGCCCAGTCGCGCCGCAGACCCTGTTTGGAGGCACGATCGACAGCTACGAGGCGCTGGTCGAGCGGCTGGTCCACAGCGAGGCCTTCGGGTTTTGGACCTGTCGCTTGGCCTTTGAGTTCGTCTACGGCCGACCGGAGTCCGCTTGTGAGGGGCCCATCTTCGACCGCTGTACGCAGGCCTTCGAGCAGGCCGGCAGCATGGCCGCGGCGGTGGAGAGCCTGCTGGTGGCGCCCGAGTTCTGCGCTGCGACGGAGGGCACGCCATGAGACGCGTTGAGCGGAGCGATCGCGCCCGCAGGCGGGTTCACCCCGCCGATAACGGGCCCAGACGCGTCTTCGCTCAACGCCTGGAGTGGCTGCCAATCACCATCCTGCTCTCCTGCCAGGGCGCCATCGGTGATGGTCCACGCGAGCCGCGCGCCGTTCCCGCTGCCTCAGGTCCGGATCTCGCGAAGACCCCAGCTCCTCAGCCCACGCCCTCCGCCTCACCCATGACGCCGCCGCTCCCCTCGGTCGCGGTCTGCAGCGGTGACGGAGGCCCCCGGGGCCGCGGTTATGTCGGGCTGGCCGGTGAGCCGCTGGAGGCCGGTAGGCCGGACGCCGTCGCGTCGCAGGATGTGGATCGGCCCTACCGCATCTTCGATAAGTATGGCCTGTGGACGCTCCCGGGCGACGTACAACGCGCGATCGGCAGCGCCAACTACACCGACGCGGAGCACCGTGATCCCGGGCTGAGTGGATCGTTTGGCGTACCGCCCGAACATTGGTACGCCGAGAGCGAGGTCGGGAGCTTCGCGGTCTTCACCACCTTCGCGTACGCCTTCAAGGCCTGCCGACGGACCATCGACGATCCACCGCGGCGGAGTCTGGCCGGCTGGTATGAGCATACGGCGTTCTTGCCGACCGCGGAGCGCGCAACGGCCTTCTGTGAGCGGACACAGACGGAGGCGTGGCTGCGTCCGCCGACCGCCGAGGAGCGGAGCGCCTGCGTCGCGCTGGCGCTCGATCTCGAGGAGGAGCCCGAGCCACAAGCCCGCTGGGCCTATGTCTGCGCCTCGATCATCGCTTCTTCGAACTTTCTCTCCTTTTGAGGCCATCATGCGCATGAACCGTCGCCAACTCCTCCTCAGCTCGGCCGGCGCACTGACCTTGCCGCGCCTGGCACGAGCCCAAAGTACGCCAGAGAAGCCGGCGATCGTGCTGCTCTATCTCCAGGGCGGATACAACGCCTTCTTCTCAGCGGCCGATGGGTACTTATCCAAGCACCTCTATCAATGCCGGGAAGACAACGTGCGCTCGCTCGGCAACGATGTGGTGGTCGACGCCTCCACGATCGGCGCGCTCCCCCAGGCGGTGCTCGACCGCATGGCGACCGTCGGCGTCTTGCACCGGGCTTCGGGCCATGACTTTGCTCAGCGCTTCGCCTGGTTTGATGAGGGCGTCAGCGCCCCGTTGAAGTTGGCAGAGATGCTGGGAGGCAGCAGCGCGTTTCGCTGCGTGCACTTCGGCCCGACGCCGGGTGGGGCGCCCCATCGTCCGGTGGGCGGGATCCCGATGACGGCCGTCCCCGATCTGGCGGCCGTGGTGACCCTTTGCTCGGGAGGCGGCACTCCCGGAGGGCCGCGCCGCGATCCGATGGCCCGCGCGCTCGAGACCTCGTTGGCCTATGCCGCGCCGCGCTTCCGGCGCAGCCCGAACGCGCTGAGCCACACTTGGGAGGGCACGCACACCCTGATCTCCGCGCTCCGGCAGCCACCCCCGGCCGACATCGACTGGCCTGAGATCAGCGCGGCGTACCAGCTCCCGCCGGGCGATCTCTCTGCCCGGAGCATCCCATCGATGTTGGCCGGCGCCGAGGTGATGGTCCGCGCGGGCGCAGACGTCGTCTGCGTAACCAGCACGCACGTCGTGACGGCCGACTACAAGGAGGATTGGGACACCCATGGCGACACGACCGGTGAGCTGTCGCGTCGCATGATGCGTGACGCCGTGATGCGCCCACTGTCGACCTTCCTGGACCGCAGCCTGGGGATGGCGGGGCGCAACGTGATCACTCTCTTGTGGGGTGACTTCGCGCGCATCGGGGGGAACGGACAAGGAGAGTCGGGGCACGCCAACGGGGTCAGCGCCAGCGTGTTCGGCAAGTACGTCCGCCCCGGCACCACCGGCCGCTTCAGCACCGGACCGGTCGCCAGCGACGCGCACTACATCCTCCCCCCCGAGACACCCGGCTATCCCGGCCTTTGGGCCTATCTCGGCGCGTTGGCCCGCGCCCCGCGCTCCCCTTGGGGACCAAACCCCCACGGCCGTATCAGCTTGAGCTGAGCCGTTTGGGCCAGCTCGCGGCTCTGGGGGCTATGAAGGCTCAACTCCTCGGGCTCCTCGGGCTCCTCCTGGCGATCGCCGGCTGCGTCAGCGAACCGGTGGTCGCGCTCCGCTCCGACGCCCGAGCCTCCGGGCAAGAAGCCGACGCGGGGCTGGCCGACGCGAGGGCCGAGGACGCCGCTCCTCCGCTCGACGCAGCGACCGAAGACGCGGGAAGTGCGGAGCCCGACGGCGGCGCGCAGCTCCCCGACGGGGGCGTCGCCTGCGAGGAGCTCCGCTGGGTCGGCGAGCCCCCGACGATGCTGCCGATCAGCGGGGCCATTCCCCATCGGCTCTTGGCCAGTGCCGAAGGATTCGAGCTGTTCTACCAGCATGAGACCTTCGAGCTGTGCGACGGCCCCTGCCCGGTCTTGAGGCGCGTCCCGACCCGCGGCGAGGACGTCTATCGAGCCGTGGCCTATTGGGCCATGAGCCCAGACCCGGTGCGCCTCTTCGCAGGCATCTCCGAGGACGGCACCGCGGGCTTCGCCGCTCAGAGCGGCGAGGAGCTGCGGTGGAGCTTGGGTCTACCGACGCCGGCCGGTGGGTGGCAGAGCGGCGGTCGCGCCTCGCTGTCGAGCCTGGTGGAGCCGGGGGCTGGGATGGCCTTGGCCGATGTGGCGATCTTGCCGAGCGCGCGCCGCTTCTTCATCGCCAGCCAGCGCGCGGTCGCTCGGGGGTTTGAGGACTTTGCCCTGCGCGAGGTGCAAGTAGACGAGATGCTGCAGCCCTTGGATCTGCGACCCATGGGCGCCTTCCTCGGCTTCCCCTATCGAGCTCCGAGCCTGAACGTGAACGCCGCCGGCGCGTTGATCGTCGCGGGCCTACAGGACTGGGACTTTTCGCCGACGGTCACGCTCGGAGCCCTGGAAGGGCCAGGCTTTGGCATCCTAGGCACGAGCTGCGGCGTCGATGCCTACCAGGTGTTGCCGATCTTCGGCGACGTCGCGGCCGTGCTCCAAGGCTGTGGGGCGCGCCTGGAGCTCGATCTCCGCACGACGGTCGCTCCGCGGCGGAGCAGCGTGGTGGCCGCCGATCGCTTCGCCGAGACCAGCTCGCCGGTCGCGTTGGTCGAGGATGGCAGCGCCGGCCTGGTGATCGCCTATTGGCGCGGCGCGGGGGATCTGATGGTGGTGCATGTCTCGCGCGACGGAGAGATCCTCAGCCAAGGCCTCGTCCCGGGGGCCACCTTCGCCTGGGCTGAGATCCTCCCGAGGACGCTCGCCCTGGCCCGCCACTCCGACGGGACCTTCGCGATCGCCTGGGCCGTCTCCCTCGGCGGTGGCGGGCTCCACCGCTTCACGCTGGGCTGCCAGTGAGGCTCAGAAGTGACGCAGGCCCGCGGCGTTGGTCGCGATGATCTCGCAGCGGAGTAGGTCGCCGGCCGGCGATAAGTACAGCGCACCGAGCGCCGTGCCCGCCGGAGGCTGCCAGCGCTGATCGACGGTACCGCCGACCACCCGAATCCCATTGAAGACGCTGGGAAAGACCAGCTCGGCCCCGCGCTGCCAGATCTCATAGGTCGCGGCCAGGGCGCCAACCTCGGCCGGCGCGAAGACCCGGACCCACTCGGCCTCACCGGTGCTCAGGGAGTGGCGCGTCACCGCGTAGCCCGAGGCGGGCACGGTGATGGTGCCGATCTGCTCCCCCTCCTCATGGGTCCCGAGGACGTAGATCGCGTCCGCGGTGACCAAGATCCGAGATATCGCGTTTCGTTGGCCAGGGATCTGGACCGCCCAGAGGAGCGCGCCGGCTGGGTCGAAGGACACCAGGTAACTATGGCTCGCCAACGTCTCCATGCGGATCAGGCCGGTGGTGCCCCGAAAGTACGCCGTCGACTCCGAGTTCGAGAACTGACCGCCGGCCACGAGCTGACCGGTGGGTCCGAGCGCCACCGAGCGCGGGTCACCGCCGGCGCCGAAGAGCCTCGGGATCGTCAGCGTCCCTTGCACCGTCGCGTCGCCCCAAGCCGCGACCTTCACGAAGGCGACGGTCGAGCGGGTGGCCGTCACCGTCACCGTCGCGGTGCCGATCGTGAAGGTCTCGTTCAGGGGCTGGGTTTCCTTGCGCAGCCGCGCCTGGATCGCCGTCTCGCCGCTGGCGCTATGCGCGAAGTGGCCCTGCGGAGTGGTGGTCACCTGGGAGGTCCGATTGGTGGCCGTGATGAAGTGAGCGCTGTCGGCGGCATAATTGCCGTCCGCCTTCTGAAACTCACCCCAAAATACGGTGGCGGTGGGGACCGTGCGGGAGAATTGGGAGGGGGCGCCAGCGGCGAAGGCGATCGTCGTGCCGCCCTCCACGTCGGCGACGACCCGCACGTGGTCGCCCACCAAGCCGATCATTGAGATGCTCCCGGCGACCGTCCCGTTGGAGTTCGGTCCGAAACGGCTGATCCACTGGATGACGCCGGCGGAGCTATATTTGACGAGAAAGAAGTTGGACTGACGAGAGCTGCCGACCAGGTCCGAGCCGGGAGCACCGCCCGGCGTATACTCTCGAAAGAGCGTCCCGTCCGCGTGGTAGAACCTCCGGGAGGTACTATCTTGGAGCTGGGTGCTCATCGCCGCATACACCGAGCCGTCCTGAGGATCGATGATCACGTGCTCGTAGGAGAGATCGCCAAACATCGTCAGGCTCGAGGCCTGCGCGTGCCAGTCGACGGTGGCGCCTCGGACCCGGGTGACGCCCAAGCTCACGAAGGCTCCCGTCTCGACGATCGGACTCAGGGTCTGAGGGGTGGCGCTGGTCGGGAGGAAGACGCGAGCCAGGTTCATCGAACCGGTGATCAGGCCGTCCACATCCGCGGCGCGATCACAGGTCATGATGCCGCTGGCGGCGTCGGGCGCAGTGCCCGAGTCAGCCCCCGCGCCCGCGTCGGCTTCAACGCCCGCGTCGGCTGCCGCACCCGCGTCGCCTACAGCGCCCGCGTCCGGTTCGGGCACGCCGGTATCGACCCTGTTGCCGGCGTCGGCGCTGGTCTGTCCGTCCGGCGGCGCGCTCCCGTCGGGGTCGCTGACGGTGCTGCTGGCGCAGGCCAACTGGATGGCGAGCGGTAGGAGTAGGACGAGGTTTGAAGCTCTCACCGGGCGCGACCGTACCCGACTTTGACTCAAGGGGACAGCGGCCCCGTTGATCCGGGGTACGTATTCGCCCATCCTAGGCCGTGCTCCCCGCGACCGATGATCCCTTCGAGATTCTGGGTGTAGCCCGCGACGTCGACGAGAAGACCCTCAAGAAGCGCTATTTCGCGCTGATGCGAACCTATCCGCCCGAGACTCACCCCGAAGAGTTCAGCCGAATTCATGAGGCCTACTCGCGCCTCAGCAATCCCGAGACTCGGGCCGAGCTGGAGCAAGGCGGTGAGTTTGGCTCGGTGAAGGAGCCCTACCGCAGTCGCCTTCGGGAGGCAGCAGAGCAGCTCCGCACCAATCGAACGGAGTTGGCCCTCACCGCGCTGGATCAGATCGTCCAGGAAGAGCCCACGCTGCGCGAGGCGCGAGAGATCTTGCAGCAGGTCTTGCTCGCCCTGGGCCGGCCCGCCGAAGCAGAGCCCCATATCCGCGCGTCCATCCAGCAGCAGCCAGGCCAGGTCGTCCTTCACCTGCGACTGGCGGATGCGCTGCGCCATCAGAAGCGCTGGATCGAAGCTCTCGAACAGTGCGACTTCGCCCGCGCGCTCAGCGAAGGAAAGGCTCCTGCGCCCTGGAGATACGGCGCTGAGCTGCTGATGCAGCTCGGTCGACCCACCGAAGCCATGGAGCGGCTCGAGGAGGGCATCGCGCAGGTCCCCGATCCGGCGCCGCTGATCATGACCCGCATCTTCCTCCGGCGTCACGAGATCGGGCTGGCGCGGCTGCTCCCTGACCTCGCCCTGCTGGAGGCCCGCTACCCCGCGAGCGCTGTCCCGGAGCGGGAGGAGTTGAGCCAGCGCTTGAAGAGCTTGGCGGCGACCTTCTTTCACGCCGAGAAGCCACAGCTCGCGAACAAGATCCTCGAGCTCGCCGCCAAACTATCGGGGGCCAGCGCCCAGGCGATGGTCTTCCCGGCGCGCGTCGAGCTCTTCATCGATGAGTTGCCCGCCGCGTCGCAGGCCTGGCTGGAGGCGGAGCGGAAGGAACCGCATATCTTCCACCTCCCGGGCCGTGCCCTCGAGGCGGAGGTCATCGTCGCCCTGGGGGCCGCCGTGGCCGCGGGCCTCGCGATCGGGGGGATGCTGCTGTCGGAGACCAGCCTAGGATTCCTGTGGGCGCTGCTCGCCTTACTCATCGGGGCTGCGCTGGGGGCGGCCTGGGCCTTAGACCGGCTGGCCAGCACCCGCGGTGGACCGCTGAACAAGGTCACCGCGGTGCACCCCTTGTACTTCCTACAGATCGGCCGGGACCAAGTGACGGCCTACCCGCTGTTGAACTTGCTCAGCGCTTCCGGCCTGCACATGCACCGAAATGGGGTCTACCTGAACACCAAGGTGGAGCTCCGTTTCCCGGAGGCCACCGTCAAGCTCACCGTGCAGGGGCAGGCCCAGGCCGAGGAGCTGATCGGCCTCCTGAATGGCTATCGCGACCGAGCGCTCAATCTCCTGAGCTCGGGGCTGTTCGACGCGGATCGCGACTATCAGCTCATCCCGGCGGCGCTCCTGGACGTTGGCCGCAGCTCCGAGCATCACCAGCGGCGGCAGCAGCAAACCAAGAGGAGATTCAAGCTCGCCGCCGGGCTCTCTGCCGTGGGCGCCGTGATCGGGCTCTTCGCGACGAACGCTCACAGCGCGGACCTACGCTGGGCCTCGGTGCTCAATACTCAAACTATCCCCGCGCTCCTCGAGGCGCTGGATGAAGCTCCAGGGGAGGCGGCCCGAGCACAGGCTTCGAACTATCTCGCGAGGCGCCGGGCGGACCTCGGGCCGACGCTGGACCCACCGCCGGGCACGGTCGACCACCGAGCGCGCGCGGAGCAGGTCATGGGAGCCCTCGATAGAGCGCCTCGTCCGCGGCTCGAGCTGCGCTGGAGCGCGGGGCCCCTCTCTTCGGCGTCCTTCGTGGATGGATTCAACGGGGCGCTGTGCGCGAGGGTCGCGAAGGTCATCACGCTCGGCGCGCCCCTCGGCCTCCCGATCGAGGTCGAGGCCCGACCGGTCCCGAGCAGCCAGCGCGTGGTACGCGGCTCCGAGAGCTTCGAGCTGCCGGCCCTCCAGCTCGAGGTGAAGGTCGCCGGGCTGAGCTTGCCCGTCGAAGTGCGCCTGGGCGCCGAGGACATCGAGGCCCTGCCCCCAGCGCGCGCGATCGAGACAGCGACCACCGAGGCGCTCCTCGCCAAGGCCGGGCGCTCGGTAGCGCTGGAGCTCGGACTATCGGGGCTGCTCGCCGGGCGCTGAGGCGGCGGAGCTCGGATCGAGGCTCCAGCGCGGGGGAGCGCGCAGGGGCTCCGCCCAGGAGTTCAGGGCCCGAACCGCTACGCCGCGGAAGACATCGAGCGCTCGGACCTGCTCATAGGCCGGTTTGGGATCGCCGCCGCTAGTAGCCACCCAGCGACCGCGCGCCAACCATAGGACGGCGCACTCGGCGTCGGACAGCGACTCGAGGACTTCCTGCGCCCCCTCGGTGCGGATGAAGTGACGGGCGCGGGACAGGTTCAGACGCCAACCGAGCAGAGACTCGAGGCGCTGAGACAGGCGCTCATCGCCGCTGCGCCAGGCCTCGGTGAGGAGCAAGAGCTGGATCGACACGGGCGTCTCGACGAGGTCCGCGGCGAGGAGCGTGGTCGCTTGCGCGATCCCCCGCTGGGGGTCGAGCAGCGCCGTGGCCGCGAGGTCATAGCTCGCGCCGGACTCCGCGGCTCCGAGGCTCTCGCTGAGCCCGCCGCTCCCAATGAGCTCCACCCATCGACGAAGCGAGCCCACCGCCAGGAAATTGAGGTTGGGCTTGGCCCCGGCGGCTTGAGCGGCGGCCCAGTAGGCCAGGCCGAACTCCAGATCACGAAGGCGCGCGCTGTCCGAGGCGACCTGACGGGTGCCTCCGATTGCACGCTCGGCTTCCTTGAGCGCCTCAGCGCCCCGTCCGAGGTGGAGGAGCGCGGAGACCCGCGCGGTGGCGACCTGTAGCTGGCGTACGAGCGGGAGCTCCTCGAGCCTCACCGCTTCGAAGGCCGCCAGCGCCCGGGGATAGTCCCGCGCGTCGAGGTAAGAATAGCCTAGGCTCCACCGCAGCCACCCCGACGAAGGGAAGCGGGAGAGGCCCTGGGTCAGGAGCGCCAGACGCGAGGAGGCCGGCGAGATCCGCGCATAGAGATAGTAGTCGAGGTCAGTGGCCTCCGGCCGGGCGATCCTGGCCGCATAGAGGGGGCGCAAGAGGTCTTGCTGCCCGAGCCGCTGATACTGGGTTTGAAGCGCGCGATGGAGCTCGAAGTCGTCGGGGGCCGCGGCGAGCTGCTTCACGAGCTCCAGCGCCGGCCGACGGTCGTCGTCCGAGACCCAGGAGCCGGGCTGGGCCACGCTGAGCAGCGCCTGAATCTCCCCTGTGCGGCCCTCATTGAGGAGTTGCTGCACACAGCCTGAGAACAAGCCCGGGGCCAGGACGAGGGCCTCTCGGATGACCGAGGAGGACTTCGAGTCGGCCCGAATGGAGGCCGGGGGTTCCTCGAAGAGATAGTCTGGGCGCTGGAGGTCGAGGAAGGTCTGTCCGCAATAGTGCTTCGTCTCCGCCTTCCGGGGCTTCGCGACGCTGTAGTTGACCCGACTCCAGACGAGGGGGGCAGCCCCAGCCACGTTGTACAGCTCGACGCGATGCGCTCCTCGAACGTCGATGAGCGAGCGCTCGATCAAGGCCCCATCGACCTCGGTCACGACGATCTCGTGCGGCCCTACCGAGACCCCGTCCAACCGCTTCTGCGCACCGGATGCGACGCGGGCGCTCAGGCCCTCGACCGCGACGGCGACAGGCCGAGGCAGGCCGTTGACGACATAGAAGGTCGTCGAGCGATCGAAATAGAGCAGCGTCGCCACGACCGCCGCGAAGAGGACCCCACACCCCGCCAGCAAGCCCGCTGGCACCCTCGAAGCGCTCACGCGGGCGGAGCATCGCAGCCTCCGGCGTCCGAGGCAACGTCAGCGCGCAGCCTGCTCCCGCCCGCGGGGGCGAATACGCCCATCTTCCATCTCGTAGAGCAGATCGAAGATCTCGAGGGCCCGGTGGTCGTGCGTCACCACCAGCACCGCCGCCCCCCGTTCGTGAGCGACCTTGCGAAAGAGTTCCATGACGCTCCGGCTGCGCACACTATCCAGCGCAGCGGTCGGCTCGTCGGCCAGGATCAGCGAAGGCTCATTGGCGAGCGCGCGAGCGATGGCGACGCGTTGTTGTTCCCCGCCGCTGAGCATGTCGGGATAGGAGCCGGCGCGGTCACCGACCTCGAGATAGTCCAGGAGCTCCATGGCCCGCCGCCGAGGCTGAGGCTGAGCCCCGAACTCACCGGCGATCTCTACATTCTCACGGGCGGTGAGGAAGGAGGTGAGGTTGGCCTTCTGAAAGACAAAGCCGAGGTGTTGCCGGCGAAGCCGCGCCAGATCGGCGAGCGGGACCCCGTCTTTCACGACCGCCTGCCCTTCGAAGTACACTTCGCCTAGGTCGGCAGGGGACACGAACCCAAGCGCCTTGATCAGCGTCGACTTCCCGGAGCCGCTCGGCCCCAGCAGCGCAGAGACGGTGCCCTTGGCCAAGCTGAGGCTGACGTCGTCCAGCGCGACGACCGCGCCCGAGGCGACGCCATAGGTCTTTCGCAATCCGACCGCTCTCACCGCTTCGTTCACCTCAGCTCTCCAAGGCCCGCGCGGGGTCGATCCCGAGGACGTGGCTGAGGCCAAGCAGGCTGGCCAGGCTGACGATGGCCAAGGTGACGAGCGGCGCGAGCCCAGAGATCAGCGGGGTGATGAGCACGCGGCGAGGAAACTGCGGAAAGGCCACCTCCGCCATCACCAGGGTCACCGCGTAGGCGATCGCCCCGAGGAGCCAGGCTTGCTGCAGGACCAAACCGAGCAGACGCGGCCGCGGGGCGCCCATCAGCTTTAGCACCGCCAGGTCATGCGTCTTCTCCAGCGTGAGGTTATAGATCACCATCATCACGATCACCCCGGCGGTGAGGGTGAGGATGATCGTGAACAGGCCGATCTGCATGCGCGCCCGCTCGACGACGCCACCGAGCAGCAGCGTCTCCTCCTCGGTTTGGCTGTAGACCGCCACATCACCCCAGCCCTCCAGGGTTGCTCGCGCCTCGTCTCGCCGGTGGGGATCGACCTCGACGAGGACCGCCGCGATGGGTGGGGTCGCTACCGCTGGGGGCCTCCAGCGCGGGTCGATCGCCAAGTCCTCCAGCCCGGGTTGGCCACGGCCGAGATCCGTGCGGCGCAGGCGCTCGACCACCCGGGCGCGCTCGAGGACGGTCGCTTCGGCCGGTTGGTCGAGGGCGACGAGCTCGGCATCAGCGGCGCTCATGAAGGCCACTGAGTCTCCGCCGGAGGTGAGCGCGTTCTTGGTGAGGCCGACCACCCGATAAGGCTCACCAGCAAGCACTAAGGTCGCCCCGAGCTCCAGCTTCAAGGAGGCATCGACGATCATTTCCCCGTGGGCCTGCTCGAGGCGTCGCCCGCGCACGAGCGGCACCGAACGACCCCGATCATCGGGCCAGCCGAGCCCCACCAGCGCGATTCGAATAACCTCGCCGCGATAGTCACGCTGGATGACTTGATAAGTATAAGGTCGCGCGGCCCGAACCCCCGGCACGGCTGCCGCCCGAGCTTCTACGCTCCGATCGAGGCGCGAGCCCTCCGCGAAGGGCCCCCGGGTGCCGCGCTGTACCAGCCAAAGATCGGCGCCCATCGCTCGGGTGAGGATCGTCGCGTCGTCGACCATACCGGCATAGATGCCCTGCATCGCCATCACCACGCTGAGCAGGAGGCCCAGGCCAACGCCGGTGCCCAAGAAGCGCCCGAGGTGCCGGCGCACGTCGCGGAGCGCCAGGTTCATGGCCCCCGCCAACGCCGGCCGGCCGGGAGGGTCACGCCGGTCGTCATGGGAGCAAGGACCACGGCGGCCTCTGGCAGACCGGACACGACCTCCACGTGCTCCTGTCCGCTAAGGCCAAGCTGGGGCCGGGCCACGCTGATCCGCCCGCCGTCGTCGACATAGACCAAGAGCCCTTGTCCATCGTGATGAAGGAAGCGCGTGGGCAGGCGCAGCACCCCATCGCGCCGGGAGAGCTCGATACGCACATCGGCACGCTGACCGATCGCCACCCGCCGCTCCAGGCGATCGGGGGTGACCTCCACCAAGATCTCGTGGGTCTGGCGGTCGGCCTCCCACGAGATGCGGCTCACGCGACCGGTCACCGGCTCAACGGCGCCCGGGAACTGGATCGAGGCGCGCTGATCATTGGCCAGCTCGGGGAGCGAGGTCTCATCCACCGCCGCGTTGACGTATACCCGCGTCGTATCCACCAGGCGCAGCACCGTCGAGCCGATCGTCACCGTGTCACCGGGCTCGCGCAGGCGCCGGGTCACCAGCCCATCAAAGGGGGCCAGCAGGGTGGCCCGCACCATGGCGACCCGGCGCTGCTCGGCTCCGCCGCTGGCCACCTCGATGCCCCGCGTGGCCTCAGAGCGCTGCGCCAGAACCCGATCGAGCTCTGCCCGCGCGACGCGCAAGCGATCTCCCGTCTCGTCGAGGAGCTGGGCGGCGATGGCTCCCGCCTTGAACTGCGTCTCCGAGCGCAATACCTCGCGCTCGGCCGTGAGGAGGAGGGCCCGCGCACGCTCCTCTTCGGCGGCCAGGCGCTGCAGCGAGGCGCGCGCCGCGGCGATTCCGGTTTGGGCGGAGCGGAGATCGGCCTGGGCTTGGTTGGTCTCGAGGCGCGCCAGCTCCTGGCCGAGCGTAACCCGCGCCCCTTCCTCGACCAGCACCGCGCTGATCCGGCCGGTCAGATCGAAGCCCACAGCAGCTTCGCGCTGGCTCTCGATGGTGCCGCGGCCGAAGACCTCCTGGACGATCGGCCCGCGCTCAACCCGCGCCACCTCTACGGTTACGGGCGACCAGAACTTGGACCAGATGAGGGCCGCAGCGATCCCGATCAGCGGGGCGAGCCAGAGCCTCCGGCGCACGACCCTCAGGGTCCGACCGATCGCTCCATTGTCCATTGCCGAAGAGAGCCCAGACCCGCGCCAAAGGGTTCGCGCTCGCCGCCGAATACTGGCGAACCCTTCGCCGGCGATCTTGGCACCAAGGAGCATGGCCAGAGTCGTCGTCTTAGGGGCAGGGATCTCGGGGCACACCGCGGCGCAGATTCTTCGCCGCAAGCTCCGGCGCGAGCACGAGGTGGTGGTGGTGTCGCCGAATCGATCCTGGAACTGGATCCCTTCGAACATCTGGGTGGGCGTGGGCCTGATGAAGCCGGAGCAGGTCACCTTCGAGCTGAAGCCGGTCTACCAGCGGATGGGGATTCGGCACATCCAAGCCAAAGGTGTCGCGATTCATCCCGAAGGCGGCGCCGACGCGCCGAGCCCCTACGTAATGCTGGAGCACACCGGACCCGATCGGGCCGGCGAGCGAGAGCAGCTGAGCTATGACTATCTCATCAACGCGACCGGTCCTCGCCTCAACTTTGGAGCGACGCCCGGGCTCGGTCCGGAGCACAACTCACTCTCGGTATGTACCTTCGGCCACGCCGCGCAAACCGCCGAGGCCTTGTCGGCGGCGATCGCGCGGATGCGCGCCGGTGAGAAGTTGGTCTTCGTCGTCGGCACCGGACATGGGCTGTGCACCTGCGAAGGGGCGGCCTTTGAGTATGCCTTCAACCTGGAGTTCGAGCTCCGGAGCGCGGGCGTTCGGGAGCAGGCCCGGATCGTATTCCTCACCAATGAGGCGGAGCTGGGTGACTTCGGCGTCGACGGCATGCAGCTCGAGCGGGGCGGATATATCATCCCCGGCCGAACCTTCGCCGAGTCCTTGTTCGTCGAGCGGGGCGTGGAGTGGGTGACCGGCGCCCACGTGCAGAAGGTCGAGCCAGGCGAGGTCTACTATGAGACCCTCGATGGGACATCGCACCAGCTCCACTTCGACTTTGCCATGCTGCTCCCACCCTTCACCGGGGTCGGCCTTCAGGCCTTTGACCGGGCGGGCGCAGATATTACGGCGGAGCTCTTTCAGCCGAACAACTTTATGAGGGTCGACGCCGACTATACGCAGAAGCCGTATGAGGAGTGGCGGGCCGCGGATTGGCCGCGAACCTATCAGTCACCGCGGTATTCGAACCTCTTCGCGGTTGGGATCGCCTTCGCGCCACCGCACGCGCTCTCCCGGCCCCGCAAGACGAAGAACGGAACGCCGGTCGCGCCAGCGCCGCCCCGCACTGGGATGCCGTCGGGGATCATGGGGCGGGCAGTGGCGTTGAGCTTGGTCGACCTGATCCAAGGAGGCGCCACCGCTCCAAGTCATACGGCCTCGATGGCTGAGATGGGCGCGGCCTGCGTGGCCTCGGCGGGCGCGAGCTTTTGGAGGGGCAGCGCCGCCTCGATCACGATGTTCCCCGTGGTTCCGGACTATCAGCGCTTCCCCAAGACGGGCCGCGATCTGGTCCACACCACGGGTGAGATCGGGTCGGCGGGGCACTGGATCAAGCGCATCCTGCACTACTTACTCCTCTACAAGGCGAAGGGGCTACCAGGCTGGTGGCTGATCCCAGAGTGAAGGAGATGACGATGACTCAACCGACCGAACGAGAGCGCGACGCGATGAAACCCGGCCGATGGGTACTGTTCTTTCGGACCTTCATGCCCTACCAACTATGGCGCTTCGCCTGGATCAACCTGCGCATGCTCCGGATGGTCCGGCTCTCCCACCGCTCACGGTCCTGAGCGGCGACGCCAGCGCCCGAAGACCACCAGGCCGAAGAGCAGCGCCGCCGGCCAGCTCGGGCCCTCACCAGCGCTGCTGCAGCCGCACCCGGCGGGCTCGGCGGTCTCCAAAATCTTCCCGCCAGCCGCGCCCGCAGCCGCGATCACGATCGTGGCCATCGCCTTGTCCGCGTTGCCGAGCGCATCGGTGACCACCAGGGACAAGGTGAAGGTGCCTGCCACCTCGGGCGTCCCGAAGAAGCCCCCGTCGCTCCGCAGCTGGACGCCGAGCGGGAGGTTGCCGTCGCGCTCGAAGCGATACGGCTCCTTGCCCCCGCGCGCGTGGAGTTGAGCGACGTAGGGCTCGCCGACCTTCCCCGCGGGGAGCTTCGGGGGGTCCAAGCGCAGCGGATCGAGGAGGATCTGGACGCGCACGATGCGGCGATCCGAGCGGCCGGCGCTGTCGGTCACCTGCACGCCGAAGGAGATCGTGCCGGGGGCGCTGGGCACGCCGCAGATGCTCCCGTCCTCGGCGACGCTTAGCCCGGGGGGCAGCGAGTCCGAGGGCGCGTTCCAGCGAAAAGGGGGCGAGCCACCCGAGGCCTCGAGGAAGACGCGGCTCGGTTCGCAATACTCTTTGCCGACGGTGCCGGGGGGCAAGAGGTCCGAGGTAATCACCGGACCGTCGTCGGTGTGGACCGTCAAGCTGAGCCGCTCGCTGACCATCGAGCCGCGTTGGTCGACGACCGTAACGTCGACCGGGAACACTCCAGCCTCTGAAGGTTCGCCAGAGAGCAACCCGTTCGTATCGAAGCTGAGCCCGGGCGGGAGCAAGCGAGTGCTGAAGCGAAACGGCGGGGCACCCCCGTCAGCCTGAAGCTGGGCGACGTAGGGGCGGTTCACGAAGCCATCGGGGAGCGCCATGGTGACCAGGCGCAGCTCACCGCCGAGCACCACGATCTCGAAGGTCGTGCTGTTGTTGGTCTCGTCGGTCTCGAAGACGGCTGCAGTGCAGTCGATGTCGATACGGCCGACGTAGAGGCCCGGCTCCACGGGCGCCGTGAAGCCGTCGGCGACCTGAAAGCTGCCCCCGGGCGGCACGCCGCCGACCGTCGACCACGGCGTCTGGCCGATCCCCACCCCGCCGCCGCGCGAGAAGTGCAGGCAAAGATTGGCGGGGTTTGAGGGGCCGGGCCCGAGGTTCTGGACGCTGTAGGTCAGCCCCACCGACGCCGAAGGACGCACCGCCCGCTCGCTCGGCGTCGCGCCGAAGACCGTCAGGTCGGCGAGGAGCGGCGGCACCGGTTGCGCGAAGCTAAGCGCCGGAACGAACCAGGTCAGGGCGGCGAGGGTTCCAAACGCGCGGCGCATGACGACGACTACCGCCGGGGTCTCCGCGAGGGCAAGGGGTGGCTGTGCTCGCTGTGCCGCTGCGCCGTGCCACGCCAGGCACAGCGCGAGCGTCCGGCGACCCGCCGGGCTCGCACCGGCACCTTGGTCCGTCGGTTGCAGTCTCGGGTCGGGATGGGGGGGTCGATGCAATTCAAGAGCATGAAGACGATGTACAGGGGGCTCGCGCTGGGGGCGCTCGTAGCGGCAGCGCTGCCGGCTGAGGCGGAGCCGAGCGACACCGAGGCTGCACTGCGCGGAGTGAACTGGCAGCTCTCGCCGGGGGTGCAGGCGCCCGTGGGCAGGAGCAAACCGGGCTTCGTACTCTCCAATCACCTCGGCTACGGCTTCGACGCGGGGGCTGCGGTCTTCTCGTTGGGTCTCAGCGTGCCCTTCTTCCTGTTCCCCTCGGACTTCGTGGACAGCCGTCCGGCATTGGCCGGTATGCTCGCGCTGCAGATCCACTTCCCGGTCGGCCCAGCATCCATCTATGCCGCGGGCGCTGCGGGAGGGGGAGGAGGAGGAGGCGCGGCCGCACCGCTCGCTCGAATCGGCGCGGGAGTGCAGTGGCACCCAAGCTCGAACTTCAGCGTCGGCGCGGAGGCCTCCTACCTCAGGTTTGGCGACCTGGAGTCGGCCATGCTGGTCTTCCCGATTCACTTCGGACCGTAGGTTGGATGGCCGGACGCCTTGACCGGGCCGGCGCGCCGGGCGATGAGGCCGCATGCCGGCACACATCATCGACGGCAAGGCCCTGGCGGCGAAGCTCCGGGCCGAGCTCAAAGCGACGATCGACCAGCTCAAAGGT
>Ga0154020_10002952_pt1 | contig 20661 bp, 18 predicted proteins | sample Klosneuvirus_201_FD_109709 | JGI IMG/M metagenome (GOLD analysis project Ga0154020, IMG submission 109709) | Active sludge microbial communities from wastewater, Klosterneuburg, Austria - Klosneuvirus_20160825_MG | ecosystem: Engineered > WWTP > Aerobic digester > Activated sludge | place... | reverse complement strand
TGGGTCCACTCTGTCCGCAAGCACCCCAGAAACACAAAACCCCAATCCTCGTCGAGAATTGGGGTCATCGTCAGTGCTCGGAGCCGGAATCGAACCAGCGACACGCGGATTTTCAGTCCGCTGCTCTACCTGCTGAGCTATCCGAGCGAAAAGCGAGAGGAACCCTATCTTTGAGGGGCGGGGGCGTCAAGGGATTTCTTAGCCTTTTACGCCACCTTGGGTCAGGCCGCCGATGAGGTGCTTTTGGAGCGCGAAGAACAGGGCCATCACAGGCACCGAGACCAGGACCGCGCCGGCGGCAAAGTGGCCCCACTCTGTCGCGTAGTCGCCGACGTAATGGTTTAGCATGACCGGCAGGGTGTAGTTCTGCGGGCGGCTCATGAAGGTGGCGGCGAGGATGAACTCGTTCCACGCGGTCAGAAAGCAGAACAGGGCGGTGACGGAAATCGCGGGGCGAGCCAGTGGCAGCACCACTCGGTAGAAGGCGTCGAAGCGGCTGCCTCCATCGAGGAGCACGGCTTCCTCTAGCTCCTGCGGCAGGCCGTCGAAATAGCCTTTGAGCATGAAGACGCAGAACGGAATGGCCGTCGTCGCGTAGCACAGCACCAGACCGCCGAGGTGGTTGAGCAGGTGAAGTTTCTCGAGGACCACATAGAGCGGAATCGTCGTAACGACGCCGGGAAACATCTGCGCAAATAGAAACAGCCGCAGCGAGCCATCGCGACCGGGGAAACGAAAACGCGACAGCGCATAGGCCGCCGAGCAAGACAGCGCCACGCCCACGACTGTCACCGCCGCCGAGACCACCAGCGAGTTGAGGAGCTGACGGAAGAACAGGAAACGCCCGTCCCCATCTTGGCGAAACAGCACGTCGATGAAGTTACCGAGCGAGACCTCGGTGGGCCATGGGCTGACCGTCAGCGAGAAACTCTGCGACGGTGAAAGCGCCATCTTGAGCACCCACAACACCGGATACAGCGTCGCTGCGGTGATCAGGATCAGAACGACGTGGACGAGAGCGGTTCGGATCGTGCGCATAAAAGACCTGGGATCGCCGACTTAGCTGCTCGCGGGCGGCAGGCGTGGTTCGGCGCGCGTAGGATACGGCAGCAGCCCTTCCTCGGGAAGCGAGGAAACGCGCTCGCAGCTCCAGGCGACGTCAGGCATCGACTCCGCTTTCGGCCAGCCGAGCCGCAGCTGCACAGGCTCTCGGTTCGGCGACGCGAACTCGGTCGGCGGGTCCAGCTTGCGCGGTCGTACACCAGGCGGGGTGGTGCGGTCGGTAAAGTTTGGTGGCTGATCGGCAAACAGCTCCAGCACCGTTCGGACCACATCGTTGTCGCCGTGGCGCTGGCGCAGCGGACTCGCCAGGGCATCGTCATGATTGCCATGGTAGGTAAGCCTCAGCGCTTCTAGCACCGTCGAGATGATCCGCATCCCGAGCGGCGGATCGTCATCTTGCGGCAGCCTCACAAAGTCGAGAAATTCGCTCTGTAGCATCGCCAGCGTTCCGTCGAGCGGCGTCTCGCAGACATAGCCAAGGCGTTCCTTGCGCGGCGGCGGGAGCGGCCCTTTGTCGACGAGCTGGAGCGTCAAGACTGCATGCAGCCTCGCCACCAGCAGCAGCTCTCGCTGGGCCCGCGGCAAGATTCCGATTCGGTCGCACAGACTCGTACAGTGCGCACTCACCAGCCCCGGCCAGTCGCTGTCGAGCGTCGCGGTCAGCTGTTCCAAAAGCGCCGTAGCACAGCGAAACAGTGCGTCGACCATCGGCACCGATTGATCGTCCGAAAACGACGAGATTCCGAGGTTGCGAGTCGGAACCCGCAGCACTTCACGGCTCAGGTTGAGATTCGACGGTCGCTCTTCGATGATGAGGTCTGCGGACGATGGTCCACCGGCTTTGTCGCCCAACAGGCGACGACGAATCGGGCCGCTGCGAACGGCGGCAATTGGGCTCGGCACCGCTTGTTTGGGAATCGGCGGCGGTTCAATGCGATGCAGTCCCTTGGCCGTGATGTTGCGGTTGCTGATGGCCGACTTGTGCGCGCTCGAACCGGCTCCTACCGCCATGGGCACTGGGACGCCATCGCTGCTGCGCGCAGACTCTCCGCGATGGCTCGACTCGGAGGCCGGGGAGTTCGGAACCGCTGGCGGTATGGGGGGCGGTAGAGGCGGTGGCTGAGCGCGCGGTGGTTTCGACAGGCCGCCGACGGGTCTCACGGAGCGTGCACTCGCCGACTCCGGCTTGGAAGAAGGGATCTCCGGCTTGGAGGAAGGGATCTCCGGCTTGGAAGCAGGGATCTCCGGCTTGGAAGAAGGGATCTCTGGCTTGGAAGCAGAGACTTCCGGCTTAGAACTGGATGCCGCGTCGGTCGGCGCTGCTGCAACCTCAGCAGGAGCGGGGCTTGGCGCTGGACTGCTGTCGATGAGCGGGGCGCTCTCCCCCGGTTCCCACGCCAAGTTATAGAACATGTCCATGCCCAGGCGCAGCGTGCCAAAGCGAATCAAGAAGCGACGGACCTCGACCACCCCGTGCGAGGCCAGCTTGGGCAGCAGCGTCGATAGATCTTGTGATGGATCGACCATGGCCAGCGCCGCGCGTCGACCGTCCGTGGAGCGTTCGAGCGGCAGGATTCCCAGGTGACCCGCCAGCACCCCCGTGATCGCCTGCTTCAGCTCGGGGGCCACCACCACACCATCAAGCTGATCGTCGCTCAGCACCGGTAGCTTGAGCTGCGCTTCGAGCAGACGGAACAGCTTGTCATCGGTGAGCAGTCCCTCGCGGAGCAGCACGAACCACAGCGGGCGCCCACTCGTCTCACTATAGCGCTGGGCGCGGGCGAGCACGGTCGGCGGCACAAGCTCCGACTCCTTCAGCATCTCAATGAGGGGTCTAGGGCGGGCCGGGCTGCTCAAGCGGCAAATCTCCTCGTGAGAGCGTAGACCGTTTTTGTAGTTTCGGGAACCCCTCCCCGCTATGGTAACGGGCGTGCAGCTACCCAAAGTTGGTCCCTTTGTGTTCGAGAGTGAGCGCGTGGTCGTGGTCGATAAGCCGGCAGGCTGGCTGTCGGTGCCCAGTCGCATTGGCGCCGAAGATGAGCGATTCTGCGTCGGACGAGTGCTCGAAGCGCAGCTGTCCTGTCGGCTCTGGCCGGTCCATCGCCTCGACGCGGAGGTGTCGGGACTGCTGATGTTTGCGAGAGATGCCGACGCGCATCGGCTGCTCTCCACGGGCTTCGAGCACCATCAGGTGCAAAAGACCTATCTCGCCTGGACGAGTGGGGCGCTGCCGAAGGGCGCGAAGCTCGGAGAGATGCAGCGCTGGCAGTGTCGTCTGCTCCGTGGCAAAAAGCGCGCCTACGTTCACGCGGCGGGCAAAGAGGCGGTGACGGAAGCGACGCCGCTGTTTCGTGACAAAGACCGCACGCTGTGGCTGCTCCGTCCGCTGACGGGGCGACCGCATCAGCTGCGGGTCGAGCTGGCGCGGCGGGACAGTCCCATTTTGGGGGACTCGCTGTATGGCTCGACGGTGACGTGGGCGAGCGGGATTGCGCTGCGAGCGGTGGCGCTGGACCTCAGTTCGCTGGCAGGTCTCGAGGAGCTGGCGCTACCAGCAACGCTTGGTCTGACCCAGGGCAGTCATCTTGAGACGGGCAAGGCCTGGTTGAGAGCCGTCGCGAGCCGATCCGGACACTCGACCCACAGCGCGTGTCCCGCCGACGCAATCAGCTCGGGCGCGGGCTGATGTACCAAGGCCGCCAGTCGGCGCTGCACCAGCGGTGGCATCAGGAAATCGTCCGCCCCAGCAATCACCGCACGGACGCTCGTAAGCTGCGGCAGCCGCTCTTGCTCGTCGTGAGAGAGCAGGGCGTTTAGCTGACCACTGACCGCTGTCGTCGGATGGTTCTGGCCTTCCCAGAGCACCTCCAACATCGGAATGATGCTCGGGTGATCCAGAAATTGCGCCGACAGACACATCACCTGCAAGGTCCGGAACAGGTCGAGCTGGCTGACCCCGGCGCGGTGCTGGGCGATAAGTCCCCGCACGATGCAGCGCAGCCGGGGGTCCGTCGAGGGCGCCGTGGCAACCAAGCAGGCGTGGCGAAACCGCTGCGGCGAGGTCAGCAAGGCGTGCTGCGCCCACATTCCTCCCATCGAGAAGCCCGCCAAGTCGACGACCGGCAGCGCAAGCTCGCCAAGGAGGGCAAGCAGTCGGGCCGTCTGCGCCGCGAAGGTGTAGGCCGCGGGATCTGAGGGGGCTTCGCTGTGCCCGCAGCCGAGCGGATCGACCACCAAGACTCGGCGCTGGAGCAGCCGACACAGCCTCGACAGCTGGCGACCGTCCGAGAGCAGGCCCGGCAATAGGAGCAGCGGCACGTCCATCTGGGAACTGGCTTTCGGCGCCTCCCGCAGCTCAAAAAACAAACCGGCAAGCTGGCCAGTGCGCGGTCTCTCACGATGCATGCCCGCTATTTAGGCAGCGAGCGATGGCTGGCCGGCAAGCTAAACTGATGCAGATGCGACGGTTTTTGCGCGGACAGGGCCCGCGACTCACCCTGCTCGGACTGCTGGCCGTGACGATGGCTGGGCTGAGCGGGCTCGGCTGTGGTCCACGGGCGATCCGTGCCGACCTGGAACACCACAATCTGTCCGACGAAGACTTGCTGGCACTGCTGCCGCAGGGACAAGAGGTGGTGGTCGATATCGAGGTCGGGCCGCTGCGTGCCTGGCTGCCAAGTCGTCAGCTGCTGGAGCTGCTTCCGGAGTCGGCGCGGGCCAAGCTGAGCGACGTTGCCAAAGACCCGCTCAGCGATGTCGACGCGCTGTGCCTGGGCTTGCGCGGGCTGGGGACCGACGGGCTCGAAGCGACGCTGCTTGTCCGGGGACGCCTGTTGCGGAGCAAGCTATGGCAGAGCGTGGTCTCCGAGCCGAACAGTCGTGAAGTCACGTATCACGGGATGCCCATCGCAGAGGTCGAGCAGCGCTCGGTCGCCCAGCTCAACGACCAGACAGTGGTGATTGGCAGCCGTCTCCAGGTCCGCCAGACCATCGACATCTTTCGCGGCGTCGATCACGGTGTTCGCAAGCAGCCGGCGCTGGTGTCGGCACTGGCAATGGCGCCGGGCGCTCGGCAGGGACGACCACCGATCTTGGCGGCGGTGCTGCTGTCTCCCGAGCTACACAAGCGGGCCCATGACGCTGGCGTGCTGCGAGTGCTCGACGAAGCGCAGTCGCTGGCGGTCGCGATTGCCGTCGGCGATGGCTTTGACATTGGGGTGGTGGCTTCCTATCCCGTGCTAAGTGGGGCGGTGGACGCGGTCAGTCAGCTCAAGGCCCAGGCGGCGGAGCTGGCCGGGCGACCCCTCACCAAGCTGCTCAACCTCGACCGCTTTGTGTCGCCGCTCGTCGCGGTGGCGGTGCCGCAGTCGGCCAAGCGAGCGACGCCAGAGCTGCACCTCGCCTATCGACTGCCGGGCGACGATCTCGCCGAGCTTTTGCGCCGTGTCACGGAGCTGCGGAAGTACTTCCCGAGCGCCGCGCCCAAAGCAGATGCCGCGCCGAGCCAGCCCGCGCTACAGAGTCACTGAGTCGCCTTCGCGAGAAGCGATTAGCTCAATGTGGCGCCCGCCGAGCGAGTCGAGCAGCTCGCGACAGCGGCTGTACATCTGGTCGACCGCATCGTCGCTGTAATCCTGATCAAAGTGGAACAGCGCCAGCCGACGGACTTGCGCCCGCACGGCTGCATACGCTGCATCGGCAAACGACGAATAGCCTCGTGATCGCCGCACCGAGCGATCCTCGGGGGTGTAGGTCGAGTCGTGGATCAGCAGATCCGCACCTTGATACAGCCTGAGCACTTCTTCGCTCGGCCCGGTGTCTGGATAACCAGCGTCGGGAGCGTAGACCAGCGAGCGGCCCTTTTCCTCAATCCGGTACGCCATGCAGGTCGATGGACCGTGTGGATTTGGGCGGCCCGAGATGGCGATCCCTTGCCAGAAGATCGGCGGAGGATCGTTGTCGGTAGGCACGGGCACCAGCTCGAACATCGCGCCGAGGTTTTTCATCGTCTGCAGCGGCGAGAAGTGCGGGTTGACCTGGCCTTCGAGAATGCCTTCCAGCATCGACGCGCTCTTGGCGGGACCGAAGACCGAAAAGCGGTTGCCGGGGATGAACACCGGCGCAAAGAACGGGAAGCCTTGAATGTGATCCCAGTGGGCGTGAGAAAGCAGGATGGCGCCGTGACCTTGGCCCTGGCCAAACTCGGTCCGCAAGAGCTGCCTGCCGAGGGTGATGATGCCTGTTCCCATGTCGAGCACCAGCAGCTTGCCCTTATCGGAGCGGAGGCTGACGCAGCAGGTGTTGCCGCCGTAGCGGACGGTCTCAGGACCAGGGGCGGGGATCGACCCGCGTACACCGTGAAATGTTACTTCCACGACTCACCCTCGTTGGATTCGGAACCTCCGGAATGCCCCTGACCCATCGAGCGACCGCTGGCGTGACCGATCTCCATGCCATGCCGCGACAGGTCGACTTCCATGCCCTCGAAGGCCGCGTTTAGCTCCATGCGAAGGCCATCACGATGAAGCTGCTGACGGTGCTGGGCGAGCAGTTCGTCGAGCTGCGCATCCGTACGATCCGGCGCGTGGTGGTAGAGCATCAGCGACTCCGCACCAGCCTCGCGCGCGATCTCGATGGCGTCCTCGGCGCAGCTATGACCCCAGTGGGGCCGCTGCGCATACTCGCTCGGCGTAAACTGCGTGTCGTAAATGACCAGCTGCGCACCCTCGCACAGGCGAACCACGCCTTCGCGCATCGCCGCCAGCTTGGCCGCATCTTCCGGATCGAGCGGATCACCGGGCTTGGGTGGCTGACGGATAAACTCGTGCTCGATCAGGATGTCGCGGAACGGCGCGGTATCGGTCACATAGGCGAGCGACGCTCCCTCGTAGTCGAGCCGGAACGCGATCGCGATCCACGGATGATTGAGCCGTGTGCAGCGCACCTTGACCGGGCCGATCTCAAAGCGGGCATCATCAGTCAGCTCATTAAACTGGACGTTGGCCGCTGCCGCATCGAACGGCACCGGGAAGTACGGGTTGTCCGACTGGAGCGCGAACACCATCCGCAGGTGCATGTCGTCGCGCTGGCGGGCATAGACGTGGAACTTGTTGCCGGGCCGATACAGCGGCGAAAAGAACGGCAAGCCTTGAATGTGATCCCAGTGGGTGTGGCTGACGAGCAGATGGGCATCGCCTTTGCCTTCCCCGAAGGGCCCCTGCATCAGGTCTTTGCCCAGCCGCCGTAGACCGGTTCCCGCATCCAAGATGATGCGTGGAGCTGTCGGGTCTGAAGCGGAGGCGCAGCGGACCTCGACGCAGCTGGTGTTGCCACCGTAGCGCTGAGTCGTCAATCCGGGCACCGGATAAGAGCCGCGTACGCCCCAGAACCGTAGCTTCACCTTGGCCCCCCTCTTCGTGATGACAGGCGCCAATCCTCCCAACGTCGAACCGACGAATCGAGGAGATGGTACGCCCTGCTCATCATGAGATGCATTAGGGGTTTCATAGCTTGCTAAAAACAGCCTTCATCGTAACACGCGGCGTTTTCGGAAATCTATAGATTCTCCCCGTGAGTTCGGTGGCAGGAAGTGAGGTAGGGGGACTTGGGCCCAGGTCGCAAAGCGTGATACAAGGCGGCCCGATATGGACAACGTCGGATCGCGGTTGCGGAGTCTGGGAATCCCTCGCCATCGCTGGCTGCCTTTGGGTTTGGGTTCTTGGCGAAGCTGGCTGGTGATTGCCTGCTCGGTGCTTCTGGCTGGCTGTACGGTGGTGCGGCCCTATCAGCGTGAGTCACTGGCCGAGCGCTGCATGGCACCCGGCTTTGGCGACAAGTCCGAGGTCAAGTTTCGCGCCCACTGGGAATACGCCCGTCACGGCACCCAAGGTGGCTTCGGAGACGACGCGGGCGGCGGAGGTTGCGGTTGCAACTGAACCGGCTCCACCTCCTGAATCGCGGGTTCCTTCTGCTCTTGCTGGGCCTGCTGCTGGTCGGTTCGGCGCGGGCCGAGCAGCTTCCTCAGAACGTGAGCGGCGAGGCGGTCTTTCGCGGCAACTACTGGCGGGATCGCAACACCAGGGTCCTAAACCCCACCGTGGACCTGCGGCAGCAGACGGCGAGCGGCTTCAACGTCACTGCGGCGTATGGTCTGGATGCCATCACGTCAGCATCCGTGGCAGCTGGGGCGACCACAGATCAGCCCTTCACCGAGCTGCGGCATGAGGTCGGCTTTGGCCTCGAGGTGCCGCTTCCCGGCAAGTCGACTCTCTCGGGCGGCTATGGCTACTCGACGGAGAGTGACTACTTCTCGCACACGGCCTCGCTGCGCGCCAAGATCAGCCTGCTCCAAGACAACACCATCTTGCGCATCGGCGCGGACTACACGCACTCGTCGGTGGGCAAGCGGCTGGGCCCGCCCGGCTACCTCAACATGGGTATCTTGCACGAGGCCCACGCGATCTTGGCCTGGCAGCAGGTGCTCGGGCGAACGCTCGTCGGCTCACTGAGCTATGAGCTGTTCGTGCTGTCGGGCTTCCAGAACAACCCGTACCGGCCCATCTTCGTGGCTGGTGAGCGTCGCGAGTGGGAGAACCTGCCGCTTCTGCGGCTGCGTCACGCCATCGGTCTGTCTGGGCACAAGATGTTTCGTTTCGATGGCGCACTTGTGCCACACCTGACGCTGCGACCGGCGCTGCGGCTCTTGGCGGACTCGTGGGGGGTCAAGAGCGTAAGTCCTGAGCTGGCGGTGTACTTGCCCATCGGCCCTGTCGAGCTGCGCGGGCTGCTTGGCTATTTCCATCAGTGGGAGGCGTCGTTCTATCGCGCGGACTGCGGTGAGCAGCCCAAGGTGTTTCCCGGCGCTCCCTGTTACGCCGAGCGGGGCGTCGAGTTTGGGACCACCACCGACCCAAGTGGCAATCCGGTGCCGTTTATGGCCTATACCTCCGACGCCAAGCTGGGCACCTACTCGACGGTCACCACCGAGCTTCAGATCAAGTGGCGGATGACCGTCCTGTCGCACCTGGGTCCGGTGGGCGAGCGCCTGTCCCGCAGCGTCATCGAGCTGGTCGGCGGGATGTGGTTTGCCCAGGATGCCGTCGGCAATCAGTTTGGAATTCCGCTGGTAGCCAACGATAGCGTCGGCGTCGCGGGCTGCTCAGCCCTCTGTGGGGCGGGCTACGCCCATCTTGGACTCTATGTTCCGCTGTAAGGCCGCGATTTTTCTCATCTGCCACGACAACCTTCGAGACTGCGAGGAGAGTGTTTGTGAAACAGCCGATTTCTCTCATCGTCAACGGCGAGCAACACGACACCTTGTGTACGCCCAACCTGACGCTGCTGGAGGTGCTGCGGGAGAACCTCCAGCTGACCGGCACCAAGCACGGCTGTGAGCTGGGCGAGTGTGGCGCGTGTGCGGTGCTGCTCGGGGACGAGCCGGTGCTGTCCTGTCTGGTGCTGGCGATGGAGTGCGACGGAGTGCCGATCACCACCGTCGAGGGCCTGAAGCGCGGGGCGGAGCTTCATCCCCTGCAAGCGGCCTTTGCCGACCATGGAGCGGCGCAGTGTGGCTACTGCACGCCGGGAATCCTTTTGACCGCCAAGGCGCTGCTCGACAAGAATCCCTCGCCCAGTCGAACCGAGGTTCGCGAGGCGCTCTCTGGAAACCTCTGCCGCTGCACCGGCTACCTCCAGATCTTCGAGGCTGTCGAAGCCGCTGCCGGAGTTCTGCGTGAGGAGAAGCGATGAGCCGTCCTCTGCACATCATTGGCAAGGCCCGCCGACGGGTCGATGGCCGCGCCAAGGTCACCGGAGAGACGCGCTTCGCCGATGACCTGATCCTGCCGAGGATGCTGTTCTGTCGGCTGCTGCGTTCGCCGCTGCCGCATGCCCGGATTGTCTCGATTGATGCCAGCCGGGCGCGGGCGCTGCCGGGCGTCCACCTGGTGCTGACTGGAGCCGACATGCCGACGACCTTTGGCATCCTGCCGGTCAGCCAAGACGAGCACGCGCTGTGCCTCGATAAGGTGCGCTTCGTCGGTGATCCGGTGGCGGCGGTGGTGGCGCAAAGTGAGCTTCTGGCCGAGGAAGCGCTCGCGCTCATCGACGTGAAGTACGAGCCGCTGACCACCATTGCTTCGTCCGAGGAGGCACTTGCGCATCCCGAGCCGCGCATCCACGACTACGGCGACAGCGGCAACGTCCACAAAGCGGTCGCTCTGTCATTTGGCAGCGTCGAGCAAGGCTTTGCCGAGGCCGACCACGTCTTCGAGGACACCTTCAGCTATGCCGGCAACACCCATCTGCCGCTCGAGACCCATGCTGCCGTGGCCGCGCTCGATCCCGATGGCAAGCTGACCATCTGGTCGAGCACCCAGACGCCGCACTACGTCCATCGCTCGATTGCCAAGGTACTTGGGCTACCCCCGTCGCGGGTGCGCGTCATCGCGACGCCTCAAGGCGGTGGCTTTGGCGGCAAGACCGACCCCTTCAATCACGAGATTGTGATCTGCAAGGCCGCCCTGGTGACGGGTCGCCCGGTCAAGATCTGCCTGTCTCGCGAAGAGGTCTTCTACTGCCATCGCGGACGGCACCCGGTGCTGATGCGGCTGCGCTGTGGCGTGAAAAAGGATGGCACCCTGACGGCGCTTCACCTGAGGACGCTGCTCGATGGGGGCGCTTATGGCTCATATGGCGTCGCGAGCACGTTCTATACCGGGGCGCTTCAGACGGTGACCTATCACCTGCCGAACTATCGCTTCGAGGGCTGCCGGGTCTTCACCAACAAGCCGCCCTGCGGACCCAAGCGGGGCCACGGCACGGTGCAGCCGCGCTTCGGGCAGGAGGTTCAGCTCGATAAGATTGCCGAGGCGCTGAAGCTCGATCCGGCAGAGCTGCGGCTGCGAATCGTCGAGAAGCCGGGCGCACTGACCGCCAACTTCTTGCAGATACGGACCATCGGACTGGCTGAGTGCATTCGCTCGGTGGTGCGGCGCTCCGGCTGGAATGACAAGCACCGCAAGCTGCCGTATGGACGCGGGATCGGGATTGCCTGCTCGTCGTATCTATCGGGCGCGGGCATGCCCATTTACTACAACGACATGCCGCACTCGGGGGTCCAGCTCAAGCTCGATCGCTCGGGGCTGGTGACGGCGTTCTGCGGCGCCGCTGAGGTCGGGCAGGGCTCCGACGATGTGCTGTGCGCCTGCGTGGCGGAAGTGCTCGGCGTCGAGGTGGCTGATGTCAAGATCGTGACCGGCGATAGCGACCTGGCTCCCGTCGATCTCGGCTCGTACTCCAGCCGGGTGACGCTGATGATGGGCAACGCGGCGATTCAAGCCGCCGAGCGAGCGCGCGAGCTTGTCGCTGGTCCGGTCGCGGACAAGCTCGGCGTGTCGGTCGAGCAGCTGGTCTTTTCCCACGGTCGGGTCTTCGATGCGGCGGCCCCGGAACAAGGGCTGTCGTTTCGCGAGGCGGTCGTGTTGGCCGAAGCCGTTCACGGCACCCTCGGGTCCACGGGTTCGTATAAGCCGTCTCGACCGGCGGCGCTCTTTAAGGGCGGCGGCGTCGGACCCTCGCCAACCTATTCGTATTCCGCGTCGATCGTCGAGGTCGTGGTCGATCCCGAGACCGGCTGGCTCAACGTCGAGAAGGTCTGGATTGCCCACGACATCGGGCGGGCGCTCAACCCGACGCTGACCCGCGGCCAGGTCGAGGGCGGTGTCTACATGGGGCTCGGTGAAGCGCTGATGGAGGAGCAGGCGTTCCGTCGTCTGCCGCCCAAGCTGTCGGGCGCGCTGGTCCATCGCTCACCGTCCATCCTCGAATACAAGAGCCTGACCTCGCTGGAGATGCCGGAGATCGACACCGAGCTTTTCGAAGACCCTGATCCGAGTGGCCCGTTCGGCGGCAAAGAGGTCGGTCAGGGGCCGCTTTTGCCGATCATGCCGGCGGTTGCCAATGCCGTTTTTGATGCTGTCGGCGTGCGCATCGACGAGGTGCCGATTACGCCCGAGAAAATCCTCAAGGCGCTGGCGCAAAAGGCGGCGGGCAAGCCTGGTCGGGTAGGTCCCAAAGACTTCCCCTTGGTGCCGTATCCCGAGCCGCTGCAAGTGCCGACGCCGTGGCAGGGCGGCGACGGTCGTGCCGTAGGCGAAACCGTCCGTTCCAAGGACAAGCGCGCCAAGAACGTGTAGGGGGACATCATGCTCAGGCTTCCCGAGTTTCATCTTCTGCAACCGCAGACTCTGTCCGAGGCGCTGGCGCTGCTGGCCGCCGATCCGCAGAACACCGCAATTTTGGCTGGTGGGACCGACCTCTTGCCCAATATGAAGCGCCGTCAGCTGGTGCCCAAGCGCCTGATCAGCCTGCGTCACCTCGACGAGCTGAAGAAGATAAGCGTCGACGATGACTCCATCGCGCTCGGTGGCGCGGTCCGTCTGCGTGAGATCGAGGAGCTGGCCGAGATTGGCGAGGCGGCGCTGGCGCTGCGGCAGGCGGTCTCGCAGATTGCGACCGTCCACATTCGCGGCACCGCGACCCTGGGCGGCAACCTCTGCCTGGATACGCGCTGCGATTACTACAACCAGAGCGAGCCGTGGCGGAAGGCGATTGGTTACTGCAAAAAGAAAGACGGCGATATCTGTTGGGTCGCTACCTCGAGCCCGCGCTGCCTGGCGGTGTCCTCGACGGACGCGGCGCCGGCGCTGATTGCGCTGGGGGCGACGGTGCAGCTCCGCTCGATACGTGGCGAGCGTGAGCTACCGCTGCTTGACCTCTACCACAACGACGGCATCAGCTACCTGACCAAGCGGCCCGACGAGCTGCTGACGCGGGTGCGGATTCCTCGGCAAGCGGGCCGCCGCAGTGCCTACTGGAAGCTGCGTCGGCGAGGCGCCTTTGACTTCCCGCTCCTCGGGGTGGCGGTCGCCGTATGCCGCGATGCCGCTGGACTGGTCACCGAGGCACGTCTTTCGCTCGGGGCCGTCTCGTCGCGTCCGATCTTGGTGGAAGAAGCGTCGAAGCTGCTCCTTGGTCAGCCGCTCAGCGACGAGCAAATCACCCGCGTGGCCGATGCCGCTTTTCCGCTGGCCAAGCCGATGGATCACGCCGACATGTCGCTGTCCTATCGCAAAGGCATGGTGCGAAGTCTGGTGGGCTCGGCGCTGCGCGAGGTCCGTGGCGACGATGTCTCCGCCGATCGGCAGCGGCTGATGCGAATGCTCGGGTAACGGCGAGGGGCTGTCGAACCGCAGCCCCGTTGGTGACGACAGGCGGGGGACTTAGGACAGGGCGGCCTGAACGACTTTGCCCGCGGTGATTTGGTCGTCGAGCACCTCGCTCGAGACTCCGACCGCGGCGCCGATGGTCTTGCCGACTGCGCCGAGCGTGTCCTCGAAGCGGATGTCCGCGCCGGTGCCCATTGCCGAAAGTCCGCTCCTCGAGTCGATCGGCGTTGCGGCGAAGTCGCTGCCTGCTTTCATGACGCCACCGACGACGCTGCCGCGCACCCGCTTGCCGATGATGACGGTGCAGTGGTGGCTGCCGAGGTGGTCTCGGCCCATCCGCAGCGGACGATTGAGCGACCGACCAAACACATTCATCAGCACAAACGTCACCCGGTCCTGGAGGTTCACCGCGGCGAGGCGCTGCTGGAGCGTCGCAATCGCTGCGCAGCCGCTGACATGCTGAGCGGACTCCCGCGCCAGGTTGGGATCGGAGTGGTTGTCGCCGCCAAACGGAATGAAGATGACCGACGCCGGCGACACGCCCATCTGGATGAGCGCCACCGCCGCCGTGAGCTGCCCGTCGAGGTCGTTGGCCCGGATGTTGGCGAGGTTGCCGAGCAGGCTGTCCGAGATGTTGCGCAGCTCATTTTTCGACGTTGCCATGCGGTCGAGGTAGCTGCGCTGGACGCTGTTGCCGCTCTGCTTGAGTGCTTCGCTTAACCGGTCGAGGTCGGCATCGCGCAGCGCTTGCAGGTTGGTGAGCGGGCCTTTCGGGCTGATAAACACGTCGCGCAGTCCGACCGGCGTGAGCGCGGGCAGGATGCGGCCCCCAAAGGTGATGACCTCGCCGCTGATTGATGCGGGCTCGACCTGCACGGTCGACAGACACGGAGCCAGGTTCCTTGCGAGCAGCGAGATCAGCATCTCCTGCCGCTTCACCGCTCCCATCAGCTTGAGGACTTTGCCCTCGTTGGCGTGACTGTTGGTCAGCGTCGTGTGGTGGAAAAAGCAGGTTCGGTCGAGCACCGGCTGCGGCAGCGACGCCCACGGCTTGGCGGCGGAATAGGTCTTCCCTGACAGCGTCATCGGCGTCGGCGCCATCGAAGGATCGAGCGAGTGGGCAATCCCCGGATCGTCGTAGGTCCCCGGCACATTCGCGTTGGCCGGATCTCCCGAGCCCGAGGTCGCCCAGATCAAGAACTGCGCATTTTCCCGGCTGGCACAGGCACTGGCCAGCGAGGTGCGTGGGTTGAGCAGCACCGAGGCCGGCAATCCCGTCGCGAGGGCGCGCAGACCGATCGAGCCGGCGCCAAACAGCGCGCTGACAATGGCTTGTCGTCGTGTGACGTGCATCGCGGGCCTCCTTACAGACCAATCGAGAGGCTGGTCGGCGACATGCAGGCCAGCGTGAAGGTGGACTTGAGCGCGTCGGTGGCGGTAATGCCAGCGGTCTTGCTCGCTTTGGCGTGGTGCTCGGTCAAGACCTGTAGCAGCGTCGTGTAACGCTTATCGGATGGCGCGATGCCCATGACGGTCTGCACCAGGTCGCTCATGGCCGCGTCGGGAAGCTTGCTCTGGTATCGGCTCGGCTTACCGGTCACGCTGCTGTCGACGACATAGTCCGCAAAGGTCCGGCACAGCTGCTCGGTCGCTGCTCGGTAGAACAGGCTCGGATCGGTCGCCAGGATCGGCGCCGTGCCACCGCGTGAGAAGCCATCGCTCGGCACAAGCTGCACAAGGCTCGGCGCTCGCCCGAGCAGACAGAGGTTCGGCACGCCCAGTCGGGTCGCCATCGCCGTACATAGCTGATCGCGCCGCGCCACCGAGACGGTCACGCCCTGGTCGGCAAAGGTCTGGGTATTGCGGGTGCCGGTGGTGAGCGGCGAGGAAAGTAGCTCTCGCACCAGCGTCTTCCAGCTGTGACCGCTCGACTCAAAGGCCGCCGCGATGCGCTGGAACTCGGGATCGCTCTCGCTGCACGCGGTCGAGTTGGCCCAGTAACAGAGCTTCTGGGTCCACGCGATCGCGAACCGCGGATGGCTCGCCATCGCCTGCGCCAGCTCCCGGGGCGACGAGACGTTCTTGGTAATCCCGTCGAAGGCAAAGACACCCGGCACGGAGGTCTGCGCCGGATCTTTTTGCTCGTGATAGGTCAGCGTAAAGGCCTGACGGAATACCTGCCGCATCGGATCGAGCGACTTGTGGCAGGAGTAACAAACCGGGTCCGAGGCGTGTGCTTTGTCGAGCGCCGGCAGCGCCAGCGGCAGGGTGTTGTTGCTGTCGTCGAAGCTGCGTCCGAGCGCCACGATCAGCGTCTGATTCACCGTCACGCGCGCCAGGTTGCTGGTGTTGGTCGCCCAGTTGGCAAAGAACGCTGGCGTCGTGAAGAAGCCGACCCGTGGCACGCGCAGCACCAGCTCACTGCCGGTTCGCATCGTAGTTAGGTCATAAAACGGCGTCCCAGGTTCGCTCGGCTTCGGCTGTCGGATGCTCACCATGCGCCAAGAGTCGTACTCGGCATCGGCAAACTGCGACGGCGTCGCGAACGACTGCAAGCAAACCCCTTGGCTCGCAACCACCGTCCCAAACAGGAACTGATACAGCCGCGGCGTGTCGCGCGGATACACTAGCGGATCGGTGCAGGCCGCCGGGACTGCCGTCGGCAGATACCAGCTCATGAACAGCGGATCTTGTGGGTCGAGCGTCTTCGCGATCGGAATCGGCCCACTCTTGTTCGACAGCGTGACCTTGAAGTTCGGGTTGGCCGTCGTGATGTAATCGGTGCCGCGGTTCTGATCGCTCGTGTGACGATTGTCCATGAACGAATACAGCGTCGCCAGCGGCGCCGTCATCATGAACCGCTCGGTGGTCAGAGCCTCCGTAAACGGCTTGCCTTCGACAACCGCCAGCTGCCACACCGTCAGCGGGAAGCTGGCTTGGATGTTGCCGAGCATGCGGTCACTTATCGGCGCATCGGGCGCCATATCGACAAGGCTCGCGCGGTTGAGCTGACCTTGCTGAAAGGCGTTGCTGAAGAACCGCAGCATCCGTGCCTGGAACTGCGGCGACTTCATCCAGTCGTCAATCAGGCCCCCAAGCGCCGTTTCATCGGCTCGGACCGCCTGTACTTCCGCGTCGGTCGGAGGCAGCCCGGTGAGGACGTTCTTGACCTTGCTGACGTAGTTTTCTGGGCCAACAGCCTCGAAAGCCGGAGGCAGCTCGGCAGTCTCTACCGGCGCTAGGGTGACCGCATCTTGGGTCATCGGGGCCGACTCGCACGAAACGCCAGTGAGCGCTGCGCCGAGAGCAAAGGTGCCAAGAAGGGTAGGTCGGGCGCTGCAAATCATGAGGCCTCCTTGCGGACGAAACGGAAAGTCTCTAACGACCGGAAAATAGTAGATATTCTCGGCGGATTGAGAACCTTTTTTCTTGATGTCGGCCTCGTCGCGGGCCGGTGCAGGGACTCAAGCGAACGGACGAGATCGGCACAGGAGATCGGTGATGCGGACGACGCCAATTCAGCATGTGGAAGGCAGCCCACGACATGGGCATGGGCTCGGGCTGCTCGGCCTGGCCTTGGGCTTGGTCGTAGGCTGTGGCGAGTCGCCAGCGGTCGTCGAGCAGCTCCAGCTCGGGAAGCTGGCACTGCATCCGATTGAGTGGCATGCGGCGCCGCTTGCGGTGGGGCGGGTCGCAGCGATTGCCGAGACGGACGATGAGGTGGCGCTGTTCGCGGACACCGGGGTTTCGCTGTGGTCGAGCGGTGAGTCTCAGGGTCGCGACAGTGCGGTGCGCTCGTGGCGCTCCGCGGCGGTGGTGCCGGCGCTCGGTTTTTCCGGTCAGTGGCTGCTCGGCATCGATGACGAAGGGCGGACCCAGCGGCTGCGCTTTGGCCTGACCCAGCCGCTGTCCATCGAGGACGTCTCGGCGCGTTATCTGCTCGGCGGCAAGAGAGTCTCGGAGGTGGCGGCGCTCGGCGGGGGGCTGGTCGGTTTCGTGCTCGAGGGACGGCTCGCGCTGTCTGATGGCCAGATGCTCAAGCAGTACGAGCTCTCGCTGCACGGGTTGGTGGGACAGTCCGGTCGCGCTGCCGGAGTCACGGACACTGGCGTGGCCCTGTTTGCAGCCAAGAGCGAGTCACTCCGTCAGATTGCTCTACCGGCTGTGCTCGCCGTGGCCTTCAGTCCCGACGGCAAGCTGTGGGCCGCAACCGCCGACGCACTCTATTTGGAGCAAGACGGCAAGCTGGCCCAAGCCTATCGCTTCGAGTCGCCGCAGCAGGTTCGTGGTTTGTCGGCGTCCGCAACGGGCGTGTGGGTTCTGCTCGGCGATGCTGTGGTGCTGATTCGGGACGGACAGCTGCTGCTCGCCCCGCTGCCTGGCCTTGGGACTCCCGTGGATGCTGCCGATCTGTCGCTGCGGCTGGTCGGGTCGCCCAGTGGGGACGCCTGGCTGCTTGGCGACACGCAGGTCGTCCGGGTCGGGGAAGACAGCGGCGGTGGTCAAGATCTGGTGCTGTGGCGAAAGCAGATGCTGCCGATCTTCCAGCGCGCCTGTCAGGGCTGTCACCTCCCGAGTGGGAGCGCCCACCTGGATCTGTCGAGCTATGGCGCCTGGTCGCGCTTTCGTCACGTCCTTGGCCAGCGGGTGCTGGAGGGACAGCCCACCCCGATGCCTCCCGTCGGCACGGGCCAGCTCACGCCCGACGAGCTGGCTGCCGTCTCGGCCTGGGTCGCGCGCCGCTAGCTGCCGGCAATTTTCATCTGCTTCATTCGCCTGCTTCTGGCGTAACCCCGCGGAATTGCCTAGATTACGGGTGGGAATTGGAATGATTGGTCTTACCGGCTTGCCTAACCTCCGGTGGACTGAGGTAAATTCCCGTTTGCGAGCTTTGCTTCTCCATACCGCTTAAGACTAACGAGGTTCAGTATGAGGGTCAGTATTGCCGTCCCCGCGTACAACGAGGAACGCAACATCGGTGAGCTTCTCGACACGCTCCGGGCCCAGCGCGTCAAGCGGGCCAAGATTATCGAGGTCGTGGTCGTTGCCTCCGGCTGCACAGACCGTACCGCCGAGATCGTGCGCGAGCGGATGAGTCGGCCCGGCGTTCCCGTGCGCCTCATCGAGGAGGCCGAACGACGTGGCAAGGTAGCGGCGATCAACTCGTATCTTCATGCGCTCAACCCTCACGTCGATGCCATCTGTGTCTGTAGCGCCGACCTGCTGGTTTCGCGAGAAGTCGTCGAGCGCCTCGTGCAGTGCTTTCTCATCAACCCCGAGGTCGGCATGTGCGGCGGTCGTCCGGTGCCCACCAATGGCAAAGGGACGTTTACCGGCGAAGCAACCCGCTTTCTGTGGCAGATGCACCATCGGGTTGCGCTGGAGGCGCCCAAGCTCGGTGAGCTGGTGATGATTCGGGCGGGCATCGTCCGCAACCTGCCGCCGGAGAGCGCAGTTGACGAAGCCAGCATCGAGCAGCTGGTCTGCAATGCGGGCTACCGACTGGCCTATGTTCCCGAGGCTGTGGTACACAACCACGGTCCCGAGACGGTTCGTGACTTTGTCCGCCAGCGTCGGCGAATTGCCGCGGGCCATATCTGGCTGCGCTCGGTCTCTGGTTACTCGGTATCGACGATGAATGTGTGGCGGATTGCCCGACTGGCGCTGTCCGAAATCGACGTCACCAAGCCGCGCGAGGCCATGTTTCGACTCGGCACGATGGGCGTCGAGGCGGTCTCGCGCATGCTGGGATTTGTCGATCACCACACCAACAGCACCAAGCACGCCGTCTGGAAGGTCAGTGAGACGACCAAGCACGTCATGACCGACCAAGTCCGGGAACTGTATGAACTCGACGGCGAAGAAGAGGCCGCAGCAACCGGCACCGACTTGAGGGCAGCGCAGCAAACCCGAACTGCCGAGCGGGTAGCGGCAGGTCGCGCGGCGCGAACCTAGCGTCCCATCGGGGGGCAGACGGCTACTTCTTGGTCGGGGCTGCGGCGGAAGGGGCGGGGCTTGGGGGGGCAGGAGCGCTCGCATCAATGCGGCGCTTGATCCGGACCGAGACCTCGCTGCCCCACTGCTGGCCAATCTGCATCGCTTCTTGGTTGATGGCCGGCATCATCTGCGTGGTCTTCTTCCCAATCGGCGACTCATAGAAACGAATCAGCTCTTTGAGTTCAGACGAGCTGAAGTGCTTGTCATAGACTGGCACCAGGCGCAGCAGCAGCTCCTCGGCGCTGATTTCCTTCTTTAGCTCTTGCCACAGCTCGTCTTTGACCTGCGGCATCATCTGCCGAAAGGTGGCGATGATCTGCTGCACCGCTAGCTCGCCCATCGCGCCAGCCTGCGTGAGCTGGAGCAGTCGCATGATGTCGGGCCGCTTGCTCGTTTCGACGGGTCGCACTTCCAGTTTGGCAATGGCGGGTGCCGGCTTGGCCTCGGGCTTGGCTTCGCCCTGGGCGGCTGCCGTCATCGAGCACAGCAGCACAGGCAGCACCCACGCGGCGCGCCCGACACAGTCCGCCCATCGGTGCGAACTCGTCACCACGGGAGCGTCGTGCCCTGGTAGTGCAAGAACAGTCCGCTCTGCTCGAGCGTCAGCTTGTCGATGACTTGGTTCATACCGGCCACGCTCTCGGCGGGCGTCAGCATGCCAAAGCCACGGGTGAGGTCGGTCTGCACCATTCCTGGATGCATCGCGACGACGACAATGCCGCGATTCTTGAGGTCCACCGCGAAGCTGCGTGTCGCCATATTGAGCGCCGCCTTGCTCATCCGATAGCCGTAGTAACCGCCCGAGGTGTTGTCGTCGAGCGAGCCCATCCGCGAGGTGATGTTGATGATCTTGGCACCGTCGCGCAGGTTGGAGAGCAGCGCGCGGGTGACCTGGAGCGCACCGAGCGCATTGACCTTGAACTGCTCCAGGACGCTGGCGTAGTCCATGTTCTCCAGCGTCTCGACGTGGAGGATGCCCGCGTTGTTGATGAGCAGGTCGATGCTTGCGTTGCCAATCGACCCCGCCATCGTCTCGACCGAGCGCTCATCGGTCACATCCAGCTGCATGACCCGCAGCCGGTCGCCATGCTCGTGTAGCAGGGTGGCAAGCGCCGAAGCGCCTGCCGGATTGCGACAGCCTGCAATGACCTGGGCTCCCCGTTCAAGCCACGCACGTACAAAATCGAGTCCAATCCCGCGACTGGCCCCTGTCACCAGCACTGTACCTATGGCTGGTTGATCTGATTCGCTGCTCGTTTCTTGCATTTTGACCTTTGTAGGGCAAAGAGGTGCTCGACCGCAAGCGGCTACGAGGGACCCTCGAGCATTTGTCTGGAGCGCTGAAAAAATGCGTGGGGGACATGTTCAACATGTC
>Ga0154020_10002951_pt1 | contig 20663 bp, 22 predicted proteins | sample Klosneuvirus_201_FD_109709 | JGI IMG/M metagenome (GOLD analysis project Ga0154020, IMG submission 109709) | Active sludge microbial communities from wastewater, Klosterneuburg, Austria - Klosneuvirus_20160825_MG | ecosystem: Engineered > WWTP > Aerobic digester > Activated sludge | place... | reverse complement strand
GGAAAGGGGGAGATCCATCCGCCACATCCCCGCGAACCAGCCGCCAGGCTCAACCCACTGGCCTCGTCAGGTCCGCGTTGCTGCGTCTGCCATGCGAGCCTTCGCTCCCGAATTCCACGCTGAGTGGTCAGGAATCGGGAGCAGCAGACATCGTGAGGGCTATGGGTGCCGGAACAGCCTACGGCCCGACGGTTTGCCGGAGCGCCCCTGGATATTGGTTGTTGAGCCGAACGCTTGGAGCGACGAGCTGCCTTGGGTGGCTTACCTCAGATGTTCGATGAACCTGTGACATGGGAAGCTGACTATGGCGGTGGAGAAGAATAGGTTCGAGTTGTCAAGGACGATTCCTGCAGACGTCAAACGGGAGGTTCGGATCGCGTGTGGATTTGGCTGTGTGATATGCGGAAACGCTATTTGTGAGTACGAGCACTTTGATCCCGTCTATGCGGATGCGAAAGAGCATGCGGCACACGGCATCGCATTGCTGTGCAGCAACTGCCATGCGAAGAAGACGCGCAATTTACTGTCGGCAAAGACTGTAGCTTCGGCGAGGAGTAACCCGTATTGCATTCGCAGTGGACGGTCATCATTCGGTCTCGAAGTCGGTAGTGGCGAGGACTGCTATGTGTCGGTTGGTCGCACCAAGATCGTCGGTGTGCAGCGTGTGCTCGTGATCGATGATGTGGATCTGATCGCCATACGTCCCCCGGAGGTTGCCGGCGGGCCTCCGCGCATCTGCGCCAAGTTCTACGATCAGACCGGGGAGATGGTTGCGGAAATTCAGGACAACGAGTGGTTCGGCAACTCCTCCGCGTTTGATATTGAGACTCGTGGTCCACGCGTCACAATTCGCAGTGATACCCGTCAGATTGACCTCGTCCTCAAAGCCGAGCCGCCGAGCGGAATTGTCATTGAAAAGATCAATCTGAACTGCGGCGGGAAGGTTGTCGTTGGTTCCACAGAGTCTGGTTTCTCCTTCCGCTCTGCGTGTCACGAAATTGTTGTGCCGACAAGGGACATCGAGGTTCGCCATGCGCCGTTTGGTTTTCGCCTTAGGGACGACTGCGTGGAGGTTGGGTCCGACGTTGCAGTATTGGTTTCCAGAGACGGATTGCCTGCGGTTCCGACGCCGGGAGTGATCGGAGCGGAAGGCGTCAAGCTCGAAGAGGTCGAAGTGATTGGGCCTTTTGGTAAGCCGGTTAGAGCAATGAGAATGACGGAGTCGGCCACAAGCGGTGTCCATGGAGTTCGATTTTCAATATCAGAGGGCGCTTCCGGGGCGGCGGTCGCCAACAAGCCTATGGCAGCATCTCAAAAGCAAGGCAGAAACGAGCGGTGCGCCTGCGGAAGTGGTCGTAAGCACAAGCATTGTTGTTACGGAAGATGACTTGGTGCCCATGTGGTGAGGCCAGGAATCACCCCGGGCCCGGGCGCTTCAGCGTGATCTCGACGCTCACGGACACGCGCCCGCTGGCGTAGCGGCTCCTCGTCCAATGCATGCTGCCATGCGTGGCTTCCTGGACTGACAGTCGAGGGTCGAACTGTGGTGTGGCGGCAGAGCGAACTGCCTTTGATCGGGTATCAGTTGTAGTGGGCTGGTTGCAACGATGGCAGGTCCGTCTCTCCTCGTGGGTCGGCACGCCCCGCACACGTTCGCTGTGGTCGACAGTTCGCCGCAGATGGAGCAAGCCAGCAGTCGCCGCCTTCGTTCACGCGGTCGCTTGATGCCCACCATCGACGTGGGGCGATTGTGAGCCTGGGCTCCCTGCCGATTCTGGTTTGCGGATGACTGACGAGGTCGCGCGCGCTTTGACTGCTGCCGGACCCCGATGGGCAACACCCTGAAGGGCGTGCCCTTCGTGGGCCTACAGGCGAGCCTGTTCGGGCCCGACGCCCGCGCGCTGCGCGGGCAGGGTTGGCCGCACCCGTTCTTCGACCGGAGCACGGGTGAGCCGATCCGCACGCCCATCGTGCTGACGCGGCCCGAACGCGAAGCGTTGCGCCCAGCCTGAACTGCCTACGGCCCGCCGTAGTTGAACGTCCAGTACCACACGCCGTGCGTGCAAGTCGCCCGGTAGCCGACGTTCGCGCGGTCGCAGCACCCGACGTCGACCCAATAGTCGCAGACCTGCCCGACGGTGTCGCAGACCGTGCCGGCGTTCGGAGCCACGCTGGGGCAGCCCGGATCGGGCTTCGCGCATCGGTAGCGGAAGTCGCCGAACCCAGGGCAGATGCAGTGCTCTCCGTCCGGATAGGCGCATCGACCGAGCGGGACGTTGCATGCCGTGCGCGAGGCCGGCGCTGCGGGGCAGTCCGTCACCATCTTGCAGCCCGGGATCTGGACCCAGGAGGGGCTGCCCACGCGGCAGCGGAAGATCGTGCGACAGTCGGACAGCGCCTCGGTGCCGTAGCCGCAGTAGGACTCCCACACGTCGTAGGGCGTGCATGGCGTGCCCGGTGTCGGGGGCGTGGCGGGACAGACGGCCGCCCGCGGGGCGTCGTCGAGCGTCGCGTCGAGGCTGTACCAGGCGCCGCCACCGTCTGGTTCCGTGTCGGGATGTGCGACGTCCCAGTCGCCGCTGTCGGTCGGAGATGCGGTGTCGAGTCCAGCAGCATCCTGGTTCGCGGAGCCGGCGCTGGGACCGGCGCACCCCGCGAGCAGCGCTGCGGTCAGTGCGACGCGCAGCGAAGTGGGTCCCATCGCTCGAGTCTCACAGGAGTGGGCGGCGCCCGCAACGCGGAGGTCCTCGCAGCAGGAGGCAAGCGGAGCGCGAGCGTGCGCGAGTCGACGCCTGGTTCTCGCCGCCATATCCGAAGCCGATGGAGCTGCCCCCCGACCTGTTCCAGCTGTGTCTGTCGCCGACCGACTCCTCGACGCCAGTTCGTTTCCAGGCGGGGATCGCCATGGCCGCTGGCGCACTGCACGTGGAGGCTTTCACCTCGCTCGACGTCGCCGAGTACGAGGTGCTGGGCCACTGCCGTCGCGAGCTGCTCGCCACTCCACGGGCCGTCGGCGTCTCCGAGTGGGGTGGCCCCGACCACGACCGCATGGAGGCCACCATCGAGGAGGGTTTCTGGCGCATCGCCTGGCGCGGCGAGACGCTGCACATGGTCGCCGCGCAATGGCGCGACGGCTTCGACCGCAACTCGCGGACGTGGCTCGTCGGGCCTTCACCGGAGCTCGTCCGCGCCTTCGCGCTCGACGTGGCGCGCACCACCAACGAGCCGCGCGACGCGATCCTGGTGTTCCACGGGAGCTGCTGGCAACGCAGCCACGAGCTCTACCGCGCGACGCAGCAGGCCTCGTTCGACGACCTCATCCTCGCGCGCTCTCTCAAGGAGCAGATCCGCGGGGATTTTCAGCGCTTCCTCGCCTCGCGGAGCGCGTACGAAGAGCTGGGCCTCGCGTGGCGACGGGGCGCGCTGTTCCTCGGTCCGCCGGGCAACGGCAAGACGCACTGCCTCCGCGCGCTGGTGCGGGAGCTGAACGTCCCGAGCCTCTACGTGCAGAGCGTGAAGGCGCGGTACGAGACCGAAGAGGCCAACCTCAAGCGGGTGTTCGAGCGCGCGCGGCAGCTCCGGCCGTGCGTCCTCGTGGTGGAGGACATCGACGCGCTGGTCAACGCCGGCAACCGCTCGTTCTTCCTGAACCAGCTCGACGGCTTCGAGAAGAACGTGGGCCTCGTCGTGCTCGCGACGACGAACCACCCCGAGCGCATCGACCCCGCGATCCTCGATCGCCCGAGCCGGTTCGATCGCAAGTACCACTTCGATCTGCCCGCCGCCGAGGAGCGCGCCGCCTACCTCGCGCTCTGGCAGCGCAAGCTCGCGGGGAAGGTCTCCTGGTCGGCCTCCACGACGGAGGCGCTGGTCGGCCGCACCGAGGGCTTCTCCTTCGCCTACCTGAAGGAGCTGATGGTCGCTGCCTTGATGAAGTCCATCTCGGCCGGGGGCTCGTTCGACGCGCTGCTCGAACAGGAGTGCGTCACGCTCGCGGCGGAGATGGCGACCCGCAAGACCGCGATGGGACCTCTCGGCACCGTGGCCGTCGACGTGGACAGCGACGATTGACCCACGACGCACCGGACTTGCCGGAGGGCGGGCACGGCCTTCCCCGAGGTAGGGCCGGGCTACCGACGCCCGAGCGGACACGGTACGCGTGCGGTCATGCGTGCGATGACCTACGCCTCGTACGGGGGACCCGAGAAGCTCGAGCTCGTCGAGCGAGAAGCCCCCGTCGTCGAGGACGGGCGCGTCCTCGTGCGCGTCGCCGCGAGCAGCGTCAACCCGATCGACTGGAAGCGGGCCGCGGGTGGGCTCCGGCTCATCATGCCCGCCTGTTTCCCCATCGTGGCTGGCTACGACGTGGCGGGCGAGGTCGTGGAGGTGGGCGCGAACGTCGAAGGCCTCGCGGTCGGCGACCTCGTGCACGCGCGCATTGGCGAGCACGCAGGGGGCGCGTGCGCGGAGCTCGCGTCCGTCGGCGCGGACGTCGTCGCCAAGGTTCCGTCGGGCATGGACCTCGGCGAGGCCGCGGGGCTTCCGCTCGCGGGGCTCACGGCCCTCCAGGGACTCCGTGATCAGGCGAAGCTGCCGCTCGAGAACGCGCGCGAGCGGGTGCTGGTCGTCGGCGCGTCTGGCGGCGTGGGACACCTCGCCGTGCAGATCGCCCGCGCGGCGGGCGCCACGGTCGTCGGCGTGTGCAGCGCCCGCAATGAAGACCTCGTGCGCTCGCTCGGCGCTCACGAGGCGGTGGATTACGCGGCGCCCGACCCGTATCGCGGTCAGGCCCCCTTCGACGTCGTGCTCGACTGCGTCGCGGGGGACCCGGCTCCCTTCGTGAAGCTGCTGGGGCCGGGCGGTCGCTACGCGTCGTGCCTCCCTGGTCCAGCCGTGTTCGCGAGGAGCGCGCTCAACCCGATCCTCGACAAGAAGGTGCGTCCGGTCCTCCTCAAGAGCCGCGCCACCGACCTGCAGATCCTCGACCGGCTCGTGGAGCGTGGTGCTCTCCGGGTCGTCGTCGACAGCCGCTTCCCGCTCGCCGAGCTGGGAGAGGCGTGGGCGCGATCGATGACCGGGCGTGCGGTGGGGAAGATCGTCGTGGACGTGGCGGGCTGAGACCTCGCGCGCTCGATGGGATGATGTCGAGGCGGTCTGCATGTGGCAGCACCTCGAGAGTACTACCGGGCTCGTGTCGCTCGATCCCTGAGGGCAGCGCGCGGCGCGAGTGGCACGGGTTCGCGGGACGACCCTCGGTGGACACCGGAGTGCCGCTGCCACGGCGACGGCCCCACCGCGGGCCGCGTCAGAGCGCGCTCACCACGAACGGAATCAGACCACCCTTGGCCGTGCTGACGCCCAACGCGACTTGGTGCCGGTGAGGCCCAGCGTGACTAGCTCGCCTATGAAGCCCGCGTCGAGGTCTGCGACGTAGTAGCAGCAAGAATCCATCGTCGCGATTTTCGCTCGCGCCATGGTCATTGGTTCGAGTGGGACACTTGCACTTGCGGGTTGTGCGGGCGGCAACTTGCGCACGCACATGGCACGCAGGCTGCTTGGCCGCGCATCAATGCATCTCCGATCGACCTTCCTCCTCCTCCTCGTCTCTGGCTGCGGCGCACACGTCGCCGAAGACCACTCCCACGACATCGCGCCGATCCCCGAGGATCGATGGTGCGAGAGCGTGGCCCACGTGGAGTGTGCCTCGGTGGTGCCGTGCTGCGCGGCGGTGGGCGTCGAGGGTGACCTTGCCACTTGTGAGAAGAACGCCGCGGCTCAGTGCCAGGCTGGCACTGCCAGAGAGAAGAGCGCCGGCAGGACGTACGATCCCTACGCGGCGGCGGTGTGTCTCGTTGCTGCGGGGAAGCACGTTGGGTGTTCTGGCTCCGTCAGCGCGACACCGGTCGACCAGATGGACGACGCGGGCTGGGCAGCGGCCGTCGCTTGCACCAACGTGTGGCGAGGCGCCGCTCCGACCGGGGCCGCCTGCACGACGTTGCTCGACTGTGCGTCGGCGGGTCCAGACGCCATCGCTGGTTGCAGTGTTCCGCGCGGGGCGACGACCGGTACGTGCCAGGTCACCACCCGGAGCTCCGAGGGGCAGTCGTGCGCCAGTGACCCGGAGAAGGGGCCCGTCCGCGTGTGTGGCCACGACCTGGTCTGCGTGCCCGATCCCGAGGGTGGTCACTGCGTGCGCAAGGGGGCGAGCGGCGAGCCATGCTCCGTCGTCGCCTGGCCGAGCTGCCGAGACGGGCTCACCTGCGACCCCGTCACTCGGAGGTGTGGCCCCTCGCTGCCGTCCGGCGCCGCCTGCGTGCCGCCCCCCGTGCTCCGTCTCGCACTCGATCCGACGTGCGCCGGGGACGCCATGTGTGACAGCGCGCTCCGCGTCTGCACTCCACCACTGGCGCGTGGCGCGACGTGCGATCCCTTCGCCGGCTCCCCGCACGTCGCCAAGAACTGCGCGACGTCGGACTACTGCGACCGAACGTCCCTGCGCTGTGCGCCGCGCAAGGGAGATGGGGCAGCGTGCGAGCGGTTCGGCGACGAGTGCGTCGGTCAGTGCAGCGGAGGTCGGTGCATTCCGTACGCAGGGGTCGCCAACGAGGGCGCTTGCGCGCTCGCCAGCAAGCCGTAGCCGCCACCAGAGACGGCTTCGTGACGCCGGCTGGACAGCGGGACGCATCACCGAGGATATGGACTAGTTGGCGCCCCCAGGCCCCGTGGGCTGGGGCGTGACCGACGTGCTCTTGGCGGCGCAGCTCTTGAAGTACAGCTGGTTCAGCTGGATCTCGCAGCGGCATCGCTCACCGGCGGCCTCCCATACCCATCCCTCGGCGCTCGCGGTGACACCGTCCGAGTGTCCGGTCACGCCACAGAGCTGCGCGCTCTTGTTGGCTGGCTTCGAGCCCATGGTCCCGCAGTCCGAGGCGACGCCGCACCCGTCGGTGCTGCTGCACGCCGCGCTGGAGCCCACGAGCGCGATCGTCGATCCCGCGAGGACGACGACCGCGAGGCCCTTCACCATGCCGTCCCTCATGGAGGCACCCTAGGAATCGCCGACACCCGCCGCCACGGTCATTTTCGTTGCTTCGAGTGCAATGGATCTGACCATGGATCGAGCGATCGGGTGCGGCTCCAATCGCGGCATGCGGTCGTTGCTCCCGTCGTTCGGCGTCGTCGTGTTCGTCACGGCCTGCGCCAGCGCCGGCTCTTCCTCCCCCACGGCGGAGCCACGCGGCGCATGCGTCTGGCAACAGGCGGCGTGCTTGCGGTCGCTCTGCCAAGGATGCGTCGCCGGCCCCTACGTGAGCTGTCCACCGAAGGACGCTGCGTACTCGACCGAGTGCAGCGAGACGACGGAGGAGAACTGTCGGTCGCTCGCCCGACCGCCGAGCGAGTGGTACGGCGGCTCGAATCCGGCCACGTACTACACGCGCGATCTTCGCTACCACCCCGACGTGACCTGCTCGAATCGAGCGAGCGCTCCTGCTCCGGTCGTCATCTGCAGCGGGGTGTGCAAATGAAGCTGTCCTCTTGCATGGCCGCGGCGGCCACGCTCTTCGTCGCGAGCGCCGTGCGCGCGGAAGAAGGGCACCTTCCGGCGCTCGAAGTGGGCGTCTCGAGCGGCCTCACGTTCGTGCCCTTCCGCTTCGACGGCAAGACCAACAGCAAGCTCGGGCTGCCCCTCGGACCGCGGCTCGCGGCCCACCTCGAGCTCGGGCACGTCGTCCTGTCGGCCGACGGCTTCTTGAACTTGATGCCAGCGACGGGGGTGCTCAGCCCGGTCTCGTTCGTCGGCGGCGCGAGCCTCGTCGTCGGGGGACGCACGACCGTCCCGCTGCGCCAGATCGTGGCGACGCAGACGCGCTCGATCGGCGGGGGATGGGTCGAACGAACCGATACCTACCGCATCGATCCGAGCCGGCAGCTCCCATTGATCTACGGCCTTCACGTGGGCGCGCGCGTCATCCACGTGCGCGAGGCGATCCTCGAGAAGCTGGGCGTCCGCCCGCAGCTCTCGCGCCCGCCGGCGACGCTGCTCGCGCCGGAGGTCGGCTTCGGGATGATCTCGGGGCAGTTCGAGTTCCTGCTCGCAGGCGCGCTCGAGGTGAGGAACATGGTCCCCGGTCTTCGCTGGGTCGTGCAAGGCGCGCCCGGTCTCGTCGGCTCCTGGCCGCTCTCCGTGCGGCTCGAGGGTCAGCACTTCTTCGGCGCCGCGGAGTCCGTGCCGCTCGGACATGCGCTGATGTTCGGGGTGGTTCTCGGCACCAGCGTCGGAGTGAGTGCGCCATGAGCGGCAACGATCATGGGTCGCGCCTCGGCGCAGGCGTCCTCGCGCTTCCCGGCGAGTGACTCCCGGCTACGTGGCCCTGCTTTTCCTTCGGCCCGTGAGGTCGCCCTGGCGCGTTCGAAGCTTCGTGCGGGCGCGGTGGGCGTAGGAAGCGACCGCGCCTTCCGAGATGCCCAGTTGATACGCAATCAGCTTGAACGGCCACCCCGCCGCGATGAGTCTCATCACCCGCTGCTCCTGCGCCGAGAGCGCTTCGAGAGTCTTCGGTTCATCGCCGGGAGCGTCGTCCTCGATGGCGTAGGCGACGATGAAGTGCTTCCCGTCGGAGTCGAACTGGTCGACGAGGGTCCACCGCGCCTCCACGAACGGGCGCCTTCCTTCGGCTGGCGTGGGAACGTCACGAAACCGGGAGCGTGACCGCTCGAGCCGCCGCACCGATTCGCGGAGGAAGGTCCGCTCTCTCATGGCGTCACCCTCGGCGTGGACGCACCTCCCGTCGCGTCCGAACACCGCGGCGACGCTCGCGCGACCCGTGGCGCGTGCGTGACGCAGCTCCGTCCCCGCAGCCAGATGGAGCGCCACCGCCTCCCACTCCTCGACCAGCGAGGTCGGCCAACGCTCTGCGGCGACCGGGAGGTGACCGCCGAAGGCGAGAAATCGCCCGCTGGTGACGAACGCGCTGACGACGAAGATGTCCTGCACGTCGCGCGACTCGAAGAAGTCCCACTGCGGGAGGTCGCGGATCTGGTGGCCGACGAGCTGGAAGTCGGTCGAGGCGAAGCTCCGCGCACGGAGTCCGACATAGAAGGCGGGCAGCTGCGCCGCGCCTTGGCGGCACTGCCGCGCGAGCTCCTCGTCCGTCGCGACCGACGCGATGGGGATCGCCCGTCCCTCGGAGATCTCCCCGAGTCCGACGAAAGCCGCGTCGGAGCCGATGCAGTCGAGGCGGACCGCGCTCAGGATGCCGTTCATCCACGCCGTGTCGTCGGGCTCGAGGGAGTAGACCGCGTCGGCGACTCGGCCCAAACGGGGCGACTGGGGTTGCCACATCGGCAAGAGATGGTACCCCGGGCGGTTCTCGCAAACACCCGCTGCAACGAAAGTGACCAGGTGGCAGAACCGCGCGATTTGCGCTCCTCTGGCGGCGCGCAACACGAATGACCATGGATCGCCGCCCGCCACAGGTTGTACCTCGCCGCCGGCAAGGCCACCCCCTGAGCGCTGCGACATCCACGGACCCGACGACAGTCTTTACGCTCACCGGTACCTTCCTCGGATGATCGGGCTCCACCGTGGCTGAGTCGCGGCGCTTCGCTGGCGCGCTCGACGCGTTCGGCGTCGGACGCCTCCGCGTCGTCGTCCTGTCCGGGGAGTTCCTCGCGGCGCTCACGGCGGCCGAGCGCGCTGTGGTCGGGCTTGCCGCCGTCGGGCTCTCGAATCGAGCGATCGCGGAGCGCCGGAACGCGTCCGTGCGTACGGTCGCCAATCAGCTCGCGGGGGCCTACCGAAAGCTCGGCGTGGGCTCGCGGTTCGAGCTGATGGCGCGCCTGCAGCCGCCGGACGAGGGCTCGGACGCCTGAGGCTTCGCGCAGGCGGTCCCCGATCTCGAGCGGGGCGAGCGTGCCCACGGGCGAGCGTGTACGGGGCCCTCACTCCGATGCGGCGTCGCTGCTGGCTCCGCCGTCGGCGCAGGTGACGAGGGCGCCGCCGCCTTCGGGTAGATACGGGCTGACGTCAGCGTCGCTCACCACCGGGCTCGACGAGGGCACCTCGAAGGACGCGGACGAGGGCCCTGGCACGAAGCCAGACAGCCGGGGAGACGCCTCGAAGGACAGGCGAATCGCATCACCTTTGACCTGGACGTCGACGCCACAGCCGACCCTCCATCTCCCCCAGGCCCCCCCCTCGGCGAAGTAGTAGGCCCAGACGCGCGCCTCGTCGAAGGTGTAGGACCTCGACTTGGTGGGCCGTTCCGGCAGGACGATGCTCAGCTTGCGAGCCGTGGATTCGAACCACGCGATCTCGGCGACCCACGTGCCGTCGTTCACGCAGTATCCGTGGCCCTTCTCGGTGAGCATCTGCATGCCGACGCCGCTGCACTTGGCCAGCGTGAACGAGGTCTCCGCGCCGCCCGTCGCATCGGCCACCTCGGCCCCGATGGCATCCCCGATGGCGTCCTCGGGCGCGCCCGGCCCATCCGCGCCGCAGCCGAGCAGGGTGATCCCGAAGAGCAGACCGAGCCAACGCATGCACCAGCGTAGCATCGAGGAGATGCCGCGCCCGCTCGCGCAGCGCTCCGCCACGCGGCTTTGCTGTCGCTGTGCGCCGCACGCACGCACGACCGGCCGGCTCCGCGGTTGCCGGCCCGCTCTCGCCGACGAGGGCAGTGGCCACGGGCACGGGATCACGCCTGCGGACACCCGCGTGGTAGCGTCGCGCGCCATGGAGCTCCCGATCTCGTGTCGCTGCGGCAAGGTCACCGGCGAGGTGCACGGGGCGGTGCCCGCGACCGTCAACCGCGTCGTCTGCTACTGCGACGACTGCCAGGCGTTCGCGCGTCATCTCGGTCGAGACGACCTCCTCGACGAGAGCGGCGGGTCCGACATCGTCCAGGTCGCCCCGGCGACCCTCCACGTTCGAGCGAACGACGCGCTGCGCTGCCTGCGGCTCGGTCCCAAGGGCCTCTATCGCTGGTACGCCGACTGCTGCCGGACCCCGATGGGCAACACCCTGAAGGGCGTGCCCTTCGTGGGCCTCCACGCGAGCCTGTTCGGGCTCGACGCTCGAGGGCTCGACGACGCGCTCGGCCCGCCGCGCGCGCGGATCCAGGGCAAGTTCGCGCGAGGCACCCCGCCGCCCGGCTCGACGAGCCTGCAGCTCGGACCGCTCGCCAAGATGGTCGGCCTCTTCCTCGGGTGGAAGCTCCGCGGCCAGGGGTGGCCGCACCCGTTCTTCGACCGGAGCACCGGTGAGCCGATCCGCACGCCCATCGTGCTGACGAGGCCCGAGCGCGACGCGCTGCGCCCGACCTGAGGAGCACGGCCGCCCTCTGGTGGTGGGCCTCGAGTCGGCGACATGTCGGCGGTCCGCAGCTCACGCAAGGCAGATGGCGCAACGTGCGAACGGTTCGGCGACGAGGGCGTGGGGTCACGGCCCGCCGTCGTCGAACACACGCCGTGCGTGCCGTCGCCAGGTAGCCGACGCGCGGGAGGTCGCGAAACACGGACTTCCGCAAGGCGCGGCTCCGGAACTGCACCTTCCGGGGCGCCGACCTGACGGAGGCCGTGTTCGACGAGGCGGACTGCACCGGGTGTGACTTCTCAGGCGCGACCGTGGTCCGGAGCAGCTTCGCGCAGGCCGTCCTCGCCGGGGTGCGGTTCGACGACGGCTGAGCTCAGCGCCGCGCCCGAGGTGCAACGCGAGGTTTCGCCGGGTCAGGAGGCCTCGCGCGCGAGCAACACCTGGAGGGCGGTCGCCGTGAGGCTCGCCAGCGAGAACGGCTTGGCCAGCACGGGGACGCCGAGGAAGTCCGCGGCCCGTCGCACGTCGCGGTCCAAGAACGCGGTCATGAGGATCGCGGGCGTGGTCCAGCGGCCGGTGCGCAGCACCGAGAGCACCTCGAGCCCCGACCGCTTCGGCAGACACAGATCGACCACCAAGAGGTCGACGTCGCCCTCCGGCCAGCGGCTCGGCCGGAAGGTGTCGTTCTCGACGAAGACCTCGGTCGCGTCGGCCGCCTCGATCACCTCGTAGCCCACGCGTTCCAGCGAGCGACGCACGAGGGCCCGCGTGGATGGGTCGTCGTCGACCACCAGCACCCGCGCGGGGCGCGTCGGCGGGTCCGGGTCGGTGCGCTCTTCGTGCTCGTCCCAGTCGAAATCGGCTCGCAGCATCGCCATGGGAAGGGCGCTGCAGTCGGCGTGCCTGCGGCCGAGGCCCGTCCCATGGCCCATTCTCTCGGAGAAATCGGCGCAAAGTGGCCGGGGAGGGTGCGCACCGCTGCCCCACGCCGTGCACGTTCGCCACAGACCGCAGGGGATCGGCGTCGACGGAAGGGTGGGGTGCGGTCGACGACGCGCCGGATCAGAGCAGGTAGGCGCGAATCGCGAGTCGGCCGCCGTCGGGCGCGGTCGCGCGCCACTCGATCGGTCCGGAGAGCGGGACGCTGGCCAGCGAGTGCACGCGGCCCAGCGCCGCGTCGGCGGCATCGACGGAGGCCTGCGTCAGGCCTGGGGGGCAGGGGCCGAGCGCGCAGAGCGACAGCTGCCGCTCCTTCATCTTCAGCTGGAACACCGCGTGGAGCGTGGCGTCGTCGTCGAGGCGCGTGACCACGGTGCGCACCCACAGGCGCTCGCCGCGGCGCTCGGCGCGGAACTCGACGTAGAGCGGCTTGCTCCCGACCGGCGCCGGCAGGAGGAGCCCGAACGGTCGCGTGAGCATCTCCAGCGGATCCGTGGCCGACAGCCCGCGGAGCACGAGCCGCGCGGCGCCGGTGTCCGCGTCGCGGATCTCGATGCGCAGCGAAGCTTCCTGCGCGACGGCGGTGGGTGGGCGCGTGCGTCCACACGCGCAGAGGAGGACGAGCAGCAGGAGCGACCAGGCGCGGGACATGCGGCGCGACCCAGCAAGCTGCGTTCCACCGCGACGTTTCCGCGAGCGAGTGCGGGCCACCGACAGACTGCCGCGATGCGACCCCCGACCGGTGCCGGTTTGGCAGGCGACACGACTATCGAACGAGGGTCCCCGCGCGCGCGCCCGCGACGACCGTGCGCACCGCGGCGGCGCGCCACGCCGTGGACGCCGAGGCCGGCCGGGCGTCGACGATCGCGCGGATGAAGTGCAGCACGAGCTCCGGATTCGTTCCTTCGGGCAGCTCGCCCCGCTCGATGCCGCGCGTGATCATCGCGCGCCACTCCTTGCGGCGCCCAGCGACCGCCGCCTCCACGATCGGCGCGAGCTCGGGCGTGTGACGTTCGTCGAGCAGGCGCGCCCACGCCTTGCCCTCGGTGGCGCCCGCGATCGTGGCTCGGAGCGCGAACGCGGCGAGCAGGTCGTCCTCGAGGCGACCGGTGTCCGGCAGCGGGCGATCGCGCTGCGGCCCGCGCAGACGCTCGACGACCGCGGCGATCAACGCACCGCGGCTCGGCCAGCGACGGTAGAGGGTGGTCTTGTGGACGTCGGCGAGGGCGGCGACCGCCTCCATGTGCAGGCCGGCGTAGCCGACGCGCGCGAGCTCCGCGATGGCCGCGTCGAGGACCCGGCGCACGACCTCGTCGCTGCGGCCCCCGAGGACGCCTTGGGTGCGCCGCGGACCCGCTCGTCGCATGCGGCGACGCTACCACCGGGCCGGCGCTGAAGGCAACGCGACGTTGCCATCTCCGCGGGTCGACGATACGGTCCGGTGGAAGGCTACACACCGTTGCCATCTCGAGGAGGCCCCGTGTCCATCTCCGAAGCGCTGCCGACCTTCTTGGGTGGGGTGTTCCTCGCCAACTCCGTCCCCCACTACCTCGAGGGCATGGCGGGGCGGCCCTTCCACAGCCCGTTCGCGCGGCCACGGTTCCGCGGGCTGTCGTCGCCGACGGTGAACGTCCTCTGGGGCCTCGCCAACCTGGGCGTCGCCTACCTGCTCGCGTTCGTGGTCGGCCACCTCGAACTCGGGCGGCTCGGCTCCGGGGCGCCCGGACTCGCCGGCTTCGCGCTCGCGTCCGTCGCGGTCGACCGCAGCCTCGGGCGGATGCGCGCGGGCGCCTGATGCTCGGCCCCGTCATCGACCAGCTACTTCGCGTAGACGCCGTCGAGGCGAATCAGGTCGGTCTCTTTCACGGTGCCCTTGCCGAAGGTCGCGAGGAGGTAGAGCGCCGGTTTGCCGACTTCGACGAGGCCGTTGACGGTGCCATAGCCGAGCACGAAGCCCTCACCTTCGACGTCGTGTCGCCCGAGGAGCTTGCCCGCGGCGTCGAAGACAGCGAGCTCCTTCGACGATTGAACGCATACGCCGGGGCCGCACGTCGCGACGAGGTCGGGCCAGCGAATGACCGACTTCCCCTCTGCGCCGAGGCCGACCTTGTCGACGAGCTTGCCTGCTCGATCGTAGCGCCACACGACATTGTCGTCTTGGCCGGAGCCATGAAAGTCGAGGACGAGGACGTGCGTCTCGTTCGCGGCGACGGAGAAGAGGTTCCCGCTCGGTGCCGGCGTGCCGAACGGCTTGGGGGTGCAGACCTTCGCGTTCAGGTCTTCGGCGACGATGGCGCGGTTGCCATCGGTGCGGAACGCGACGCCCCCCGCAACCGCGCCGACGAACCCGAACGGCTCGAACGACAGCGACTTGCACTCCGGCGACGGCGCGTCCGGCGCGCGAACTTTTCCGACGCTGCCGTCGGCCGCGAACGCGAAGCGCGCCTCCGCGCGCGGGATGTCGACCGCCGCTGCAAGCCCGCACGGGCCCGCGCCGTCAGACGACGCCACTCGGTGGACCGCGTCGGAATCGTCGAAGACATAGAGGGTACCGCTCGCGTCAGCGTGGAGCGATCGCTGCGTCTTCTGCGAGAGGTTGCCCACTCGGCAGCGCGTGCCACGAATCGATGTGCCGTCGAGCTTCACGACCGGCGCCGCGGCGCTGTGCTGCGGCGCGGGTGCCGACGCCACCGGCGGCTCGTCGCTCTTGGGTTTCGAGCAAGCGGCAAGGAAGAGTGCAGCCGCGAGCGTGACGCGTGTGACTTGCATGGCGCGCGACGCTAGCCCTGGTCGTCGCGGGCCGGCGTCTCTCGGATCACGGCCCGCCGTACGAGAACGTCCAGCTCGCAACTCGGCGCCAGCGGTATCCTGGTCGGCGGGAACGAGGCGTAGGCTCTCTTTTGCTGGAGGGACATGTCCACGGTCCACATCTGCCCGCTCGCCGCCACGCCAGCGGTCGCTCCGAAGCCCGCCGTGTGCGCCTTGCGCACGCGCCACCCGGGTTCGTGCGACTTGCGCGAGCGCAAGATCGACGATGTCGTTGACGACACGATCGTCGGAGGTGGAGGATGCCGCCCGCGCGGACGTCTCGCGCCCTGTGAGGTGGATCATGTCGCGACGAGACCTGTCCCTGACCCTCGCCCTGCTCGCGCCGGTGGCGGGCTGCGTCTCCAATACCAGCGGCACCGCACAGCAGAGCACCGACACGGTGACCATCAACGGTTACACCAATGCGCCCAATCAAACGATACAGTTCGCGCTGCGCAACCGGCGCGCAGCCGCGGTGGGCGCCACGCCGAGCGAGTCGCAGCTCGGGAGCCTGAGCTTCTCCGGGGGCTTCATCCACTGGGTGCCGCTCACCGCGGTGACCTCCGCGACTCCGGTCACCACCGGGTCGAACCTCTTCGCTTTCAGCGTCACGGTGCCGAGCTCGATGCTGCCGGCAGCGGCGTGGGCGTCGCAGGCCAACGACGGTCGCCTCTTCGGCGGCCTCCGCGCGAGCCTCGGGCGCCTGGAGATCGTCGCTCGCCCGCTCGGTAGCTCCGCTCCGCTCCTGACCTACACCGCGCCCGCGCAGACCTGCGCCGGCAACGCGAGCACCCAGGCCGCGGCCCGCGCGTGCGCCGACGGCGACTCGCTGCTCCTGTTCGACAACGACGGCGTGGGCGTCGCGGCGGCGACCTCGACCTTCACGACCGTGACTGCCACCCCGTCGTTCCTCGTCCCCGCCACCGGCGGCGTCACGATGGAGATCGGCCGCTACAACGTGCCCGGCGTGCCCTCCCTCGTCGGCGGCATCGTATGCAAGCCCGGGACGGCGATGCCGGCCGCGGGCTTCAAGACCGTGGTCCTCAACCACGGCGGGTTCGAGCTCGATCGCGGCGCCCTCGACGCCTGCGTCAACTGGGCGCGCGCGGGGTACCTCGCCGCGCTCACCACCTACCGTTTCGAGCGCGCGACGGCGCTCCCGGTGCCGACGACCCCCCACTACACCTATCCCGCGGAGGTCGAGCTCTTGACCGCTTCGGGCGATCCAGTCGAGCTCTGCCTCGGCGAGGTCACCGACACCCTTCGCTGGCTCGATCTGGTGCGCGCGCGCCCGGACACCGACGACGCCAACATCCTGTTCTGGGGCTACTCGCACGGTGCCTGCGTCACGCTGCGCGCGCTCGAGCAGGGGGCGAAGGTGAAGGCCGCGGTGTCCGTCGCCGCGCCGACCGACTTCCCGAGCTGGGACACGTTCCTCGCGAGCGTGCAGAGCACGGCCGATCACGACGCGTTCCACGCGCTCCTCGGGGGCGACCCGACCACGCTGCCCGACGCATATACCGCGCGATCCTCGGCGCGCACGGCGGTCGACCTCGAGCGGCGCAGCGACGTGAAGACCTTGCTGGTCGCGGTGCTGAAGGACGCGACGGTGCACGTCTCGCAGAGCTGTCTCCTCGCCAACGCGATCGGCGCCGAGAACCACCTGCTCGTCGCCGGGGGCAGCTGGTCGTACTCCACGAGCCCGGTGGGGATCGACTACGCGGGCTGCTCGTCGGGCTCCCTCACCTGGACCGGCGGCGCGCCCGCGAGCTTCGACAAGCGCGCGATGTTCTACCTCTACGACAACACGAGCGGCATCACCGGCCACGCCTGGTTCGGATACGCGACGCCGCCCCCTGGTGGTGGTGCGTGGACCTACCCGGGCTCGACGCCGATCCAGCAGTGGCTCGCCGTAGCGATGCCGTAGGCGAAGCGCACGCCCGACCCCCGCTGCGGGCGAGGGCCGACGATGGACACTCAGCACAGGTCCGGTGGCGGAAGCGGCCCGGGCACCGGCTTCGGCGTGCACGGCATCGGTGTCTCCAGCGGTCGCCGCTTGACCGCGGCGAGACACGGCGGCGATAACCGCCGCGTGGCGAAACGGCAACCGAACAAGAGCGGGACGCTGACGATGGAGCGCGTCGTAGAGCTGGCGCTCGCGCCGTACACCCGCGAGGGTCGCTCCGGATGGATGCTCAGCGCGCGGCACGCGCCGGTTCCGCCGGCCGAGCGGATCGCACTCCTGGATCACCCGACGGTGGTGGCGCGTGGCGTGACGCGCCTCGAGCTCGCGCGCGATCGCACCGTGGCCGGGCTCGATCTCCCCTTCACCGACGCCGATCTCGAGCGGCTGGCGGCCACCCCCGCACTGGCCAGTCTGCGCGAGCTGCACGTGGAGGACGCGCGCGTCGGACGGCGCGGCATCGCAGCGATTGCAGCCAGCCGTCACGCAAGCGGGCTCGAGCATCTGTCGCTGGAGAACGTGCCGCTCGGCGACGACGGCGCTGCCTCGCTCGCGGCGAGCACGTTCCGCGACAGGCTGCGCTCGCTGGCGTTGGTACAGACCGAACTCGGCGCCAAGGGCGTCGCGGCGATCGCCGGGTCCTTCGGCCACCTGGAGTCGTTGGACCTCCAGTGGAACCAGCCCCGCGACGGTGGGCTCCACGCGCTCGCGAGCGCCGCGTTCGCTGGGTCGCTGCGCTACCTGTGCTTGCAAGGCGCGGTCGGGTTCGCGGCGCCGGCGCTCGCAGCCCTCGGCGAGAGCGCGCTCTTCGAGGGACTCGAGTCGCTCGATCTCGTCGCTTGCAAGCTCGGCAAGGGCGCGACGAGCCTGTTCGCGGCGGGCGCGCCGTCGCTCCGTTGCCTTCGCGCGGACTCGGCGGATCGCGGGATCGCCTCTGCCCTCGGCCCGCTGCGCGCCCTGCGCGAGCTGTGGCTCGAGCAGGTCCCGTTCGCGAATGCCGGCGCCGAGGCGCTGGCGAAGAGCGGTGTGCTCGAGCGGCTCGAGGTCCTGCGGCTCGGCGCGAACGGGGTCTACGACAAGGGTCTCCAGGCGCTGTTCGCGGCGCCGATGCCGAAGCTGCGCGATCTCTCCGTCTTCGGCAACCAGCGTGGCTCCGACACGACCGCGGCGCTGGCAGGCGCGGAGCTCCCGGCGCTGGAGAGCCTGCGCATCGGGGACCTGCAGCTCGCGGGCGTGCGTGCCTTCGCCAGGCGACCGCGACCGAAGCTCGCGGCGCTGGGCCTCGAGTGGTTCATGGGCGAAGAGGACGTGGCGGCCGCGATCGCGGCGCTGGCGGCGCCGATCGCCTCGCTGGACGTGCACTTCCGCGCGCTCGCCGGGCCTGCCGCGCGACGCCTCGCCGGCGCCTGGGCCGCCACGTTGCGCACGCTCCGCTTCTTCTACACGGGCAGCGGGCCGGAGGTGGCAGCGGCAATCGCCGAGACGCCGCTCCCGGCGCTCTCCGCGCTCGATCTCTCGGGCAACCGCATCGGCCCTTCGGGAGTGGCGGCGATCGCGAAGGCGCCGTTCGCGCCCGAGCTCGTGTCCCTCCTGCTGCGCAGCACGGAGATCGGCCCCGAAGGGGCGCGGGCGCTCGCGCGCGGGTCCTTCGCGTCGCTCACGCACCTCGACGTCGCGTTCTCGGCCACGATCGAGGACGCAGGCGCCCAGGCGCTCGCAGAGAGCGGCGGCCTGCCGGCCCTCCGCCGTCTGGACGCACACGGCAGCGGTGTCGGGCTCGCTGGCGCGAGCGCGCTTTCTGGCTCGCCGACGCTGGGTCGCCTGCGCGAGGTGGACGTCGGCCCCCTCGATGCGTCGGTGCTTCCCGACGTGCTCGCCCGCGCGCCCATCGCACGGCTCGTGGCGACCGGCGCGGCTCAGCGCACCGACGGCGGCGTCGAGGCGGTCGGCGCGACCTACGGCGCCAGCTGAGAGGCTTGGCGAGCTCGGCCTCGTGCGCCTTCGCGTGGGGCCTCTGCCCGCCGCGGGCGAGGGGCGACGATCAGCAGGGCAGGTCCGGTGGCGGAAGCGGCCCGGGCACCGGCTTCGGCGTGCAAACCTGACCTTTGCTGTTGGTCCCCGAGAACCCGTGGCCGTCGCAGTACGGAAGGCTCTTCACGTCGTCGTCGTAGCGCTGGAACTCGCACCGGCAGCCCGAGGGCGAGGTCGACGACGCAGCCGCGGTGGTCTGGGCGGTGGTGGTCGTGGGGCCACCCGCCGTGGGCTCCTTGGCGCAGGCCGCCACCCCGCCGACGAGCGCGAGGGAGCGAAGGAAGCAGAGGGCGCTGCGCATGGAGACGGGTTTGTTCGCGATTCGGCCGCGCGGCAAGAGCGCGAGGACCGACCGCGGACGGTGGATTTAAGCGGCACGATGGCCGGGGGCGAGGGACAACTCCCTGATGCCGACGCTCCGTGTGACGCGGCTCGGGCTTCGCGTGCGACCCGGCCGCCGGCAACCGTCTCGATCGCTGCATCGCGTCGCAGCAGTGTCTGCCGTGGTCTCCTTTGCGTCTCTCCTGCTGCCAGTCGGCTCCCACGCCTCGCCCGTCGAGGGGCACGTGAGCACGCCGGAGCCGGCTTCGCGGCGACCCGAGTCGCCCGCACGGTGGTACGGCTGGAAGATCCTCGTGGCCGACGCGGTGACCGCGAGCCTGTTCGGTGTGGCGGGCGTGCTGCACGAGAGCCGACGCAACGGCGCGAGCGACACCTTCGTCGCGATCGGGGTCGGGAGCTACGTGGTCGGGCCGGCGGTGGTGCACTTCTACGAGGGCAACTGGGGCCGCGGCCTCGGGGCCGTGGGCCTACGCGGCGGGATCCCTCTGGTCACGGGCGGGCTCGGGTTCCTGATCGCAGGGTCGGGGTGCAACGGGGGTGGGCTCTGCGGGATGACGGGGGCGGTCGCCGGGGGTGTGGTCGGCATCCTGGGCGCCATCGCGCTGGACGCCGCGGCGCTCGCCTGGGGCCCGTCATCCGTGAAGGTGACACCCGTGGTCGGGGGCGGACGGATGGGACTCGGACTGTCCGGCGTCTTCTGACCCGCACGCGACGCGTGCGGTTATGCTGGCCGCCGATGGGTGTCCTCACCGACTACTTCCTCGCCTCGCCGAGCGACCTCGCAGCGATCTCGTCGACGGGTGAGGTCCCGCCCAAGGCGCCGCGGATCCAGTACAAAGGCTTCGGCGTCGTCGAGCTGGGCTACCTCACGAAGCAGCTCGGGCTGAAAGGAAGCGGCGTCCCGGCGGGCCAGCCGGAGATCGCGGCCGCCGACTTCTCCTGGTTCGTGTTGCCGCTCACCGCCGACCTCGTCGCCGCGCTCGCGGCGCTCGACGACGCGAAGGTCGACAAGGCCGCCGCTGCCTTGAGCAAGAAGAAGGGCGTGGACCTGGCAAAGAGCGATCTCACCTCGCTCCTCAGCGCGCTGGCAGGCCTCGCCAGGCAGGCGAAGCCCGGCATGCTGGGCCTGCATCTGTGGACGAGCGCCTGAGACAGCCGCCGGTCGGACCCATCGAGCTATCGAGGTCGCGGCTCCCTGGTGTATCCCAGACCCATGCGTCCTCACCCGTGGAGGTTGTGCGCGGCGGTCCTCGTCGGGTGCGGTCG